>Ga0080064_1001317_pt1 | contig 51541 bp, 55 predicted proteins | sample Subgrocontami54m_FD_69260 | JGI IMG/M metagenome (GOLD analysis project Ga0080064, IMG submission 69260) | Subsurface groundwater microbial communities from S. Glens Falls, New York, USA - GMW46 contaminated, 5.4 m (SPADES assembly) (version 2) ...
TGGGTGTCTGTTCCGATGGTCAGGCCGAGATCAGCCAGTAAGGTGGAAGAGCTGGTAAGGTCAATCTGGTTGATGGTCACAATGCCGGTGTCTCCATCAATGGCAAAGGTTGTGGACGCAACACCAGAGCCAATCTCCCAGGTAGAACTTCCCATTTGAATGGTGGAAGAGGCAGTGGCATCTGTGATCAGGTGCAAAGACGTGGAGCCTGTCTGATCAACCTCCCAAGAAAGGCCGCCTGAAGCTGTAGACGAAGCGGTAAGAACTCTTCCATCAGTTCCTACGGACAAAGCAGCCCACTCCGTTGAGCTTCCCGTGATGAGATTGCCGGTTGTTTTGGCAAGGCCTTCGATAGTGCTCGCGTTAATAGCAAACCCAGAAGAAACAATACGCTGGCGCGGAGATAACACATCTTCAGCCCCAAACGAAACAGCGGCACAAGAACCTCCCGAACTATTCTCAACTTCGACGTTGAGATAAATCGTATCGTTATCTTGAAAGTTAAAGGTCGAAAGATCATCGCCGTTCGCGCTCGTATCTCCAATGCCAACGTTAAAAACGCCGCTTACTACGCTCACCGTCATTGTTTTGGGAGTCCCCGACGGCCAGAGTTTTGTGCCGCCGCTTGAGGCATCGTATATGGAAAACCGAAAACAATAGTTGGTGCCAGAAGAACCACCGAGCAGAGTTTCGCTCGAATTAAGCAACCTTCCTTGATGATTTAATATTTCAGGCACTCCAGTTACCGCAGATCCGAAAAAAGGAGTAAACACCAAAAAAACGCTAGCCAAAAGCGGCAAAATTATTTTAAAAAAATATCGTTCCGAACCCATGTATTTTCTCTGCTTTATTTTAGCATATTTTCAACAAGACAAAAAAGGTCGTTTCTCCACAACCACACATCGCTAAAACTAACAACAAACCAGCCCGCCCTAAGAGCGGACTGTGGGTAGGACACAACATAGGACATTCCCTATTCTTTTCCTGTTTTTGATCGTTTGCGGTCCACGGCTTTCAAAACTGCCTTTCGCAAGCGCAGACTCTTGGGTGTCACCTCGAGCAGTTCATCGTCTCCCAAATACTCCATACACTCTTCCAAACTCAAGTCCAGAGGGACGTCGGCGTGCGCCGCTGTGCCTTCTCCTTTTGACCTCACGTTCGATAGATGTTTTTCCTTGCACGCGTTCACCACCAGATCTCCTGGGCGCGCGTGTCTTCCAACAATCATACCCTCATACACCTGAATCCCAGGGCCGACAAAAAGCCGTCCGCGCTCTTGAGCGTTGAGCAATCCATAGAAGTTACTCGTCCCAGCTTCAGAAGCAACCAAAGATCCGTGCGCGCGCACCGCCATCCCTCCAAGAAATGCGCTGTATCCGTGAAACAGCGCATTGAAAATTCCCTCTCCTTTCGTATCGGTCAGAAATTCCGAACGGTATCCAATAAGCCCCCTTGTGGGAATCGTAAAGTGCAAAGAAGTTATCTCACGATCTAAACTCATATCAGCCATCTCTCCTTTGCGAATTCCCATTTTTTCAATCACAATCCCCGAATATTGTTCAGGACATTCGATATATACATCCTCAAAGGGCTCCATCTTCACTCCATTTTCTTCGCGCAAGATTACTTCAGGCTTTCCTACCTGAAACTCATATCCCTCTCTGCGCATCTTTTCAATAAGAATGGCGAGATGAAATTCTCCTCTCCCAGAAACGATAAATGAACCTTCTGCGTTTACTGCTTCTTCCACCCGAAGAGCAACGTCATTCAGTAATTCACGCTTGAGTCTTTCTTGCAAGTAACGAGCTGTCGAATATTGCCCCTCTTGCCCCGCAAAGGGCGACGTGTTGGTCGCAAAATTCATTTTCACCGTTGGCTCGTCGATATGCAAAGGCGGAAGAGAAACAGGATTCTCATAATCTGAAATGGTTTCCCCTATCCGTACGCCTTCGATTCCGGCGACTGCGACAATATCTCCTGCGTCAACTGAATCTACCTCCACGCGACTCAATCCGTCAAACGTCATCACAGAAGTCACTTGCGAGGGCACCTGTGTGCCATCTGCTCGAATAAGCATGACACGTTTGTTCTTTTCCAAAACACCAGATTTGAGTAAGCCTAAAGCGATCTGGCCTTTGTAGTTGTCATACAATATATTCACCACGAGCATTTGCAAAGGGCCATTCCCCACCTTGGGCTCTGGAATCTCCTTGATAATAGTTTCAAAAAGCGGCCGAACATCCTGCATGTGATCGAGATCCGGCTCAAAACCAGCTTTCCCAGCAAGAGCTGAAGCATACAACACCGGAAACTCCGCCTGCTGACTCGTTGCCCCAAGTTCAACAAATAAATCAAATGTTTTATTGAGCACCCAATTGCACCTTGCCTCCGCCAAATCTACTTTATTGATCACAACAATCACCCGATGGCCAGCCTCCAGCGCTTTTTTCAGCACAAACTTGGTTTGAGGCATCGGACCATCTTTCGCATCCACCAACAGCAAAACCCCCTGCACCATGCTCATGATACGCTCTACTTCTCCTCCAAAATCGGCGTGCCCGGGAGTATCTACAATGTTGATCTTGAAATCCTTATACTTGATGGCCGCGTTTTTGGAAAAAATGGTAATACCACGTTCACGCTCCAATTCATTGGAATCCATGATGAGTTCCTTCGTTTCCTGCTTGATCGTGAAATCTTCTGATTGGCGCAGGAGCGCGTCAACGAGCGTGGTTTTTCCGTGGTCCACGTGAGCTATAATTGCAACGTTTCGAATATTCATTTTCTTCCGTATCTGCTGCTCGAAGGCTTCCAAGGCCCGCGCGGTTTGTAAGGACGAGGGGACGCTCCTTGCCCGCCTTCGCGCGGTCGTAGTTCGCTTCGGCGAGGAAAAGGCTGGCTAAATTCCCGAGCGCTAGTCGAAGAACCAGGACGGGAAGGAGGAAGTTCCGGCAATTTAGTAACAGGCAAAGGACTACGAATAAGGCGTTCAATCCCTCTCACCTTATGCCTCTGATCCGGCATCACGAACGAAATTGCCCGGCCAGCCATCTCGGCCCTACCGGTACGGCCAATACGATGCACATAGTCTTCGGGACTTTCGGGAATATCATAGTTAAGAACAAGCTCAATGCCTTTTACGTCTATCCCCCGCGAAGCAATATCGGTTGCCACAAGTACGCGATACTTTCCGGACTTAAAACCTGCGAGAGCCTCTTTGCGTTGACTAAGCGAACGATTTGAATCAAGCTCGGCCGCGGTATGCCCCATGCTCTCCACGTCTCTGCATATTCTCCGCGCGCCGTGTTTTGTGCGGGAAAACACAAGCACACTACCCTTATACTCGCCAAGCAATTTTTCCAAAAGGCGATTCTTCTGATCTTTCATCACAAAGAATAATTCATGTTCAACGCGGGAAGCTGGCGTCCCCGAAAGAGCTATTTCCACGCGAACCGGCAGTTTCATATGAGTTCTCGCGATATTGAGAATGTTCTCGGGCATGGTCGCGGAAAAAAGCATGGTCTGGCGTTCTTTGGGCACTTCTCGAAGAATTCTCGAAATTTGCGGGGCAAATCCCATATCAAACATACGGTCTGCTTCGTCTAACACTAAAATTGAAACATTGCGAAAATTCAAAATTCTCTGATCCAAATGGTCAATAATTCTTCCTGGGGTGCCAACGATAATTCGAGGAGATCTCCTGACCGCGCGAATTTGCGGACCCATGGCTGCGCCCCCTATCAAAACCGCGATTTGGATTCCGAACGCCCGCGTAAAACGAATAAGCATCTCTTCTACCTGAAGCGCAAGCTCGCGGGTCGGCAAAATAATAAGCGCTGTCCCGGTATTTGCCTGTAAAAGGCGCTGAACCAAAGGAACGCCAAACGCAAGAGTTTTGCCAGTGCCAGTCTGCGCGATGCCTACAATATCCTTCCCTTCCAGCGCCACAGGAATCGCCTTTTGTTGAATGGGCGTTGGATTCTTAAACTGCATTCCTGCCAGTAACTCAAGAAGCCGTGGCGCTATGCCAAGGCCCATAAAGCCGTTTTGTTGTTCCGGGTTATTCATCATAAAAAAACTGCGACCGAATCTTGCAAGAGCCGCAATAATACATAATACACCAAAAAATCTTTTGTGTCAATGGAACTCCTTATAGAACCGACACCTGCGACAAAAGGATGGCTTTTTGACTCCACACAAGCGTGCCAATAAGCGCAAGGAGGAAAAGCCCGTAGAAGATGTGGAGAGGGTGCTGATGCCGTATTTCCACAAACACCATGAGGAGGAGAGCGACAAGGATCAAGCCGCCAAGAAACGCGTAGGCATACATGAGCATAGTTCTGGGTGAAGAAAGAAATTTGTCCAGCAACGAGGCGTGCGGGGCGGGCGTGGAAACGCCAGTTTCCTGCAACGCGGTATACTCGAGGTTCTCCACTGCGATGAACATATCGTCTACGATCACGGTTTCTAGATTATCTTCAAGAGGGGCGGCGCTCACAGCCCCAGCGACGCTTTCCGTTTCTTCCGATTGCGGCCGAGCTGAGCTCGGTTGCGACAAGCTGGCAACTATCCTTGAAGAATCCTGCATGGGTTGCGTCGTTATTACCAAGGCAGCAGGCCTTCCAAAGACCTGCACCACAAAGATTGTTTCTTTTCCACGGTACATCCCTTTGGCCATCGCGATTCCAATCTCCGTAAAGCTCAAATTCAAGATATTCGCGCGATGCCCTGGAGAAATCATCCATGCACGGGTAACATCGAAAGAATCTGAAAAGTTGACCGCTAAATTTTCTCCCGCGAAAGAAAACGCGTAGCCAGCCTTGCGAAACCAATGCCAAGGAGTAATTCCTTCGGGGCTCGTATGAGCAAAGTATCCTTTGGCGGCCATATCGTTGGCTTTGGCGGCCGCGACCCCTTGGAGAACAGGACTGATCGCCAAGGGCGGAAGTTTGTTGTCCTCTCTGTTTTGGTTTGTAAGATCAACAAGAACCTCCGGCACAATCGCGGCTAAAAAATCAGTCTTCGTAAGTACAAAGCCTCCAAGAAGCGAAACAAGGAAGAAAAAAACTATCACAAACGCAAGCCCCAGCACGCTCGCCTTTCTGAAAAAATGAGGCTTATAATCATTCTTGCGATTGGGAATAAAGTAGTTCTTCATTAGATTCAACATACAGATATATAAAGTATACCCCCGCCGTCACAAAAAAAACAGCCCCGGCGCAAGGTCGGGGCTGTACTTCCTTTTCTCTCCCAATCGAGATTACGGAAGAAGAGGGACAGAAAGATTCAACGCGGGACAATTAACCATGTTGATCCATCGCTTTGTCGTTTTGTACACATATCCCGTAGGCGTCTGCTCGTTAGGGTGCCCGTATGGAATCCAGGGTTTTAGAACCTGCTCGCCATACTTTATCTGGAACTGGTTTACGGCGGCAAAAGTCTCAAGATCATAAAATCCGGTTACCTGAAGATTGAAGCCCAAATGCTTGTTTAAGAATTCCTGCAGTTTCTTCACTTCGGCAGGATTGTTCTTCGCTCCAAGCTTGATATATTCTTTCAAGTATTCTTCGCAAGCCGTCTCGCCCAAAACTTCACCTTGCGGTTGTGGCTGAACCGTCGGGGGAGGAACGCCAGGCCCAGTGCTGGCCGTGCTTAATCCGCCGCCATCGCCGGGACCACCAGTGCTTGGAGGAGTTGGGGAAATCTCCGTAGGCTCATCACCTTCATTGTTATCGTCCGGATTATAGGTTTGCGGATTGCTTGAATCAGTCCAGCAACCAGGATCTTCAGCATCGACAAATCCGTCTTCATCATTATCTGAATCATCGGAACATTGCGGATAAGGAGTTACGGTAACAGTTCTTGCAACCTGATCCGCTGAAAGCCCCCCATCGTCAGTATGATCGTAAGTTATAGTATAGTCGCCTGGGACATTCGTGTTTACGTTTCCTACTCCCACAACCGGCACGTCATCATCTTCATTGTCATGGGCAGTTGCGCCAGCATCAACATATAGACTTCCAGCAGGAACACTCACCAAGCTAAGGCCTATAAGTTCAATTTCCGGAGGAGAGTTTTCGTCGTTGTCGGACGGTCCTTCACAGCCAGAGTCGCCTCCTTCGCTGCCAAAATCAACATCCCCGTCAAGGTCATTATCTATTCCGTCATCGCACTGGGCGCGAACTTCATAAGTTCTAGTTTTTTGCGCCGCAGCTGCGTTATCAGAATCTTCAACGTCATATGTAACGGTGTAGTCGCCGATAGCATCTGTGTCTACGGTTTCTCCGCCAACTACGATCTCGGAAGAAATATCACCATCTTCGGGGTCAGCGGCGGTTACTCCGATTGTTACAACCGGTGCAACTGAATTAAGACTCAATTGAACAAGCTCAATGTCCACCGTAATGACAGGCGGTTGGTTCTCTGAAGTATCTTCCAAGCTTTCACAGCCTGGATCTTGTCCAAAATCAACTAAACCGTCGTCGTCGTTATCCAATGTATCATTGCATTCGTTATTTCCAGCGACAACGTTGACTGTACGGGTTACTGGAGTGGCTGGTGCGCCATCAGAATCAGAAACGTTGTAAGTCAAAACATAAGGTCCAGCAACTGTGGTATTCACCGAACCGCTTAGCACAACATCACCGGTAATATCGCCGTCTTCAGGATCGTTAGCTGTGTAGCCCGGCTCAACATATGAATCAACATTCACTACAAGTTGAACAGGATTGTCACCCAAGAGAGTAATCACAGGAGGCTCGTTCGCGTGGTTGTTGAACACACAAGAAATGATGTCGTTTGAGCCAACCGGAATTGCCGTTACGGAATTTCCCGAAGAAACGGTGTTCCAACTGCCATTGTTGATGGTACACTCCGCGGCAACAAAGGTATATCCGTCTTGTAGGGTTTCCTCCACACTGTACGTTCCAGGTTCAAGTTCAACCGAAGGAGTAAATCCATCACTTCCGGTTTGGACAGGATCAGGATTAGACGGAGAACCGCTTATGTCAAAAGTCCAGCCTTGGGCAGGAACACCGTCAACGAGTTTCTTTATGGTTATGGTGCCGCCGCAAAGTTCGCTTGCGAGATCGGCGAGAGTTGAAGCCAACGTGCTGAAATCAGACGTATACACGGCGTCGAGGCTTGAGATTGCTTTAAGCTTATCAGAATTCAAATTGTCTCCAATTCCAAGCGCAATGATGCGCGTGCCTTCTCCCTTGATATCATTTGCGACTTGGACCGCGGCATCCAAATCTTCCTGTTGGAAGCTAGGGTTTGTGTTTCCGTTGCGTACGTTCGGATTTCCGTCGGACGCGAAGATCACCAAATTTGGATGATCATTTCTCGGGTCAAACGTACTCTTCGCTTTCAAAAGCCCGTCTTCCCAGTTGGTTTGACCGCCTGAAGAAGGAGTGTTAACCGCAGTGTTCAGAAGCGCAATGTTGCCGGTGAACGTTTGCAAGACATGTCCGCTGTGGTCAAAATCAGTTACGGAGAACAGCGTGGGGGTTGCGGGCAAAAACGCGCCGACAAAACTTTCGAACGCGTCTTTCATTTGGCCAAGTTCGGTTGCGCTAATTGAGCCGGAGCTATCCAAAACAAGTGCGATATCCAAGCCGCACGAATTCGGCAAAGCCGGGTTTGGCGCGGGCTGAATCGGCGGAGTATAGGTAACGTTTACCTGAACAGAATCGATTGAAACAATGGCATTAGTGTCGCAGCTGCTTCCCGAACCATTAATCCTCAATCGTACGGCAAAATTGTTGTTAGAGAACTCGCTGGCTGCCCAGCTTCTTCCCCATATATCCGCAACGCCTCCAAGCGCATACACCGCATCCGTTCCGGAAATTGAGCTTGTGTTCCTGTCGGCGCTGAAATTGCTTCCGTTATTATGGGATAAATCTACTTCAAACCTGCAGCCATCCGTATCAGCCGATTTTGCCTCAACTTTTACTTCAATACCATTGATAGACGATCCCGATGGGATAGATAGGTTAAAATCATCATACCCCTGCTCATCGTACAGTGGATGGTCATATCCGGTGGCATAGATATCGTTGCTCGAAAATGCATTTCCCGGGTTTGTCCATTCATTTGGACTATGAATTGCGCTGCTCGACAAAAAACCGGTATCGGACATCGCCCATGCAAAAAAAGGCGCAAACCCTACCGGGGCCACGATGAACGAAACGATTATTGCCATGATCGCGATAAACGCGTTCACGGTTTTTAGTACTGACTTATGCGCTTTATTTGACATATCCTTTCATTGAATTATATTTTTTACTGTGTTTCCATTATGTCCGTGCACTTCTCCCATGTCAAGAGCAACCTAGTTTGCGCATGTCCTATATACGTCCTACTCTATCAAAGAAAATGTCCCTCCCAAACGAAAACGTCCCAAGCATATAACTGCTTGGGACGTTCCGTGTAATTAGGCTCTGCTGACATTCGTAGCGTTGGGTCCTTTAGGACTTTCTGCCACTTCAAATGTCACTTCGTCACCTTCGCGAAGTTCGTTGAATTCCACGCCTCGAAGTTCGTTTGAGTGAAAGAACAAGTCTTTCTCAACGCCATCTCGAGAAATGAATCCGAACCCGCGATCAGTGAGTCGAGCGATTTTTCCTTTTTCCATTGATGTGAAAAAAAATGCTGATTAGATTGCCAAGCACAAAGCGACAGGTCTGCCTTGACAGGATTCATACTAGCATACCTTATATTTCTTGTCAATACCCCTTCGACAAGCTCAGGGCAAGCCTGCCAAAACCTAGTCAAATAAACTTATAAGGTACTCGTCGATCTCGCGCTGTTCGAGGTCGTAAAAATGCTTATTTTGATCGCGCAAAAACGTGGCAAGCTTCACGCCTACGTATCTCCAATGCCACGGCTCAAAAACATAGTACGCATTGCCTTGGTAGTAAGAAAGAACGAAACCGTACGTATGAGCATTGTTCGAAAGCCACTGGTAGGATGATGTCTTTTCAAAGCCCTCAACCTGTCCGCCAAGACCAGTCGTGATGAAATCAACGGTCGTGCCAAGCTGATGTTCCGAATATCCTTGGTCGGCGGAGAATTGGTTTGCAGTGCCTGCCCCATACGTTATCCTGTATGAAGATTTCAATGATTTCTGCTCTGCAAATGAGCGGTACGCGGATTCTATATAGATGGCCACGCCCTCTGCTTTTGCGGCGTCAAGAAGCGCTTTGAGATGCGGCCATACCTGCGTGTGTATCTGTCCTGGTGAGTTATCGCTGTACAGATATTCACTGGGAATTACGTCGAGGCGCTCTGGCACATAATGCTCATTCAAGAAAAAAACCTTTGAATATTTTTGCAAAAGCTCTGGGTCGGTCTTGCTCAATTTGTTGAGCGTATCCACAGTTCCTGAAATCTCGCCAACCTTTTCTTCGAATCCTCCAATGAGCGCCTGGATCGCTTGATCTCCAATCATAACCGCCTTGGAAATATCTACGATTTTTTGATTCGTAAGAGCAAGATTTCTCGTAAGGAGCCCGGTTTCTTCAGACAGCAGAGCGGTAGTCGATGCAAGTTCCCCTTCCAATTGCTCCACTTGAGAAGAGAGGGAAGCGAAGCGCACATAGCCAAACACCAAAAGACCGCCAAGCACAACCACGCCAATAACGGCAGGAACAAACAAATTATTGGATCTTAATTCTTTAAAGTCTTCTGTCCTCATGCCTTTTAATTGTAGCACGATCTAGCGCTACCTTAAAGGAACCAAGAAAAAAACCGCAGGGCGAACCATGCGGCTAATTTTAAGCATGCGGCGGAACTAGTTCCAGCGTGGGTCTCCAAGTCCAACTACCCGCATCCAAGGAGAATCGTCTGGATCAATACTGTCGAGATCTCTATCGCGAATGATATAATGTACTGTGGCCTTTCCCCTTATGGAATCAACCTCAGCCGAGAATACCGGACCTGCAATGTATCCAAGAACTGCAGTCTTGAACGCGGTCTCGATACGGGCCTCCAAATCATCAGTGACTACATGGGCATTGTGTCTTCCCTCGCGGAACATCTCTCTTGAACTATAGAATAGAAGGTCTCGCATCTGGTCAGTTAAGTTGGCACCACCAACCATGAGACAGTAAATCTCAAACAAGGTACACCTCCGCTTGCTTTTACTGACCACTATTGTACTCGTTTTCGAATTAATGTAAAGTCCGCGACATCTTAATCAAAACAAAAAAACCGCAGGGCGAACCATGCGGCTATACAAATCTTTCGGGGCCCCATACGAACACGCATGGCCTGGCAATAATGACGATCCCTTGCTTTTTCCAGTTGTCATATTGAGATTGCGTTACAGCGATTAGGATTGGGTCGGCTGAAATCCGGCTTGTTATGTACTCCCCAACGAAAGAATCTCCCTGCTTCCTTACCTCAAAGAACGAAAAGCCATCCTTCTGCTGGCTGTCAGATCCCTTGGGGAATCCCTTCCCGCGCTGCGAACACTCCAGAACTACTCCTGCCACTCCAGCATCCCCCGAAATTTCTTGTATGTGCCAGATACTTGTCACTTATCACCTCTATTCGAGATGCGTACAATGCTGCATAATTTTTAACATAGCGCTCTTTCTCAGTCAAGAATTTGTTTAGACTTGACAAATTACATCTATATAATAAAATATTCCTAGCGTCCAAAGCCCCATTTTGATACCCCATGAGGAGGTTTATCGGTGAATGAGTATGTATTCGCGGAACGAATCCTTCAACGGCTAGAACAGATCTGGCAAACAGCACCAAAGAGCCAACTACTAAATCGTTCGGGCGAGGCATCCATGCATCTACGTGTACTCCTCCCGATCTCAAACCTAAGGGTGCTAGAAGAACTCAAGCTCACCAGAGATCAGCTGACAGAACGGACCTGGATCTGGAATCCAAACGCACAAGGGACCATATTTGACAGACTGCTTGTATTTCGGAATGGGCCATTATTAGGAGGGCTTATCCGTGGATCTTGTTTCTTTACGGAGGAATGGGAGGACGGTGCGCTAGAAACAAACCTCCATTACTCCAAGATAAAGTTGCAAGGCGATGGCCATGCTAAATTTATACAGCTTTGCCATACGGAAATGAAGATCCTTATTGCTCAGGTATTGACTGATGACCAGTGGCCCAAACAACAAGTTTCTTTCATGATAGAAGACATGAAACGTCGTGGCGGACAGAGCATAAAAACAATCTCTGGTGGCCTGCCGGAACAAAACCGCGCCAGGCACTAGCACCATATCAAGAAGGAAACCGAACGATACTCCCAAGGAGGGCACGCCAAGTAATGTGCCCTCTCTTTTTATTAATAAGACGATCCCGTTTTTTGGCCGTAGTATTCAAAAAGAGCCTCCACACCTGCTAGATTTTGCTCCCACTCGATCGCCTCGTGGGTTTTAAGTTCGACGGTAAGCGCCGGAATACCGACGGTGGCCAGCCATCCGTCAGCAGCCCCGGTAACCTCATACGCGTCAAATGACTCGAGCGCCTGATATCCTGCCGCCCGCGCGTATGCTTCCATAATATCGCGCGTTGCGGGAAGAATATCTCCCCCGCACTCTGCCGGATATACGGCATTGGCCTGACTATGCCATAAAACAACGGCATCTGGATCATGTTCTAAAACGAAATCCCGAATCGCTTGCGTTTCCGGCTCCGAAAACGGCGAAGATCCGGCGCTTACCACCTTCTCTCGCCATGTGCTCTCTGGCTGCCATTTGCAGTCGAAGTTGCGATTCAAATCCACGTCATGCGCGTTGAACCGTCCAAGGCCAGTGGATCCGTTTTCCGGAACATCCGCAACCGTAAAACGACCTTCTTTCCTAATGACTGCATACAGTCCGTCGGGATTGGCAGAGGGGATTACGGTCACTCGCAGATTATCTGGAATGACTTTTAGGTTTGCTTCAAGATAGTCAATAAACGTATATGCCAAAAGTACGCTATTCCATTCGTATCCGCCATGGATACCACCGACAAATACAAGATGTGTATCCCCGTTTCCGTAGGTATACGCTTCAATATCACGTCCCTGTACAGATGCGCCAATAATTCTAGGCTCTGTCTTTGCAGATTCTAGCCGAATCGGTTCTGCTGGCGCCTGAGGTTCCTTGTTAAGAAAACTGACGAGGGCGAATACACCAACGCCGAGTGCAAGACAAATAACAGCAACCGCAAGAGTGCGTTTCGCAAAGAGAACTCGCATTGTTATTCGGCGTAGTATTTCAGCAGAGCTTCAATGCCTGATCGATTTTTAGTCCATTCAGTATCCTGATGCGTAGTAAGCAGCACGCTGATTGCAGGAATGTTTTTCTTTGCAAGCCAGTTTGCCACGTCACCAGTTATTTCATAGAAATCAAAGCTTTCGTATGCTTTATACCCAGAAGCTGCTGCATACGCATTCGTGAGTGCGCGCGTTTCAGACAAAACTCCATTGTGACAATTCGAAACAAATACTCCGCCAACGGCGCTGTACCAGACAACAACCGCATCTGGATTGCGAGTTTCTACATAGTTCTTGAGTGCCTGGCTTTCTTGCTCGGAAAAGGCCTTGCTTCCAGCGCTCACTGGCGTATTCTGCCAGACACCTTTTGGCTGCCAATCACAATCAAAGTTACGGTTCAGATCCACGCCATTCGCGTTAAAACGCCCTGCTATTTGTGTATCTTTCGAAGTTGACACGTCTGCCGCCACGAAACGACTTGCGCCCGTCCCGGTAACCTTATTTAGACCGTCGGGATTCAATACGGGAATAACCGTAACCTGTACATTTTCAGGAACAGCTTTAGGGTTTGCCTCAAGGTAATCCATAAGCTCATATGCAACGAGTGCTGTATTCCAAGAGTATCCGCCATGGATACCGCCGACAAACAGCAGTTCTGTGGCACCCGTGCCGTAGTGATACGCTGTAATATCACGTTTCTCAACAGAGGTTCCAATGACTGTCTTGGTTTTGTCGACTGGTTCTTGAGTTTGCGGTTGAGGTTGTGGCTTAACAGTTTCGGTTGGCTTATCTGTTACAGGTAGGGTATCAGACGACCGCTGGGTCAAAAAATACACACCGGCACCGACCACAATAATACCTAGACCGATAAGGATGATGTTTATTTTTTTCATATACTCAAATCATAACAGACCACCATGCCCCGTCAAGATCTCTCTAATGCGTGATATTAGAAACTGTTTTGCGTAAAAGAAAGCCCTTACTCTGCCTAAACAAAGTAAGGGCGATTACGCAGGAAGAACGTCTACTCCTCAGACATGCGCTCCATCGAAGTCCTGCCACTGGATCCAGAGCAAAAGCGTCTCAGGACTCACATAGGGAAATCCCGGCACTGCGGTGATCTTCTCTCGGAGTGCCAGAGCACCAGCCTTATCCAGCTTGTTCTTTCGGTCGCGAAAGCCGAGGGTTCGCACCTCGATAGCAACTTCCGGTACGCCGGAAGCGCCATCATTGTAAGGTTCCGGAATCCATTCAACGTCTTCCATAGTAAACCGAACCTGAGTACTTGCTGCTTCAGCAATAAGGGGACGAACCGACAGGCCGATACGAGCTACCTCATCTACTGAGAGTTTACCCTTATGATATCTGAAAACGCATTGAGGCATCTTGATCTCCTTTTTAACCTGCTCTTTTCGAGTCAGGATACTATATTATACATAGCATATTTTAGAATTCTTGTCAAATATTTCTGTGGCGAGTTCAACAAGTAAGTGCAACACAAAAAAAACCGCCCTTCGTCCGCCAGTTGGCGGATCGGGGCGATTCTTTGATTCTCAACCTGCGAAACTTCGCGCTATTATCTATTATATTTTCTATTCCCTTTTGCTACCAGCATAATCTTCTTGATAGCCAATCGCTTCTTGGTTTTGCGGGAAGAACGTGATTTTACATGTTTCCCCAGTCCCGTGCTTCTTTTCGCCATAGTATATATGTTATTAATTACCCTCTAAGTATAACAGAAAAACCGCTAAAGGCAAATGTTCCAGCAATAAATTAGTATGATGAAAGACCGCCGAGATAGCGAAGCTACCAAGGCGGTCAATTGCTCAGGCGATCATATGGACCCTGGTTACTCGTCCAGAGACACTTCAATTTTGAAACTCGGATTGAACTCGCCGTTGCCGTCGGTGGTATCAGGGTAGAAACTCTCTACCTTAAGCTTCCTACCTTCCAGTAAACGGAGCAACTCCGCATCTTCCGTGATGACGACAATTGGTTCTGATCCACTTTGCAGCGCAGTCTGCTGCCTAAGGTTTCCAACTCTCGTGTCCATCGCTTCCTCCATACATCCATGAATACAAAAATTTGTCACTCCTGAGTAAACTTTATATACCATGTATTTATAAAGAAGTCAAGGCCCCCGTAATGGTTCAATACTTTTGCACCACCAACCAAAAACCCGCCCTTCGACAAAGCTCAGGACGATTCTTTACTGTCGTGAAGTGAAACGTAAATAGTAGCCGTCTGGATCAACTATACGAAAATCAGTAAGCCCCCAACTCTGTTTTGTAAGAGGTTCTGCAATTGGGTAGTCGTTCTTTGCAACCTCCTCATGCAATTTTTTGATATCATCTACCTCAAGAACAATCTCTATGCCGAGCCCCTTACGATCTTGCGACACTTCGGGTCGAAAATAATGATTCTCGCTTAGTCTTTTTGTTGACCCGATTCCTATCTGAACTTCATCTCTCTTGAAAGCATGGTAGTCGTGTTCTGGGTTGCAACGGACTTCTTGAAATCCAAGAACTATCGTGTAAAACTCTTTTGAGCGCTTGGTATCCTCTACAAATAACTCAAGCCGCACTGCCATTCCTTGCAACGAATTCATAGGAAAATTATATCACAAAGGACAAAAAAGGAAATTAAATATCTTAGAATAAAAAAGCTCCGGACAATGAAGTTCGGAGCTTCTTTGTCCGGAGCCATGTAGCTCTATTGGTCTTCAACGTAATCCCGCAGGATTGTTACGAACGGGTACTGCTTCACGCCGTAGGCGTAACCGCGGAGAATGTCTCTCATCCCGCGATATTCCTCGGCATACCCAGAGTTAAAGGAGAATCGATTGGCCCACCAGTAATACCGGAATCCCTGGACAGCCACGAACTCCTTGTACGCGCTCGGCTCGAACTGAACGAGCTTGCAGTTGAATGCCCGTGTGGCAGAAGTGATGCAGACTCGAGCCGGCCGGGTGTCAATTCGAGCTACCTGCACCCAAGGAACTCTCAAGTGATATCCGCCATGATCCTGAAGCTTTACTTCGCCAGTGAAGAGGTTTCGAGTTATCGCCACCTCATACGCCTCAAGGGAATTCACGCAGGCGAGGTAAAGCAGCCAGGACAAGCAACAGATTATCCCAGCAACGATAATCCTCTTCATCTTCGCGTCTCGGCTGGTGTATCTACCTCCCCTGGTTTCAACTCACGAATCACGGTCAGGAACGGATAATTCTTGCCGCTACCCTCGTAAGCATAGGCCTTAAGGATCTCATTGAAAGTGCTCATACTACCAGCATTGTAGTTGCCTCGTCCATGCCATTCCAGGAAGAGCTCCAACCCCTCCGGGTTGAACTGGACAAGTTTGCAATTGAGCACTCGCTGAATGGCACTGATGCAGACCTGCATCGGACGGAGGTCAATGCTGTGCACATTCACAAGGACGGGCGGATTTAAGAAATACCCGGTACGATCCAACCTTGTGATCGTCCCGTCCCGCCGATCATACTTGTAGGCAAGCTCGTAATTGTCGACGAAATCCACAAAGGTCGTACGGAACGTGCAAAGACCCATCAAGGAAAGTACCACTAGAAGGAACAGGCCCACGAACAGCTTTATCCAAAAACTCTTTAGTAGATTCCCAACGTCGTTTGTATTTTCCATTTCTGTCTCCCCTCCTATTGTAAATGAGCACCCCCATCATATAAGCATAAGAGTTTTAGTATGTCAAGGTTTCCGTGCGCAAGTTCAACAAGTAAATGCAACACTCAGACAAAAAACCGTTCTGTGAAGGGGAAGTTGGGATTTCTATAAAAAAGCACCCATAGCGGGCACTTTTTAAAACTGTTTTTTGAGTACGTTTCAAGCAGCTTCAAACCTTGCTTTGTTCTCAACCATCCACTTCTCCATGTCCTCTTTAGTCTTACTCGGGTCTTTCATTACGTCAGCATGAGCAACAAAGTAATGAGGCTTAAGCGCTTCCATCCATGCTTCGAATGTTTCACCTTCCACCGTTACTTCGCACAAATCACATTTAAGAGTTTTCATAGTTTCTTGAGTTAGTTGTTAGTTAATGTTTTCAACCCTTTAATAATAGTACATATTTTATGCTTTCGTCTACTACCTTTTTCAGCTGACGTTTATTTTTGAGCATTCGCTTTGAGAGAACTGCATATTCTTTTTTGATATGACCTTTTGGAAAGTATCTGAGGTGTTTTACTTCCTTCTCCCTGAAAAGTGCACTAAGCGTATCCGGTGGGAGTCGAAAGGCAACACCGAACTTTCCGCACGAAGTGAATATGCTCCCATTAATATAACCACCGACAGCACCAAATACATTTTTGAACTCTAGCTGGTGCGTTGTGGCAAGTCTTGGACAAGCTTGCTTGAGTAGCGTTGTTATTTCGTTAAAGTATTTATTTTCCATAAATCTATTTCTAGGGGCGTCGCTTTCAACGATGAATACAGCCGGCCCAACAACAAGGCCGGCGCTTTCCTTCTATGAGCTCCTTGCGCGTTCTCTGAATATGGAGTTTTCTCGTCTCTGATTTTTTGACTGACTCAATCCAGCAAATCCATTCATTGCGCGCGAGCGGCGTAATATTCTCCCATGCTGTTCGTGCCGCCGGGGAAGAAGTAAAGGCCTCTCGTAAATCCGCCGGCACTTTATGTACCACGCCAGTGGCGATCCCCTTTTTGGCCATAAGATTATTTTATCAAATCCCCTGAAACTTCGAGGGCTTTCCCAAGATCCGTTGGCATTCTCGGCTCGCCAAACTTTTGTATTGAACGATGTTAGAACCGCTCTGCTCTATCTTTTCGGACAAGCGGGGCCGCCGGGAAGACCACATACCTCAATAGCCCCACCTGATTTAACTCCACCTGATTCAATTTGCTGCACGGGCGTCGTCGCCGTTGCCCCGTATCCGCATGGAGGGCCCGGGTCAGGAATCTGTGTTCCGTTGGTGGCAACTGCCACTCCAGACACTGCATGCCAATGGTCACCGCAACTACCCTCATTTTCTACTTTAAGCTGACTCACTGGTATGTACTTGCTTTGATACTGAATAACCGAAAATTTCTCTATCGCTGCAGGCGGGGATGCTTTCGCTGGTGGAGGAGACACAGGGGTTTCTACTTTGAAATTATCCTCGGCAAGCCCTAAATATTTAAAGATGTCTACGCCGCCATACATTGTTCTCGCTTCTACACCCCGTATTGCATGTATAAAATTCTGAAATATCGTTGCTTGGATTTCATCTTCCCAAACCTCATCTTTTTTTGTATCACTCCACTGTCCTCTGTCTGCCTCAACCGCATGCCACAATTCGTGCAGGAGCGCGGTACAAAAGTCCTTATTCGCCAATTCTGGAACATTCTTTTTTATTTTCTCAAGCTCCTCCTTGGAAACTCGGGAATGACTTCCTGTCCCCGTACCATCCTTTGCTTTTGCGTCGTTATTTGCGCTATTCTCCCAATCTGGTGATTCTGAAATCTTATGCGTATTTTTAGTATTTTCCAACTCCTTGATAACATCTCCGACAATGCCTTCTGTATTCCGATACATATTTAAGCAGGCCTGTATGTCATCTTTAAATTTTTGGTCGCCTTCCACAACAATTTTTGCGTATGCATGCGAACCCCACGATATAAACACCGTAAACACCAAACCAACAAAAACGAAACGGTGCAAAATCTTGTTGTATTGTATAATATTTTCTTTACTCATGATTGATTGCTAAGGAATAACGGTAAATGTCACAACAGCGGAATTTGTCTCTTCTCCAAAAACATGAGCACAATTGGGGGATTTGGGCCCGAGATATTCATAAACTAACTTGAGCTGATAATCGCCGGGGGGTTCTATGTCATAAAACATAGCTGTGCCCCTGCCGTCATCCAAAGATGTGGTTCGGAGCGCCTGTTTTTGCAGGCCGTCGTCTAACTTGCTTGAAAGCATTATATCCAAACTCTCTCCGGGGTTAACGAGAATAAGGCTGGCCTCCAACATTTTGTCAAAAGAAGTAATAAAGTAAACCGAGGTAGAACGAGTTTCAACCGGTTCGCCATCGCGAGTAAAAGATACAACCCGTATGTTTCCCGCGCCCATATTACTAACACAGGTGTCAACCTCTCCTGAATTGTTCAAATGTACGTCAACGCGGACTTCCTCGCCTGCTTTATAGATTGATTTGTCAGAAGAAGCATCAAGCGTTATAGCCTCGCGGGGAGCCGGCTGCTGAGACTTGGACATGGTGAAAAAGTAAATGGCGCCACCCAAAACCACGACCATCACGATCGCGCCTACAATAAACTGCCACGCGTTTCGCCGATTCATAATATATTCAATAGCTCTTCTTACGCTTGTTCTATCTTAGCGTATGGATTGATTTGCCGCAAATGCTTTGCATAACGCCTTCTCGTCCTCCTCTGCTCCCGAATTAAAACCTTTGCAAACCCCGAACGAAGGGGTGAACTCGTATCATCCAATCTGGCTCCACATCGTGGACAACGTTAGAACCATTATCCAGCAACAGAATGAATATATTTATATTCCAGATTTGAGACCAGAAACGATAAAGATATGCTCCAACCAGCGTTTGTTTTTATAGACGATTGATATCTTACCGCTCCTGCAACAATTTCTCTGCATTCTTATATGCAACCTTCTCCTGTACTGCGGGATCCAAATGGCCGATAAAAGTTCTTCCAAATTCTACCACCAAGCCCCCAACTTCAGGATCAAAATGCCATGTATACCACCTATCTGACCCCCAAGTGAATTGATCTGGGTGCGCTTCTATGATTTGTTTCCAATTGCGAAGCGCCTCTTCCAATAATGAGTCGAAGTTTTCTCTCATAAATTTTAGATATTCTTCTTTGGTCGGACCCTTATTATCCTGTATTGTTTGATAACCAAAAATGTAATGGATTTCGGCATCCAATGAATAATAAAGGTTATCGTAAATTCCCATTAACTTGCCGATTTCCTTTTTTACATCCGGCATGACGTGCGCAAGAAATTTAACATTTGGATATTTTTTCAAAAGACGCTCAAGAGCTTCTAATTGCCCTTTGTCTGGGTGCATTTGAACTATTAGGTTATTTTCATCAGCTAGCCCATACATTTCGAGGAAATATTGATCCTCGGGGTTTGCATTTGTTCCCAAATTAAAATCAAATCTGGCTTCGCCATAACCTTGGAATAATCCAGGATTGTTATTCAATATTTCTTCCACTTCAGATGATTTTGGATTAAGGGTTGAGAGTGGCAACGGCGGCATCAAGAACTTAACAAACTTTCCCGGATATTTTTCTTCGATGTCTCTAACGTAGTCCACAACATATTGTGGAAATATGTTTGGTACTAAGAAAAATCCAAAGGTTTTCGTTATTCCTTCAATACCAAATAGGCAATTAATATAATCTACTGATATATCGGCAGAAGCCGGCATATCTTCAAACCCGGCCCGTATTGCCATATCACTAATAATTTTAGAAGCCACCGGCATATGAACATGCGTATCTACTAAGGGACCGCTATAGTAAAGCGCCTTGTTGAATTCCCTCTCTTTAGCCTTAAGTTTACATTCGTAGTTTAATTCTTCTCTGCCTCCTCCTACAATTTGATCGGTAATTTTATTTTTTACTTTTTCGAATACAAAATTAAAAATGAAATACGCAACTATCAGAAATATAATAATTGAAATCGGAACTACGATGATAAGGATTAATTTTTTCATTAGTTCCATTTTACCTTGTTCTTACAAAAAGTTCGAGCCCCGCCGCCAGTTAACTTTTTGACCAAAATAAAATCGCCTACTCAAGCGATTTCATTTTGAAATTTCGGGGCTCCCCCTACTGGGCGTGTTTAGAACTTTAGACTGGGAACGGATTCGTCGAGAACTACTGGACATGCAACCGCTACTCAAACCGTAGGAATACCTGCGTCAGATTGTGTTCGTTCAAATCCCAGTATTTTGGATGGTGCGGAATTATTGCTCCTTCTTTGACAAAATAGCCGAAAATCTCCCTTTCCATTTCTAAAAGGAGCTGAGCCTTACTCTTTGCCAAGACTTGGAGTGAACTCCGATTCTGCTCTATACTAGAGTTCAAATGATGATAATCGTCTCGCCCATTCCAAAGTAGAGTAAGATTAGATTTCATTGAGGAACTAAGACAGCCGCGTTTTTCGAGTTTTTCTAGGTTATCTTCAAATGACTTCGCGGGCTTGAACCCGTGTCTCTCGCACATGAACCCTACGAGCGCTTCTCCCACCGCTTGTGAAAGCGCGATACATCCGTAATAGTGGCCGTCGCGGAACAATCGTGAAAGCTCTGTAGAGACAGAGGCAAAATGATTATGAGGAATTATCTCATGGGGCTTGACCATAAGATAACGATCCACTCGATCCTTAAAGGTTGCCTCAAACTCGGCTCGAAGATTTTTTTCAATCTGCTTTCTCTGTATCAATTCTTGTACGTCTTTCTTATACATAGGAATCGGGAGGAGAAGTCTCTTCCTTATACTCACACGTAGATGAAATTCACATGAAGGGAGGCACGTCTTTGAAGATTTTTTGAAATTCGAAGATAGCTTCTTTTGATAATGGCATAAAACCAAAAGCTACTCACTATTTCACAATTACTTTTCTCGATGCGGCTCCTTTTCCCTCTCCGATTATCCCTTCTTCTTCCAAAATATCCAATAAACGCGCGGCTCGCGCATAACCGATTTTCAAACGCCTTTGCAGTAATGATGCAGACGCTTTTCCTGCTTGCGATACTACTTCTTTTGCTTGTTCGTACAAATAATCTTCTGTTGGCGTGTCCACCGCCTCTTTTTGTACCGAAAGGTGTCGCTCTAATTTCGTAACTTTGTATAAAGTAAACGCGTTGATAAAAACCAAAAAAATAACGACCAGTAAGACAATGTTTTCCATATTCCTAATTGTTAATAATTTTGATTTTAATACCAACAAATTTCGGGTTTTTCGCCTATCTGCTCCTCAATATACTTCGTGGCAGAGATGAAATCTCCTATCTCATCAATCAAGCCGTATTTCAAAGCATCCTCGCCGACAAAGGTTAGACCATTCGCCAGCTTCTCAACATCGCTTATTTCGAGTTTTCTATTTGTCGCAACATCTTGCACAAAAACATTGTGGGCTTTCTTGAGGTCAGATAGTATGATCGCCCTTTCTTCGGTGGTAAGCGGTCTGCTTGGGTCTCCAGTATTTTTATACTTTGCAGATGACAGTTCGTTATAGGTATATCCTTCCTTTATATTTTTATTTGATTCATCGAGGTAGGAAACAGTTACGCCTATGCTTCCAACGTCAGAGATTTTTGAGGCATAGATTTTGTCTGCGCCAGTTGCCGCCCAGTATGCGGAAGAAGCCCCGACGCCTCGTATGACAGCAACACTCGGTTTACCAAAACTCTTGAGCGCGCGTGCTATTTCTTCGCCCGCAACCCCGTCCCCTCCGCCAGAATCAATGGACAATATCACTGCTTTTGTTTCTGGATCATCTTGAGCGAATAATATGCCATCCACGATGTCTTCGGACGATGAGACATCTACCTCTTGGTCTGCGGGTTGTGCGGGCGTATAGGTACTCAAATACCCTTTAAGGGAGAAGGCAAGCACATTGCAAGCGTCCTCTGTACCCGCAAAGTAATCCTCTTGCGCGAGGAAAAACCCAACCGCAAAAGAGAGCACGCCTATACCGATGATAAAAATGATAGCTCTTTTTCTACTTATCTTTTTCTCCTCGTTCATGGTCGTATTTAACTTGTATCAGGATGTTTTCGTAATACTCAATTACTTAGACCTTGATTGATAACAAAACGTGTGGCAAGGAAGAACGAAAAGAACTTTTTTTCATTCAACTTCTTCATCTCGTAATTCGCGTCATAGCTAGAATTTTCTCCCTTTGGGGTTCTTCGGGTTAGCGCTACCTGAAGAAAAGCTTTATCGCCATTCATAGATATCTCCTTTATTTCAAAATAGCCAATAGGGATTAAATCGTTCCTTGATCTTTTCTCGTCCAAACATCGCTCAACCCATCTTTCCCTATATCTTGAAACTATGTATTCACCAAACTTATCACAGTTTCCCGCCATTCTTGCTTGAAAAGCTTTAGTAAAATCTCTTTTTACAAACCATTCGGTTGTAATACCAATATCAGAAACCCGCAAGAAGTAAAAAGCTAGAGTACCTAAAATGAGTAATTCCAAAAATAGCAAAAGGAATCCTTTATTCTTTACATTCCCTCTCCTAAACCAATTTTCTTTAAGCAAGGTCATGTTTCATTCTACCAAAAAACCGCCTGCTTGGCGATCTTTTGATTTTGCACTGATTCTCTAGTAACCCTTCCCAAACTCCTTTCCGCCCCCAGAAGCCTCCACAGACATATCTCTCTCGCATTTTCTGCACCTGCATACTGTTTTCTGAGGATCAGCGTTTTCTATAATACCACAAACCATTTCGCAGGTTCCTCCTTTGGGGCATGCCGTCTCGAATCTTTCTTTTTGCTCCATAACCAATCCACATTAAATTGATAAAACGACCTAGGCTCCGGCGGTAGGATTCGAACCTACGACCAAGTGCTTAACAGGCACCTGCGCTACCGCTGCGCTACGCCGGAACGAAAACTTGATTTCGCCCCCATTATAACAGCCTTATTTTACAACTTCAAGTCTTTTTGCCGTATTGTACAAAACCCAAGCTTGTGCTTTAATGAAGCAAGCAACCAAGAATTCTTAAGGAAGGAGGCATTGTATGGCACTCTTTAGGAGACCTGCGCCAACCGTCAATCTTGAAGAAGAATCTCTGGCGGACAAGGACTTACAGAATAGAGACCTGCGAAATGCCCGCGCACCTTGGGCTCACCTTATGGACATAAATCTTTCAGGCGCTAATCTTGCCTTGGCTAATCTGCGCTATGCTAACCTAACAAAGGTCAAGCTAAACGGAGCCAATTTGGAAGGAGCTGACCTTCGACATGCTAATCTACAGGGGGCCGACCTCACAGGAGCAAATCTCAAGTCTGCGAACTTGCGTGAAGCAACAGTAACTGACGAACAGCTCGCGCAAGCCGCAAATCTCCAAGGAGCCACGTTTCCTGACGGCATGAGAGCCGGACCAAAAATTCTTGCGGCTTTCTATCGTCTCCACCTCAGAAGCCCACAAGAAGAATAAAGAACCTTTACCCCCAAGCCCCACGCCAGAATCTGGCGTGGGGCTTCTTTTATTCTATTGAGATATAATATTAATATCCTTTGAGTTTTTTCAGACTGCGGTGGACGCGGATTTTCTCCAAGGCTTTGGCCTCAATCTGCCGGATGCGCTCGCGCGTGACGCCGAACTCTGCGCCCACTTCTTCTAGCGTGTGGGTGACACCATCTTCCAATCCAAAACGTAACGCAAGAATCTTCTGCTCGCGCGGAGCCAAGTCGTCGAGAATCTCCTGCAAACGTTCACGCAAAAGTGTGCGAGCGGCATCCACCGAAGGCGGAGGAACTTTTTCGTCTTCCACAAATTCGGCAAGCACGCTGTCTTCGTCGTCTTCTCCCACCGGAGTTTCGAGCGACACGGTTTCCTGCGAAATGCGCTGGATATGCCGAACTTTATCCACTTCCAAACCCATTTCCGCCGCAACCTCTTCTGCTAAAGGCTCTCTGCCTAAATCCTGTAGCAAACGGCGCCGCACCTGGGTGTAGCGCGAAATCGTTTCGATCATGTGCACGGGAATACGGATGGTGCGCGCTTGATCGGCAAGCGCGCGCGTGATTGCCTGCCTGATCCACCAGGTGGCGTACGTAGAAAATTTATATCCTCTCCGCCAGTCGAATTTTTCCACGGCGCGAAACAAACCTAAGTTCCCTTCCTGGATTAAGTCGAGCAATGTCAAATTAGGTGAGCGACCCACGTATTTTTTTGCTATGGAAACCACCAGCCGCAGATTCGCGCGAGCCAGACGTTTCTTTGCTTCCTCGTCTCCCTTTTCAATGCGCTTTGCCAACTCCCGCTCCTGCTCTGCTGTTACAAAAGAAATTTTCCCGATTTCCTTTAGGTACATTTGCACCGGGTCTAAGGGCGCGTCTGATTCCACAAGCAAGCGTCCTTTCTCCTCATCTGACTTCTCCATATCGAGATATTCTCGCACTTCCTCCACCTGGATCCCTTCTTCTTCCAAGCGCTGGTACAAACGCTCCAAACCTTGCACATCTTTCTCAATCTCAGGAAAAGCGTACAAAATTTCAGAATAGGTAACAAAGCCGCGCTGCCGGGATTTTTCAATAAGCGCTTCGACATCCTCGTCGCGCACCACTCCACCTCTCTTTCCTCTCTTTTTTATTTGCGCCTGCCTGTTGGCGATACGAGCCTCCCTGACTGTTTTTCTCGGCACATGTTTTTTCTTTGAGACTGGCTTTTGCTTTGCTTTTTTTGGGGGTTTTTTCTTTACCATTATTCTTGCTTTGATACTTTATGGAACTCTGCCAATAACGTATCGACTTTCACGGCGTCTTTCTTATCTTCAGCTTCCTTTATCTCTTGGGTAAGATGATCTAAACGCTTCCTTAAGCTAAGCATTTTTAACTCATCTAAACAAGCCTTCAGTTCTTTTCCCACATCTTCCTCTTCTGATAAATTCTCAATCTCCCCCCTCAAAGCAAGATATTGAAGAAGCTCAACGACATCCTTTTCAAAAAGCTCTGGAGCTTTTGCAAAGTCAAAGGGCATATGATTTTTAATGCCCTCAAGAATATCCTGATTGCGCAGAGAAAAATATTGGAAAGATTCCTCCTGGAGAATATCGAACTTTGGATCTCGCAAGAAAAGCCCAAGGGCGCGATCTTCAAGCATCTCTTTTCTCGTTTTCTTGCCCTGAGCGGAGTCGAGGGGTCGAGAGACGTCTCTCTCCACAACTTCATCGTTTTTTGTGCGCCCGAGTTCCTCCCTCACGCTTTCTTCAGGAACCCGAAGTTCTTTCGCCAAGAGCGTAATCCAATGCGCTTGCTCAATTCTATTCGGAATTTTTTTGACGATCGGCAAAATATCTTCCGCTATCTTCCGCTTGCCTTCGACAGTAGCTTTATCGGATTTTGCCAGCGCGATCTGAAATGAATGCTCAATGAATGAGCGCGCTTGCTCCAATGCCTTTTGCCAAAGCGCAGGATCTTCCAAAATTGTATCCGCAGGATCCTTGTCCGGCATAGGGATGACCTGAACCTCGAATCCCTGCATCAACGCAAGCTCCACGCCCCGTCGAGTAGCTTTGTTCCCCGCCTCATCCATATCAAAAGCCGTCAAAAGACTCGAGCAATACCGCTTGAGAATTTGCAGCTGCATTTGAGTAAACGCTGTGCCCGAAGTTGCCACCACGTTTTCGGTTCCTGCTTGCGAAGCCATGATCGCGTCCATATATCCCTCCACCACGACACACGTACCCTGCTTCCTGATCGCGATTTTCGCCTTGTCTAAACCGTATAAAATTCTGCCCTTATCGTATAAAAGCGTGTTTGGCGTATTCAAATATTTTGCTGTTTCCGTTTTTGCCTTCTCGCCAAAAATTCTGCCTCCAAATCCCGCCACCTGGGAATTCAGATCGAAAATAGGGAATATAATGCGTGACTGAAAACGATCATACATCCCATTTGATGTGCGGATCCCCAACCCAGCTTGTACGATTTGCTCTTCTGAATACCCACGAGAATTAAGAAACTGCGAAAGGCTTCGCGGAGCGTCAGGAGCGTAACCCAAACGCCATTTTTTCACGCTTTCTGGCGTAACTCCGCGTTTCGCCAAATACGAAAAGGCTTCTTTGCCCTTCTGGGAATCAGAAAGCTGTTTCTCAAAAAACTGTGCGGCAAGCTCCACGATCTCCCCGAGTTTCTGCTTTTCGGTCTGCACACGCGCGAATTCGGGGCTATAGCGAGGCAATTCTACTCCGGATTTTTCGGCTAATTGACGCAAAGCATCTCCGAATTCAACACCTTCAATTTTCATTATAAACTTAAACATATCGCCGCCTTCCGAGCATCCGCCAAAACAATGCCAAATCTGCCGCGAAGGCGAAACAAAAAAAGAAGGGCTTTTTTCAGAATGAAAAGGGCAGGGCGCGCGATAATTGACTCCAGCTTTCTGAAGTTTTACGTACCCCCCAATCACCTCGACAATATCGAGTTTATTCTTTATCTCCTCAATTGGAGACGAAAGCATATATTACTCTTGAACGATGATCTTCCCAAACATCGAAGAATCCAAGTGATCATGATAAAACCACTCTCCTTGCTCCCCAAACATGAAAGACCATCCCTCGCCTTGCTTGAGTCCTCGGCATGCGTCAAAAATGGTATCTTCCTCGGCAGTACCGCACTTTCCAATGCTCGACCCTGGATATACTGTATGGCTTGGATGCATCGCAGACGCCGGCCATGTTTCTTTAACGCTCTCGTTACGGAAGGTAACATGATCACCTTTTTTCACCGTGAGCTCTTTAGGAGCGTACCCCGCGTCTGAATACACCACTGTATGCTCTACCATCATCTCATTAACCCCTTCTTCACCGATTACCGGCATCATGTTTCCCACTTCTTCCATTTGCTCTCCTGCTACCGGCTGATCTTGACTCGTGTTCGACTGCATAAAAAAGAGGACTGCCGCGAGGGCGACTGCTACCACTCCGAGGATTAGAACAACCTTGCTCATAGTTTGTTAGTATTAGTAATTATTTATTATCGTTATTTGACCTTCTGCCCCAACCAAATCTGTTTGCGACGGCTTTCCCCAGGGTATTCCCCAGAGACTCTGGACGATGCCTCTCATGGAACGGCACAGATGCTCCACCGCCTTCCTTCTCCTCCTCTGCAACCATAAAGCCTTCTTCCAATGCCTGCGCTGGGTATTTTCCTGATCTTTTTTCTGTTTCCTCAATTACATTTTCAAGTTTTTCTTCCGTGATATATTTTGCGCCTCGGCCGAGTTGTGTCTTTTGATCATACCTATTTTTAATCAGCGTAAGACCTTCTCCTATATGCCGACCATACTTCCTCCCAATTGAAGAAAATGGCAAATCAAGATCTCTACTGTTAATAGTATGCCTTCCGCGGAAGATAGTTTCCATTGCCTCCCCAGCTTCTTTTGCTACCTTATCGCCAAACTCTTCCCGGATTTCCTCCAATGCCTGATCTGCCTCCTTCATAGAAAAAAGCGGATCATCTTTTCGGTTTGGATTAAATATCCGGCTCTTTAAACGCAGGAAAGCAACTCTTTTTTCGTCTTTCGAAGCCCTTATACCACTTACAATACTTTTTGCTTTCTCCATCTGCATAAAAGGATTCTTTTTGAAATATGGGGAAGAAAAATTTCCCGAACGCTTTTTCTGCTTTTGAGGTCCAGGCTTTGTCAATTCTCTAAAGAGCGAACCCCCGGCCATCCCTAACCCCTTTCCAAATCCTCTTGCGAATGAACCTAACCCCGCGCCAATTCTTGGGCCTCTTCCATAAAACCTTCTCGGTTGTCCTGATGACTGTGACATAAGCGGAGAGGGTGGGATTTGAACCCACGATACCTTTCGGTATGCCGCCTTTCCAAGGCGGTGCACTAGGCCGCTATGCGACCTCTCCTCTATTATACTATCTTGGTAAAGAAAGCATAAGCTGGGAAATAATTGGATGCTGAACAAGAAATTTATACCGCAGAAGCTTCAATATGGTCAAGAAATCAAGAATCTCCTCTTGAAGTATCTCGGGGCCGGAAAACACTTCCCATAATTCCGAAAGAAGATTTTCGGCATACCTATGCATAACCTCTTGATACCCCTTTTCCTCCAAATACTCAACAATTTCGATAAACTCTCCTCGATCGAGCCAAATCCCATAACAGATATTGCACGCGTCTATTCTCACGTCTGAATCGCCATACCGAACTTCATATAACGGCAAATGTTCAACAGGACAGGATTTCCTGCCCCTTGTCACCTGAAATCTTGCCGGATCTTTCCATAAATCGATATCGAACCATCGCAAATTTCGATCCTTTTCGTTTTTTGCCCACTCCAGCTCGTTCTCTTCAAACCAAAGACCGTAGCAAGACGGACAATAGTCAATCTCTACTCCGATAAGGAGCGCCTGCTGAAGTTTCAAATTACACTGCGGACATTTCTTCATGGTTCAATATTATTCACCATGACCCTGAGCGAAGTCGAATGGGTCATACGCGCATCCCGTGAAGAGCCTTCACGCGCTCTTCCACGGGCGGATGCGTCATAAACAGTTTATGGATCCAGCTTGTTTTCTCTTTGCCGCGGAAAGGGCTGGCAATATACAAATGCGCAGTGGCATCGCTTGCGCTTCGCAATTGATGAGGGTCTGCCGCGATCTTTTCCAGCGCTCGCGCCAACCCATCGGGATATCTTGTAAGCAAAGCTCCTGAAGCGTCCGCGAGAAATTCCCGCTTCCTTGAAACAGCCATTTTAATAAGCTGTGCCACTAAGGGAGCTATAATCATAAACACCAGTGCAACGCCAATCATGATAAGCTTCGCCTGGCCGCCTCCCCGATCATTGTCTCTATTACCCATGCCGCCCCAAAACGCCATACGAAAGAAAAAATCCGCGAGTATAGCGACAATTCCCACAAGCGCCACCACAATCGTGGAAACTAGCATATCTTTATTTCCAATATGCGAAAGTTCGTGCGCAAGCACTCCTTCTAATTCCACTCGTTCCAGACGCTGCAACAATCCAGTTGTTACCGCCACCACCGCGTGTTTCGCGTTTCTTCCTGTGGCAAAGGCATTCGGCTGGACATCTTGAATAATATACAGCTTGGGCATTGGAAGTCCAGCGGTGATCGAAAGATTTTCCACAATACGATAGAGCTCCGGGTTATCGCTTTTTTGGATTGGCTTTGCATGGCTCATTGCAAGCACCAACTTATCTGAAAACCAATAAGAACCAAAACTCATCCCGATACTCAAGAGCACAGCGAAAATCAAAATAACGGGGCTATTGAGCGCGTAGCTCATCACCCACCCCAACACTATGACAAACAGAAAAAACCCAGCCAGATACAACCAAGTCTTCCGCACATTCGATTCTGCATGAGAGTAGATAGTCATGGCTAGAAATGCTTCGAGAAACGAAATTTTGAAATCGAGCCCCCTACCCCTCGCTTCGCTCGGGGCCGCGCCCTAACCCCACGATTTCAAAATTTGTTCCTCTACGCATTAAAATGCTACTTTTGGCGCTTCTTTCGCGGCTGGTTCTTCAAGCTCGAAGAACTCTTCTTTTTTGAACCCAAACATTTTGGCGATCACGCTCGGAGGAAAACTCTCAATCATGGTATTCAACGCCATGATATTCGTATTGTAGAATCTGCGGGAGGCCTGGACTTTATCTTCGGTGTCGCGAAGCTCGCGCTGAAGTTCAACAAAATTCGCGGACGCCTTAAGGTCAGGATACGCTTCTGAAACAGCAAATAAGCTCTTCAGCGCTCCCGTAAGCATATTTTCCGCCACTGCCTTGTCATGCATACCGGTAGCTCCCATTGCGCGCGTTCTTGCTTCGGTCACTTTTTCAAACACGCCTTTTTCGTGCGCCGCGTATCCTTTTACGGTATTTACCAAATTAGGAATCAAATCATACCTGCGCTTCAACTGCACATCAATATCGGAAAACGCTTCTCTTACTCGGTTGCGCAAAGCCACAAACCGGTTGTAGGTGAACACAACCCAAAGAACGAAAACTCCTATAATCGCGACCGCAACCCACAATGGATTAAAGTTCATATTATATGATGCAAAATTATTCTACTTATCTTGGCTTTAGTATATCAAAAAAATCCGCCCCTGCATAGTAGTACTACGCAGGGGCTGTTGTTCAAAGAACGCACCTCATCATCTAGATGTGTAAATTTTTCGCCAGTCTGCCCAAGATCTTATTCTTCGAGCATGCACACCTTGATTGTAGGTGGCATCGAAGATCACGAGCTCCCAATTGTGGGGGCCCTTCTCCCGCTCATCAGAATCGCTGATAAAAAAGTCTCCTGGGATCTTGGTACGATCACCCTCAATGCGCATCTTGGCGGACAAATTGATGTTTAGATGACAATCCACCCAGAGACCCAGTTCTATATCCCCGTTCGGATTCCACTTAGCTGGTATTGGCGTGGCACAAATAACCACCTCATGGCCAGCCTCCGCCATCTGCTTCACCGCCTCAATACCGCCCGGCATTGGAGGGATTCCGAGGACAAAGCCTTTTTGGCCCATCACCACAGGAATACCTTCTGGATGATCAGTATGCCGAGTAAGCCGTTGCGTGCCGTCTAAGTACCATTCGGGGCATAAAACCCTGTGCGCCTCTCTATACGTCTCTTCAAAGGCACACAGAACCGCAAGCTTAATCAGGATAATAGCCATAAACATCCTCCTTTATTATGTGCTACGTTGCCTCTATATAAGCATACTTCCATGAAAAAGTCAAGTGTTTCGAGGACAACAGAAAACTCCCCTTGCGGGGAGATTTTCTCTGTTTTTATTAGTATCCGACTTGACGATGCTGAATATGAGTTATGAGGACTGTATCAGAATCTCGCAACGTAAATTTAATTCGATAATCTCCTACCCGTAAACGAAAGTTGTTCTCTGCACCGCTAAGTTTAATGATTTTGGGGTGTTGTAAGGGATGAGACAATTTTTCCAATTCTCCGAGTCTTTCCAATATACGCGAACGATATGCTTTCGGAATTTTCTTTATCTCCTTGTTTGCTTCTGGATGAAGGAAAACCTTGAGCATAGAAAACTAGCTCATCGTTTGCGGATTTTACTCAAAGGAACCCAAGAGTTCTCTCGATCTGCCTTTCTGATTCTCTCCACAGTCTCATGCATAATTTTCTTAGAAGATAACTCAATAAGATCAATAATGTCTTCCAAAAGCTCTTTGGGCATGTACTTGGCGGATGCCACTACTCCCCGAATATTTTTATCGTCAATAATTGTAATAGAATCGTTCTTTGACATACATTTATTGTAGTTTTTCTTTCGCGAAAGTCAAGTTTTTCTGGCGCAACAGAAAACTCCCCTTGCGGGGAGATTTTCTTTGCTTTTGGTCACATTGACCAAGCTTGGATTAGCTAGTTTAATACTCTGGCATTCCCATGCCGCCGGGCATACCTCCTGACATACCGCCCTTACCTTCTTTCTCTGGAAGATCCGCTACCACGGCTTCGGTTGTAAGAAGCATAGAGGCCGCGGACACCGCGTTTTCCAATGCCACACGCACCACCTTTGTGGGATCCACCACTCCAGCCTTAACCAAATCTTCGTACACATCAGTGGCTGCGTTGTAGCCGTATCCACCTTCACCCTCTGCTACTTTTGCGGCAACAACTCCTCCGTCTTGTCCGGCGTTTTCCGCGATCTGCCGGATAGGCTCTTGAAGCGCTCTTCGCAAAATTTTCACCGCAAGCTGCTCTTCAGCATCTTCGAGCTGGAATCCTTCGAGCATTTTCCCGGCGCGCAAGAGCGCGACTCCACCACCAGGAACAATACCTTCTTCCACAGCAGCTTTGGTTGCCGAGAGCGCGTCTTCTGTTTTGTGCTGGCGCGCTTTTTGCTCAACTTCAGTCGCGGCTCCCACCTTGATCACCGCAACTCCACCGGCAAGTTTTGCCAAGCGTTCCTGCAATTTCTCTTTGTCGAATTCCGAAGTCGTTTCTTTGAGCACCGCGCGGATCTGCTTAATGCGCGCTTCAATCTGTTCTCTATCTCCTTTTCCTTCCACAATCGTCGTATTTTCCTTGGTCGCCACAACCCTTCTCGCCGAACCCAAATGAACGAGTTCCACTTTATCTAACTTCAAACCGACTTCTTCTGAAATCACTTTCGCGCCAGTAATCGTGGCGATATCTTCGAGCATCTCCTTCTTTCGATCGCCATACCCAGGAGACTTGATAGCCAAGGTTTGAAAAATTCCTCGAAGCTTGTTTACCACGAGCGTGGCTAGGGCGTCTCCATCGAGGTCATCTGCGATAATGATCAATTCTTTTTTGCCGGTTTTTGCAACCACCTCAAGCGTGGGAAGAATATCCTGTATGGAAGATATCTTCTTATCAGTTATCAGAATATAGGCATCTTCCATTATTGCTTCCATCCGCTCCGCGTTGGTTACCATGTAAGGGGAGATGTACCCTCGGTCGAATTGCAATCCTTTTACAATTTCTTTTTGAATCCCAAAGGTCTGTGATTCTTCTATGGTAATCACTCCGTCTTTCCCAACTTCTTCCATAACCTCGGCAATAAGATTTCCGAGTTCTGGATCATCTCCCGAAATAGTTGCGACCTGCGCACGTTCCTCTTTCGTGGAAACGGGCTTGGAAATCTGTTTGAGATACTCCACTGCCTTGTCTTTTGCTTTTTCGATTCCTCTCCGCAAGTACAAGGCGCTGGCGCCTGCCGCGACATTTTTAAGGCCTTCAGCAACAATCGCTTGAGCGAGTACTGTAGCGGTGGTTGTGCCGTCTCCTACCGCGTCATTCACTTTGGAAGCTACCTCTTTGATGATTTCCGCTCCGATGTTCTCGATCTTGTCTTCGAGCTCAATCTTTTTTGCAATGGCGGCTCCATCGTTCACAATAGTCGGGGAACCAAAGCCTTCGTCGAGCACGACGTTGCGGCTTCTAGGCCCCAAGGTAACCTTCACGACATTCGCGAGCTTGTCTACTCCTGCTTTTAATTTTTTGCGAGCATCCTCGCCGTACAAAATTTGTTTTGCCATAGTGAGTTATGTTGAACTATTCGAGAATCGCCAAGATATCGTCTTCTTTGGCAATCAAGTATTCTTTATCATCGACCTTCACTTCGTTGGGTCCGTATTTAGTGAAGAGCACTACATCTCCGACTTTTACTTCGAGCGGCACAATTCGCCCATCTTCAGCCCTCTTTCCAGAACCTACCGCGATAATCTTCCCTTGTTCGGGACGTTCTTTCTCGACAGTTTCCGGAAGCAAAATACCGGATTTTGTTTTTTCCTCTTGCTTGAGAGGTTCGATCAGCACGTGATCAGCCAATGGTTTAATTTGCATAACGTTTTTTGTAGTTAGCACTCGAGACCTTTAACTGCTAATATCGTACCCATATCCTACAAAATCCCTCAAAAAAAGTCAAGGCCAGAACCATAAGGTTCCGGCCCATTGAATCAGCTTCTTGGAAAATTTTGGAGATCATCCCCGGTCCAAGGTCTTTGACACTTCGGACAAAAGTCCCCATCTTCCAAATGGCTTTGGCAGCGAGGACACAAATATGCATTGAATCTGGAGCGAGCTTCCCTATAGGAGATAGCGGGGGTCACCACCCGTACGCTCGGCGGCGGCATCTTAGGCGCGTGAAGCCTTTGCCGTTCCATGTTTTTCAGCATTGCCGCAACGCCCCTTTCTCTCTCATGCTTGCCTCTTTTCTGCCCCCTCTTTATCTTTACGACGGCGGTCATTCTATTACCTCCTAAAGATCTCTGCTTTCTGTATATATCTTTGTTTCTTAAAAAGCAAGGCCAAGATATAACATGCACTTGACGAACCTGCCTGTATGGATATACTTGTGTATCAGCCCTTGCACATAGGCTGAAAATGGAGGCGTAAAGATTATGCCACGAAAATCAAGCCGTTCCAATGGCAAAAAAAACCGAATTGTGAACTGCGGCTCGATCACTTCTTTCAGAACTTTTTGTCCGACCAATACGCACGCGACTCGGCGGCATTCTCCCAGAGGTTACTCTGGGGCAATGGTGATGCACTTTCAGCTCTCCGGATCCATAGATTCTCTCTGCTGGCATGAAGCATTAACACGCCTCGCCCGCCGATATGGATCTGCACCGAGCCTAAAACCAACTTCAGCGGTAATCACTTTTTTTACGCGACAACCCATAAACGATCCGCGCGCCTTCGCAAACGCGCGATACCAAGAAATCTCTCAAGCTATTCGTCATATCCATCAGGAACACAGCAAACCCTAAACACAAGCCCCTCTGGAAATCCAGGGGGGTGTTATTTTTACAAAGACGTTTTTAGATACTGGCCGGTGTAGCTTTTTGGATTTTTTGAGATTTCTTTCGGGGTGCCTTCGGCAACAATGAAACCTCCCTTTTCTCCACCTTCGGGCCCCAAATCGATCACCCAATCGGTACTCGCGATAAAATCAATGTTGTGTTCAATGACTACAACCGTATTCCCTTTCGCGACGAGTTCTGCCAGCACATGAAGAAGTTTCTTGATATCATCAAAATGCAAGCCAGTGGTTGGCTCATCTAAAATATACATAGTTTTTCCCGTAGCCTTTTTTGAAAGCTCGGTTGCGAGTTTCACGCGCTGGGCTTCTCCTCCAGAAAGCGAAGGAGCCGATTGTCCAAGCGCAACGTAACTCAAACCTACTTCATGAAGCGCGCGAAGCTTTGAAGCAATAGGCGTAATGTGCTTGAAAAACTCAAGTCCTTCCTCCACGGTCATGCCAAGCACATCAGCTATAGTCTTATCTTTATACAAAACCTCAAGCGCTTCTTTGTTGTACCGCTTTCCGTGACATTCCTCACATTCCACATACACATCCGGCAAGAAATACATTTCGATTTTCTTTAGTCCTTGGCCTTCGCATGCTTCGCATCGTCCGCCTTTTACATTGAACGAAAACCGGCCAGCCTCGTATCCTCGAATACGCGCCTCTTTGGTTTTTACAAACAAATCTCGAATATGGGAAAACAAACCCGTATAGGTGGCTGGGTTGGATCGCGGCGTTCTTCCAATAGGCGACTGATCTACCAACACCACTTTATCGAGATATTCGATGCCTGTGATTTCCTTATACTCGCCAGGCTCATCCTTCGCGCGGTAAAACTTTTTGAGCAATGCTTTTGCCACAATATCGTTTACAAGCGAACTCTTCCCCGAACCCGACACACCTGTAACACACACAAACTTGCCAAGCGGAATCTTCACATCAATATTCTTGAGATTATGTTCTTTCGCGCCTTTGATAGCTAAGTATTTTGTCTCGCTACGCGAGATCCCGCGTAGCGGGAGAGTTTTGACAGTTTTCCTGCCGGATAAGTACTCCCCAGTTAAGGTATCGCTTTTCATCAATTGTTTCGGTGTACCTTGGAATGTAACACGGCCGCCATGCTTTCCCGCGCCCGGGCCAATATCGACAACCCAATCTGATTCTTTGATCGTTTGCGGGTCATGTTCTACCACGACTACGCTGTTTCCTATGTCACGCAGTTCTTTGAGCGTTTTAATCAAACGAAACTGATCGCGCGGATGCAATCCAATGGAAGGCTCGTCGAGTATGTACAACACGCCTGTAAGTTTTGATCCGATCTGCGTGGCCAAACGAATGCGCTGTTCTTCTCCCCCGGACAAGGTGCCTGCTTTTCTCGCGAGCGTAAGATATTCCAAACCAACATCGATTAAAAATTGAAGGCGGTTCAAAATTTCTTTTCCAATAGGCATCGCAATTTTCTTCTCATGCTCCTTGAGTTTTACTGGAAGGTCGCGGAAAAATATGCTTGCGGCTCTTACGCTCGATTCCACAATCTGGTCGATCGATTTATCGACTACCGTTACCGCAAGCACTTCTGGCCTTAAACGTTTCCCTTTGCACACCTCGCATATGTTCTCCACCATATATTGCTCAATCTCTTCTCTGGCGTATTCAGAATCGGTCTCGTGATACCTGCGCTCCAACCACGGGATAACTCCCTCAAAACTTCCCGCGCCATACAAAACCATATCAAGCGCCTTTTTATCCAAATCTTTTACTGGCTTTCGCAGAGAAAATCCGTACTCTTCTGCAAGCTCCCCTAGCTTCCACCCAAAAAATCCTTGCCGCCCTATTTTATGAGAAGCTCTTGCCCATGGGAAAATCGCGCCTTCCGCAACTGACAATTTGGGGTTGGGAATGACGAGCTTAGGATCTACTTCGAGTTTTTCTCCCAGCCCCTGGCAAGAGGGGCAAGCGCCGAAAGGCGAATTAAAAGAGAACAAACGAGGCTCGATTTCCGGCAAACTAATCCCGCACTCCTCGCACGCGAAATGCTCGCTAAACACAAGGTCTTTCGATTTTTCCATTTGTACAAGCGCTATCCCCTTTCCAAGTTTGAGCGCTGTCTCAAGAGAGTCTACAAGTCGTGTTTTGTCTATAGCGTTTTCAATAACCAGGCGATCAACCACCACTTCAATGCTGTGCTTCTTTTTCTGATCGAGCTCTTTTGCGAGCGCTTCTTCCACGCGATGCGTCACGCCGTCGACGCGCACGCGGATAAATCCTCCCTTTTGAACTTCTTCCAAAATTCCCCGATGTTCCCCCTTGCGCGCTCGCACCAAAGGACCCAAAATAGCAATCTCGCTCCCTTTGGGAAGTTTCATTACCTGTTCTGAAATTTGGCTCACGCTTTGGCGCTTCACCTCTTTGCCGCATTGAGGGCAGTGCGGTATCCCAATTCTTGCAAACAAAAGACGAAGATAGTCGTAAATCTCCGTGATCGTGCCTACTGTGGATCGAGGATTGTGAGAACCCTTTCTTTGATCAATCGCAATCGCAGGGCTTATTCCCTCGATACTGTCAACATCGGGCTTATCCATCACTCCCAAAAATTGGCGCGCGTACGCGGACAAACTTTCCACATATCTGCGCTGGCCTTCAGCATACAACGTATCGAACGCGAGCGAACTTTTCCCGGAACCAGACAACCCCGTAATCACGACAAGCTTGTTCTTTGGAATATCAACGTCAATATTTTTCAGGTTGTGTACCCGCGCTCCCCGAATTTTAATAAATTGAGAATCTGTTTTTGCAACCATACTTGTACTGAGTTTATCGAAGTATCAGTCTCGTATTATATACGAAAAGTCAAGAACAATCAATACTTGATGAAATCTCCCGAACCTTTTATAGTAAAATAAGTAAAAAGAATGCCATTCGGGAGGTAAAGACATGGCTCCACTTGCACTTTTCCCCGTATCGCTCTTTATAGCCTTATTGGGAGGTGTTGTGCTTGTATATCAAATATGCAGGGAAGTCTCGTGGTCCTTCCTTGTTCCACAGGAAAAAGGATATCTTCTGAACATAGTCAAAGGAGCATGGAACGACACCTCATGGGGTTTTATCCTACCCTTCACGATTCTCTCCGTTTTCGTGGAAGACCTAAAACCACAACCCAAACAGGAGCCTTAGGTTTCCCCCTAGGGCTTCTTTTTTTGCTCTATCCGCGCATATTTGACAAATATTGGTAAAGCGCTACAATCTAGATAGAACTTATCGTCCAAAGCTCTCGAAGAAAGGAAGACAGATGAAAACTATCTTCTGGATTGACTGGCAAATCTTCGTTTTCATAGGAAAAATAGTGCGCTTCTGGTGCGCATGCACGGGTAAATCGAATTTCGATCTTTGCCGTGTCCTATTAGGAATCAGCTTCTGCCTCATGATAGCATTCCTCGCCCTCATGATGATTTCAGCTATTGGCCAAGGCAACGTGCTTTTGACCATAATAGGACTGGTCATTTTCTACATGCTAGGCTCCGGTCTTCTAACACGATGGCGAAACATACAGCGCCTAGAGAAAACGGTGGCAGAAACAAAAGACACTCTTCCCTCTTGGGTGAGAGTATCCGCCGAAAAAGACGCAGGGGAGCGCATCGTGAATTTCGGTATAATGATTATACTCTACCTCCTTACGAAGAATCTGCCCGACTTTCTTATAGGATCCTTCTTCCTTGTGGTCTGGCTTGAACTCCATGTTCGGTATCACTTCAATCCAAGGGGAGGCGGCAAGATTAGAAAGCTAATCCTTCAAATTGCGCGGGCATTCAAACAAGCCCAACTGCCTGTTCCTCAACCAAATCCGGCATAAGGATGCATCAAGCCCCCAAAGTCCACAAAAACGGACATACAGATGGGGGCTTTCTTTTTTTGTTATACTACTATCATGAGCTTTAAATATATTCCAAAAGAGAAAATGAATGAAATCCCTAAAACGCCGGGGGTGTATTCGTTTTTAGATAGCAAAGATATTTTATATATCGGAAAGGCTGCCAACTTAAGAGACCGCGTACGAAACCACTTTCAACAGCCTTCGTATAGAGACAATCTTTTTGTTGATCAAATAAACCGCATTGGATATATCGAGACCGAATCTGAAATCGAGGCATTGCTTCTCGAATCCCAGCTTATTAAACAAAGTTTGCCGAAGTATAACGTAATGTGGAAAGATGGAAAACAGTATTTTTCCGTAGCAGTCACAAAAGAGGAATACCCCAGAGTATTTCTTGCACATCAGAAAGCAACTGAAGCAACATACATCGGGCCATTTGTAGACGGCAAAGCAATCAAGCGAACTCTTCGGAATCTGCGCAAAGTGTTTCCATACTATACGGTAAAAAAACATTCCCCTCGGCCATGCCAATATTGCCATTTGGAACTATGCCCGGGACCCGCACCGGACAAAAAAGAGTATCAAAAGAATATCAAAAACTTGGTAGCCGTGCTCCAGGCCAAAAAACCGGCAGTGCTGAAAAAACTTCGGAGAGAAATGACACTTGCTTCCAAGAATCAGGAATATGAGCGCGCGAGCAGACTTCGTGATCAAATCCAGGATTTGGAAATTATCTTCTCGCACGCACGAGTACTGCGACCCGGAACAGAAAAAACTCCGCTCAACTGGCCAGAAACGGAAAAGTATCTCCAAAACATTCTTAAGACGGGGCGAAAGATTTCCCGTGTCGAGGCGTACGACATTTCAAACATTCAAGGCAAAGAAGCAACTGGGTCTATGCCAGTGTTTATCGACGGCAAACCCGCGAAAGATCATTATCGAAAATTCAAGATTCATATCGCGGGCACCCCGAATGATTTTGCCATGCTCAAAGAAGTTATTGGCCGCCGTTTGGCACACCCAGAATGGCCATATCCCAACCTCATGATAATCGACGGCGGGAAAGGACAACTATCCACTACCTTAAAAGCAATCGAGGAAACGATCAAGCAAACTATGCATAAACTTCACGATCGTGAAAAATCTGTCAGAAAAATAAGATCAATTCGCGTTGTCGCTATCGCTAAAAAACACAATGAACTTTTTCTGCCCGACAAGTCAAAACCACTCCTCCTAAAAGATATGCCTCAAAGCGTCTCAAATTTCATCTTGCACATGCGCGACGAAGCCCACCGCTTCGCCATCACATACCATAGAAAGCTAAGAAAGGTTGACTTGCTGGGCAAAGGGAAGTAGAATACAGAAAATGATCCAAGCGCTTCTCTTGCATATCTTGGCCGGAATCGCAGGACTCTGGATTGCAACTCGATTTGTGACGGGAGTCGAATTTACGGGCTCTCCCCAGCTGCTCTTGATCGCAGGACTTGTTCTTGGTATACTGAACGCAATCCTAAAGCCCCTCCTTAATCTCCTCACTTTGCCTATTCGGATTCTCACCCTAGGGCTTTCCAGCCTTGTCATCAACTTTTTGTTGGTTTGGGCATTAGACCTCTTCTTTCCCGAACTTGAATTCATCGGGATCTTACCCCTTATCTGGACTACGCTTATCGTTTGGCTCATAACCATTCCACTCTCACTTTTTGCCAGAGGAAAAGTATGAATTTTGACTTTATCATTTCAATTATCCAAATCCTTGTTGCCATCTTTTTGGTGGTGTTCGTGCTCGTACAACAAAGAGGCACGGCTTTAGGATCTTCTTTTGGAGGCGACAGCGGAGGCTTCTACGGCACAAGGAGAGGATTGCAAAAACAACTATACTGGGGAACTATTTTTCTTGGCATTCTTTTTATTGGACTTGCGCTTGTAAGACTTTTTTTGAGCGCCTAACCTCGTGGATTCTCCCTCACATAGACAATTTCGTTTGCCTTCTTTCGCGCAATGGCGGCAACTTCACCGCGTTCTTGGGCGCCAAGAAAAAATCATTCTCCCAAGCCTGATTCTTGTTTTTGCGATTTCATTTTTCTCTTTCGCGCAAGGCCTGTACTTCAGTAATACCTCCATTATTCCTGCCAAAGGCGGAGGTATTGTTGAAGGAATAATAGGATCGCCTCGCTTTTTGAATCCAATATATGCCGACACGAACGACGTAGACCGTGATATCATACAGCTTATCTATTCTGGGATTCTGCGATACAACAACCAAGGAGAACTTGTGCCTGATCTTGCGACAACAAACCCTGAAATCCAAGACGGCGGCAAAACAATAACAGTGACACTCAAAGAAAATGTGAAATGGCACGACGGCATGCCATTTGGAGCAGACGATATTTTATTCACCATAGCAACGATCCAAGATCCCGCGTATAAAAGCCCCATCCGCGCGAACTGGATCGGCGTAGATGTTGAAAAGGTTTCCGACTCCAAAATACGATTTCATTTGATCGACCCTTACGCGCCTTTCGTGGAGCGGCTCACCCTAAAGATTCTTCCTGCTCACATCTGGAACCAAGTGACCCCGGAAAACTTTGCCTTAACACCACTCAATCTTCAACCAATAGGTACTGGCCCTTATCAAATGTTGAAAGTAGAGCAGAATCGTTCGGGGCTTGTTCAAGAACTCCAACTGGAAGCCTACAATGGATATCATCATGCTGAACCCTTTATTGGAACAATCACGTTTCGATTCTTTAACACCGAGGAGGAACTGATGAACGAAACGGTTCGAGGAACTATCGATAGCTTTTCTCTCGCTCAAGTTGACAATCTGCAGCGGATGAAAAATCCAGCCTTTCCTCTGTATTCTTTCTCTCTCCCCCGATACTTTGCGCTTTTCTTCAATTTAGATCCGCCAGCTGGCCTGCCCGGCCAGGACGGCATAAGCCAGAAAGAATTGCAAGAAAAGGCGGTCCGCCAAGCTCTTTCTTTAAGCATTGATAAAGAGCAACTCATAACGAATGTTTTCCAAGATGGCGCCCATGTCGTGCACTCTCCATTTCTTCCAAGTATATTTGGGTTTGAGGAACCGAGTCCGCCAGCTGGCGGACTAAATCAGGAAAAGGCGCTCTCGTTGCTTGCAGAGGTAGGATATACTAGAGAAGAAGGAAGGATTGGGAAAAAGGAACTTTCCCAAGAAGCGCTCACGAAAGACCTCCAAAAAGGCGACACCGGGGAAGACGTACGGAAACTCCAGCAATGTTTATCGCAACCGCCAGCTGGCGGACCAGAAGTGTATCCCGAAGGAACGGTTAATGGAAACTTTGGTCAGCTTACACAGCAAGCGGTAATTAGATTCCAAGAAAAATATGCGGCAGAAGTACTCACCCCCATTGGTTTAATTAAGGGGACCGGAAAGGCAGGGCAACTTACCCGAGAAAAGCTCAACGCTCTCTGTTTTACCGGGAGCGGCGAACACACTCCGCTGTCGATTACGATCACAACCGTTGACCAGCCACCTCTGCCAGAAGTAGCCCAAGAACTTGAAAACCAGTGGGAATCATTTGGAATCCAAGTGGAAATTCAGTCGTTATCGCCCACAACCATTGAACGTGACATCATAAAACCTAGAGGATACCAAGCGCTGCTCTTTGGCGAAGTGCTCGGCAAAATCCCCGACCCATTTCCCTTCTGGCACTCCACACAGGCGAAAACACCCGGATTAAATCTCTCCTCGTATAGCAACAAAACGGTAGACAAACTTCTCGAAGACACGCGCAAAGAACTCGACCAAACAAAGCGAATGGCACTCCTCGAGCAAATGCAAGAACTTGTCCTTGCGGATGTGCCAGCGATTTTCCTTTACAGTTTTGACTATAAGTACTTTATTTCAAAACAAGTGCAGGGCATCCAAACGCCCGTTATCACAGATCCTTCATTTAGGTTTGCGGGAATTAGCGACTGGTACATTAAAGCAAAGCGGGCGCCGAAATAAAGTATTCCGACAAACTCGTATCAAATGAGCTCTCGTGGCGGAACTTGGTATACGCGTACGGTTCAGAACCGTATGCCGCAAGGCTTGTGGGTTCAAATCCCACCGAGAGCACTTCATATAATAAACTCTAAATAATAAAAGATTCCTTATGGAAAAAGATGTAACAAAATCCCATCTCCGCATCATCCCTTTGGGTGGGCTGGGAGAAGTCGGTCGAAACATGATGGTAGTGGAATACGACGGAAAAATTCTGCTTATTGATATGGGTTTCCGCATGCCAGAAGAAGATATGCCAGGAATCGACTACATCATCCCCAATACCTCCTACCTCAAAGGGAAAGAAAAAAATATTCTTGCCCTGCTTATTACACACGGCCACTACGACCATATTGGAGCTATCCCCTATTTTCTTGGCCAGCTTGGCAACCCACCCATCTACGCGGGAAACCTTGCGAAAGCCATTATCCTGAAACGCCAAGAAGATTTCCCTAATCAACCGAAACTTCGCATCGGGGTTCTTGAGGATGGAAAGAAATTCAAGCTTGGTCCCTTCGTAGTGGAGGCATTCCGACAAAATCATAATATCACCGATAACTTCGGTTTCCTTATAGAAACCCCGGTAGGAAATATCGTGCATACTTCCGATTTCAAATTTGATCCCAATCCGGTAAACGAAGCTCCAACCGACTTTACCCGATTAAAAAAGATTGGCGATCAGAAAATTTTGCTCTTGATGTCGGATTCAACGAACGCCGAAGAACCCGGCCATTCTCTATCTGAGGAAGTTATCTTTCAAAATCTCGAAGAAATCTTCAAGCAAGCAGAAGGCAGAATAATTACCGCTACCTTCGCCTCCCTCATTAATCGGGTACAACAAATCATCACGCTCTCTGAAAAATACGGAAGGCACGTGGCGCTCGAAGGATATTCCATGAAAACCAATGTTGAAATATCTAAACACTTTGGATACATTAAAGAAAGAAGCGGTACGATTCTAAAAACGAAAGACATTCTCGCGTACCCTGATTCCAAGATAACCATTATAGGAACCGGAGCCCAAGGAGAGGAACGCGCGGTCTTAATGAGAATCGTGAATCGAGAGCACCAGCATGTCAAAATTCAAAAAGGCGACACGGTTATTTTTTCCTCATCAGTCATCCCAGGAAACGAACGGAGCGTGCAATTTGTAAAAGACGGACTCTACAAGCAAGGCGCGAATGTATTCCATTACAAAATGATGGATATTCACGCTTCAGGGCACGCTAATCAAGATGAGCTCAAACAAATGTTGGAGTTGATGAGGCCAAAATTTCTGATGCCGATCCACGGCCAGGTTTCCATGCTCGTGAATCACGCAAAGCTCGCCCACAGGAATGGAATGTCCGAGAAAAATACTTTGGTCGCAGAAAATGGACAGGTTATAACGCTCAGCGCAACCCAAGCGATTATCGAGAAAACGGGAGTACCCGCCAACTATATTATGGTGGATGGTCTTGGAGTTGGAGACGTGGGAGAAATCGTTTTGCGCGATCGACAAAACCTCGCAAAAGACGGGATTTTCGTGATTATTATGGTGGTGGATCGCCAAACTGGAACCGTAAAAGGATCGCCCGATATTATCTCTCGCGGTTTTATTTATCTGCGAGAATCCAAAGACCTCTTAAAAGAGGTGCGGAAGAGAACCATAGCAACAGTTAACCGTTCAGCGGGCGGCGGGGGGCCTATCAACTGGATATACGTGCGAGATCTTGTTCGAAACCAGATTTCAGAATTTCTCTTTACGAAAACCGAAAGAAGACCAATGGTACTACCCGTCATCATTGAGGTATAATATATCCATGAGGATTTTGAGCGGCATTCAGCCTACAGGACAACTTCATCTGGGAAACTATCTGGGAGCAATAAAACAGTGGATTGAGCTTCAAAATCAGCACGACTGTTTCTTTGCTGTGGTTGATCTGCACGCCCTCACGATACAGCAAGATCCCAAGGAATTCTCAAGGGCCACACTCGAAAAAGTAGTCGAGCTTATAGCGGCGGGACTCGACCCTGAAAAATGCGCGATCTTTCTCCAGTCGCATGTGAAAGAGCACACCGAACTTGCCTGGATTTTCAATACAATTACGCCCGTAGGAGAACTCGAACGAATGACTCAATACAAAGATAAATCGCAGAAGCACAAAAAGAATATCAATGCTGGCCTCTTAACCTATCCAGCCTTAATGGCAGCAGATATCTTACTGTATCAAACGCAAGGGGTCCCGGTAGGTAAAGATCAAACACAACATCTTGAACTCACGCGCATGATCGCAGAAAAATTTAACGCTCTCTATGGAAATACGTTTGTAGAACCCAAAACTTTAATGCTCCCTGAAGGAGCAAAGATTATGTCGCTTGTGGATCCAAGAAAGAAAATGTCCAAATCCGACGGGCTCCCAGCCTATGTATCGCTTTTTGAAGAACCAGAAAGCATTAGGAAAAAACTGATGCGCGCGACCACAGATACAGGCAAAGAAATTACTTACAATCCAACAAAAAAACCTGGAATCTCCAACCTTCTCGTCATTTATTCTCTCTTTGCGGAACAATCGATCAAAGATACAGAAAAACAATTCCTTGGGAAAGGATATGCTTCGCTCAAAAAAGAAACGGCAGAGTTCCTGGTTGAAAAACTTGAACCTTTTCGAAGAAAGAAAAAAGAGCTCCAATCGCGAGATCTCTACTTAAAAGAAATTTTGAGGCACGGCGCCAGAAGGGCTCGCTCAATCGCGAGCGCAACCATGGAAGACATCCGCTCTAAAATCGGTCTCCTCTCTTTCTAAGAGATTTACGCGGGATACCACTCTTGGCTGACAAAATCGTACCTTTGAAGTTTTTCTCGAAAGATTTGTTCGATTTCGTTAAGCCTTTTTTGCGTTTTTGCCTCAAAACGAAGCACTAGCGCCGGAAGATTTGAGCTTGCGCGTACCAAACCCCATCCATCGCCAAATAAGACCCTCGCGCCATTCACATCAATAACCTCATGCTGATTTTTAAATTCATTGGTCAGTTCCTCAACCACTTGATACTTCTTCTCATCGGGACAAGAAGCGTGAAGAGCCGGCGTAGAAATATAGTAAGGAGTCTCCGCGATAATCTCTGAAACTTTTTTATTTTGAGTGGAAAAGTATTCAACAAGTTTTAACGCTGCGAAAAACGCGTCGTCAAACCCGTAGTAATCTTCCACGAAAAAGATATGCCCAGACATCTCTCCACCGAGAGCTGCTTTTTCTCGAGCCATCTTTTCCTTAATATGAGAATGCCCAGTCTTCCACATAATAGGAATGCCACCATGCGCAACAATATCTTCTGGCAGGGCCGCAGAAACCTTCACGTCAAATACAATCTTTGCCCCAGGATGCTTGGCTAATACGAGTCTCGAGAGCAAAATAAGATACCGATCAGGCCAAATATTTTGCCCTTTTTCATCCACTAGGCCTAAGCGGTCTCCGTCGCCATCGAAAGCGAATCCGAAATCAGCATGTTCTCCGACAACTTTTTTTCCGGTATCCTCCATCATTTCCAGTTGAGCAGGATTTGGCGTATAGTTTGGATACAAAGGATCAGGATTGCAAAGATGCTCTACTACTTCACATCCTGCCTCGCGCATGATCTGCGGGGCAAAAAATCCGGCAGTGCCATTTCCCGTGTTCACCACAATCCGAAACGGTTTTATCCCCTTCACTCGGCTTAAAAGATCCTTCCTGTATGTCATAGAAATGTCTTCCTTCTTTATGACCTTGCCCTGCCCTTTGTGGAAATCTTCCCGAGAAATTTGGTCGTAAATTTCTTCAAGCTCCTTGCCAATGACAGTGTAGGAATACCCAAGAGCAAGTTTCACGCCATTCCACCCGGCAGGATTATGGCTTGCCGTCACAACCAATCCTCCCTCAGTCTTAAAGTAATATTGCGCCCAATACAGCATAGGAGTTGTGATAATACCAACATCAATCACTTCACAACCAGTTGCCAATAAACCTTCTATGGCTGCACGACAAAATTCTTCTGAAGTGCTCCGATTATCATGTCCTACGACAACTTGTTTGATCCCTCGCTTTCGGAGAAAGGTTCCGTACCCCTTCCCAATCAGCTCCATAGATCCTACGTTGAGTTCGTCTGCGCTTTCGCGCCCTCGAATGTCGTATTCCCGGAACATTGTCCTTTCCAGTCTTGTCATAATGAGGTATCTTAGCATAAGAGAACGGGGTTGACGAGCCTTACACTTTTTGCTAGGCTAACCTTACATGAGAAACTATGACTTGAGCTTGATTTTATCTCCATTACTCTCTGGAGAAGAGGCAAATGATCTATTTCAAAAGTTTGTTTCCTTTGTCCAGGAACTAGGAGGTATCTTGCAAGACCAGCGCTTACTTGGCAAAAAACCCCTACTCGCGCCTATTCAGAACTCCAAAGAAGGCTATCTTGCGATAATCACCTTTTCTCTTTCTGAAGAAAAGCTCCCTGATCTCCAGGCAAAATGCAAAGAAACCGAGCGTATACTAAGATCTTTCCTTATTAAACAAGTAAAGAGGACGAAGAAAGTAAAAGCAAGATCAATCCCAATTCCAGAGATATCGGCTGTTTCCGCTCCAAAAAGAGAGGAGAAAGCCGACCTCAAAGATATCGATGAAAAACTAGAAGAAATATTTAAGGAATCGTAAATGAATTTCAACAAGGTTGTTATAATTGGAAACGTGGTGGCAGATCCAGAAACCAGAGCTACTCCTTCAGGCCAGCAGGTATGTTCCTTACGCGTGGCAACCAATCGCATCTGGAACGACAAGGCAGGAGCAAAACAGCAAAAGACTGAATTTCATAACGTGGTACTCTGGCGAAGACTTGCTGAAATCGCCTCACAATACCTAAAAAAGGGGGGGCTTGTGCTTATCGAGGGAAGGCTTGAGACCCGAAGCTGGGACGATAAAAATACCGGGGCTAAACGCTACCGAACCGAGATTATCGCAGAGAGCATGCAGTTGGGTCCACGGGGTTTCACACAGGGATCTGGACAGGGGCAAGAACCCGCCGCAAATCCGCCAGAGGCGGATAAGCAGGCGGGCAAGGAGGAAGAGATTCCAATTATAGAAGAAGACGAGGAAATTGACGTAAAGAATATACCGTTTTAATAAGTTGTAGCCCTCCTTCGCCGGAGGCTACGGAAGGGCATCCTTCGTTTTATGGCTTGCCATCCGTAGTTTTCGAGCGAAGCGAGAAAACGAAGGATGGATTGCTATTTCTGCAAAAAAAACATACAAGATATTGATTTTCGCGACATCATTGTGTTGCGCCGTTTTCTTTCCGGTCTCGGGAAAATCCGAAAACGCGCAAAAACTGGGCTTTGCGCTACCCACCAAAGAAAAATTTCTCGTTCTACAAAACGCGCGCGTCATTTAGGCCTACTCTCTGCCACGAGCAAATAATTCCTCCTAATTATCCAAAAAGATAAGGAGCTGCACACTATTTGTGCTAGCTCCTTACTATAGAGAATGTCAAATCTTTTCGGCTGGCTTTTCGGTTGGCGCGGAGGCTACGAGGGGCTTTTTTCTATCTGGACGGAGTAATTCTGTACGGATCTTTTTGGCCACCGCGGGATTCTCTTTCAAAAATGTTTTTGCGCCATCCATTCCTTGGCCGATTTTTGAATTCTCAAACTGGAGCCAGCTCCCGGCTTTGGTTACAACTCCCTCTCTTTGGCCCGCGTTCACTAAATCTGCTTCGTACGAGATGCCTTCATTATAATAAATATCAAATTCCGCAATTCTGAAAGGAGCGGCTACTTTATTTTTCACAATCTTTGCCCGAATTCGAGATCCAGTAATTTCCTCGCCATGCTTGATTTGCGCGATTCTTCTCACCTCAACCCGCACCGAAGAATAAAACTTCAGAGCAAGCCCTCCTGGGGTGGTTTCCGGATTTCCAAACATCACCCCTATTTTCATCCGAATTTGATTCAGAAAAATGACGCTGGTTTTTGTTCTAGCAACCAATGACGCAAGCTTCCGCAAAGCAGAAGACATAAGTCTTGCCTGAAGTCCAATTTGAAATTCTCCGATTTCTCCCGCGATTTCAGCTTTGGGAGTAAGGGCAGCTACCGAATCAATAACTAATACATCAATTTCTCCAGACCTTACCAATGTTTCTACAATCTGCAGAGCCTGCTCCCCGGAATCCGGCTGGGAAATTAAGAGATCATCAACCTTCACCCCAATGCGCCTTGCCCATTCAATATCTAAGGCGTGCTCCGCGTCAATGAAAGCTCCTACTCCCCCTTTTTTCTGCGCTTCAGCAATGATATGAAGCGCCAGGGTTGTCTTTCCCGCGGATTCTGGCCCAAAGATTTCAATCACGCGCCCCCGAGGAACTCCCCCAACCCCAAGAGCCATATCAATAGAAACAGCGCCTGTGGATATAACATCCACATCCACAGGCTTTGCTTCCGACAGCTTCATAATCGCTCCTTCACCAAAGCGTTGTTTGATTTCATCAAGTGCTTCTTTCAGATCGACTGCGTATTTTTTTGCTTCTTTTTTCTTTGCCATATCTATGGCGTAGCCGCTTTCAATTCTGCCCCGATAACAAGCCAATGAGCTGGAACACCCGTCCAACTCATATCAACTAACTGAGAGAACGTATTTCTAAGCTCTGCCTGAACGCACAACACAAACGTACAACCAGAAGTGCCAATTAATGTATACCCTGGTCCAGCAACTAAGGGAAGTCCGCTATCGCCCATGGCAAATCCTCCTGCGACTGCGCTGTTGGTGATAGCAGATGCGGCAAGGTTAACTGACGCGTAATTAGACAATCCTGTTCCGGCCTCAGCATAGTTTCTTGATGCAAACTGGGCGATTGCGCCAGAACCATTTGTTCCGGATGTATTAACATTGCTGTATTCAACCAAAGACCATGCGAGTGAGTTGGCATTTGTTTGGGGCGATGCTGGTGAAGAAACAGTGATCGCGCCAGTGGTAACTCCTGTATTCATAGAGCGATATAAACTGATTCGTCTAAGCAGGCCATTGGTTGCTATCTGTGTCCAAGTGCGGTTAGGATCTGAAAGAGTGGGCGTCCCCCCTTGTCCATTTTCTTGAGCGACCCAGATTAAGGCTAATTTGTTAGCTCCTATTGCCACTGATGCTGTAGTAGCTTGCGAAGCCCCCCCGCCACCTGGCCCATTGAATCTGCCAGATGTGAGATGGCTTGCAGTTACAGCGCTTGAAGTAGAGGCTATCGTCCAGTTTGCCATAAGCTTATTGGCATCGTAGATATCGATTCGTCCTAGGGAAACTCCTCCAGGTCCTGGATTAATATCAGCTTCAGCAAGATCTGCTAGAACAGTACTGCCCCACTTCGTAAAGAGCCTTGTTATATCAAGAATGCCAATCTTTCCATCTCCATCAAGATCTCCTCTTGACTTCAGCGTTGGCGGAGGAGGCGGGGGTGGTTCAGGTGCAGAATCGCAAGCGGCAAGAGAGGCAATATTATCAACAGTATCAGTAAATACCCCATTCTTAAATTGATAAGCTGTGCCATTTTGCCGCCGAACGCGTATGGTTGTATTGGGTTCCCAGCTTACAACATCAAAATTAGACTGTTCCAGCTCTGCTCCTCCGGGCAAGGTCCAGCATATAATATTCAGTTTATGGCCAGTTGTTTTATCGGGATTCAGATTTTCATCCCCTATCCGTACAGCCTTGTTGCCTACACCCAACTTAGTAATATTCCAATTCTTAAGTTCCACAAAATCATCAGAAGGCAATCCTGCCTGAAGAAGTTCTAGCGCAATCGGAGCTGATGTCCCAATCCTAAAATTATTGAATTTCTGAGCCCCGTTAGAGTGAAGCTGAAGTTCCGCAGAGGTTTGAACACGTTCCGCAAGACCATTCTCAAAAAGAACAGCATCGGAGTAGTTATACAGATTAACATAAGCTCCATGGTCAATACCAGCCCCTAAGTTATGATAAGCTGTAATCCCAGCAACAATGTGGTGATTTGGTGTATTCTGCCAGGTAAATATTCCATTCATCTGGTTGTTATGGACCAAATTATTTTCAAATGTCCAAACATTGTCTCCGGAGTTTGCTCTCTCCGGCCAGTGGTAACCTGAAGAGTTTTTGCCTCCATGGACAGCAACAGCCACGGAGTTACGAATCGTATTACGTAAACCTTCATCAAGCAGAAACGCGGAAAGACTGGTATGTCTAGGAAGATTGGCGGGATCCGGGTTCACATATGCGGCCAAAGCATGATCATAGAGTATGTCGTTTGAAGCGTTGGGATTTGGCACTCCTCTTCCCAAACCATCTGGCCTTGGATCCCACCAATAAGGTTCGTCCCCTGTGTTGTACGAGACAGTATCACGGAAGGTGATTCCATGGCTGGCATGTGGGACAAATGCGTGAGATCCTATGTCGCGTGCTACCACTCCTTCTACTATGGTCCGTTGTATCTCATTGCCCATGTTGTCTCTCAAATGATTATTCTCCCCTGACATATGGAAATGGAGAGCGTAGCGTCCCACCACAAAATCTGTGCCCCGTGTTGACTCCGGCTTAAAGTGAAACTTCCTTGGCCCCATGTAGCGTATGGCTGCATACTTAATGGTATGGACAACAGGGGAAGTGTTTCTAATAAAAATATGGGAGCGCCCAGGACTATTGTTCTGCGTAGAGGTGGGGAACGGGAAGGCAGGCGGCATTCCTTCGATACGAACGTTTCTGGTAAGATTGGCTACCTCTGCCCCTAGCGTACGGCCGTCAGGCAGAGAAACTGTTGGATGAGAATTGGAAAGAGGAGAGCTAAGCTTTACAGTATTTCCTGTTACATCTTCACTAATTGTTCTAACCTCTCCTGCATCAATTGCTCCTTTTGCTGTAGGCACTACTAAGACTTCATCTCCTGCGAGCCAGCCTACTGGCGCTTGATCAAGAACTACTAATGTACCTCCCGCAATCAAGCTGTTTGTAGCTCGCGCCCATCCAGTTCTTTGTGCCCCTTGTACATCTAATTTTCCTCCCCCCATCACCCACAAACCCACATCATCCCTTTCTACATCCATGCTTCCATCGTCCCCAAAAGCGTTTTCGTTTGCCCCGGTAAAGCGCAAGGTATGGGTGCTTGCTGCGGAACTAGGTTTCATAACCAAAGTTCCATTGATCACGACGTTGCCGTTAGATTCTAGGGTCGCGCTTTTGCTTGGATCGAAGATGAGTTGACCGCCTGCGTTGACGGTCAAGGTTGCAACCTTAGCAGAGACGGTATCATACGTGATGGCATGGCTTTGGATGATAACTTCATCGGCAGGGCCAGGGACTTGCCCACCCCATACCGAGAGGTCACACCAGCCACCGCCCTTACGG
>Ga0080064_1001318_pt1 | contig 51495 bp, 53 predicted proteins | sample Subgrocontami54m_FD_69260 | JGI IMG/M metagenome (GOLD analysis project Ga0080064, IMG submission 69260) | Subsurface groundwater microbial communities from S. Glens Falls, New York, USA - GMW46 contaminated, 5.4 m (SPADES assembly) (version 2) ...
AAGATTCAGACGATTCATAGTTGGTTTAACGAGTACCCGAGAGAGATTATTGGATTTAAGACATCGAAAGCATTAGAATTGGGAGAATTGGAGAATTCTTGTACTACTTAGGGGGTGGCGGAACGCCCTTTCGTTAAATTGACAATAACATAACTTATATGATGTAGCAAGTTACGGTACTTTGTCCCACAACCGTTTAGAAATATGACATGCTACAATATACGCATGCAAAAACAGCTAGACTTTCTCGCCATCGGCGACATCACGACCGATGCCTTCATTAAACTAAGCGAAGCGTGGATAGAAACCGACAATCCAAAACACGAGCAGGAGCTCTGCATGAAGTTTGGGGAAAAGATTCCGTATGAATACACCGAGATTGTGCGCGCCGTGGGCAATGCGGCGAATGCGGCCGTTTGTGCCGCACGTCTCGGTCTTCTGTCGGGTCTCGTAACCAATATGGGCGACGACGAGAATGGAAAAGAGTGTAACGAGGTGCTCAAAAGAGAAGGTGTCGCAACGTCTTATATACGCGTGCATAAGGGGATGCAGACCAACTATCACTACGTCCTCATGTATAAAGCAGAACGTACTATTCTCATCAAACATGAACCTTATCAGTATGAACTACCGGATATAAAACCTTCACCGAAATGGGTCTATCTTTCTTCCTTCCGCGGAAGCGAAACGTACCATACCGAAATCATCACCTATCTGGAACAGCACCCGGAGACGCTCGTGTCCTTTCAGCCCGGCAAGTTTGAGATCAACCTTGGGTATGAGAAACTCAAGACATTGTATGCGAACTCGGACCTCTTTTTCTGCAACAAAGAGGAAGCGCAAAAAATACTCGCTACCGAAAACCCCGAACCGAAGATGCTTCTTGCCGACATAAACAAGCTGGGACCCAAAGTGGTGGTCATCACCGACGGCCCGAACGGGGCGTACGCCTATGACGGACACATGAACGAATACTGGTTTATGCCCATCTATCCCGACCCTAAGCCCCCCGTGAGCCGCACCGGAGCAGGCGACGCGTTTGCCGCAACGTTTACGGTCGTCATCAGTGAGGGAAAATCAGTAAAAGACGCTCTCATGTGGGCGCCCATAAACTCCGCCTATGTGGTGCAGGAGATCGGCGCGCAAAAGGGGCTACTGTTACGCACTACTCTTGAGAAATATCTTGCAACCGCTCCAAAAAACTATTTTCCTCAAAAAATATAACCGCATCATTGCATTTTTCATTTCTACTATACTCTGTAGTATAGTAGAATTGAGAGATGGTTCATTACTTCGGCTTAATGCCGAAGCTTGCGAGGTGGAGTTACATCCTCATCCCCACTCATTAGGTTAACAAGCAAATAGTGCAACGGATATCTTTTCCTCATCCATGCAGAACTAAGCGGTACACTTTCCTTTTCCCGGAGTTCTACAACTTTTTCTCGCCGTTCAATCTCACGATTAAGCTTCGGTATTGCCTTTACATAACCGCCAAAACCGCCTTGTAGCCACCGGTGTACGGAAGCGATGGTGGTAGGTCCGGTTCCAAGTTTTTGTTCTATTCGGTCATACCCCCACCCCGACAAGAGGAGCTTGGCGATTTGAATCCGGCGCGCCAACATTATCGACTCACTCGCGGAAAGTAAATCCTTAAAAAAGCTTTTAACTTCATCTCTGTTTTCCAGAAGCGCGACCATCGTCCAAAACTCGTCGAGAATCCTTGCCCTTTCCTTTGGATTAATGTTGTACAATCTTTTTCGAGACATTGGTATTCTCCATTTCTACTATACTACAGAGTATAGTAGAAATGGGTGATGAGACGCAACTTACGAAATTAACTTACGAAATTACGATTGATTGCAGAGTGTCTACTTCTTAAGAATATGATGAACAGCCTCTTTGATATGGGAGATACCCATACCATAGTGCTCCACGATCTCATCGGGCTTTCCGGATTGACCAAATACATCTTTAACACCTACGAATTCCATGAGCGTCGGGTGCTTTTGTGAAAGGACTTCCGCGACTGCCGAGCCGACCCCCCCGATGACCTGATGTTCCTCAACCGTAACAATGCGTCCGCATTCCTTTGCAAGCTCAATAATTGACTTCTCATCAAGCGGTTTAATAGTCGAAAGGTTCAGGACGGTTACCGCGATACCTTCGGCCTCAAGTTCCTTTGCAGCCACCAGTGCTTTATGCAATAATCCTCCCGTCCCAATAATCCCTACTCTTTTTTGTGATTTGTGATTTGTGATTTGTGATTTATAAAACACCTGTGCCTTCCCTATCTCAAATGGCGTCTCAAGCGTAGTGATGATCGGTGTTTTTTCTCTCGCGAGACGAAGATATGCAGGCTCTTTACTTTTAGCGAGTGCGAGGGTAGCTTTCTTTGCCTCGATAGAATCACAGGGAGAAATAACGACCATGTTCGGAAGCACGCGCATAAGAGCGAGGTCCTCAATTGCCTGATGTGTACCGCCATCGGGACCAACCGATACTCCCGCGTGCGAGCCAACAATCACCACCTTGCGGTCGTTGTAGCAAATGGTGGTGCGGATCTGCTCCCAGTTTCGCCCCGGACTAAACATCGCGTAGGAAGAGCAGAACGGGATCTTCCCCATCGCTGCCATACCAGAGGCGACCGTCACCAGATTTTGCTCGGCAACGCCCATCTCCACAAATCGAGTCGGGAACTTCTTGGCAAAAAGGTGCATCTGGGTCGATTCGGTAAGATCGGCACACAGTCCCACTACCCGCTCGTCCGCTTCTCCGGCGGCAAGAAGTCCTTCACCGAATCCTTTGCGAATCGGCACTTGTTCAACATCTTTGTCGAATATTTTGTGATTTAATTTAGAGTTTGGATTGACCATATTGACCATACAATAAAGATTGCTCTTTTAATTTCGATTTAATCCTACCATACATCAGATTGAAAATAAGTAAAATAGCAAGACTAATACTATGTATCGTGCTATTTTGCAAATCAATGCCCGTACCTAGCCTGAAAGTGCCGATAAACTGGTGAGCAATAAGTGTTGAAAAAAGAAGAGGAACGGCATAGGAAAGAATCAGTGCGAAAAGCTTGTTCAGATGTTGTAAGTCCTTTGTAAACTTCTGATGTATCCATTTCCAGAAAAAAAAGAATGCAAACAAAAAAGAAAGGAAAACTGAACAGACCCCGGACATCAGCAGGGCAACAGTGATACTCCAAACAGTAATCCCCCAATCAGTAAGCATGCCATAAAATAGACTCACCAACACTTCAATGGCGAGTTGCACCATGCTAAGCACACACACGGACTGGATAAAGAAGAAGCACCGAGAAAATATATACTCCCATTTCATTTCCTAAAAATTAAATTTCTAATTCTAAGCCATTTTACCTGTCCTACTTCCTTCAAAGGCAACTCGGGGATAAAGTCGGATGTCAGAGTTGAAAAAACTCTAAAATCTCAAACGGAAATCCTTTCTGCCCGACCTGAATGAGAAAAATATACATCTTCCCCTCACCCAGCTCTTGATCGGAAACTGGCCTACATGCAGGACAAAGCGGTATACGGAGTTCTTGGGCAGTCTTCTCTGGACCGCTACTAAGGCGTATATATGATGTCCCGCAAAAATCGCGGCAAGGGCCGAGCTCGATGCTCTTTACATACCCCACGACTTGATACCTGCCAGGGGTCAGTTGAGTCAGCGTGTTGAAAGGTGTGGTTTCCAGACCAAGCTCCGATGCACGAATTTCCTTGGTGATACGAATCGAGTCATCCGATGCCAGACCATAAGGCTTAAAGTCAAGAAGATAATAAAATACCAGATCGTTAACTCTTTTTTTCTCAATCGTGAGATCATAGGTCTGCCCCTTCAGCAGGTCTCTGACTCGTTTAGGAGGGTCTAAACTAGGATATACTTTTAACTCGCTCTTGGGCAACTGTGCCAACACAAGAACCCCGCTTTCTACACAGTTATCTCCGGTCTGTGCGCACATAATACTATTTTCCTTTACCTCCGCGATAACATGATATGTCCCGGCAGGAAGCGCAGAGATTTGCTCCAGGGTAGTGCTGGAAATGACACCTTCGCTCGGATACATCCGCGCGCTAGTACCATTCAGCCACAATAAAACTCCGAAAATAGATGCAACTTCAATGAAAATAATAAGTATGGCGGAAAAAATGAAAACTTGTTTTCTTTGGGGAACTTCTCTCTTTTTCCAAAGAAAGAAAGTTACAAAGAACACAACTAAAAAAACCAAAAGAGAACTTCCCCCGATAAGCACTTCCGCCTTTTGGGTATCAGCAAAAAAGTACAAACCAAAAAGACTAAAGCCAACACCTCCGCCAACAGCTCCACCTAACATACCGAGAGCAATCCCCCACAAAACTCCCAGAAGAGTATTTCTATTTGAATCGTTCATATACGCATTAGTATAATGTAAACACCATCGCCACCGAAAAAATAAATGCAATAGTAAAGATAATTACTCCCAAAATCCAAAGTACCCGCTTCCAAGGTGAGATTTGTTTTCCACCACTTTGTAAAACGCTCCAGATACCGTAGGTTAAAATAAAAAAAGCGATTCCAATCGATACACGTTCCACTTGCGGATACCAAGAACACGCATCAAAACAAACTGCCGTTTTGTAGTGCCAATAAGACACACCTAACCCTAACAAAAGAGATATGCTTGTTTTGAGCGGCGTGGCTTTAAAGTTCATAGGGTTTTGCGATTTTTGATTTTTCCGTAAATCCAACTTGCAACGACTCCGTAGAAAAACCAACTCCCCAAGAAAAATGAGATTCCTAGTTGCCACGGTTCAAAATAAAAGCCGGGATATACTACCTGACACCAAAATGGCGCAACAAAGACTTCTTTAAATGTAGTGTTTAAACAAGAAGATGAACCCCCAAGCAAACCCATTCCTAAAAAAAGACCTATTAAGCACGAATAGATTCCGAATTTAATCCAATATCTTTTTGTATTCATATTTTTGTCTATAATCTATTTTCTACTGTCTGCCCGCTACTCCACCCGGAGCTTCAGTCCAAGCCCCACCGTCACCTTCTTCAAAAAAGAAAGTGTGGGGTTCGTTCGGCCGGATTCAAACCGCGCTAGGGCGGATTGAGCTAATCCGATTCTTTTTGCAAATTCCCGTTGGGTAAGTTTCTTCTCTATGCGAGCTTGTATCAGGGCCTCAATAATTTGAAATTCCAAATCGCCGTCTTCCATTGCCTTACGGACTCCGAGGCGTTTCATAGATTCCTTCTTAAATTGTGCAAAGGTTTTCATTTTCATGTAACGAGACGATAACATCTATGTTATCTTACCGCAATTTCTTTTTTAGTGCAAGGACATAGTCAATTTCCTTCTTTGGTATTTTATCGGTCTTTTTGATAAATGCGTGAAGTATCGTAGCTTCGCTCCCATCAAAAACAAAGAAAATTCGGATATGCTTACCACCAATCACTCGAAGCTCGAAAACACCTTGAGTAACATACCTAGTATGCGGGTAGGAAATTGTATTACCATGTTTCTCAAGTAGCCCAAGAGATTTATTTATCTTTGATATAGATACATCATCGAGGGAGAGGAGGAGATCGTAGGTTTGGGAAAATAGAAAATTTATTTTCATTTCTTTTTTACTGATGTCCGCTCTTAATCTTATTATCCAAAATACATAACTCTGCCGTAGCTATGATACCCCTCTGCCTTATTCTTAGGCCTACCCCCGCACCAAAAACAAAAGGACACGACAGACGCTATTTATTAAGTTCCTCACCCAACTTTTGTAACACCGCGAGCGCCATCGCGCCCTCCTCCTTATTGGGCGGTTTTCCGTGCCACTCAAACTTACGCTCGAAGTCGGGAACGCCTTTGCCGGGAACGGTGTTGGCGATAAGGACGGTCGGCTTGTCGAATTCTGCCTTGGCTTCGCCAACTGCGCGGTGGATGTCCGCAAAGTCGTGGCCATTCACCTCTATCACATGCCAGTTGAATGACTGCCATTTATCGGAGAGCGGCTCAAGTGGCATAATGTCTTCGGTAAAGCCGTCTATTTGTATATTGTTGCGGTCGACAATGGCGATGAGATTGCCCAGCTTCTCTTTTCCCGCAAGCATTGCGCCCTCCCAGGTGTTTCCTTCTTCAAGTTCACCATCACTCAAGAGCGCGTAGAACCATTTCTGGTAGGAACGCCCCGCGTCAATACGCTCCGCGAGGGCCATACCGACTGCCTGCGAAAGACCGGACCCAAGTGGACCGGATGACGTTTCAAGCGCGGGAATATATTCGCGGTGCGGGTGTCCCTGAAATATACTGCCGTATTTGCGCAAACCCTTGGTGAACCTTTCTACGCCGTCTTTCCCAAAATAGCCAGCGTGCGCCATCGCCGAATAGAGCACGGGACAAATATGTCCGTTGGAAAGCACGAGGCGGTCACGCTCCGGCCAGTCGGGCATCGATGGGTCATGCCGTAGCTCATGAAAATAGAGGTAAGTAAAAATATCGGACATGCCGAGAGGTCCCGCGGTATGTCCCGAGCCTGCCTCAACAAGCGCTTCAATAAGCGAAATGCGAATATCATTCGCCTTACTCGCAAGCGCCTTAATCTCCGCATCGGTAAGATGCGTATCAGAAGGGTTATGCACTGAACCATGGCTTTTATCACTGAGAGTTCCAGTCATATCATTTTCCCATGCGCGCTGAATGTTCAAGGCGTGATACACGGTCCGCCAGGCGTGTATGAGTATCCCACGAAACTTTTTGGTCCACCAATGCATCAATGCGGTTGTTGGTTCCTAAAATCTGGGCTCCAAGCCTCTGTTCAATACCCTGAATTTCAGATTCAATTTTTGTACTCAATACCTTTTCTTGTTCCTTAAAACCATTCGCCACCATACGAGCAAGACTCTCATGCGACTCGGTAATCAAAGTCGTGATGTTCTCCATCGTTACTTTTTTGTGAGAGTTCTTCTTCATATGCATCTCTAGTATAACTCATAGAAATAACCGTTCAAGTTCTCGAATTGCCTGTGCGGGGTGTGCCTGTCCAAAGATGGCGGACGTGGCGGCAAGATGTGTCGCACCAGCGGCGATAAGCTCTGGAGCCGTTTCGAGACTCACTCCGATATCGACAGCAAGAGTGTGATTCGGATATTTTTTCCTGAATTCGCGGATGCGTTGAAACACGACGGGGTCAAGCGTGAGTCCAGAGTGCCCGATGTGATCAGAACCCATGAATTGGACATGTGTTACTTCATGCATATATGAGTCAAGCTCGGGAAGCGGGGTTGCGGGCCGTATCGCGATGCCGATTTTTACGGCTTCTTTCCATTCGTGGATGATATCTTCCATCCGCGTCGTACTTTCAAGATGCACAACGATAGCGCTTGCACCTGCACGAACATAATCCGCAATGACGCTTTCCGGTTCCTTGACCATGAGGTCGAATTCGTAGTCAACCGAATCCCAGAACGGCAAACCTCTTTTCTCGGCTATAATCTCCGCAAATTCCCCCTTATCCCCAACATACGGCCACCTTTTACAGTCAACGAAACGGCCGTCGCAGACATCAACCTGCACGGTATCGACGCAATCTTTCACAAGCTCGACCTTTTGTTCGAGTTCAAGGAAACTTTTTACGGGGATGGCTGGGACAATGTGAGAATTTGGCATAGTGGAGCGCTAGGACCTATTCGACCGATTGGACTAATTGGACATATCTATCTTTTTGAGCCTGCGAATGTGCCTCTCATCACCACTAAACGACGTTTCGAGCCAGACGATGATGCCTTTTTTTGCTTCTTCAAGCGTGCAGAAGCGCGCACCGATAGCGAAGATATTAGAATCGTTGTGGTCGCGTGAAGCTTTAATGAGCGGTATCATCTGTGGTCCGGGACAAAAAAGTGCGGCGCGTGCGCCTTTAATCCGGTTCATAGCGATAATTTCCCCCTGTCCGCTTCCGGCAACCACGATGCCCCGCAGTTCGGTCGAGGGTTTCCCCGCCACTTTCTTGGCAAGCGGAATCACATAGTCGGGATAGTCATCACCGGCCTTCGGCTCAAGCGGTCCAAGATCTTCTACCGTATGCCCAAGCGAGCGCACAAACTCCATGAGTTTCTGCTTCATCTCAAACCCAGCATGATCTCCGGCGAAATAGATTTTCATATCTTGTTGGTCTTACCTTTCCGTTTGGTCCGATTGAACCTACAGATTCATACCTATAGCGAGTACATGCTTTACCAGCGTATTCGCGTACCCGCTTTCATTGTCATACCACGCGAGCACCTTCACGAGATTACCCCCCACGACCTTGGTCATAGAGAGTTCCGCAATCGCGCCTTCGGGACGCCCGAGAATATCACTGGACACGAGCTCCGCTTCGGCAACGGCAAAAATCCCCTGCCAGCGCTTCTCCTTGCTCGCTTTCGTAAGCGCGCTGTTCACCTCTTCCACCGTTGTGTCGCGCTTCGCAATAAAGGTAATGTCGGCGATGGAGCCACAAATAACCGGCACGCGAAGCGAAATGCCGTCAAACTTACCCACAAGCTTGGGATACGCTTTCGTCACGGCAATCGCCGCCCCGGTTGAAGACGGAATGATATTTTGCGCCGCAGCGCGTCCCTCGCGAAACCCTTTCTTCCCCGCAGGAGAATCCACGAGTGACTGTGTCGCCGTGTAGGCATGTACGGTGTTCAGCACCGCCTTCTCAATCCCAATCACTTCATCCAAAATCGCGATAATAGGTGAAGCGGCGTTTGTCGTGCAGGACGCATTTGAACTTATTACACAGTCTTTCAACTTCCCTTCATTTAATCCCATGAGCACCGTCTCTGTCTTGCCCCCATTCGTGTCATTCGCTCGGGTATTCGTGTTATTCGTGTCGTGCCCCCCTTTTATCGGTGCAGTTACAATGACCCGCTTTGCACCTGCGGAAAGGTGGAGTCCAGCCCCTTCGGGAGTTGCGAAGAAACCCGTGGATTCAATAACGACATCTACCCCGAGGTCTTTCCACGGCAGTTTCGCAGGGTCTTTTTCCGACAGATGCTTGATGCCTGCAAGCGTCACATTGCTTCGGCCGTACACCGAATCGTACTTCAAGAGATACTCCAGATTTTCCTTATCGCCAAGGTCGTTCACCGCGACCACGTTAATTTCCGGATGCATACTTACCGCACGCAAAAACGCCCGTCCAATTCTTCCCAACCCATTAATAGCTACGTTGATTTTTTTCATGCAGTAAGTATACCGCGTATCTCCAAATGCGTTAAGCCGAAAATGATTGACATATTCCGCGATGCATTATGCTGTCGGATCCAGAACAGTCGCATGCCACATCGCGTACACACATGAGAACCGCTCGGCTACTCGCACATGCCCAATTCGGAATGTTGGACACCCTCGTCATCAAAGAAGACGCGAACAGGATTTCCCGACGGCATTGAATATCTCTGCTCGCACGAGGGGTTACCGGGAGCTCCGAAAATCACCGTTCCCTTATCCAATACGCGAAAGACGGTCGTGGATGCGTTATTGACGAGTGAAAAAAGCTCCCCGCTTCCCGTGCCGTTGCCCCAGACCGTAAGTTTTGCATATGGCGAAGAGGTGCCGATTCCCGCGGTGCGCGTCCGCTCATTACCCAGAACGATGGAGTTTTCCTGCTCTACCTTTCCATTCGCACCGATTACAATGGCATTGTTGAGGTTGCTCCTTCCTGCGGACGCAGAATAACCGACGAAAATATTCTCATTCCCGCCGGTCTGTCCGGTACCGGCATACGCTCCAAGGTAGACATTCTGAAGACCTGAAACTATCTCATGGCCGGCACCGCGTCCCACGGCGATATTGGAATTCGATGAAGACGTAAGCGATTTGAGTGCCTCATATCCGAAGGCGCTGTTATCAAATGCCATTTCAGCACTTTTGAGCGCCTGACTACCCACCACGGTGTTTCGAGCGGCAGTATTGACCGATTTACAAGCATTAGTACCTATGCATGTTGAATCAACCGCGGTCGAAAATGCATCAAGCATCTCACCCGATCCGATACCCATAAAGATATTATGTGAACCGGGAAGTCCAAACGCGCTGATGAAATTGCTTCCGCCAAGCTTGATAAGACCTGTTTGCAGAGTGGAAAATAGAGAGGTTCCCAAAGAAAGATTGCCCGTAATGGTAAGGTTCTCAAAGAAAGTCGGAAGGGAGGGTGTGGTAGTTGAGGTTGGTGGAGGAGGCGAAGGCGGGCTGGTTACCGGAGTGGAGCTTGCCGTACCACAGTGTTTGAAAGCGTCCCACACGCGATTTCCTATGGTCATCTGTGAGGGGGCGTCAAAATGCACTCCGTCAAAAAGGATGAGGTCGTCGAAATTGAGGAGACAGGCATAACTGTCCGTGGCAACGACAGCGGCCTGCGCGGAACGAACCTGCGGAGAGCCGATGTCGGTCAGTCGCACCCTACCAATAGCGACCGGCAGGTCGGGAAATCCGAGCCGCAAGCGCGTTTCAGCGATGAAATTGGTAAGATTGGTTTCGTACTCCGCAGCGTAATCGGATCGGGTCGCGTCATTTTCTCCTTGCATCCAATAGAGACCCAGTACCTTAGGAGTGAAGCCGGCGGCGTGAATCTGGTTCAGCGCCGATTGGCTCTTTTGGATGAGCGTATCAAATAGTTTGTCGGAATTGTAGGGGTACCAGTCATCGTACCCGGGAAACGGTTTCAGAAAGGTATTCCCCGCCGCGTATTTGATAATATAGAGCGAAGGAGAAGTACTTGATGCGTTTTCGTCCTTGTATGTGTAGGCTATGCCCATTTCCGGACCAAACTGGGTGGCGGGAAAATCAGATTGCTGATTCACTCCTTGCAGAAGGGTCTGAAAAGAAGACATATACTCACCGTATATCTTAGTTTGGGGCGTACCATCAGTGCGAGAAATGGCGGAGAGTGGCGCCCGACCGAGGGCATTACTTTGCCCTGCAATGATGATCACGGGTACTTGAGGAAGATTGCTTTCTATGGCTATATTTTTTGAATCGGCAAGATTGTTCGGACTTGCGGGAACCGAAAAGGCCGTTGAATTATTACCGCTTAAATCGGTCACCGTCGCCGAAATAATGGAACTCACGGTAAGGTCGGAGGAAGTATCACCGACCAGAGGAATATAGGTTCCAGAGAGCATTGATTGGAAGGTGGTAGTAAGTGCCACCGATCGCCCATTATCAAGCTGTATCGTCATCACGCTTCCCGGCTCTATTTGTTTTGAAAAATTTGCCGAGATAGTCACGACCTGGCCGACACCATACGAGCCGTTCGCGTTTGAAGAGGTAAACGACTGAAGTGTTATCGGAGACGTGGACGGACACGAATGCACCGGAAGCCCCCATTTCGTTTCAAGGTAACATTCGACCTCCTTGCGCTCGCTCCCCGACAGCACTCGGTTGTAAATCGCGAGCTCGGCAACCTCACCCGAAAGCATATAGTAGAGTTGATCCATTCCGCCGATATAGAGCTTTGACACTCCGCCTCCGGTGGCTGAACCGGCCCTAAATAGACGCTGGTCGCCGAGCAGTCCTCCATTAAGAAAATGCTGAAACACCGGGGTATCGGCTTTGACCAAAATTGAGTGAAGATTGTATTCGTACTGCGTGCTTACGGGAGGAAGATATTTTGACACCACATCGGTGTTGCCGCTGTTTGAAATCCATTCGGCGAAATCTCCTCCGTTGGAATAATTAAGAAACTGAAACCGTTGGGTCGTCGTGTCGCCTTTCGCGGAAAGAATGAAGTCCGTCCCTCCGTCGGACATCGCGGACCGAACGACCATAAGCACAGTCGAGCCGGTCCCGTTGCCAAGGAAACTCCATTCTCCGTTTGACACCAGATGTTCAAGAGTACCTCCTCCGGCAAACGAAATGACAGGAAGACTGTTTAGCCCCCCGGCCGTATAGATCGGGCGGCGAGAATCGGTTTCCTGCACTGCGTCCGAAGTGTTTCCTGATTTATCTTTCCATGTAGAGACGGCGGTTCCGTTTGTCGGGTTATTCGAGCTGTTTCCATCTCCATCAAGGTCGTTTGCATCAAGCCAGAGCTTGAGGTTGCCACCGGTTATGTCGGCGGGGCTTGAAACAGCCGCAAAAGCGTTCGTGTAGAAAAAAAGTAACAACGCCCAAGCGAAAAAGACGGAATAGGGAGCGCTCAAATGCTTCATGGTTTGGTACCGAGTTGCTATAGATAATGTGCGAAGCGTACGCCTCCCCGTGTAGCAACGCAAGTTGTGCCTTTCTGAAGAAGATGGTGTTGTACGCCTCCGGTGGTCCGCCCTGTCCCGCCTTAGAGCCTGTTCATAATCTTAGCCTCCATGAAATGTTCAAAATTCGCTCTGAAAATCGCGGATTTTGAGGCAAGCTACTCGAGATACGCTGACGAAAAAGACGCGATTTGCAGCAAAATTTTGGACATTTCGGCAGGCAAGCTATGTGTTAGGCTGTATACTGCGGTTAGATTATGAACAGGCTCTTATAGCGACTTTGTTTTCTTATGAGTGAAGCGAATTAGAAAAAAGAAGTACCCCTGTGGCACTTCGCAAGACCTTGAGTGTTTCTTCGAAAAAATGCGAAAGGTGTACCGTTCCCCTAGAAAAACACTAGTTGATTACTAATTCTCGTAAAAGGTTCGTATAAAGGATATAATTACTCCACATTCAAAAAACCTCTCCGACGTTCGTCGGAGAGGTTTTTAAGTTATCGTCGGCGCTTGGTGGTCTTGCGCTTCTTTCCCTTCTTTGCGGTCTTGCGCTTCTTTGTCGCCTTTCGCTTTTTTGCGGCCATATTTTTTTGAAGAAAAAATTCGTTCGGACGGAATCGAGAACATCAGGCAGTCATCGTTGTTTTTCTTCGGTGAGATTAAAAATAGTAATCGACCTCCTTAATTATCGCAGGTATGAAATGCGAATACAATAGATTTTTTTGTAAACTGTGGATAAGCGACAGGAAGGTTCTTGAAGAACCTTCTTGTCGTCCCACACCCCGCATCAAGTGCGGGATGACCCCGCATCAAGTGCGGGATGACCCCGCATCAAGTGCGGGATGACCCCGCATCAAGTGCGGGATGACCCCGCATCAAGTGCGGGATGACCCCGCATCAAGTGCGGGGTGGCTTTTATTGCCGCCAATAAAAGCCACTTCCCATTCTATCTCTATTCCCGTTTTTTCTTTTACCGTTGCAATTATTTCTTTTGCGAATACCTCTACTTCTTCCGCAGTGGCGAGGCCGTTTTGTACCAGCACGATCGGCTGTTTTTCAAACAGCTTCACGTTCCCTTTCTCAAATCCCTTGAATCCGCAAATGTTGTCCAGTACCCAAGCGAGGGGAATCTTTACAGCGTTTAGCGTAGAGCGCCCGCCCGACTGAACGCTGTCTTCAGTCGTTCGGGCGGGTTTAGCGTCTAGTGAGAAGCCAGGAAGACCCGGATACCGTTTTTTGAGTTCATAAAACTGCGCTTCGGGAATGATGGGGTTCTTGAAAAATGAGCCGGCAGTTCCAAACTCCTTAAGGTCGGGAAATTTCTTTGAGCGGATTTCAATTACCGCCTTTCGTACCTCGGACAACGTTATTTGTTTCACTCTCTTTTCTTTTTCTTCCTTCGAACTTAAAACTTCTAACTTAAAACTTTCCCGCAGGTCTTTGTATTCTAGGTGAGGAGTCCCATTCTTTTGGAGCCGAAGCGCAACTCGTGTCACGATAAGGGTCTTTCCTTCCGGGCGTTTGAACATACTGTCTCGGTACTCAAACTCACACTCTTTGTTTGAAAGCTTTTTCAGCTCTCCCGTTCTCGTATCAAATATTTCCACCCATTCAATAGTTTCTTTAATTTCCGTTCCGTACGCACCGATGTTTTGAATGGGAGCCCCACCCACCGAACCCGGCACACCCGAAAGATTTTCAATACCCCAGAGTCCCCGCTCCACCGCCTCTTTAACGAGGCCATCCCAACTCTCCCCCGCACCCGCGATGACAAGTACACTTTTACTTCTTGAAAATTGAAAATTGAAAATTGAAAATTGCGGAGCTTCCTTCCACTCAACTCCTTTTATTTCTATCTTGAGCGCAAGCGCGTTTATTTCTCCACCCGCAATCAGTATATTGGAACCACCGCCAAGCAAGAGAGTCGGGATTCCTTTTTCTTTTGCGAAGTTCACCGCTTCCTGCAGTTCGCGGGTAGTTGTCACCACGGCAAAATAGCGGGCGGTTCCGCCAATTTTCATGGTCGTAAACTCTTTGAGAGAAGTATGTTCCTGAATATGCATGTCGCTCAATAGTAGTCTAAAAAGACACTTACGCAACTCTGGTATACTTACCCCATGATTGGGCTTCTTCTCACCGCGGTCTCTACCTTCTTTAGCGAAACACAAGAATCGCTCGGGAAAAAGGGCGTCACCGAAGGTACGCAAAGCATCTACACCATGGGATTCCTTAGTATGTTCTGGGGATGTGTGTTGTACGCGGTACTTAGTATCATCAATCATTCGTTCCGTTTTTCGTTTGCGTCTCTCCCCACCTTCGGTGTGCGTATTATTCTTGAGCTTATACTCGCGCACATATCGGTACATGCGATAACTCGCGCCGACCGGAGTACCTACAGTTTCATACGTGTTGGAACCATTCCGATACTTCTCGTTACCGATATCGCACTTGGCTATTCTATAAGCACCGGTGCTTTTATTGGCATAGGGCTTATTCTTGTTTCCCTCTGTTCGCTCTTTTTCAGCCACACACTCAAAAAGAATGGCGCCGGGCTTACTGTAGCAACAATGCTTCTCGCGGTCGCAACGCTGTCGCTGTACAAATATGACATTACGCACTTTAACTCGGTGGAAGCGGAACAAGGAATCATTGTTGGTATTCTGCTACTCTATTTCTTTTTTATGGCTCGTTGGGTTTCAAAAGAAAACCCTTTCCGCCTCTTCTCCCAACCGTCTATACTCGGTCAGTCACTTTCAGCAGGTATCGCCGATGTCCTGATGAGTTTTGCGTATCTCTACGGTTCCGCTTCCATCATTACTGCAGCCAAACGCGGGCTTGGCGTCTTCTGGGCCATTCTGTCGGGAAATAGATATTTCAAGGAAGCAGGACTCGCCGCCAAACTATTCGCGCTCTTGACTATTGTTGCGGGACTTTTACTAACCACATTCTAGAAAACAGCTCTCCCGTGTAAAAGAGCTGTTTGCCTAACATGTTTCCGCACCGGAGTTATGGAGTTCGTCCTGCTTTGATTTCGTCTATGTAGTGCTGACCTTGTGCCTTGAAGTCGGGATTGAGCTCAATCGTTTTCTGCAATTCCTTAATGGCTTCCTCACGATTCCCATTTGAAAAGTGTGCTGCCGCAAGAGAAACATGCGTTTGCGGATTTTTCGGGTCACTCTCCAAGCGAAGTTTCAGCAGTGAAATTACTTTATCAAACTGCTTTGCTTCATAGTACGCCCTCACCAATCTCTCGTCCGCAAGCAGACTCATATCCGTCGTGGAAGCAAAAAGCGTATTCGCGAGCGCATACTCTTTCGCATAAATTGCCGACACTGCATAGACAATGCGCGCACTGCTAAAATCGGGAGCGCTTTCAAAGGCCTTCTTAAGAAGAGCAAGCGCCTCGGTGGTCTTACCCGCATTTAGGTACGTTGACGCAAGCTCAAAGGCGACCGTCTGTTTTGTCGGCGAGAGCATATGGGCTTTTTCCAGTTCAGCAAGTGCGTCTTCAGAGCGTCCAAGCCGATTGTAAAATCCACCGATAAACATACGGAGTCGTGTATCCTTGGGGGCACGCGCCATCTCGCGATTCATCGCGAGTACCGCAAAGTCAATGAACTCTTTCTTTTGGTCCGCTGTGACACCCGCGGTATTTACCGCGGACATGGCGGTTTGCATTGCCTGCTCCGCAACCTCTTGCGAACCAATAGTTTGCACCGCAAACGCTTTCTTGTAGAGCGCAAGGTTTTCCATCACTCCTTTTTGTTGAGCCTGAAGCGCGCTAATGAGCTCTCGCGACACGCGGATGGCTCGAAAGTTGAGGAAGTACAGACTGAATGCGAGCACAATGATGAGAGCAACTCCCACCGACGAGAGCGCCTGTTCGCTCGTTACCGCGGGAAGCTTCTCCATGGCGGGTAGTGACCGACCGACTCGCGCGTGAATGTACGCGATGAGCGAAAAGAAAAGAATATAACTTACCAGGTTATCAAACACGAAAAAGTTGTGCACGACGTAGGCGAAGAGCAGTCCGGAAAGAATACTCTTCTCGGTAAACGAAAACGGCGCGCTTCCCTCCGTGGGTACTCCTTTCCAGATATACCAAAGAAGAAATACGAAGAGCGAAAGGTACGCAAGAAGTCCCAAGAGCCCCGCCGAAATAAGCCAGTCAAAGAAAATGTTGTGGGTACGGTCAAACCACTGTTCCTGACTCCACATATTGGGGTCGTAATAGGTATTGAAGACATAGTTGAAGCCTTCCTGTCCCCACCCGAGCATCGGGTGTTCTTTAAAACCCTTAAAGGCCATACCCCAGACCATAAATCGTGGACCTGCGGCTTCAACGGAGATGGAAGAAAATCGTTCAAGCACCGGGTTGTTGCGCACCAAGGGACTATCTTTGGCGAAGTACAGCGAGCCTGAAATAAGGATGACGCCTGCACAAAGCAGAGCGGCTCCTATGCGAAGTTTCTTGTTGTTGCGTTCAAGTGCGATAACGAGGAGTGCGGTTGCGAGGAGTCCACCCGCAAGACCAACCGCCGAACCGCGCGTAGCGCTAAAATACAGCACGAAGAGTTGCAAGAGAAATGCTCCACCGTAGAGCCACTTTACCCACAGAGAAACGCGCTGACGGACAATCAAAAATAAGGTAAGGAAAAAGAGAACCAGCATATACCCGGCGAAGTACGCGGCGTTGCCGAAGGTGCCGTCCACACGAACACCTCCCTGATTAATCACAATCTTCCCGGCAAGCTGGAGGACGCCATAAATACCCAGAAATGCGGACACCCCCACGGAAGTAACGAAAAATCGGTGCCACCATTTCTCCTCGTTAAATACGGAAGACGCAATAAGAAAATAGGCGAACAGATGCGCGAGCATAACAAACCCTTCCATGCGCTCAAAGTTGCTCCAAAACGCCTTGAACGGATTTATCGCAAATGCGTCTGCCAAAAAGACGACGCCAATAAAAGCGGTCACAGACCAGAGAAGCGCGGACTCCTTTGGCCGGAAGGTGGGGTCACGAAACGCGAGGAGTAGCCAGCACGCGAAGATAACTTCAACAATGATGCGGAACGTAAACCCCTTCCCCGTAATAAAGGGAAAGAAATTGCTGGACCATATCACGAGCGGAATAAACGGAACCAGGAAGAGTCCGAAGCGCGTCACCCGAAGAAGCCAAAGATGTAGTGTTTTCATAGTGGCGAATGATAGCACAAAGATATAAACCGACAACCGTTACCGATTTTTTATTTTTGCGAGGAGGTCCTTGCGCACAAACACGAACTCATAATAGAGGATACTCTTCTCTTCCGGAGCATACGATTGGTAGAGCGCGTAGGAGGCAAAGCGCGGGTCCTTCATAATTCGGTCCGCTTCCGCGCCATAGACAACTTTCTCGGGCTGTTCGCTCGTAAACACCACCGCTCCTGGATGCTCTGAAAAGAAGTACTCCACCCGCTCCCCGTCCGAGACGGTTCCGTGTCTCGCGAGATATTCGTCGTTCAGCGCGCCAAAATCAATCACCCGCAGTTTGGAGAAATACGATACGGCCCCCGCGTCCATATAGGAGATGACGGTTTCTTTCGGGTCAAGAATCTCGTGAAGCGTTTTCCCGATACGCGTATGTACGTCTCTCTGCATCAGAATCTGGCGATTCGCGAAAGTAAACTCGTCGCGAATCTTGACCGCTTGAAAGAGCACCTGATAGCCGATAAGGACGAGAAATCCGCACAATAAAAATCGAAAGCGTAGTGGCCGCTCGCTTTTGGTAGTGTCCACCGAAGAAAAACCAATATGAAACAGCACCAGCAGAAGCACCCATGAGATGGGGAGTAACATCGTATAAAACCGATGCGAGAAGTTCATAATGAGGTGTGTTCGGGAAAGTACCGCGACGACCGCGAGCGAGAACAACATACCCAAGCCAATCGCGACAACTCCGGTGCGCTCTCTCCAAAAGCGCCGAAGTGTCTCAAACAGCCGGTCGGTTTCGGGCGCAAAAAAGAGAAGCGCGCCAAGAAACGGGACAGCAAGATAACGTCTAAGAAAGCGCGCGATATCAACCAGCGTATGCGGTTCAAACCCTACATCGGACTTTGCGTAAAACGTGTTGGGAAGAAGTCTACCGTAGTAGTTCCATCGCCACAGAAAATACGCGGCTGCCGGCACAATATAGATAAGGAGTGCCGACTGCAGAAAACGCCGAAAACTCCCGTCATGGGTGCGATAGTGCGTCCATCCAACCGAGAGCATTGCCAAAACGGCAAACGCAACTCCCTCGGGACGAGTCAGACTGATGAGTAAAAGTAGTATGAGGAGTGTCTTGTCTTTCCGAGCGAGAAAAGCAAAGAGGGACGAGAGTGCGAGCGCGATAAAGAGCATCGTTTCCATACCGCTCCAGGCGTGGGTGTAGAGAATGGGAGTTGTGACATAGAGAAGCATAACGCTTGCGGTAAGTACCCTTTCATAGCGCAGACGTCTCCCAATAAGAAAAAGCATCAGGAAACCCACCCAAAACGACAGCACGCCGATTGCATGGCTGGCGTTTATGGGAGAAACGCCGATGGAAATTGAACCGGCAACAAGGAGTGGCAACAAAATGCCCGTAAAACCTTCCACGGGATTTTCACCTACATTCCAGTTGAGCTCGTCATGAAGAGCAAGGTTTTCGGCGTACCGAAAGGTGATGAAAGCGTCATCTACGGTAAGCGCGCGCGGAAAAAGAAACATGACCGTCGCTCCGTAGGCGACGGCCAAGACAGTTATGCTTATTCCGATTCTCTGTAACAACATGTGCAAATGATAGTATCATCCAATCATTTCCCACGAAAGTGGAGTGGCAAAGGGGATGTCGGTTGTGGCGCGCTTCCCGATAACCTCGTCATAGTGTTTGGTTTCAAGACCAAAAGCGGGTCGCACATCACGCACATTTTTGGGAGTCAACAGTTCCCCTTTTTTGATATCCTTTCCGGAAAAGAGCGAGCGGCGCCAGCGCATGTTGTACTTTTCGATCGCGTTTGTCGGGCCGTAGTGAGGAGACCCAAGCGCAGTTTGGGGAACGGAAATGCTCTCCGAGCCTGCTTCATACGCACGGATGCGGGAAACGAGTTCCGTAAGCTCGCTCGGCTGGAGCGAGAACCGCGCGTCCGGTCCGCCTTTCTTCCGGTCCAGAATAAAATGTTTCTCCACAACCGATGCACCGGAGGCAACCGCCATGAGAGGAACGGCGATGCCCGCGTTGTTGTCCGAAAATCCGCTCTCCACTCCGAATCGTTCTCGAAGATCCCTGACATTTGAAAGGTGCATATCGTTGAGATTCGGCTCCGCCGCGTATCCGGTGACGCAATGCAAAGCGACGATCTCGTTTGCTCCGTATCGGCGAAGGGTATCAAGTGCGAAGCGTATTTCTTCCTCCGAAGAATACCCGAACGAGATGATAACGGGCTTCCCCGTCCGGGCAACCTTCCGCAAGAGCACGAAATCGGTAGCTTCATAGGCGGCGATCTTGTAGCACGGCACCTGTATCGTTTCCAAAAAATCAACGGCGGTTTCGTCAAACGGAGAAGAAAACAGAATAATCCCGATTTCGTCCGCGAGCTTTTTGAGTTTCGGTTGCCAGTCCCACGGCGTTTTGCCTTTGGTATAGAGGTCGTAGAGTGTCCGCTTTTTCCACTCGTCTGGATTGCCTTCGCCTTGAACGATAAACCACTCTCTGTCCGAATTGAGCGTAATGGTATCTTCCGTGTAGGTTTGGAGTTTCACCGCATCCGCGCCTGCATTCTTTGCCGCCCGCACCAGTGCTACCGCTTCGTCAAAGGACCCCAGATGATTGCCCGAAAGCTCGGCAACGACAAAACAGGGGTGTCCGGGGCCTATCTTTTTGCCGCCAATATGCATGACAAGAAATTACCTAATTGTCTAATTCACCTAATTTCTAATAAAAGGTCAAATAATCAAGTTGGAAATTAGAAATTTTATTAGGTGAATTGGGTAATTAGGTGAATTAGAAATTAGTAAGCGCTTCCGTAAGCTTTTGTATTACAAAATCCTGATCCGCTCGCGTTAAATCAGGATAGATAGGAAGAGAGATTGCTCCCGCGTAATACTTCTCCGTGTTCGGAAAACTCTGTTTCCCGTAGCCGAGCTTCCGGTAATACGGCTGGTAATGGACGGGGATATAATGCACCTGCACGCCGATGCCGTTTTTTTGCAAATGGTCAAAGACGGCTCGACGTTTCTCCGTATTTTTTACCTCAATTGCAAAGAGGTGCCAACTATGTTTTATATCCGGCAAACGAACCGGAAGGACTATTCGGGATTCATTTTTGAGTTGTTCAAAATAATAGTCCGCGACCGCTTCCCGTTTCGCTTGGAATTGATGGAGACGCTTCAGCTGGGAAAGACCAAGCGCACACTGAATGTCGGTAATGCGGTTATTGAACCCGAGCTCTACCATTTCATAGAACCATTTTCCAACGCTTTCGGTCTTTTGCGGATCTTTGGTAATGCCGTGCGTGCGAAGAATAAGCATCTTTTTGTAAAACTCATCGCTATTCGTGAGAATGGCGCCTCCTTCGCCGGTCGTGATGGGCTTTACGGGATGAAAACTAAATACCGCCATATCGGAAAGTGAACCAATCTTTTTATCGCGATACTGTGCACCTATGGCGTGACACGCGTCCTCCACCACAAAAAGTTTGTGCTTCTTTGCAATCGCAAGAATGGCGTCCATATCAGCGGGGTGTCCGGCAAAGTGCACCGGCACAATGGCTTTCGTTCGCGCGGTGATAAGCGCTTCAATTTTCGTCTCGTCAATATTTCTCGTATCGGGACGGATATCGCAAAAGACTGGTCGAGCACCGAGCGCGAGTGCCATATTGGAGGTCGCGACAAAGGTGTTGGGGGTCGTAATAATTTCATCCCCTTCCGTGAGGCCGAGCGCTCCGTAGGCGAGATACAGCGCGGCCGTGCCGTTTGGAACCGCCACGGCAAACTTCGCTCCCGAAAACGTGGCGAGAGCTTGCTCAAACGCGAGGACGCTCGGACCTTGCGTAAGCCAGTCACCCCGCAGTATTGCGGTTACCGCGTCAATATCGTCTTGATTGATGCTTTGTCTGCTGTAAGGAATCATTTTAGAGAATTTCTAATTCACCTAATTACCTAATTTCTAATAACGTATCCGACACAATGAACGGAAAAGTTTCAGGATATTTTAGCATTTGGGATTAGAAATTTTATTAGGTGAATTAGGTACTTAGACAATTAGGTGAATTGTTCTAGTAGAACTTAACATCCCATATATTCCACTTGTCCCACGGGAATCGAAGGTCGTCTTTCTTGCTTTCTTCAAGCGTCGAGGTAGAAAAGAAAATGATCTTCGTGTGTTCCGAAAGATTCATAAATCCGTGCGCGGTACCTCCGGGGATGGAGAGGATGCGGGGTTTTTCGGCAGAGAGCACGAACTTCTGTATTGCTTCGGTTTTGAGGTCCACCACGCCGACATAGACACTGCCGGAGGCAACGTACATATACTTCTGCTCATGCGCGTGACCGTGCCACGCGCGGATAAAACCCACTCGATGGTTTTCAACCTGATAGAATCGTTTGACGCCCGTGAGGTCAAACCCGTTGATGAAACGAAGGGTCCCGCGCTCATCGATATGCGAATCTCCTAGTATAAGTTCGGCCATCATATCAATTTCTAATTCACCTAATTACCTAATTTCTAATAACGTATCGACATAATGAATTGAAAAGCTTCAGGATATTTTAGCATTTGGGATTAGAAATTTTATTAGGTGAATTCTATACGGATTTACTCTTCAAAAACGCGACATTTGAATACACCGGGTCGGCAGTATTTTTAATCCGTCCTTCCGAGACAAGTGTGTACACTTCCTTGATGCCTTCCCTAAGAGTCCGCGCCGGCGTAAATCCTTTGTCGGCGAGCTTCTTGCCCGACACGCGATAGTTTCGTAGGTCTTCCGCACGGAGCGCGACAGGTTGAATGGATACGCTCTCACCCACAAGTGAGCGAACTTCGTTCGCAATATCCGCTATATGCCGGTTGCTCCCCGCCACATTATACAGGCCCGAGAGATCTTTCTCCACCGCAAAGAGTACCGCCTCCGCGATGTCTTTGACGTGCACGAGAGGACGCCAACGCTCCCCACCGAACACTTTGAGCGGTTCACCCGATGCGGCATTCTTCGCGAACGCGTTGACCACGAGGTCGAAGCGCGGACGAGAGTAGCGGTCTCCGAGACCAAAAAGAGTCGCGAACCTGAAAATCACGTGCTTCTCTTTTCCGGAAGAGGCGAGCAGTATCTTCTCCGCCTCTATTTTTGTTTCAGCGTACAGTGAGAGCGGAGCGAGTGGAGCATCTTCACCAAGCACCTCGTCGCGAGCGCCGTAGACCGAACAGGTGGAGGCGAAGATAATCTTGCCTTTGAAGTTCTCGGAGAGCCACTTCACCGAATCTATATTTACCGCCCGTGTCAGATTCGGGTCAAGCGCGCAAGCTTCGTCCCCCACTATCGCCGCGAGCGCGACGACGATGTCGAACTTCGGGAAAAGCTGTGCGAGTTTGCTTTCTTCGCGCACGTCCCCGCGGACAAACGGGATATTTTTCTGGAACCGAGACTCATACAGGAGGTCATCGTACACGGTGACCGGAAATCCTTTTTCATGCAAAAGGTCGGTCATATGTCCACCAACATATCCCGCTCCTCCCAGTATCAAAATCCTTGGTTTTTGCATAAGCTTTAGAGCCTGTTCATAATCTAATGCCTGAAGGAAATGTTCAAAATTCGTTGCGAAAATCGCGGATTTCGAGGAAGCATATCGAGATACGCTGACGAGAAAGACGCGATTTGCAGCAGAATTTTGGACATTTCGGCAGGCAAGCTATGTTTTGGTTCCTATATTTGCGGTTAGATTATGAACAGGCTCTAAGTATAACGCCTAAGGAGCCAAAAAAGTAACGACCTGTCTTGTAAAAGACTGGGTGCTGTACTAAGATAACCGCATGTCCAAAGACAAAATAGAGGCTAATAAACAGAGTCTTTCTCTCTATGACGACTTTCTCGCCGAGGCGAGTCTGGACCGCCTGCAAAAAATTCTCGCTCGCTATGAGCTTATGAAAATGGTGAGCGCGGTGCCGGGAGATATCGTGGAATGCGGGGTCTTCAAAGGAAGCGGCATCTACACGCTTGCGAAGATGACAAAACTCCTTACTCCGCACACGGGACGAAAAATAATCGGGTTCGACTTTTTCGGCGAGAAACGAAACGCGTCTTTCAAGCGAAAGGCCGACAAGGATGTCCTTGATTTTCACGACAAGGATCTTGCCGACAAAGACCGCATTTTGCAGAACCTTGCACAGCACGACATCAGGAATGTCGAGCTTGTCGCGGGAGATGTTACGAAAACCACCAAAGAGTACGCGAAACAAAATCTTGGATTCAGGATCGCCCTCCTGTATCTTGACGTGGACAACTACGAAGGCACGCTCGGCATCCTGAAGAATCTCTATCCACTTGTCGCGCCGGGCGGTATCGTGGTGTTCGACGAGTACGGCATTCGCGGACACGGCGAATCGGACGCGGTACATGACTACTTCAAAGGCACCGCACTGAAACTCCATTCACTCACCATCGCGAATACGCCTCCTGCGTACCTCATCAAGGGAGGGGTATAGTTTTTGTTTTTTCTAGGGCCGTACACACCCCTCCCGCGCTTGGACGCGCACGTGCCCGCCCGACTGAACAGTCGTTCGGGCGGGCTCCCCTTGTAGGGGAGATAAGAGAAAGATGCATAGGCCCTATTTTCTTTCAAACATAAAGAGGTGTCGCACTAGTCCGCCCTCTTCTTTTGTACCCTTCTCCGTAAACCCCGCTTTCGCAAAGCTTCGGAGCGATGCCTCATTCCCCTGATTGATAAGGGCTCGCACTTCGGCGATGTCGGGTCGCGCGCTTAAAAAAGTCTCCGTTGCTGAGCGTATAATCCGTGAGCCGTACCCTTTACCCCGAAGCTTTTCCACAACGGCAATGCTGATAGTGGCGTGTTTCCCTTCTGTGTCAAAACGCGTTTGGGCAATGGGTACCCCTTCTTCCTCAACAATAAACATCATACTCCCGCCATCTTTGAGCTTTCTCTCAAACCACGCACTATGTGTTTCAAACGAAATGGGGTCGGGATTGCCGGAGACGCGCCGAACCGCAGTCTCGTTCCGGAGGTCAAACAAAAATCGTGAATCGTTTTCGGTTGCGTTGCGAAGGAGTATCGTCATAGCGTGTAGGTATAGGTACCTTGGTTAATCTGCTCCACTCCTTTTTGTTCCAGAGCCATGCGCTCGTCCATTGCCTTTGTTCCGTACGCGGTTTCAATCTGCGCTTGATAGGTGCGTGCGTCGCGCGAAAGAAGCACCTCCTCGGCTGAAGTGAACGAGATGGCGTCACCTGAAAGTAGTTTCCGGAGACCAGCAAGATGGGGAGCGTACTGCACAAACGCGCGCACCCGCGGGATATGATAGCGATTGGTGATAAGCGAGAGCCGGCAGTCCTGCTCGTCTTGCAGAATATCCTGGAGCTGTAGGAGTTGTTCGTAGGTATTTCCCGATTTCTCTTCGACTGTTATGTGTGCATCGGGGACACCAAGCTCCATAAGTTCTGTTCGTATGACACTCGCCGGAGACGGCGCCTCCGGAGCGGTCCTGAACATTTGACCCTTCCCTCCGCAGGCGATCATCCGCGCCTGTTCGCCACGCTTGTTGGCCTCTGCAAAAAGAAGCGCTCCCGCGACAACGCGCAAACGGTCTCCCAAGACGCCGAAGTCGTCGCGCTCGGAAAATCCGGTCGTTCGCCAGCCATTCCCGTCTTTGACGAGCCCACCGGCCAAAACAGCGATAGTGATACCTGTTGATTTCATATAAAACTATTACGCGGACTCTTTCCCGGCGTTTATCGCTACGATTTCCGGATGCATATCCAAAAACGCAATCGCAGAGAGCGTCGGAATAATTTCACCCTCTTCATAGAACTCACGGTAGATGCGCTCTAGTACCTCAAAATCTTCCTGATAATCCACGCACAACCGGTACGGACGGCGGTAAGAGGAAGTCGCGACGATCGGCTCCCCAATGGTAAAAGAATTTTTCTTATTTTGCCACAGATACGGAGTAACATGTTCCCGTTCATAGGGAGCAGTTGCCTCATTCTGCGCCCGCTCCAGTGCCTCCAGACTAAATACCTCCACATCAAGTCCGCGGGGGAAGGTGCGCTTCGGATTGACATTGCTCACATAATCGGCTCCGCTGTTCTCAAACGCTTCTATGCACCTATCGATCGTAACGGGATCAATAAGCGGACAGTCGGAGGTGATACGCACCAGCGTCGGTGCTCCACACTTCTCTGCCGCTTCCACATACCGCGCCAGAACATCGGTAAGGGAACCGCGATGATACGCGATGCCTTCTCGTTTGCAAAACTCTTCGATCACATCATCTTTCTTATCCCGGCTCGTCGCCACCAAGACCAGACCAGCTTTTTGAGCACAAAGGCAACGCTCCACAACATGCCACAAGAGCGGCTTTCCCGAGAGCAGTTTCATCACCTTTCCCGGAAACCTCGTTGAACTCATACGAGCTTGAATGATGATCGCGGTGCTCATACGGCGATAAGGTTACGTTCCAACTCTCTCGCAAGGTTCTTACCGTTTTGCTCCGGCGAAATGGGGAAGATCTTCTTGCCGTACGCGTCCACATATCCGGGAAAGGTAACTTCGCTCAAGAGGGAGAGATACCGGAGTATATCGGCTTCATTTGAGGTGCGACCGGTACGAATGTTCGCGAATGCTGAACTACACGAGGCACTGTCGCGCACCAAAAATGTGCCCGGCGCGTACCAGTACCATGGGTAGCCAAACACGAGCACCGGCTTTTGCCGCATAATAGCTTCCCATCCGGCCGTCCCGCGAAGAGTCGCGACAACTTCCGCGTGCTTCGTAAGTTCGTAGGTGCTTGTTTCCATCGGCACCACGCGTACGCCGGGCAAACGCGCAAGTCGCTCGTAGTAACCCTTAAAGCGATAACTGAAATAGGACAGTCCGCGATACCACCACTCGGCCGGATGCTCCTTCACGTGAATCACCCACCCATCGGGGAGTGTCGCGGAAAGCATTTCTACCATAAGTATCTGGTCCACAAACTGACCTCCTTGCGGACAGCTGGTGCGCTCGGGCTGGTACTGCAAAGCAACGTATACCGACTTCTTGGTGAAGTCGGGGAGAACAGTAACGCGCTCATACTCACTTTTTCGGTCGGGCACAAACTGCCTAAATGGATACGAAGCAAGCTTCCCCACCACAGAAAAATCGCTACGCCGAAGCGCTCCAAGGAGTGAGGCTACCTTCGCCTTAATAAGACGCATCCCGGAGTAGGCGTTCTTTGTTTGTTTGAGATAGATGGGGGTCGCATCGGTGGCACTTCCGGTTTGCGTACGATACTCTTTTTGCAAATCTTCGGGCAGAAGGTCAAGCGAAAACGTCTTCCCTTTCTGTGCGTGGAGTGTCTTCGCTATACGGTCGGGACACATGCGATAGTCGTCCAAAATATACATTCGGCTCTGCACCCACGTCAACTCGAACATGAGCGTGCGGATGCCGTAGTGTTTCGCAAGCGAGTAGATGACGAAGTCGTAGGCGTTGTGCGGAACAGTGGGAAAGAGTATCGCCTCGGGACGATAGCGCTTCAGCACAACGTCCCAATAACCCACCATACGCGTATAGAGATGCTTCCGTTCCATAATCCCCATCTCCTCAAAGTGCTTGTTCATCATCGTCAGTACCACCGACTCCGCATCCGATAGTTTGTCTAAAAGCTCCGCCCCGGGCGGAGGAATAAGAAGTCCCGAAAGAACCTTCGCAGGAATGCCCTCTACCGCGTCCGCATGTTCGTGGAGCACCGTATTCGGGAATTCTCGTGGGTCTATTTCCGTCTCCACGTTTCCGCATGTCCAGTACACAATGTCGTGAGACGCGCGAAGTACCCTCGCCGTTTCCACGAGGCCAAGGTCCTTTCCCGTCCAATCGGCTAAGAGTATACGCATGATAGAGAATGATACTAACACAACTGATACTTATAGGACTTACGCATTTCACACTTTTCTGTCATCCGCCCGGACGAATCCATTCGGACGGGTTCCAGCAGAAGCTCCAATCCAGTATATAGCGGTGTAATAAGCCTCTCGATTCCACTTTAGAGTGGAATGACAGATTGCGTAGGTCCTAACTTACGCCAGTTCATTTACAACCGCTTTTGCGATGTTTTTCATACATTCTTCTTTACTCACGTTTGAAGCCTTCCCTGCGGTGGAGGAAATGTAGGCAACAATACTCGCCCGTTCAAACGCCTTGAGGTATTGGATAATCCGCTTCTGCTCCGGACCACCACCATTCTGTATACGGAGAAACGCATCCTTCGCCGAAGCGACACTCTGCACCTTGAAAATACCGGGGCAATCTTCATACCATACCGTACCGAAAATAACGGCGGGTTTTCCGCGAAGCACCGCTTCAAAACCGGCGGAACCGGTAACGGCGGATACCGCTAGAGCGCCGTTTATGAGGGCGTAGGAAGAAGTATTCACGGGCACAATGACGATATGCGGAATACGCGCAATGCGCTCGTAAAAACCCCGATACCTAAAACTTGAAAAACCAATCCCGAAATGTGGCCACTGCAAAGGATGTTCCTTGGTAAAAATAGTCACTCCGACGGGAAGTGAAGCGGAAAGAATCTCAAGCGCGAGCAATTGGTCAACAAACATATCACCTTGCGGACTGGTCGTCCGTTCGGGCTGTTTCTGAAGCGGAAAATAGACATACGGGCGGGAAAAATCAGGAATGGTGGCCACGCGCTCATATTCTGTTTTGAGATTGTGTACGAACGGATAGGTGAGCGTATCCCGTATTTTCATCTTTATTTCCGGCAAATGCTCGCGCACAAGCGCCCGGGCGTAGCCCGGAGCGCTAAGGAACGCCTTCATCCCTTTTCCGCTTTTCCGTACTTGCTCAATCGGAAAAAGCTTGTGAAAAAGTGAGTACTTTTTCTTTTGGTCCGCGATGTAGCTCGGTACCGCAGTAAACCCTTTGTTGCTCCGAGATTCATAGTAGCCGCGAATATCCGGCGCGAGGTCGTCAACCGTTACCGTTTCTGACACGACCTTCGTTTGTTCTTCTTTGAAACGCTCACTCCCCTGCGAGAGGTCGCGGAGTACCAAAAGTCGTCCTGGGAAACGCGTGTCGTCAAAAAAGAGCGTGATAACGCCGAGATACTTTGCCACCTCATACGAAATGTAGTCATACACGAAGTGGGGCATATTCGGAAATAGCACCGCCCCAGGCTTAAGCTCACGAAACACTCCGAGCCAGTACCTAAGGAGTTCATAGTACCGCCGCTTACGCTCGTCTACAGGAACCTTGTCAAAGAACCGATTCATCATTGAGAGCACGATGGATTCGGTGTGATAAAAAGCGCGTATCGTTTCTTCATCAAGCGGGGCAAACTGCGTGGAAGAAAATCGCTCGGCCGGCTTTCCGTTGATAGCGTCTTGGTACGAATGAAAGACCGTCTCATCCGAAACAAGATTTTCCGCGCCGGTATACCCGACAAAGTAGGAAAGCGTATGCCCCGCGCTCTTGAACTCCTTCAACAAAATACGAAGGTCAAGATTTCCCGGTTTTTCTGCCCACAATAAAAATATGCGCATAGAATTATGAAGTCGTCCGTACGTTTGACACCTTCCCGAAATATGAATGCTCCTTCTTCAAAAGCTCCTCGGGAGTTCCTTCCTCCGTTATACGGCCGTTCTGAAGGACCAGAAGTTTGTCCACGCTCGCAACGGTAGAGAGTCGGTGCGCGATGACGATCATCGTCATCTTACCGCGAAGTTCTTCAATAGACTCTTTGATAAGCTGTTCCGATTCGTTATCAAGCGCGCTCGTGGCTTCGTCAAGGATGAGGAGTTCCGGTTTTCGCGCGAGCGCTCGCGCGAGCGCGATGCGCTGACGTTCTCCCCCCGAAAGCTGATTGCCGCGTTCACCGACGAGCGTCTGAAACCCTTGAGGCTGTTTCTCGATGAACGAAAGGACGTGCGCCAACTTTGCCGCCGCGCGAATATCTTCCGCAGAAAGCGAATGGTCGTAAAACCTGATGTTGTTCTCAATGGTATCCTGTACCAAATGTACCTCTTGAGACACATAGGCGATCTTCCCCCGCCAGGCGGAAAGCGCGATCTCACGACTCGGGATCCCGTCAAGCAGAATCTCTCCCGAAGTCGGGGTGAGCAAACGGAGCAAAATATCCACGAGTGTGGTCTTGCCCGCACCCGATGGGCCGATAAGTCCGATAAGCTCGCCCTTTCCGATGGAAAACCGGATGTCGGAAATACCGGCTTTTTTCTCGCCATACGCGAACGTAATGGTATCAATCGTAAGCGACTTTTCGAAGAAGAACGGGAGTGTGCCGCTCTCTGCCTCTGCGCTCGCCATCGCCTCTTCCTTGAAGCGCAAGACATTCAAGAGATTGGGTACGCGCGAATTGATGTCGTGGACTTCCGATTGGATCTGCTGGATCCCCGAAAAAACGCGATTCACCGCATACACCATCACGGCAAAGGAGGGGAAATCCACGGTTCCAAGTTTGTACAGAAATCCGAATACGCCGATGATGAAGATGACCCCGATCGGTTGCGTAACAATATCCGAAATACTGCGGAGTGTCTCCGAGCGCACCCGAAGCGCTCGCAGTACCTCGATATACCCCTCCCCTTTGCGAAATACTCCCTCTTCCGCACCGCTTGCTTTAACGACCTTCATCGCGATGAGATGTTCATTGATGAAGTGTCCAAACGTTTTATACTTTTTAACAATCTGTCCGGAAAATTGCCGATAGCTTCCAAAGAGCGGTCGGAATGAAGCGAGGACCGCGACGCCAAAGAGAAGCGCGATAAGGGCGATGCGCGGAGAGATATTGATGATGAGGATACCGTAGACCGTAATGCTGATAAGTACCACCGCAAACGCGCCAAGATGGAACAGAATGCCGGAACTGCGGTTCACGTCATTCACCATCACCTGGTCGACAAAACCGATTTTCTGTTTACTGACATACGCCCAGGAACCGCGCAGGAAGTGACGAAAGAGTTCCCGTCTGGTATCCACCTCGTACCGTGTCATAATGCGAAGATTGATGTACCGACTAACAAAGAGAAAGAGCGCCTTCGCGACAAACAGAAGTACGATAAAACCGAGAAGATACGTCACCGAATACGGAAGGTGCAGATAGCTAAACAGACGTGCGATGCTTTCCGAGATGGCGTCTTTGGGCACATCCTGTTGTCCGCCCACGAACGAAAACAATGGAATAACCGCGTTGATACCAAGACCTTCAAACACGCCTCCGAGCAAACTTAAGAGCGCGATGAGTACGATATGCATCCGGTACGCAAAAAACCCTCGGGAGAAAAGTTTCCACGCCTTAACCGCCTTAACGTTTAAAAAAAAATGCATAGTCCGTACACGGGTATACTAGTGCTTCGCCGAAGAGGTATCAGGCTCATCAAACTGATGTCGCCCCCAGTTGTGGAGGTGCGTTTTGCGCTCCTCACGAGGTTTCTCCGCAAGCTCTTTGTCCACATAGTAGGAATCGCCACTCTCGCCTTCATCACGCGTTGAAATCTCTTCAAAAATGGCTCCTATGTTCGTTTTAAAGCTGTGCCACACCCCCCGCGGGACCCAGAGGGTGTCGCCCGGAAAAAGTGTATGTTCCTTGCCGTCAATCGTTACCTCCAAATCGCCCGCAAGCATTTGAAAGGTTTCGTCCTTCTTTTTGTGATAATGGGTCGGGTGGGCCTGTCCGGGAAGCTGGACGATGAGCTTCTTCGCGTACTCACGATTGACGCAGTTCACGATGACACAGCCAGTCTCGCCAAAACGAGGGAGTCCGTAATGATGTGAAATCTCAACCGTGAAGTCGTGTGAAATCGGAATACGAGATTCATTGAGCATTCCTTTTACGGCATGCACAATCGGATAGACATAGTCTTTCTTTCCTTTCACGCGGTTCGCACCAATTTTTTCCGAGAGAGCTTCCCCACCCTTGTAGCCCCGATCGGCGACAAGATTTTTTCTGAAGTCTCCACTCGTCAGACTCCCGTCTGTCCACGGCATCGCGAAAAATACGTCGTCACGGGTAAGCATTTGACCTGCTTGAATATCTTTCTTCGCAAAGACTCCACGCCGAAGTGAGGCGAGATCTGCCTGCTCCTGTAAGTCTTGTGGTCGCTCCGCGTATTCGTCTCCACACTCGGCAACTGCCTGCTTATAGGCGGAGAGCCATACACGAAGTTGGCTTGGATTTGCCGAGTAAGCGTTCAGCTTGATGGTGTCAGTTGGTAGTCCGACATGTTTTTCAAAAATGCGCGCGCCCTTCGCGTACGCGAGCCCAATCGCGGAAACATTGTCGGGAGATTCGTGCGTGGAAAACCCCACTGTGAGTTTCGGGTACCGATTTCGCAGAACTTCAATCTGATGCAGGTACAGCTTCTCGGGAGGAGTGGGGTACATGGCGACACAGTGCTCGAGTGCGAAGGTGGTACCCCGATGTTCAAGGAAGCTCACCGCGCGGTCAACATCTTTCAAAGAAAGTCCTCCTACGGAAATAATAACGGGCTTCCCCGCCTTAGAAACTCGCTCCAGAAGCGGAAAGTCAAGCGCGGAACAACTCGCCACTTTGATAATCTCAACGTCCAGTACCTCACATGTGGCAACGGATGCTTCATCAAACGGGGTCGCCATCGTGATAAGCCCGTGCTTCCTGACTTCCGCGATAAGCGCTTCGAAATCCGCACGCGAGAGAGCGGTCTCAAGAAAACGAGGAATATGTTTGACGTCTTTCCGGCTGCGAAAATCGGGGTGGATAAATTCGGGAAGATCGCGGAACTGGAGTTTAACCGCCGCGCGAACCCCGAACTCTTTTGCCACCTTCGCCACCTCCTCAATAATACGCTTTCCATGCGCGAGACTACCCTGATGGTTGTTCGCCATCTCAAAGATAAAGAGATTTTTGAAGTCGAATGTGTTCATAGTAGATACGCTTAACGAATAGCGCACACGAATGGGGGACACTCTGCGCTCTTGCGCAGGGTTCGGTGCGACCCGCAGAGTTTAACGCCCTGCGGTGTCGCTCTTAACTTTACAAAAGCCCGCGGTGGAACGGTATAACTATAACTCAAAAAACGAAAAAGAGGTTATACACCTCTTTTCCCGCGCTAAACACAAGTCAGACTTGTGATTTTCACTCCATTAATCGTTATCCGAAGACAATCGTGATGACGACCCCGGCAAGCATAAGAAGTGTCGCGAAGGTTTTGCCCACAATATGCCCCTCATTTAAAAACGCCCCGCCAAGAAGTACGCTCCAGAGCGCTTGGAGACGCTTCACGCTCGCCGCGTACACCGCGAGCGTGAAGTTAAGGGCGTGATTGACCAGAAATCCTCCGGTAACAAGAAAGAAAATCCAGAGAAGTGCCGTATACCGATTTCGGGAGATCTCCCGCAAACCCTCCAGAGTCTTCGTTCGATTCAGTAAGAAAGCAATCATCAAACTCGCGACACCGGTCACGAGGTAGAGGCACGTCGAATAAAAAAGAGTGGATGAAACGAGTATCGCTTTTTTATCAAGCGGAAACGAAATGGAAAACGCGAGCACGGCACACATTCCCCACAAAAATCCAGGACTGTTGAGCGATCCTTTGAATGAGGAAAAAAATGAACCTCCTTGCGCTCCAAGGAGAAGCAGGAGTCCCAGTATGGTGAGCGCGATACCGAAAAGCCCGCTTTGCGAGGGCACTTCTCCGAGAAAAAGTGAACCAGTAAAAATAATGATAACGGGAGTGAGTACACGCAGTGGAGCGATGAACGACACTGCCTCGTAGCTAAACGCGCGGTACCATGCGAACTGTCCAAAGATGGTGAGCACGCTTGCGAAGATGAAGGTATTCCAAAAGGTTGGAGCTACTTCGGGAACACCGAAGAAGGACAGCGCGACAAGAAAAACAAGTCCCGCCCCGCTAAATCCAACACCAAGAAGTGCTTGCTCGCTTATGCCTTTCTGAAGAAGCTTTTTTGTATGCACATCATAAAACCCGAGGAGCATCGTCCCCGGAATCATGGTCAGCAAAAAGAGAAGAAGCGGTGACATAGGTACAAATTAGTATAGCATCTGCTCTTTTCTCCCCTACTAGGGGGAGCACACGCCGTCTTTGGCGGGAGGGGTGTGCATAAGCCCTATGGTATGACACAAGTCAGACTTGTGATTTTCACCAAAGTTATATCTTCTTGATGTTCCGAAATGATTCTGTCGGGTCTTTCCACGCCGTCTCAAGTACTTCCATGACGGACAGCCCGCTTTCAAACGAAATGGGAGAGTCCTTGGGCTTTACTTTTTTATCGAGAATCGCCTGAATATGGAGCATTTCTTCGTAAAAGTCGTCCGGCCGTTTCTTGGCGAATATTTCTTCCTTTACTTCCCCTCCCTTTGACACATACCGCACAAGGTCGCCGGTCGGGTGTCCATTGCACAGCCACTCGATAAATCCATCACCCCCCTGCGCGCGAATCCACTTGCGGGTTGGAAGCGTCACGACATCCTGCACTACCCTTCCGATTTTTCCGCTTGAAAGTTCAAACGTAAAGGACGCGATTGAGTCGTATTCCGCTTTGCCCGCTTTCTCAACCTTAAGCACGGAGGCGACCTTCTTCCACTCACCTAGCCCCGCCACTTTCGCGAGATACTGAAAGAGATGGAGCGCGTGCGAGTGCTCTCCGGACGCCCCCCCGCCCTTTTTCCAGTAACCAAGATAGGAATCCTCGGGACCTTTGAGCCACGGATGGGCTTTAAAAATACCCTGCCAGTGTTCACGGAACTCCACATCAAGCGTCAACACCTCGCCTATCGCCTTTTCCTTGAGAAGCTGTGCTACTCGCGCGATTGATTTTCCGATGGCGTGATCGTAGCCGAGCACCACGGTTGTTTTCTTTTGTGCTTTGTATGCTTTCGTGAAAGCGCGAAGCGCCGGGTCAAACGGCATCGTGAGCGGTTTTTCCAATTGCAAAATCTTTGGTCCTTCTGTAAGCGCTTCAAGCGCGAGCTTCATCCGCACCTGCGGGGGTGTACCAATCATAATAATGTCAAAACTTCCCTTCTTCACCTTGTCGGGAGTAGCGAGGGTGATTGCACTGTCCCACGCGCCGTAGCGCACCGGGTAGAGTTCATTCTTGGTGCGCAAAAGCGCCTTCTCATCAACGTCCACAATAGTCACGTCCCAGCCCATACGCCGGGATGCCTGCGCCAGATGGTTTCCTATTGACCCCGCTCCGATTATTTTTACCTTTGTCATACGAAAATACGAATTATGCGAATATACGACTTTGTTTTCTTAGGAGCCTTGCAACTTAGAAAACAAGAAGTGCCCATGTGGTACGAATGACTACGAATAAGAAATCATGTTAGACCGTTTCATCAACTCCTCCGCAATGAGAAAATCCAGTCCGGTATCAATGTTAACCGATTCATCGTCGCTCATCACAAACCCCGCAATATTCTCGCCTGTCATAGAGTGTTTTTCAAGAACGGTCTCGGGCCAAAAGGCGTTCATACATCCGTTGTTTTGAAAGACGGGCGGAAGACTTTGGCGGGGAGCGTTGTAGGGTTCTTTCATTCCCGTCATACGTTCAGGCAAAAAAGGTTCAATAAACTCGCCATTTTGTTTCCACATTTTGTAGGGATGTTTTGAGACTTTTGAAACCGCACGAACCGAATCCGCTCTTTCCTTTCCGAGGTGTTTGAGAAGTTCAATACCTTCCTTAATGCGGGGAGCGCCCCGAAGCGGAGCGGTGGCGCGCAGGTCTACCACCATATCGGGAAGCTCACCTTTTTCTTTGAGCGCGTTTAGGTGATGTTCAAAAACCGGTACATCCAGCGTATCATCCTGTGCAAGTTCCTTCGGACGCATAAACACTTCGGCGCCACACTCGCGAGCCACCTTCGCAATTTCCTCATCATCGGTACTCACGATAACGCGAGTGATTTCGGCTACCGCCTTCGCTACTTCGATCGTCCATGCGATAAGAGGCTTGCCGTGAAGAAGCCGTGTATTTTTACCGGGAAGTCCTTTTGACCCGCCCCGCGCGGGGATAATGGCGTAGATATTCATCCCGTTAGAGACAGGAAACGCTTCGCCTGTTGGCGGAGGAGTCCCCGTATGAGCTAGTGATAACTAATCTTTTCATAAACCATTTGCACATGCGTTTCCGTAGCGAAGCGGTCTCTAACGGGATCATGTTGCGTACTACTCTAACATAAAAGCCCTGGCGTAGAAACGCGCAGGGCTGAAAGACTTATGAATAGTCTGGGTATCGTTACGGAGCAAGAATGCGCTGTAGGGACCACACCGTCACCTCGGCATAATCGTTACAGACTGCATCGGCACCGGCAGTTTCGAGACAGGATCGACCGGTAAAGCGATTGGCTCGGCCGATGCACTTTATTCCGGCCGCTTTCGCCGACAGAACGCCTGGAACCGAGTCTTCAATGGCGACACATTGGCGAGGGTCCGCACCGAGCTGGCGCACGGCCTCAAGATACACATCGGGAGCCGGTTTGTTGCGCTGCACATCCTCACCCGAGATAATGACCTTAACCAGAGAAAATTCTGCCTCCGAGAAAAGTCTTCGTAAGCCCTCAACAACACTGTCGCGCGGTTGCGTACTGGCGACGGCGAATACACCGTGTGGCGCAAGACGCATAAACAGATCGTAGAAACCTCCTACGAAACGGAGGTTTTGCGCGCGCAGAATGTTATATCGGCTTGTGATATCACTCGCGATTTTGGTGAGGGAAAAGGATGTGAAGTCTTTTCCATTCCTCCTCAATGTTTCCGTGAGGCCGACACTGATGTGCCTGGACATCCAGTCCCGCACGTAGTCTTCAACCGTAAGTGTAATTCCGTACTGTTCAAGTTCGAGACGGCGCGCTTCATAGTGAAGCGGTTCGGTGTCAACGATGATACCGTCATTGTCAAAAATCACTGCGTTTTGAGTGCTCATGCACCCTCCTTTCTTTGTGAAAAGGGTTAATGTGGTTTAGTCTTTCAAACCTCAATGTAGCACGAAGCAACTATTTCGTCAATAGTCCTGTTTGCACCCACCTGTGGCGACGAAGATAGATTACAAGACAATCTCAGCTACTCCAGAAACAGTCTGAAATGCTTGAGGATACTCCTTCCACCCATTGTGCTTTGTGGCGACACCAATAAACTGTGTCCCCACGACGTGGGCCGCTTCGTAGTCAGAAATTGAGTCTCCCACAAAAAGGAGTTTTTGCGGGTCGGTGGCACCCACTGCTATGAGAGCCTTCCGCAGGCCACTGATTTTACCCACCTCCTGTCCGTAAACCATCCGAAAGAGAGTGGCGATGCCAAGTTTCTGAAGCGTCTCCCCCATTGCCTTTGTCGGTGTGGCGCTGTTTATGAACAGCGGAATCCTCTTTGAAAGTGCTTGGAGATATGCTCGATTCTCCGAAGGAATACCGATTGCAAGAATCCCTTTTTGAACGAGGGTGTTAAAACGAGCGCAGTGTCGCGTCACCTCGTCTTCCATTTCCCGTTGCGTCACACCACTATACCCAAGTGCTGAACGGACAATATCGTACCGAGAACCTTTGCCTCCGCTGAATCGTTTTACGATAGATACGAAAACTGGTCCGATATCCTTCCATAGGATTTCCCCGAATACTTCCGGCCACACGGCGTCCTTTATTTCATCGGAACCGGTGCCGTCGGCACGTAAGCAAATGGTATTATCAAAATCAAAAACAACACCTGCGACATTAGTACGTTTTTCATTCATAAAGATCTGCGTTTGACCGGAAGATATCACGAATCCAAGAAAAGGCAAGTTTCGCTGTACGGTTACTTGATGAGAAAATATTTCCCCGTGTCGGCATCTTTTTGCAGGCGGTATGCCGTACCCTTGAAGTACTCGTCAATCGCTTTTTTTGCGCCGGGGAAGCTCGGTGAGTCATATTCGTCAAAGAGCACCACTCCTCCTTCCGCAACCTTCGGGAAGAGCTCCCGCAAGCAAGTCTTGTACGAAGCATAGAGGTCTACATCAAGATGCAAAAACGCGATAGGAGGAACATTCGTCTTCGGGAGCGTGTCGTCAAAAAAACCTTTAACGATCTTCACGCGGGAGTCAATAAAACTCTTATCCAGGCGAAGCCGCCCGAGAATCGTATACAATTGCGGTACCGAGAGTACCTTCCACTCTCCTTTTTTCGGATTGCGCGCGCTGGTGTCTTCCTTCGTGGGCTCGGGAAATCCTTCAAACGAATCAAAGCCCCAGAGCGTCCGCGGTACTACATCTTTACTCACAAGACAGGAAAGTATTTGAAAGGTCTCGCTGTACCCAATACCACACTCAACAACATCTCCTTGTACTCCTTTTATTTTTTCGTACACCGCGTGGAGATAAATAACCTTCTCAAGCGTCTTACAATCAAAACAGCGGAGCGAATTGAGATAGCGTTCTTCCTTTCCCGCACGACCGAGCGCGAGAGAGCCGAGGGTAGCTTTAATGAGATGTTTAATGCGCGACATAACTTTTTTGACAATACTGCGCGGTGACGACCCAGCGCCACTTACCCCGAGCAATGGGAGAGAACCCGTGATAAAACTCACCTAAAATATCGTAAATGAGACAGGAGTTCTTCATCACAGGGGGCTCAAACATGATATCCCTAAGTTCGTTATCGCGAGAAAGCGTAAGTGCTCCCGAGTTCTTCCCTCCGCTCGCGTCAATGAAGAAAATGCAGTTGAGTACGTAGCGCGCAGTCGGGTCGTCTTTGATGCTGTCCTTGTGCGGAACCACCTCCGCGCCGGCACCCGCGTCGGTAAGAATAAATGAGTAGAGCATAAGCGGTTCCTTACTGCCGGAAAATCGCGTCACGCGCTGTGCCATTTCCTCGGAGCGAAGCACACCAAGGAGCTTCTGAATGCCGGGATACTGCTGGTAGGGGTCTGAATAGGCAAAGGTAGGCGTATCGCCGATAATCCACCGGAAACCGGTGTTGTAGCTCTTTTCCACTTCACGTGGAGGTTCCAAGTACCGCTTCTTCGGCCAGTGCTTCAAAAACTCTTCATAAAACGCCGGGGAAATAATTGACTCCACAAACGCCCACCTATGTTCCTTAAAGTGCGCGCCCGCGTCGTCAAAGCGCGTGGTTATCTCGGGAGAAGCACCGCTCGCGTGGACTTTCTTTGAGCCAAGGTTAAGGAGGAGGAGTCGCCACCGCTTAATCCAAGGTGCAAGCTTAATCTGGAGGGAGAGCGGAGTCCACTTGAGTCGGGCTTTCGCTTCGGCAAGGTATCGGGGAGAAATATCGGTTGCCATACGCGGCAAAATGAAGATTAAGAGCGACACCACAGGGCCCTTTGCCCTGTAGGTCGCACCAAACAACCCTGCGCTCCTACGAGGCGCCACATTCGTAGGTATTGGTAGATTCGTATCATAGACTTATTTAGAACTCATTTCAAAGCCCTTCCCTGCCTGCGAAACATGTGTTTTGGCTGCGAAGCACTCGTCTCGGACTCATTGAAGCACGGCTTCAACTCGTCCTCCGACTCGGCTTCTCGCCTAAAAACCCATGTTTCTCGGCTCGGGAACCCAGGTTTTGAAATGAGTTCTAGTATTTATTGTATCAGGTGTTTGTCCGCCTCGCCAATGAGCGCGAGAAGTTCCTTGTGATTCAGTCGGGGGGCGTTTTGAGAAAGGAATTCACGGTTATGCAAAGCGGGATGAGTCGCGGGGTAGGTTTCGCTATTCGGTTCCACGTCAAACGCTTCTCGCGGGGTCACCACATACATACCGTCTATTTCGCGCACCGACGGAAGCTCGTGCTCCGCGAGAAGTCTTTCGTGCATTCGCTCCCCCTTGCGTTTGCCGATGACACGAATCTTGATGTCTTGAGCGAGCGCCCCGATTCGCGGAGCGTAAAAATCAATGGCCACCGCGATAAGGTCGCCAAGCCGGGTCGCCGGCATTTTGAGTATCATAATTTCCTCCGCTTTTGAAAACGTCGCGGCGCGAAGCACGAGCGAAACCGCCTGCGGAATGGTCATCACAAATCGCGTCATCTCCGGGTCGGTAACGGTCACCTCTCTTCGTTCCACAATCTGCTTCTTCAAAAGCGGGAGAATGCTTCCTCGACTTCCGAGCACGTTACCGAACCGTACGCAGGTAAACTTAGTCTTTTTCTTTCCGCGGTAAAAGTGGGTAGAGAGAAAAAGTTTCTCCGACATAAGTTTTGAAACACCGAGAACACTTTCCGGTTCCGTCGCCTTATCGGTGGAAATACCTACCACGTGGGAAACACCTGCATCCCACGCCGTGTCAATGACATTTTGCGTGCCAATGATATTGGTCTTCACCGCCTCAAACGGATTGTACTCACAGAGCGGGACATGCTTCATCGCGGCGGCATGGAACACGATATCCACTCCTTCCATGGCGCGGGCGAGGCGTTCCTTGTCGCGGATATCGCCCACCATAAACCGCAGTTTCAGGTCGTGTCCCGAAAGCTCCTGCATCAGGTGATAGTGGCGTTCTTCGTGACGCGCGAAGATACGGATGGTTTTCGGTTCGCACGACAGCAGTTGACGGACGATCTCCGAACCGATGGAGCCCGTTCCACCGGTAACAAGAATAACCTTCCCTTTGAAGATGTTTTTCATTTTGCGCATGCGATTACGATAACGTTTTTAAGAGCGTCTGGCAAATACGACCGATGTCTTTGGGAAAGAGCTCCACGTAGAGCGGCAGAGCGATCGCCTGACTACTGACCAGCTCCGATACGGGGAAATCCCCTTCTTTGAAACCGAATCTTTTTTTATGGAAACTGAAGAGGTGGATCGAGGGAAAGTACGGCTTAGTCGCGATACCGCTCTTACCGAGTTCGCGGATGACGGCGTCTCGATCCTTCGTGAGCACGCGTACGACATAGAGGAACCATGTGTGGGTGTTCTCGTTCGCGACCCTCGGAACCTGTACGAGCTCTGGGTGTTTCCCGAGGATGTCGGAGTAAGAACGGGCGATCGCTTGGCGCTGTGCGATGAATTTTTGCAGACGTTTAAGTTGTTCTATCCCGAGTGCGGCGCTCATCTCATCCATGCGATAGTTGTAACCGAGACGCTCGTGGTCGAGCCACGCTCTGCTCTCTCCCCGTCCCTGATTGCGCAGGCTCCTAAAGAGCTTCGCAAGCTCTGCGTCACTGGTAACGATCATCCCGCCTTCGCCGGTCGTCATCTGCTTGTTCGGATAAAAGGCGAATACGGCCGACTCTCCGAAGGTGCCGACATTTCCATGGACTTCCTTTCCCCGATACTTGGCCCCCACGCTTTCGCACGCGTCTTCGAGTATCTTGAGGCTATGTTTCTTAGCAATGCGCACGATCGCGTCCATCGCGGATGATTGGCCGAGAATATGCACGAGGAGTATCGCCTTTGTTTTGGGGGTGATGGCCGCTTCTATTCTTTCGGGGTCAATGTTGTAGGTCACGGGTTCAATATCCACAAAGACGGGTTTCGCGCCGACATAGAGTATCGCGTTTGCCGAAGCGACGAACGAGAACGGGGTGGTGATCACCTCATCTCCTTCCCCGATTCCCGCACCGATGAGCGCGAGATGCAGTCCCGCCGTACCGCTAGACACCGCAACCGCATACTTTGTGCCGACGAACTTCGCAAACTTTCTTTCAAACTCCTCCACTCGCGGGCCCATGGAAAGCACGCCCGAACGAAGCACCGAAAGTACGGCGCGCTCCTCTTCTTTTCCAAGGCTTGGTTTTGCGAGTGGATAGTTCATAAAAGAATTTCTAATTGACCTAATTGCTCTAATTATTTTATTGCCCTGTTCTTCGTAAAAGATCGGCGATATAGTTTAGTATACTTCCGTCAATCAGCGTAAAATCTTTTCCGTCAATCGTTATCTTCGCGCCGGAGTACGGCGGGAAAAAGAACGCGCGTACTTTCTTCTCCACCTCGGGTGCCGTATCGGTAGCGGGGTTCACCATCTTGAGCTTCTCAAGCTCGGGACCGGTGAGGTATATTCCTCCGCTATTCTTCCGAATGGAAAGTGGCTTACCCGCGAGAAAGAAGTGTAGCACCTTTGTAAAAAGGGTAAAAAGATGCGTTTGCGACTCGCGTTCAAGCGAGAGCGCGGTGGCGGTTTTCGCGTCAAACGGAAACTCAAGCACGTCAATAATGGGACCGACGTCAAACTGTGCGGAGTCAATGAAGTGCGCGCTTACGCCAAACGTCTTCCTCTCGTCAAGAATGGCGGTGTTATATCCCGCCCTTCCTTTGTAGTCAGGAAGTGGAGCGGGATGGAAGTTTACGCATCCCTTGCTCCCGAGCGAGAGGAGCGGCTCCTCAATCTTTCCCCAAAATAAATACGAGATAACAAGGTCAATATCCTGCACGCGCGGGTCTTTCTGCTGTATCAGCTCATAAACCTCTTTCGCGCTTGAAAGTACGGGGATGTTCCTGCGCTCCGCTTCCTTCGCGAGTGTCTTTATCTGTGGCTCGTCTTTTTTTGCCACCACAAGCGACACCTCGATTCCCTCCTTGAGCAAAAAGGCGAGCGCATCCGCCACCCCCGCTTTTCGGCCAAGCAGGATGACGCGCCGTATACCGCTGTGCAAATTGCCTTTCATGAGCCCTACTATAACACCATTAGTAGGCGATTTGTTTTGAGAGAAGCTTCTCGGTGGCAGGGAGATTCTCCAGTATCTTAGCCACCTTTTCACCCGTATGCCCGTCACCCCAGGGGTTTTTGATGGTTCCTAGATGGGCCTTGTAACTCTCGTCCGAAAGGGACTTCTCTATCGCTTTCTGTAGCTCTACCTCTTCGTACCCGACATCAATCACATTTTCCCCTCGTACCCTCCCTTTTTGCCGTGTCCCGACATTCACCACGGGAGTACCGAACGATGACGACTCAATGAGCGCCCCACTTGAATTCCCTACCCACACCGCCGTCTCGCGCAGTAGCGCCAAAAAATCGGTATGGGGAAGATTCTTCACGATACGCACGCGCGGATTTTCGCGCTCCTTTTCAATTTCCGAAATAATGCGCTCACCTCCCGGGTCGGTATTCGGATAAATAATCACGACGGGTAGTTCAAACGACTTCACCGCGGAAAGTATCGTCGCCATCTGGTTTCCCGCGTCTTTCTCTTCTTCGCTTACACCGTGCTGCACCACCAAGATAAACGGCTCCGCCGGGTTGAGTGAAAGCTTCGCGCACACCTCCACGCGAGTCGGAAGTGTGTCGCGGACAATCGTATCAAGAGCCGGCGCGCCCACAATCTCCACGCGCCACGCGTCCTCCCCCATTTTTTTAAGCCTCTCGGCGGAGTCCGCGGTCGCCGTGAAGTGAAGTGACGCCATTTTGGATATGGCGTGGCGCGCGAGCTCGTCCACATTTCCGGTGCGCTCTCCTCCATGCAGGTGTCCCGTGGGAATACCAAGATAGAGGCACGCGGTCGCCACGACGAGCATCTCTACGCGGTCGCCGAGCAGAATCACAAAGTCGGGACGCTCCTTGATAAAAGCAAAGACTACCTTGGGCAAAAGCGCGCCCGCAAATTTTGCCTGTGCTGATTTCCCTTCACCCTCAAAGACTGCTTCTATCCGCTCCGCCTCCGGAAAAACTCGTTCAACTTCCTTCACGGTCTCTCCAAATTCAGGCATAAGATGCATGCCGGTTGCGTACACCCGGAGCGAAAGTGCTGAACTTTCTTGAATGGCCTTGAGCACCGGCGTCATAAGGCCGAAGTCCGCGCGCGTTCCCGAAATATAGGCTATTTTTTTACGCTCCATAGTCGTCTTCCGTTAAAACCGTGTCTGCGGGAATGTCACGCAGAGCCTCGGTGCCGATAACGCTCTCGTACTTCGTAGGCGGGAGCCCAGTACCCGGACGCTTCATGGTAAGATTTTTCGCGGTAAAGACTTCTCCCTTTTTAATCGCGCGTGCCACGACGAGACTCTTCCGCGCCACCTTCGCAATTTCCCGCTCGCTAGAAAATAGATGCTTCTCCCCCGTTCCGAGCGCGGATTCCGCGCCACGAACCGCACGCACCATCTCCGCAAACTGCTCGGGGTTAAGTGACGCTTTGTGGTCGGGCCCCGCCATCTCTCTATCAAGCGTCAAATGTTTTTCAATCACGGTGGCGCCGAGCGCGACCGAAAGCACAGGAGCAACAATGCCTTCCGTATGGTCCGAAAATCCCACAAGCACCTTTAGCTCTGTGCCGAGCGTTTGCATGGCGCGCAGATTGACCTCGACGAGAGGCGCCGGGTAGCTCGTCGTGCAGTGGAGTACAATCAAGGGCGCTGGTTTTATTCTCCCCATCTCCCCTAGCAAGGGGAGCACACGAGTCTTTGAGTGGAGGGGTGTATCTCCCCTACCAAGGGGAGTACCGAATTCTGATTCGGGGAGGGGTGTATCTCCCCTAGCAAGGGGAGTACCGAATTCTGATTCGGGGAGGGGTGTATCTCCCCTAGCAAGGGGAGTACCGAATTCTGATTCGGGGAGGGGTGTTCCCCTATCGGAGGAGGGATTTCGTATCGCCTCTACCGCTTCCCTAACCTGCTTTAGGTCGGACATTCCCGTGGAGAGAATAATCGGCAGTCCCCACGTCGCAATCGTTTTGAGAAACGGCAGATTATTCGTATCGCTTGAACCGATTTTAAACGCAACGACACCAAGCTCCTTCAGAAACTCTGCGTCCGAAAGCGAGAATGGTGTTGAGAGAAAGATAATCCCCTTTTTCTCCGCATACTGCTGTAACTCCGGATGATACTCGCGTTTGAGCATCAAACGCTTCAGCATCTCGTGCTGTGTCTCTCCTCCCTTTTCTTTCTTATCTCCCCTAGTAAGGGGAGCACTGCCGTCTCCGGCAGGAGGGGTGTTTTTACCGGAGAGGTGGCGATTTTCATTCCTCACCTGATACTCCGCCTTTTCCGCGCTCTTCGTCACCAGCGTATCCGGGTCAAAGGTCTGAAACTTCACCGCATCCGCCCCGGCCGCAAAAGCCGCGTCAATCAGCTTCTTTGCAAGCAGAAGCTCGCCATTATGATTCACCCCCGCTTCCGCGATAATGAACACCGGATGGCCTTTGCCTATTGTTTTACCGCCTATGGAAATAGCTTCTGTGGACATAGCTCTAGTATAACCGCGTAAGCGATAAAAATGTACCGCATCCAGGAACGGCGGAGCGGCGGAAGCCGTTGAGCCGTTCCCTCCCTCTCCCCCTCTTCAGAGGGGGAGATGCCGAAGGCAGAGGGGGGGGATAGCTCACGCACCTATGCCCTCTCATATCGCACCCCCGCACCAGTCTCTCCCACCTGTCGCACCTTTCCCTCTTTCTCAAGCTCATCCATATAGCGAGTTACGGAGGACTCCGGAATCCCAAGCATCTGCACGATCCGTGCCTCGGCTTCGTTCATATTTTCAGAAGACCTGTTTGATTTTAGCTAGGTGAGGCATATACACCAATCTCCGGCCGTTTCTTGTCACCGTAAGATACCCTTTCTGCACCAGGAACCTTAAGTCATTATACGCGGAGGGACGAGAAATCCCATGCTTGTTTTGGTGTGTGATAACATCGGTAACCTCACCGCCGTGCGCGAGGAAATACTTAAGTAAAGCGACCTGCCTCACATTGAACTCCCCGATCAGTGAAGTCGCCCTCTTCAACTCATTCGCTTCTTTCATCTTCTCTTCAAAGTGTTCCAGAAACTGAAGAATGGACTTTCGAAATGCTTCTGCGATATAGAGCAAAAAGTAGGTCAAGTCGTTGTCGTCATGCTCACTATACAGAAAGGCGTTGTCATATGCTTTCCTGCTTTGTTTGATTGCTCGGGAAACAGAGATATATTTTATGAGCCAGTAGTTTCTTTTTAACAAGTACCAATAGAAGATAGCTCTGGATGACCGACCGTTCCCGTCGGCGAACGGGTGGAGATATGCAAACCAGAAATGCAAAACAGTGGCCTTCACGACAGGATGGGTAAATTCCTCTTCATCAACTTCGGTCTCATTTGCGTATGCAATGAGCTTTTTCAATTCAGAGAGCATAACTTCCTCTCGCGGCGGAATGTGCGCGATTTCGGCAGTAATCGGGTCATGCACGACTATGTCATCTTCATCTTTCCTAAATCTTCCTGCGATAGAAACATCGTCAACCGTCTGGTCAATAAGGACTTTTTGCAAATCAAGCAACATCTGCTGGGTTAAATCCAAGTCTTTCCATTCTTCCATCTTTTGCATTGCAAGATAGTTGTTGACTATCATCTGCTCGCTTCTGTTTCTTGGTTTTCTTTGGGAGAGAATCATTTCCTTCGCCACTTTGTGAGTAGTGTTCGCTCCCTCAATCTGACTCGATGCAATCGCCTCTTCGGTAAGACTGCTAATAATATATTTTGACGCCTGTGCATCCGAAGGTTTCCCGGCAAGACTCTCAAGCAGGCCTGCACCGTGTGTATCTATAAAATTCAGCTTGTGATATAAACCTTTGGTGAGATTATAGGTAAAAAATCCTCCCGAAATGGATTGTATCGGAGTTTGTTCGCCCGAAAGCCGCGCCGTGAACTTCAGATACGACCACGCTTCATCAGGTGTTATACCTTTCGGAAAAGGATAGTATTTGAATTTTTCCCAATAGACATACTCCTTTTGAGCTTTACTCAAAATATCCTTCAGCTCTGTCGAGGTCCGGGCTTTCTTGAGAAGCTCGCCGGTCAGCAGTCTTTGCCAATTTGGGGGATTTTCAATCACAGTAAGATGGCTATAAATATAGTTATGTAGCGTTTCTGCTAACTTACTGCTAATTCTACTATAATTAACAGTAAGTTACCACTCCCTCTCCCCCTCCTTGGTTGAGGAGGGGTGCCGGAGGCGGGGTGGTGTGTTCTTCCTATACCCGCTCATACCGCACCCCCGCGCCAGTCTCTCCCACCTGTCGCACCTTACCCTCTTTTTCAAGCTCATCCATATAGCGAGTTGCCGTGGCATCGGAAACTTCCAGCATCTTCTCAACGTCATTATTGGAAATTGATGCTTGACCATTGAACATTGCCAGTATCTTCACCTTCCTCTGCTCTTTCTGACTGCCTGCGCTTACTTCATAATTCTTACGTCCTAATTCTCCTCGCTTTGCGAGGGCGTACCCCACCGCCACCCCCGCCAAAAATATAAAAAGTATGTTCATAGACCCTAATTTTACACAAAAAGTAGAAATTTTATATACGGATTAGGCGAAGCCCTCTGATTTTGGATACCAAATCTACAAAAGTAGAAATCTTATATGCGCGTTAAACGGTTCTCCACCAAACGTAGGTATTTATCTACAAAAGTAGAAATCTTATATGCGCGTTAAACTTCCACAAGCGAATACCGATATATTCATCTACAAAAGTAGAAATCTTATATGCGCGTTAAACTTGCGGGCGATAACTTCGGATGCTATCTACAAAAGTAGAAATCTTATATGCGCGTTAAACTAAAAGTTAGAGAGAGAGAAGTTTCAAATCTACAAAAGTAGAAATCTTATATGCGCGTTAAACGAAATCAGTTTTAGAAAAGGTTGGTATCTACAAAAGTAGAAATCTTATATGCGCGTTAAACGGGGGAGTCCGACGACCCACTCACGATCTACAAAAGTAGAAATCTTATATGCGCGTTAAACCTTGTCGTCGCACGCCGGGTTATTCATCTACAAAAGTAGAAATCTTATATGCGCGTTAAACGTCGTGGGTTCGAATCCCACCTGTAATCTACAAAAGTAGAAATCTTATATGCGCGTTAAACTCATACTCTACACAAATTACACCACCATCTACAAAAGTAGAAATCTTATATGCGCGTTAAACTGTTGGATAACCCCTCCGCACATGAAATCTACAAAAGTAGAAATCTTATATGCGCGTTAAACTATCCCGCAACCGCCTATGCCAAGATCTACAAAAGTAGAAATCTTATATGCGCGTTAAACCCAAATGAAGACTTCGCTATGGTGAAATCTACAAAAGTAGAAATCTTATATGCGCGTTAAACTTTTTTGCATTGCGTCCAGCTTGGAAATCTACAAAAGTAGAAATCTTATATGCGCGTTAAACGCTTGTTGCTTGTTAGTATAGTATAATCTACAAAAGTAGAAATCTTATATGCGCGTTAAACGAACAAATCGCGGACAAATACGCAAAATCTACAAAAGTAGAAATCTTATATGCGCGTTAAACATGGGAGATGAGGCGTTTGACTTCTACTATCTACAAAAGTAGAAATCTTATATGCGCGTTAAACCTTCCATTACTGCCACTGGCTATCAGATCTACAAAAGTAGAAATCTTATATGCGCGTTAAACCAAAACGTATCCTGACTTGAAGAACGATCTACAAAAGTAGAAATCTTATATGCGCGTTAAACAAAAAGTTTATCATCTAACAGCTAACATATCTACAAAAGTAGAAATCTTATATGCGCGTTAAACGTAGCTGTAATGGTGTCCTATTGGGTATCTACAAAAGTAGAAATCTTATATGCGCGTTAAACGGAATGGTGTTGGGGTTTGCTGCCAATCTACAAAAGTAGAAATCTTATATGCGCGTTAAACACATGATAGCATAAGATAGTCAATATATCTACAAAAGTAGAAATCTTATATGCGCGTTAAACAAAACACAATTGAAGCTATCCCGTAATCTACAAAAGTAGAAATCTTATATGCGCGTTAAACGCTCGGGCTTCCCTCTGCTCTCCCCCATCTACAAAAGTAGAAATCTTATATGCGCGTTAAACGACATATAGATTTCCTCCCTGCGAAATCTACAAAAGTAGAAATCTTATATGCGCGTTAAACTACGAAGGAGGAAGACACCTTATTAGAATCTACAAAAGTAGAAATCTTATATGCGCGTTAAACGCCTCTCACACGGGGAGACTATCAGTATCTACAAAAGTAGAAATCTTATATGCGCGTTAAACTTTACCTCCGGAAACGACTACACGACGCTATCTACAAAAGTAGAAATCTTATATGCGCGTTAAACTCTCGGCAGTGCAAGCGGAGGTGAAATCTACAAAAGTAGAAATCTTATATGCGCGTTAAACGGCCAGGGAGGATTTCAGGAGTCCCGCATCTACAAAAGTAGAAATCTTATATGCGCGTTAAACTTGCTTGTTAGTGTGTGTATATACACATCTACAAAAGTAGAAATCTTATATGCGCGTTAAACAAAATTATCTTCAGTGCGACCTTTATCATCTACAAAAGTAGAAATCTTATATGCGCGTTAAACCAAGCTAACAAGCAGAACATGGCTAATCTACAAAAGTAGAAATCTTATATGCGCGTTAAACTTCACTCGTAACCGACCGCAAGTCACATCTACAAAAGTAGAAATCTTATATGCGCGTTAAACTACTTCACCGACACCTGCACCTACAAATCTACAAAAGTAGAAATCTTATATGCGCGTTAAACGCCGGGCACAAACTCGTCTATATTCAATCTACAAAAGTAGAAATCTTATATGCGCGTTAAACTTGTATCATAGTTTTTAGCTACCTAAATCTACAAAAGTAGAAATCTTATATGCGCGTTAAACGACCAATCTGGTCGTTGTCTTTGTACATCTACAAAAGTAGAAATCTTATATGCGCGTTAAACGTTTCAACCCGGAAGACTTTAGTACATCTACAAAAGTAGAAATCTTATATGCGCGTTAAACAAGGTGGCAGGGCAGGACAGCGCGTAATCTACAAAAGTAGAAATCTTATATGCGCGTTAAACCCGGGCACAAACTCGTCTATATCCAATCTACAAAAGTAGAAATCTTATATGCGCGTTAAACAGCGAGCATGGCTCTGCTTAGCCTCAAGATGCAAATAGCACATTGAGTGACTACGACTGTATTGGCCTTACAGAGCCATTTTTGAAACCCCATTTTCATAAAGACTAAGGTTTGCTCACAATTTGAATTGTTTAACCTGCACACTGAATTTATACCTTCTTCAGTATTGAATTTTCAAGGTCCATTACTCAAACACTACGACATCCTTCTCATCATTGACTGCATACCCGTATCGACACACATTCTTCTTGCACCGCTCGCAAAGCTCAACTACCAGTACACTGTCAGCATTCTTGAACTTTTTCTTATACCTTAATTCTACCTCCTTCTTGATATTATGCAATACCCGGTCGCTGTTGCGTATTTCGTAGACGGAATACTGCAATTTACGTCCAAATTTCGTCAGAAACTTGGAGAACCTGGCTCGTACTTTATCATTTGAGAAATCGTATGAAGCGATGATCATGTTGTTTGTTTTCCTATCTTAAACTCCGGAAACGCATGCTTCCCGTCATTCATTACATTACGATATAACCCCTGTACAAAATTATACAGTTCCTCCTTGTGTTCCATGATTGCTTCCATAAAAAGTTCGGCATATTTCCGACTTTTTTCAAACTCAATCGTATACCTTCCTCCCTCCACCTTAAAATCGTGTTTATCTATTTGGCTCAAATTGAATGCCCTTAAAATCTGCTTATCAATGATGGAACGGAACGGCTCCATAACATCACACGCCAGCGATTTTCGCTGAAAGAAAAGCTTGTGATAAAAACCCTTGTAAGTATCAAAGCCGTACAAACGAAGCAGGGAATCCATACAGTTAAAGAGCATTGAATAGCCGATATCCATAAGAAAATTGGGAATGTCCTGCTTAGCGCGTGGAGCCCTTCGCATCCAAGCTATCGCGCCAAAATACTCTTCAAAAAAGCGACGCGAAGCATTACCCTCAATACCACGAAGCGAGTCCTGCGAGTTGGCCTCTTCTACCGAAGCAAACATCTCTTCCCTATCTTTATACATACCTCGCAAGAGCTTCCGTTCCTTCAGGAGAGCACACTGATTCTCAACTTTGTTTGCTACAATTTTTCTGGCCATAGCCAGCTCTCTTTCTTCAGAAAGTTTGTACTGTTCCATGCGCAACAGATAATGCCCTTCCGCCACCGCGCCAAAGTTCGCGTACGACTCAAAATTGTCCTTGAGAAAGAAAAACGATACTCCGTGTTTAACGCCATCTTTCATAAGTCCGCTCGTTATCGTAATATCACCAAGCACAAAGACCGCAAAGACTTTGTGACAGGAGGCGCGGTTGATAACAGCGTCATCTTTCAGAAAGACGATGTTATCATTCTGAAATTTAATTTTGTTGAACACGCCCCGTTCCGCGCGGATGTACAACAATTGTTTTTCTTTAAAATCAGGAAGTGAAATCATAGATTTTTTACTATAGGCTAATTCGTGCGAATTAGCCTATAGTACCTATAGTAATAGTAAAAGTGAATCAGGAAGATAATCACCAGCTAAGCGTTCCGTAAATACTTTTGGCGCAACGCTCGCAGGAATGCTTTTGCATATCGCTTGGGCCAAATTCTTGCATCTGCTTTAACACTGCCTCGAACTCTTCCCTTTCCTTTTTCCGCGGGACCGGAACTCGATACCGTTTATTATCTTCAAGCGAGTGGATGAAAAGCGAGGTAACCTCATGTCCCATCTCCTTCATACAGAAATATTGAGCATAGAGCTGATACCGGTAGCCGGGATAGATGGTCTTTATTCTGGTCTTTCGTTCAATGAGGGCTTTTCGCTGCCGGTCGTAGATGTCAATCTTACCGACAAGGTTGTACCGCTCGGATGATACTTCCAATCCCATGATAAAACGGCGCGCAGTGGAGTAGGTTCCGCTCTCAATGGCTTCATGATTGAGTGTCCCCGCCACTTGAGGCGTTTGGTGATAAGTCTTTGTATTAAAGTTCTCATATAAAGTGTGGAGATAAATTGACACAGGACAGTACATGAAATCGTTTATCTTTGAGATTTGAATGTACGGTTCCATAGTTATCCTGCCCCGATGAGCATTAAAGCCAAACAAAAACGACCCTTAGAAGCCCTACCTTTAAATACGAAGGGTTGGATACAATGGAGCCATGGCAAACAAGAAAAAGCACCTCTCAAAAGAGGAGCGGTTCTGCATCGAAAAGATGCTCGGTGAAGGTGAGAGCTT
>Ga0080064_1001323_pt1 | contig 51353 bp, 52 predicted proteins | sample Subgrocontami54m_FD_69260 | JGI IMG/M metagenome (GOLD analysis project Ga0080064, IMG submission 69260) | Subsurface groundwater microbial communities from S. Glens Falls, New York, USA - GMW46 contaminated, 5.4 m (SPADES assembly) (version 2) ...
GGGGGGACTACACCTACCTGTCATGTGATGCCGACATTTTTTTCGGTGTAACATTGGATGGATCAAGGGGATAGGAAGTTGAGTGCGTGCCAACTGTGTCGAAATCCTGTCGTCTCGAAAAGCACCTATGCCTGTGCGCATTTGTGAACCAGGCCGCGGTTGATATCACAGTTTTGTCACAAACGACAATCCGGTATACAGTTGCGTCCAATTGCGTTCGTGGCGCCTATCACGCACGTCCGTCAAAACACGTCCAAAAATCCGAGGTTTTCGGAGTATGCTTTTTCATTGCAACTCGTTGTGTGACAGAGTCTTGCTCTCTAAAAATGCCTCAAAACCGTGCCACAACCCGTGGCGAATTGGCAAACTGGCAAACTGACAGGTAAGTTCACCTACACGCATTACTCGGATGATTCGCATTTGGCGATCCGTTTCGATCTTCCTGGACCGATGGCCCGCAAACCAGTCCGCCGCGACGGACTCGACCATTCCCAGTCTTCGGCTCTGCCCACCAAGCCGCGGCGTACCGGAATCAGGCGGCAGTGGGCAGTAGGCAGGCGACCTGCGCCGAGCGCGAGTATCATCGGACGATCGTTGCTCAAACAGAGGTCGGATCAATGATGGTGATGGGGAAACCCTTGAAGTCGCTGGCGTTGAAGGTAAGCAACTGCGCGATGCCATAGGTTTGCATCGCAGCGACGAGTCGGGCATCGTACGATTTGAGGCCCTTGATGCCGAGCGCCTTCGCCAGAGCGTGCCAGCGCCCGAGCAATTCCGCGCGGTCGGGGAGGAGCGTGAACCGTCGCTGAAAGAAGTTCAGCCACTGGCTGGCCTGCTCGCAGGTCATGCCGAGGCCGTTTTGGCCCGTGGGAGGCGGGCCGGGGTTGCGGGTGGCCGCCGCCCAGAACTCATAGAGGTTCTGCGGAAAGATGATCAGCCGCTCACTGCGGGCCAACAGGACATGAACGGCCCGGCGGGTCGCGGCGCATTGTGGATCGGTCGAATCGGTCATGCGCCCGAGCAGATTCGTGTCCAGCAGGATCATTCACCCTCCCTGCGGGTGTAGAGCGACTGGCGCGAGTAGTCGGCGCCGCCCGCCTTGACCGTGAACGGGGCCATCTCGGCGAAGATATCCTGCGCGGGCGGCTCTGGAGTTGAATTCGACGGCTCTTCAATAAAGGCGATCACCTCGTGAATCTGGCCATCGATCCGAACCACCGCTGCCGCGATCTCGGTCTTTGATCCTGTCAGAACCTGCGTTTTCATCGTTCACCTCGGTTTCTTGCCCGGCTGTATTATAGCGGATGGGACCGGGTAACGGCGGCTGCCTCACCCCGAGTCTGCGAAAGTCGCGCCGTCTGGTCCGGCGATCAACCCCATTGAAGTTCGGCCAGCACTTGGCCATCCATCTCGACCTTCACCGGCCGCAGGCCCGCAAACCAGTCCGCCGCGGCGAACTCGACCATTCCCAGTCTTCGGCTCTGCCCACCAAGCCGCGGCGTACCGAATCAGCCGGTAGTGGGCAGATGGCAGTTGGCCGACCTGACGGTCGGTGTGCTGGTGTGGGCAGGAAACCGGTGCCGGGCCAGGCGGTTTGCCGTCCGCGCGCGGCCGCTGCAAATCGACTTCGTGCAATAATCCGGTTCCTCAACAGACGTGAATTGACGGCTCGGTTTCATATAATGGCTGTCTGCGAAATCGTTCCCGACGCCGTTGATTTTCGGCTCTTGGCCGGCACCCATGGAACTGTCATCGATGCTCGTCGCTGAAACACCCGCCGCAACTCCTGCCCCGGTCAATGGTCGTCCCACCGTTCCCGAAGTTCGCGGCCAGGTAGCGGCCGAGGTGCGGCGTTGCTCGCTTTGGCGCGGTCTGCAATCGTTCTTCGTGGCCGGCACGCTCTACGGCCTGACGCTCGGGGGCGCGCTCGCGGCGCCGTGGTGGCCGTTGCAAATCGTGTGCGGGCTGATCAATGGTTTGTTCATCGCCATGTTCTTCGTCGTCGGTCATGACGCCTGCCACGGCGGCCTCACCCCGTATCAGGCGCTCAACCAGTTCCTGGGCCGCATCGCGTTTCTGCCGTCGCTGACGCCGTACATCACCTGGGAATACGCGCACAATCGCATTCACCATTCGTACACGAACTGGCGCGGCAAGGACTACGCCTGGGCGCCGTTCTCCAAGGACGAATACGACCGCCTGCCGGCCTGGCGCCGCTTGCTGGAGCGGCACTATCGCTCGCTGGCAGGCCTGGGGTCCTACTACCTCATCGAGTATTGGTGCAAGCACTTGATGGTCCTGGCCAAAGCCGAACGGCAAGAGCTGAAACGGCCCAAGACGTATTTACTCGATGCACTCTTGGTGGCGGCGTTCGCGGCGGCCGAGGTCGCGCTGGTGCTGACCTGGGCCAGCATTCAGGCGCCCAGCGACGGTTGGCTGGGCGCGTTCACGTCGCCCGTGGCGCTGATCGCGGTTGCCCTGGTGCTGCCGTTTTTGTTTTGGAACTGGTTCATGAGCTTCGCGATTTTCCAGCACCACAATCATCCGCGCGTGGCCTGGTTCCTCGAGCGCGACGAATGGGACTTCTTCGCCGGCCAGGTCGAAAGCACGGTGCACGTGATCATGCCCTGGTATCTGGAATTCGTCACCGCCCACATCATGCAGCACACCGCCCATCACGTGGACCCGAAGATTCCACTGTACCGGCTCACGCAGTCGCAGCAGTGCCTGGAGAACGCCTATCCCAAGGACATCGTCGTCGAGCCCTGGACATTCGCGACCCTGGGCCGCACCCTGGCGTACTGCAAGCTCTACGACTACGAAAACCACCGCTGGCTCAACTTCCGCGGCAAACCGACCAGCCAGCCCAACCCGGTGCTGCAGGCGCTCCGCGCGGGCAACGCACCGGCGCGGAAGAAGAAGTGATGCCGAAGTGATTCATCGATACTGCTCGCGGCCAGGATTGAGGCAATCGCGAATCGTAGCCGACGCAGCTTGCGTCGGCTGCGGACGCTGGCAGCGTCCGCTACGAACGTCTCACTGCACACCGCGCGCAGTATGACTTGCTTCGACTGATGGACCGCCACTTTTTTGATTGGCGCCGTCATCGCCGAACAGCCGAAAGCCGTCCGTCAACCCGGCGCCGGCGCTGATGTTCGCGGTGCGGCTGGCGTAGCCGGCGGTGCTGGACCACGCGCGCATCAGCGCGGTCAGGGCGTGGTCATCGGCATCGTAAGCGGTGTAGCCGGCGATCAGAATGTCCTCGTCGGCGTTGCCCGCGATACGGTCGGCGCCGATGCCGCCGATGAGCAGGTCGCGGCCATCACCGCCAATCAGGAGGTCGTCGCCGAACCCGCGAACCCCGGCCTCGCCAAGCCTCGGATTCCATAGTGACTGTGGTTTTGGGGTTCGGATAGAATGGCCCCAGGAGGTCCACATGAGCGCCAAAGACATCAACAAAGCCGCGAAGAACGGCAAGCCTTCGGCAAAAATGGGGGCGGCAACAGCTTTGCTTGCTTCCTTGGTAAGGTTCTTGAACCGTTTGCACTGTTCGGCGTAGAATCATTGGTGAGGGGGGAAGCCTTGCAGCAATTTCGTGAGGAAGGTTCACCATGTCCAAAAGCATGCAATTGATGGAACGTCTCGTCGACGCATTCGCGGAAGATCTGGAACTGTGGCAGCGCGATCACGACGAGGCGATGCAGTACATGGATGCAGAAAACATGATTCGCCTCAGCATTGGCATATTCGAGGCCATTGACGACACCTGCAAACACATCAGGATCGAATGTGAACGTGCGCTTGCAAATGGCGAATCAGGCCAACTTGAAGAAACGGCATTTTTGCGCCAACAAGCCGCTCAATTATACATTCGTTTGATCGACTGGTTCAAAGTGTACGAGGAAGTCATCGACAATCTTCGGAATAAAGGCTTCGAAGTGGCTGGCGCAGAGCGGTTTCTCGGTTGCCTAAAGGAGGCGGACCGTTTTGTGAAGCGGTGGCGCGACGAACAAGACGAGGCCATGAAATTGCGCGCCCAATGGATGCGCGAAGCAGGAATGCCCGAGGAAGAGATCCGCGAACACTGCGACCAGAATAGGTATCCAGCCGACTTGCAGCAAGAAAAAGAAAACGTCAGGGCCAAAGCTATCCTTGCCGAATTGCAACCGACGACTGAGCAGTGGCAGCGCATTGCACGGAATTGCTCGTGATTCATCCCAGCGATTGACACCGGTTTTCCGAGGGATCAATGACGTGCCGGCGCTCATTCAAGGTCGCATCATTTGGGCGGTGGCGCCTGATCCGCAAGGACGAAATCCCAAGGATCGTCCCCTCATCATCCTCTCGGACCATGCAGAGAATCTGGCCGACGACGGCGCAATCAAGGTCGTGGGCATTTCCACGCAACGAGCGGAAGCTCCTGCCGATATTCAAGTCGCGCTGCCATGGTCGCGTTCCAACACAACCCAGACGCAGTTGACGGAACCGTCGTTTGCGGTTTGCACGTGGCGGTATAGCATCAAGAAACACTTGATTCGTCGAACGGGCGGTGTTGCCCCGCCGCGCATCCTTCAGCAAATCCTTGAGAAAATCAAGCAGCTGACGCAACCGTAATCGTCAGGCGCGTCCCGCGTTTGCAAACCGTTCCTGCCACGCACTCACCTCGATTCAATCCAGCTCCTCCAGCCAGTTGCGCAAATCGTTCTCATACTCGCTCGCCAGATCGCCTTTGACGAGCTGCCGGTGAAACGCGGCGGCGCCCTTGCGGCCCAGGTTGGCGGCGTGGGCGCTGGCGAAGCGTTTGGCGGGATCGGCGGCGGTCATCTTCTGGCACAGGTACAAGAGCAAATCGTTGGCGCCGACATCGCTCGGCAGAATCCCCTTCAGCCGCTGATCGAAGTGCAGCTTGGCTTCCAAGAGCGCGTGGCGATCGTCGATGCCTTCGAACGGACATTGCCCCGCCAGCATCTCGACCAGGATGTAGCCCAGGCTGGCAAGGTCGGCTGCGGGCGTCGTTTCGCTGCCGTTGATCACTTCCGGTGCGGCATAGGTCGGCGACCACATGCGCCGGCCCTGCGCTTTGCCCATGTCCATCGCGGAGCCGATGTCGATGATCTTGGCGTGTCCGGTGCGCTTGATCATGATGTTGGCGGGTTTGAGATCGCCGTGGACGATGCCTTCGCGGTGCAGCGCCGCCAGCCCGGTCAGGCACGAACGCAGAATCTGCACCGCGACGCCTGGCTTCAAGCGCGGCTGCATCGGTCCTTGCGCGAGAATCACTTGCTGCACGTGTTGCCAACGCTCCGGGCTGAGCCGGGCTTGCGTGCGTTCCCACATCCGCAGCGACAGCAAATCGCGCAAATCGAAACCGTCCACCCACTCCATGATCATGATGCGGATGCCGTCGTGGGCGATGAAGTTGTGCAGGTCGAGCAAGCTGTCGTGCTGGATCAGGGCCACGCGCGAGGCGATCGCGGCGATGCGTGACATGTCTTCGTCGTAAGCGGCGGCGTCGCGGTATTGTTCCGGCGAGAAGATCTTGATGGCGACCGGCACGCGAAACAGGTCGGTCCCGTGGCGCTCGCTGAGATAGACGACGCCCTGGCCGCCCTTGCCTAGAAGGCGAATTTTGCGGTACTGCGCCGCCCAATGGATACGATCGCTCTGGGCGATCGCCTGGTAGCGCGCCAAGAGAGCATCGTCGGCCGTGCCGATCGGCGCAGGGCCGACCGTCGGCTCCGAAAGGGTCGTGTTCATACCTGATCTCTGTCCGAGAGATTCTGTTCCAAGGGTTAGGATATAACAAATGCCGCGGCCTGCACCAACCGGAGTTTGGGCAGGTTTACGGAAACTTCATGGGAAAGATGCGCGGAGGATGGGAGATGCGAAGAATTGGCGAACAAAATGGCGAGCCGAGCGGCGTAAGCCGCCGGTTGACGCGACGTCAACCGGCGGCTTACGCCGCTCGGCTCGCCAATTGACAATTCTGAATTACAGCAACTCGCTGATCGGCGTTGGATCATCCAGGACGTTCGTGGGCCGGCCGCTGGGGTCGAGCAGTTGCAGGCGCGGATCGACGCCGAGGACGTTGTAAATGGTGGCGTGGATGTTGCACGGCGTGACGGGGCGGGTGTGCGGCCGTTCGCCCAGGCGGTTGGTGGAGCCGATGATTTGCCCGCCCTTGACGCCGCCGCCGCCCATGAGGCAGAACATGGAGTTGCCCCAGTGATCGCGACCGGGAGTGCCCATGCTGCGCGCGGCGCCGCCGTTGCCGCCGTCGTTCATGCGCGGCGTCCGGCTGAATTCGCCGCAGAGAACCACCAGCGTCGTGTCAAGCAGGCCGCGATATTCCAAATCCTGGAAAAGAGCGGAGACGCCCGCATCGACTTGCGGCAGATAGCGTTCCATGCCCGCTTGCAAATCCCAGTGATGGTCCCAACCGCTGTGCACGCACGTGACCCATGTCGCACCGGACTCGACGAGCCGGCGCGCCAGCAGCACGCTCTGGCCCCAGCTATTGCGGCCATATTGATCGCGCAGGCGCGGATCTTCGCTGTTGATGTTGAAGGCCTGGCGGGCGGCGGGGCCGGTGACGAAGTCGTAGGCTTCCTGCGAAAAGCGATCCATCGCCTGCACCGTGCCGTTCTGTTCGAGGTGTCGGCGATTGGCGTCGAAACGCTGCGTCAGGGTGCGGCGATCTTCGAGATGGCCGAGCGTCAGGCCGCGCGCGAGGTCGAGATTCTGCACGCTGAAATTCAAGTTGCTTGGATCGCCGCCGGTCTGGAATGGATTGTGATGAGCGCCGAGCATGTGCCCGCCGTGATAGCCGGGCGACAGGCCGATGCTATGGACCGACGGCACGCCGAGGTACGCGGGCATGCCGGCGCGGCGCGGGCCGACTTCGCGCGACACGATGGCGCCGATGCCGGGAAAGCGCGGCATGTTGTTGACGCCGCTGACGCCCATGTCCTTCGTCGTCAGCATGCGATGCCCGCCGGCGAAGTGATCGCCGGTGTCGTGGTGCAGCGAGCGGACGATCGAGAACTTGTCGGTGATGCGGGCTTGCTTGGGGAAAAGTTCGCTGATGTCGTAGCCCGGCACGCGCGTGCGAATCGGCTTCCAGATGCCGCGATATTGCTCCGGCGCGTCCGGCTTGAGATCGTAGAGATCCATGTGACTCGGCCCGCCGTCGAGCCAAAGGAGGATGACGGAAGTTTTGCGCGAGCCGCCGGTCGGCGCCGAACTGGCGCGGGCTTTGATCAAATCGCCGAGGCCGAGGGTTGCCATGCCCGCGACGCCGAGCTGCAAGAAATCGCGCCGGCGGATGCCGTCGCAGTAGCGGTTGCTGTTGCCGAGGTTGAGACGGAACATGGTTATCCCCCCAAAAACTGTCGCAGTCACAATCGAGAATCAACTATCGAGATCAGTGCTTGCCGTTTCGCGCTCGTAGAGAGCAGTCGCGGCGCTAATCCGCAAGCAATCGTTTCAGGTAGGCAACTCAATCAAGCATTCCGGCAGGTTCAATCTACAATCTTATCACTTATTCCGGCCGGGCAAACACTTTTTTCGATCAGCAGGTGCACAAATGAACCGTGCGTGGTTGGTCCTGCGTTATTTTGATACCGCATTCATCGTCCATTGCCAAGCGCAATTTCGACGATCTTCGGCGGCGCCCAGTATGGCGGCGTGATCAATCCGTGAAACTGTACGGCTCAGCGCCGGCGCGCGTCGCCAGTGCCCGGTACATGGCGGTCGTGATCGAATTGTGAATGTTGTGCACCGAACCATCGGCGAACACGAAGTTCACGCCCTGCACGTGCCGGCTCCAGAAATCTTCCGGATGGGCGGCGGCGAGGTCGTTGGGCTTATGGTCGCAGGTCCCCAGCACCAGCGCCTGGCTTTCGCCGATGCCCGCAATCACGCCGGTCCAGGTCGCTTTGCTGAGATTGCTGCTCCGTTCGCCAACCAAAAAAGTGTTGCTCGTGCCGTCGGTGATGTCGGCGATGCGCGTCTTGCTGTTGCGGAAGAACATGCCGTTGCCTTTGCCGGGTCCATCTTCTATTTCGAGATCGCCGAAGACCGCGGTGTAGTTGCCGTGGGCGATGCTGACCGCGGCGCCGGCGGGAGTGAAAACATCGACGTAGATATCGGACGGACATCGAAATATGGACAGTTGCTGAACGCGCGGCGCCGCGTTGACGGGATCGGTCACCGCGAGTGCAAAATTGATGCGTCGCTTCAGATTGTTCTGCTCCACGTCGTCAAGCAGAAATGCCGCCCAGCCCCAGCCCGGCCCCGTGTCCTGGCCCGCGCCATTGACGCCAGAGATATACCCGGGCGGAAACATCTTGTTGCGGTCGTGGTAGCTGTGCAGCCCCAGGCCGATCTGCTTGAGGTTATTGTGACATTGCAGGCGATTCGCCGATTCGCGCACCTTCTGCACGGCGGGCAGCAAGAGCGCGATCAGCACGCCGATGATGGCGATCACCACCAGTAGTTCGATGAGCGTGAAACCGAGGGGTGCGGTATGACGTTGACGCATGACCAACCTCCGTTAATACTAAGTATAACTTTCGTCTAACTTAGTATTACGCGGAAGGCGTGTCAAGAGTTCGCGAAAAAAATGGTCTGTAGAACTGCCGCCAGGACTTGCAATGCAGTGCATTCGCGATTGTCAGAACCATAGCCGCACACCCACGAGCGGCCCGTGCAGCGTGGTCCCGCCGATTAGCATCGCATCGTAGCCGCCGAAGATTTCCCAGCCACGGTGGATAACACCAAGTGTAGCCCGGCCATGCGCAAAGCCGGCCGAGCCGAGATTGCCGAAATCGCCAGACACCGACAAGATCACCGGTCTCATCGGAAAGACATCACTGCCGATATGGACGTTGACGCCCCAGTCCGTGCGACCATGATCTACAAGCGTGCGAAAGCCCAAGCCAGCGCGCACGCTCCAATCGTTGGTCAGGCCGGCGCTATAGATTACGTTGACATCTCCGACCACAAGCTCATCCGACTTCCCCGCACCCAAATGTTCGTAGTAATGGTTCCAAGATGTCAAAAAGCCCCATGCCGAGGAGGTTTCCAACAGCAATTGGCCATTGACGCGATTGATGCCGCTGAAGTCATTGCCATCCTCGATGCTCAACCGCGCCGACCAGCGCACGGGTTCCACCTGATGATCCCAAGCCGCCAGCGATTCCGGCCAACGACCGGCCCTGGGAACGCGATAGCCGGGAAAATCGACACAATAGGGATAGGGGACGAAGTGATCGTAGCGCGGATAGTAGGATCCGTCGCGCGATCCCACCTGGAAAAGTCCCGAGATTACGTTGTAAACGAGATTGGCAAGAAAATCAGCTTCGTCATCGTCAAGGCCGCTGTTCTGAGATGACGAAGAGTTGTCGCCGCGTACGTCTTTGCGGACACGATCCAACCGCCCTTCTTGGGCCGACAGCGGCGCGGCTTGATAAACCAGCCAAACGAGGCAAGCAAGGAAAATACGGCGAACCATGGCGGACCCTCGCTGCCCCCGTTTCCAGGTTCGCCATAACAAAACGAGCGACGCCGAACAAGCGACGATAATCGCACGATTCGCGCTCTGTTTTGCGACTTTCAATCATCGCCCCAAGGGAGTACAATGCGCTGAAGAAAGCCGCAATCATTTCCATCCCAAGAACTTGAATGAGGTTCCCATGCCTCTCATGCCCGAAACTCTTGCCGATCAAGACTCGACTGAACTTTTGGGTGGAGCTGCCGGCAACCCGTGGTTCGGTGATTTGCCGGCAGCCGATTCGATGGAAGTGGAGCGATTTTGCGCGAAACATGAGCTGCACAACCTTGTCTCGGCAGCCATCCAAATTGTCCAAACCGAAATGAAGCCCGAACGGATCCAATTGGAGACGGCCAACGATCCGGAAGGTGACGGCGAATGGGTGGTGATTCGCACCGACATTCGCGCGACGGTCGATGAAGTTCTGGCTCGCTACGCGGCCTGCAAGAACGCATGGTTGCGACTGGCGCCTCCTTCCAAGCAAGGCCTCGTGTGCTTCTTGTACAACATTCTCTAACGTATGCTGCCCCAACCTTTTTTGATCAATGCTTGAGCCACCGCAGCATGAGCGAATCGGCAAGACATCCGATGATCCGCGCCATCTACTTCGACGCCATCGGCACTTTGATCCACCCGCGACCGTTGGCGGCCGAAGTGTATCTCGAAGTCGGTCGCCGCTATGGCAGCCAGGCAAGTCGAGCGACCTGTTTTCGGCGCTTCCGAAGGGCGATTGGGAAGCAAGAACTCATCGATAACGAACGAGATTGGGCGACCGGCGAACAGCGCGAACGACAGCGCTGGCGCGACATTGTTGCTGAAGTGCTCGCCGACGTGAGCGATCCGGAAGCTTGTTTCGCGGAACTCTACGAACATTTCGCCAAGCCCGCGGCATGGGTCTGTGAGCCTGAGACAGAAGAACTGCTGGAGGATTTGCAACGGCAGGGATATGTGCTCGGCCTGGCATCCAACTACGATCATCGTCTGCACGCGGTCGTCGCGGGGTTGCCGGCGTTGCGATCGATTCAACACATCGTCATCAGTTCGGAAGTCGGCTGGCGCAAACCGGCGCCGGCGTTTTTCGCGGCGCTGTGCCGGCAAGTGAATCTGCCGGCGGCGGAGATTCTCTACGTCGGCGACGATCGCATCAATGACTACGACGGCGCGCTTGCCGCCGGGTTGCAGGCAGTGCTCTTCGATCCGCGGCAGCGAGCTGGCGCACCGGGGAGTGCGCCGATTCGTTTCACGATCGCGCAAGCGTGTGAAATGAAACGACATAAACCATGATTCCGCATCAGGTTAAGCCGGATTTCTGCGATTCGTTTCGGCATGGTTCAATATCGGGTAACAATCATGTGTGTGTGTGGAGTGTCGGTGCATTGTGGCCTAGTCGCCCAATTTCTTCGTCGCAAAGGGTTATCAATCCAATGGTTGCGGAAAGGAACCACGACTATACCGACTAGGCCAAGTGGCACAGTCAGGTGCGTAGTCGCTTGGCACCCGCAATCGCACGTTCTTGAACCATGTCTTCGTTTCATCACGTGCCAATTCGTTTCACGATCCCCTCTGTATGTGTGTGAAACGAAACGCACGCCGCTGGTCATCGGCCGGACACTGGTTTCGTATAATTCCAGTTAGTCGATCATTTCCCCTTTTCAGAGGAGCAAATCATGAGGAAAGCTGTTTCAATCTTGATGATCGCCGCTGCCGCATGTTCTGTTTGGCTGGCGGCTGCCTCCAACGCAGGTTCGCAACAGAAAGCAGATTCAAAAGACAAGCTGAAGCAACTTCTCCAAGAACGCGTTGCCCTAGCGGAAAAGTTGCATGATTTGGCACTGATTGGATATCGCGGAGGGGATCAAAAATTCAGCTTTGCCGTGGTCTATGACGCGAAGGCGAAATTGCTTGCTGCACGGCTTGACTTGGCCGAAACGAAAGAACAACGGATCAAAATCTATGAGGACATGGTGAAGGATGCCGCAGACCATGAGAAGGCCGTCTTGCAGTTAGAAAAAGCCGGTGGTCGTTCGCGATTCGATGTTTTGAACGCGAAAGTCTATCATTTGGAACGCCGAATTGCGCTGGAGCGCGCTAAGGCAGCCTAAAAGAGGAGCACTTCTCCATGCCGCACGATCGCATTGCCTACCAGGGCATCACCTTCGACGACGTCTTGCTGGAACCCGCCTACAGCGACGCTTTGCCCAAAGACGTGGATGTCCGCACTTGCCTCACCCGCAACATCCGCCTGAACATCCCCGTCGTTTCCTCGCCGATGGACACCGTCACCGAAAGCGACCTCGCCATTGCGCTCGCCCAGGAAGGCGGCATTGGCATCGTCCACAAGAACATGCCGACCGACCGCCAGGCCAGCCAAGTCGTGAAGGTCAAGCGCAGCGAAAACGGCATCATCACCGACCCCGTCACGCTGACGCCGGCCGAGACCGTCGGCACCGCTCGCCACATCATGGAAGAAAAGCACATCGGCGGCGTGCCCATCACGGTCAACGGCTACCTGCGCGGCATCATCACCCGCCGCGATCTGCGCTTCTTGCCCGACAACAACGTGCAGCTCTCCGAGGTCATGACCAAGGACAACCTGATCACCGCCCCGGAAAATACGACGTTCGAAGCGGCTGAGCGGATTTTGACGGAAAATAAGGTCGAGAAACTGCTGCTGGTTGACGAAAACTATAAACTGAAGGGCCTCATTACGATCCGCGACATCGACAAGCTGACCGACTTCCCGGCCGCCTGCAAGGACGCTCGGGGTCGGCTTCGCGTCGGCGCGGCAGTTGGGGTCAACGACGAAGATCGGGCAAACGCGCTGATCGAGGCGGGCGTCGATGTCCTGGTCGTCGATTCCGCTCATGGCCATTCGAGCAACGTCATCGACATGGTCAAGCGGATCAAGCGCAAGCACTCGATCGACATCATCGCCGGAAACGTCGCCACCAGCGAGGGCGCCAAGGCATTGGCCCAGGCCGGGGCCGACGGCGTGAAGGTGGGCATCGGGCCAGGATCGATCTGCACCACGCGCGTCATCTCCGGCGTCGGCGTGCCGCAGATCACCGCGATCCTGCAAGCGGTCGAAGGCTTGCGGGGCACGGGCGTGCCGGTGATTGCCGACGGCGGCGTACGATATTCCGGCGACATCACCAAGGCGATCGCGGCCGGCGCTCACGCGGTGATGCTGGGCGGGCTGCTCGCGGGCCTGGCGGAAAGTCCGGGCCAGACGATTATCTACAAGGGCCGCACGTTCAAGACGTATCGCGGCATGGGCTCGCTCGGAGCAATGGTCAACGGTTCGAGCGACCGCTATCGCCAGACTGGCGCGGGCACTGGCAAGCTGGTGCCCGAAGGGGTCGAAGGCCGGGTGCCGTACAAGGGGCATTTGGCGCCGTTTGTCTATCAGCTCGTGGGCGGTCTCAAGGCCGGCATGGGTTATTGCGGCACACGGACGATTGAAGAATTGCAAACCAAGAGCCGGTTCCTCACGGTCACCGGCGCCGCGGTGCAGGAGAGTCATCCGCATGACATACTTATCACGCAGGAAGCGCCCAACTATTCTTCGCGTTCCGACCCGGTGCGCACGGACGGCGATTAGAGACTGGCTCAGAAACCCGGTTTCTTGGAGAAACCGGGTTTCTACGGCGATTCTGACCCTCGCCGCCGGCTGGCTGCTTGGGGCCGGCGCTCTTGCCGCTCAAACCAAAACGCCTCTGGAAATCATCTGGCCGACGAACGAAGCGCCGCGACCAGCGTCCGGCGGCGCCAAAGCGGTCATGGTGCCGCCGGCGGATCAGCCCGGCATCAACACCGTGAATTTCAGACGTCCGCCGGTCGGCCCAATGCAATCCTCCGTGGAATCGTCGATCTTGAAGCAAGCGCCCGGTGGCCGACCCAAGCTGCCGGCGGATGGCGGCGGCGACGTCGTCATTCGCACCGAGCTGCCAGGCGTGGACCTCGTGTTCACTCGTGAGGCCGAGAACCAGCTCTTCGACACCATTCGCGCCGAAAACCAAGCGCGCCCCGGTGCCCAGCGCGTCACCTTCCCCGAGCGCGGGCAGGTCACACGCGATAAGTACGCCGGTCGCAACTTCAAGAAGGACCACGTCATTCCCGTGGAGCCGTCGTTCGTGATGCACCGCCGGCTCTATTTCGAGAATGTGAACGCCGACCGCTATGGATGGGAGATCGGCAATCTGCAACCCGCGCTCAGCTTCGGCCACTTCTGTTACGACGTGGTCGCGCTGCCCTACCACACGTGGACGCGGCCGCTCCAACACTGGGACAGCAGCGCGGGTAAATGCCTGCCCGGCGATAATACGCCGCTGCAATGCTACCGCGAGCCGTTCAGCGTCACCGGCCTAGCCGCCCAGACCGGCGCCGTGTTCCTCGGCTTCGCCGCGTTTCCGTAATGGGTAGTGAGTGGTGAGTGGTGAACTCACCACTCACCACTCACCACTCACCACTCACCACTCACCACTCACCATCCCACCATTTCTCCCGCAAAACACTGGTGAACTCCCACCTCATCCGCTAATCTGTCACTGTCGGCAACCCCACGCCGCGGGATGAGCGCAGCGAATCCCGCGGGTGCATCGGCGCAACATCCACGGAACGTCAGCAATGCCCTACATCGGTATCGACTTCGGCACCAGCAACTCGGTGGTCGCGAACTTTCAATATGGTCAGGCGGAAGTCCTTCCCAATCGCGAAGGCCAGAAATGGACGCCGTCTGTCGTTACGCTGCGGCGCGACGGCATGCTTTCGTTTGGCCAGGAAGCCAAGGAGAACTTCGACGAGCAGCGCTCGATCCGCTCGATCAAGCGCATCCTCGGCACGCCGGAGCGCGTCCCGCTCGTCGGCCAGCAGCTTCGCACCGAGCAGATCGCGACCATGCTCTTTTCGATGCTGAAAAAGGACGCCGAAACAAGTCTCGGCGAGCCGTTCTCCAAGTGCGTCGTCACGATTCCCGCCAACAGCAAGGGCCTGGCCCGGCACGCCACCAAGCTGTGCGCCGGCGCCGCGGGCATGCAGGTGCTGACGCTCATCAACGAACCGACCGCCGCCGCGATTTGCTACGGCCTGAACGCCCAGCAGGACCAGACGGTGCTCGTCTACGACTTCGGCGGCGGCACGCTCGACGTCACCATTCTGCGCATCCATCACGGCATCTTCGAGGAGCTGTCTTCCAAAGGCGTCGGCAAGCTCGGCGGCGACGATCTCGACGCCGCCCTCGGCAACGTCATCGCCAAGCGCTTCCTCGACAAGACCGGCTACGACATTCTCAACTCGCCGTACCGCACGCAGTTCATGCTCGCGGTCGAAAAGGCGAAGATCGAGCTTTCGGATCACACTTCGACTGTGGTCCGCAAAGCTGAATTGGTGCCCGAGCGCCACCTGAGCCTCGAAGAGGAAATCGATCGCCAGACCTTCGAGAAGGAGATCATGCCGCTGGTCGTGAAGTCGGGTACGGCTCTCGACGAAGCGCTGTCGCTCAAGGGACTCAAGCCGAAGGACATCGACAAGATTCTGCTGGTCGGCGGCACCAGCAAGATTCCGCTCATCAAGCGCTTCGTCAGCGAGAAGCTCGGCGGCAAGGACCCGGAGCCATTCGAGAAGGTCGATCCGATGACCTGCGTCGCCCAGGGCGCCGCCATCGTCTCGGCCATCCTGCAAGGCGCCGCCGGCCTGGACAACTGCGCCTACAGCGTCAAGCTCGAACACTCCCTTTGCGCCAACCCGATCAACGAACGCCGGCAGATGTATTTGGACCCGATCGTCAAGCGCGGCGTCGATATCCCGTGCTCCTTCACGAAGACGTATCACCCGGTCGCCGACCCCGCCGAGCGCGTCGTCATCAGCGTGTACGAAGGCGATGTCTACGATGATCCGCATCACCAGGACAACGTGAAGCTGGCCGAGATTCCCTGGGAGTTTCTGCCGCCGCGGCAGCAGAAGGACGGCGCCATCGAAGTCGCCTTCGAGTACGGCGACGACGGCATCCTCACCGTGCAGATTCACGATTTGTTCAACGGGCAGCGCAAACGCTTCGCCATCCAGCAAACCGGCCCCGATCAGCTCGACGCCGGGCAGATCATGAAGATGAAACGCATCAACGAAGACTTGATGAAACGCAACGAAGACCTGGAAAACGCCCCGGAATACCGCGACGCCCTCGACCTGCTCAAAAAGACCGAGCAAGACGTGATCCCCAAGCTCGAAGACCCGACCGACAAACGCGACCTGGAAGAGCTGTGCAAGCAAGTGCGCGAAGCCATGGCATCCGGCGACCGCAAAAAGATCGAAGAAGCCGGCTCGGCGCTGAACGATCGGCTGCTGAACTACGCTTATTTGCTTTAGTCATTGGTCATTGGTCATTGGTCATTTGTGTGTGGTCCGATGTGCATTCGCTAATGACTAATGACGAATGACAAAGGACTAACCATGCAATGTCCCCAATGTTCCAAGCCGTTGCGTGAACTGGTGCGCCGCTGTCCGACGTGCCAGGCCGATCTCGACCTGCTCGTCGATTACGTCAGCCATTTGAACGGCGGCCTGGAGCGGGCAGAAAACTTGACCCGCGCCGGCGACCTGGGCCAGGCGTTCTGGGCCTACATGGAAGTGCTCGAAGTCGATCCCGACAACGCCCCGGCCAAGAAGCAAGTCAGCCAGGTGGTGACCGCGGTCCGCCAATTCGACCACGTCAACGAAGGCCGCCGCTGGCTGTCCGAAGTCCGCCACGGCCCGCCCAGCAAATCGCCGTGGGCTGTGCTGCCGGCGTGGGCGTGGGCGACGATGGCTGTGGGGTTGATTGTGGTCGCGTTTACGCTTGGCTACGCGCTGGGCTTTAGTGCACCGACCGAAGGCCCCGCAGATCACAAGCCTGGCGACGGACAGCAATTGAAACAGCCGGACAATCAAGCGGGACCGCCGCCGAAGAATCCGTAAGCGTTTCTCCCACTTGCGGCGTCGACGATGATCATGAAAACACTCCGCCGCCTCATCGCCTGGACCGTCTATCTCGGCTTCCTGTCGGCCGTGGGTTTCGCTGTTTTCACTTTCATTCGTTATCGGCCGCGCTTTACCATCACGGGGCCGCTTGCTGCCACGCACCTGTCGCCAGACGGCTCAAAGTTGTGGACGCTCCGCAAAAAAACTACACCTATCGCGGTCCAGCACAGGCCTGGGACACGCACAACGGCAGCGTCGTCCAAGAAATGCTCGGCGACGTACAAATTGCAATCGATCAGTCTTCAGACGATGGCCGTTACCTGGCGGTCAAACTTGGCGACGGCACGCTGCGAATCCTCGATTGGAATGCTGGCCAGGAATCGCGCATCGACGGAGTCCAAAACGTAAACCCATTGCGTTTCTCACCAAAAGGCCGTTGGCTTGTTGCCGGAACAAGTGAGAAGGAAAGCTTCTTCATTGTCAATGTCGCCAGCCGCCAAATCGCGCTGCGGCTGGACTCCGGCTTCCCGTTCTTCAGCCACGATGACCGTCTGTTGTTTGCCAACAAATTCGTGTGGGATTTGGAAGCCAACAAGAAGGTGGCCGAGATCGAGATGGACAAAAACGATTGCGACTTTTCCCCGGATGGCCGATGGCTTTTGGTAATGCAACGTACCGCTCCGCGCCCGGTTGAAGGGAAGCTGCCAGGCACCGTTTCGTATGAACCGCAGGCACGCGGCATCGATCTTTGGGACTTGACGACCTTCGAGCGAAGATTCCATCGCGACCTTCCGCGCGTTGGCCCCTTGCGAACCGCGTTTTCGCGCGACGGCCACGCCCTGGCGATGTGGCTCGCCGATGATAAACGGGAAGCCGATTTGGAAATGCTCGACACGGCCACCGGCAAACTGCTCTGGTCGCTTCCGACAAAAGCGAGGTCGCACGGCAGTGCTTCCGATCTCTCGCCCGACGGATCGATCTGGCTGTTTCAACACGATGACCTCACCGCAACAATGTTCGACGTTCCAACCGGCCAAATCCTCTGGCACCAGTCCGCATTTTGGGGTTCGACGCGATTCGGCGGCATCACCGGCATACTGTTCCATCGAGAAGACCAGACCGGGTCCCTCCAATTGCTCGACCCCCAGACGGGCGAGCCGAAAGCGACGCTGGCGCCTGAATTCCGCGTGTCCTTTACTCCCGATCTGTCGACCGACAGCCGCCACGTCGTCATCCGCGGCGAGCGGAAGCGCGACCGCGAGCCGTATTTTTGGGAAAAGTGGCTGGAGAAGCCCTGGCCGGAACTGTTCGGCGACGGCGTGAGAACCACCATGGTCATGGAAACGGCCACGGGGCGTGAATTGTTTCGCGTTGCCAACATGGGCGGATGGATCCTGTCCGATGACGGCAGCACGCTCGTAACCACCTACCGCGCAGAGGGAGAGCAGATCGTAACCACTCGCGTCTGGGACGTGCATCCCCATCGAGCCTGGACCTGGGCCATCGGTACGGTCGCCACGTTGGCGCTTGTATTGTTTACCGCTGCGCGCTCGCTGCGCGCCTGGCGAAAGCGAACGGTCCCCGCCAGGCCAACGTCAACTCGCGGAGCGGTTTGACCAGGTCTTGTGGACAATGACGGAATGATTGACACCGGTCTGTTCCGATTGCTGTCCTGTCCCTGGCGTGGTATGATGCGTTTGTCTTTCCACGCCTTATGCGGACGGAACTTATGGCCGCCACCACCCAAGCCGAAATCTTCAGTCGGATTTTCGAACCCATGAAACCCAATCTCTCGCCAGCCGCGGCCAAGTCGCTTCTCCAGCTGGACTTCCACACGGAAGACCGCGCCCGCATGAATGCGTTGGCCCACAAAGCCCGCCTCGGCAAACTGACCAAACAGGAAGACGACGAGTTGGAGAAGCTCATTCAGGTCGGTCACTTGCTCACCATCATGCAGTCCAAAGCTCGGCAATCGCTCAGGAGAGCCTCGTCGGGCAACTGACGAAATGGATGCGACACTTCAAAACCGGGTGCGCGCACGTGCCAAAGGACGCTGCGAGTATTGCGGCATGCCGGTCGCTTTCGTGCGCATCCCTTTTCAATTCGACCACATCATTTCCGAGCAGCATGGCGGCCTCGCGATTTTCTCGAACCTGGCATTTTCTTGCCTGCCGTGCAACAAAAGAAAGGGACCAAATATCGCCGGTCGAGACACGAAGACGGGTCAGCTCGTGCCCTTGTTTCACCCGCGCCGTCACAAATGGCAGCGACACTTCCGTTGGAATGGCGCAATCCTGGTTGGTCGAACACCGATCGGAAGAGCCACAATTCGGGCTCTGGGCATCAACCTGCCGTACTACATTGAAGTGCGGCGGACGCTGATCGAAGAAGGGGTGTTTCCGTTGGAAGATTGAGTGGCGTTAACAAAAACTGAAATTGACGCCTCCCGATCCAGTCCATCCAGTTATTGTCCACACGAGCAGCACAAACTGCCATGTACCGCCTTCGCCGCCTGATTGCCTGGGCCTTCTATCTCGGCTTCCTGTCGGCCATGGGCTTCGGCTTTTTTCAATACGCGCGCCACACACCGCGCTGCACGATCACGGGATCGCTTTCCTTTCAGCAACTTTCGGCTGACGGTTCACGGCTCGTAACATTTGGGCGGCCGAAAGACTGGAATATCTTTTTGAATCCGGGATTATGCGGCCCGCTCAAGGTTTGGGACCTCCACCGTGGACAGCTTGTGCATGAAGCGATGCCATTGGATGGTCCCCGAAGCCCATGTGCATCCCAGTTCTCAGGCCGTCTTTTCGCGGGACGGCCGGACCTTGGCCTATTCGCACATCGACAAAGGTGAATTCGTGGTCCGGTTCTTTGACACTTCTCAAGGGAAGGAACTGGGTTCATGTAGGATCAAGGCAGAAAATGTGGAGATCGATGAAATCCGCGATGTGCCTCCCCATCGAGCCTGGACGTGGTCGCTTGGAACGGTCGTCGCGCTGATGATGTTGTTGTTCACCGTTTCGCGCTCGCTGCGCGCGTACCGCAATCGCAAGGTCGCTGCGAGCGCGAAACGGCAAACAACAGCGCGATACCACTCATTTCCTGTACAATAACGACACGCCCAACAATCAGACCTGCCCCTTCCGAGGTTCGTATGCAACCGGAGAAAGGGTCCAAGGCAACCACGATCTCGCTGCCCCTCTGGACCGACACCTTCGCCGCCCCGCTCGCGCCCATGTCGCGCGCGGAGATGAAATCCCGTGGCTGGGACGAAGTCGATATCGTCTTCGTCACCGGCGATGCCTACATCGATCATCCCTCGTTCGCGATGGCGATCCTGCACCGCGTGCTCGAAGCGGCCGGGTTCAAGGTCGCGATGCTCAGCCAGCCCGATTGGCATTCGTGCGAGCCGTGGCGGCAGTTCGGCCGGCCGCGGCTGTTCTTCGCCGTCAGCGCGGGGAACATGGATTCGCTCATCAATCATTACACCGCCAACAAAAAAGTGCGCAACGACGACGCCTATTCGCCCGGCGGCCGCATCGGCTTGCGGCCGGACCGGGCGACGTTGGCATACTGTCATCGAGCGCGCGAGGCGTTTCAGGGAGTGCCGATCATCGCCGGCGGCGTCGAGGCGTCGTTGCGGCGGTTGGCTCACTATGACTATTGGAGCGACACCGTTCGCCGGTCGATCTTGCTCGATTGCAAGGCCGATTTGGTGGCCTACGGCATGGGCGAGCAGACGATTGTCGAGATTGCGCAACGTATGGCGGCGGGGCAGACGGTGAAGGACTTGCGCGACCTGCGCGGCGTGGCGTATGTGATGGGCGCGAAGGAATCGGAGATCAGGAGTCAGGAGTCAGGAGTCAGTGAAGACACCCCAAGCCGCGGGATGAGCGCAGCGATTCCCGCGGGTGTGCCGGGCGATGCGATTGTCCTGCCCTCCTTCGAATCCGTCAAATCCGACAAGTCGCAATTCGTCGAAGCCACGCGCGTCATCCACATCAACACCAACCCGTTCAACGCCAAGACGCTGGTGCAGTTCCACGAGCGCCAGGCCGTCGTTGTCAATCCGCCGTCGCTGCCGATCGCCGACGCCGACATGGACCGCATCTACGACTTGCCGTACACGCGCCGGCCGCACCCGTCGTACAAGGAGCCGATCCCCGCGTTCGAGATGATCAAGGACTCGATCACGCTCATGCGCGGCTGCTTCGGCGGCTGTACGTTCTGCTCGATCACGGCGCATCAGGGCCGGATCATCCAATCGCGCTCGCAGGAATCGGTGCTGAAGGAAGTACGCAAGCTGGCGGCCGACCCGGAGTTCAAAGGCGTCGTCAGCGACATCGGCGGCCCCACCGCGAACATGTACCAGATGCGCTGCACCCGTCCCGAAGTCGAAGCCAAGTGCAAGCGACTCTCGTGCGTCCATCCGACGATCTGCAAACTGCTCGGCACCGACCACGGCCCACTCGTCGAGCTGATGAAGAAATCCCGCACACAGCCCGGCATTCGCAAGGTCCTGGTCGCATCCGGCATCCGCATGGACCTCGCCCAACTGTCGCCGGAGTACATGCAGGAATTGACCGCCCATCACGTCGGCGGTCATTTGAAAGTCGCGCCGGAGCACACCGATACGCACGTGCTCGACATGATGAAGAAGCCGGTGAATGTCAACTTCGAAGGTTTTGCCGACGCGTTCAAAAAGGCTTCCGCAAAGGCCGGCAAGCCCAAGCAGTACATCGTGCCTTATTACATCGCCAGCCATCCCGGCAGCGACCTGCACGCGATGATCGACCTGGCGGTGTTCCTCAAGCGCAACGGCTACCGCCCCGATCAGGTGCAGGACTTCATCCCCGCCCCGTTCGACATCGCCACGTGCATGTATTACACGGGCGTCGATCCATTTTCGAAGCAGCAAGTCTACGTCGCCAAACATCTGCGCGACCGCAAGCTGCAGCGGGCGCTACTTCAGTTCTTCAAGCCGGAGAATTATTTCGAAGTGCGCAAGGCGCTGACCGAGGCGGGCCGCGGCGATTTGATCGGCGGCGGCTGCGATGCGCTGATACCGGCCCAACCGCCCAAGGAAGCGATCCAAACGCGGCGCGCGGATGCAAACGAAATCACGCGCGGCGAATACGTGCACCGGATCCAGAAACGCGGCTATCGTCCCGGACGCAAGACGCAAGAGCGCCAAGTGAAACCGGGCCGCCGCCCCGTTTAGTACTACAGCGCTACCTTGATCGTCCGAGTATCGTAAAGTCGTAGCTGGGAAGGCGTTTCGATTCTGTGCAGTATTCTGTGCAATGCGCTCACACCCCCCCCCTTGGGAGTCCTTGCACAGAAACGGCCGTTGCCACAAGAGAGTAGATGCGCCGTCCTTTCGGACGCAACTCACGTCTCCACCTGATTTTACGGAAGTGAGTGCGACCAAGGTAGCGCTGTAGAATTAGCCGCCGTTCGCAGAACGGCGTGGCGCAGGGTGCGGTCAGCCCCCTGCGTCCGCAGACAGGAGCAACAGTCGTGTCGTCGATTGCAGCGGTTCATTCATGTCAGTAATGAATTCGCGACCATCCAGCGACAGCCGATAATGCGGCGCCAAGCGGCCGTCCACGCAGACCCCTTGCAATCCCGGACACGCCCGTTCCACCGCGGCCAATGCATCGCCGACCGTCGCGGCTTGCACCGTCAACTCGGTGCGGCCGGCGCGCTGCCGGGGAATGCCGTAGAATTCGATGGTCACGTCGGGCATATTGGCACTCGACCCGCGGGAATCGCTGCGCTCATCCCGGGGCTTGAACATTCCCTTATAATACCGGCCACGCCATCGACTTGGGGAATGCACCATGAAAAAAGTCCTGCTCATCATCGGCGACGCCGCCGAAGTCTTCGATACGCTCTATCCACTGTTCCGCATCCGTGAAGACGGCCACCAGGTCGTCGTCGCCGGGCCGGACAAGCGCGTTTACCACCTCGTGCAGCACGATCGGCATCCCGATTGGGACATCACCGTCGAATCGCCCGGCTACAAGCTCGCCGCCGACATCGCCTTCCGCGACATCAAGCCCGAGGAGTACGCCGGCATGGTCATCACCGGCGGCCGGGCGCCGGAGTACATTCGCTACGACAAGCACTTGATCAGCCTCGTGCGCTTCATGATGGAGAAGAACCTGCCCGTCGGCTCGGTGTGCCACGGCATCGAAGTGCTGGCGACGGCGGACGTCATTCGCGGCAAGAAAGTGACCACGGTGGCGAAGTGCAAGTTCGATGCGGAAGTCTGCGGCGGCATCTACGTCGATCAGGAAGTCGTCGTCAGCGGCAACCTCGTCACAGCGCGAACGTGGCACGACAACCATGCGTGGATGCGGGAATTCACGAAGCTGTTGAATCTGTAGAGCGATGAGGCAGGTTGTGGTATGATGAATCGCGCACGGGAAGAAAGGACCAAACATGACTTTGAAAACGATCGCGGTTTACACTGAAGGCACACTGCTTCCGGCGTCGCCGTTGCCGCTGGCGGAAGGAGAGACCGTGGAGGTGACCATAGCGCCGGCGAAGACCATCGTGGAATCCGATGACGAAATCGCGCGCCGTATTCGCGCCGCCAAGAGCCTCGAGGAGGCATTCGCAATCATGGAATCGGCTCCCGATCTGGATGACGATTACGATTTGTGTGAGGCCTTGAATGCCAATCGTCATCCGTCGGAGCGGCCGCTCTTTCCGCCTGAACTCAAAGGAATCTCTTGGTGAGCGCCGTCGTTTTGCTCGATGCCGGTCCCTTGGGCTTCCTTTCGAATCCAAGGAAATCCCGGCTTCCCAAAGCCTGCCGAAATTGGGCGACTGCCCTTCAGGCGGCCCGGCGTCGCGTGATTGTACCTGAGATTGCCGATTATGAAGTGCGGCGCGAATTGATTCGGCTAAATCGCGGTTCGAGCCTCGCGATGCTTGATTTTGTAGGGCAACAGTTCGAGTATCTTCCAATTACTACGGACGCAATGCGCCAAGCCGCGGAATTGTGGGCAAACGCTCGTCGGCGAGGACGTCCAACGGCGGCTGACGCAACCATTGATGCCGATGTCATTCTTGCGGCTCAAGCGTTGACGTTGGGAGCGACCCAATTCGTGATTGCCACTGCAAATCCCACGCACCTCGCGCGCTTCGTCCCGGCCGAATTGTGGGAGAACATCGTTCCTTGACTGGTTTCGTCAGGTCCTTGGCAACTCTCGATTGTCGCGCACCCCCTTGCTTTCTAGGAAATCTCCGGTACATTCGGTTTTCACAACCCAGCTGTTTCGCACCCAAAGGAATTCTCACCATGGGCTTCAAGCAAACCGACACGCATCGCTTCGGCACAGGCTCGTACCACCAGATCGGACTGGTGCGCGGGCAGTTCGGCAACGTCGATATGAACAAGTGGGTCAAGTTCGTCGCCGACGCCGGCTTCGACGGCTGGGAAGAGGCGAGTTGGGAACTCGATCTCGACAAGTGCATGACCGACGCCGGCGCCGAGGCGTATGCCAAGGAACGCGTCAAGTTGGCGAAGGACCATGGCCTGGAGATTTTCACCGTCGCGACGCACCTGCAAGGCCAGGCGCTGGGCGACGAACCGAGCGCGAAGACGCTGCAATTCACGCGCGGAGAATGCCGCGCCGCCTACAAGGCCTGGCGCGCCAAGGGGAACCATCCGCCGCGCACGAATCCGTATTACGTGCCGGACGAAGTCGGCAAGCTGATCCACGAGCAGTCGGCCAAGGACATCATCGCCTGCGCGCGATTGAGCCATTATCTCGGCAAGTTGCAGAATCGCCGCATCGCGATGTCCGGGTTCGTGGGCAGCCCCGCCCACTGCTGGAGCCATTTCTTCCTGTTCCCGCCATTGCCGTCGGGCCTGGAAGGTTTCCCGATTCCCGATGCGCGCCAGGTGAGTCTGGAACTGCTCGTCGAGCGTTTCGGCCCGGTCTGGGACGTGTGCAAGAAGTACGGCGTCACGTTCGATCTCGAATGCCACCCTAGCGAACGGGCCATGGGTGACATCGAGTCGGCCAGCGATTACATCAATTACATGTGCAAGGCGGGTTACGAAGGCGTCGTCGGCTTCAATCTCGACGCCTCGCACATGGAATGGCAAGGCGTGTCGGTGGTGCAGTTCATTCGCGAGCTGGGCAAGTTCATCCACTGCGCCCACATCAAGGGCGTGCAGGTGATCCACGAGCATACTCGCGCCGGCTTGCTCGGCGGGCATCGGCCGATGGGCCATCCGCTCAACGGCTGGAACTTCGTCACCGCCGGCACCGCCCGCGACGCCAACAGTTGCGAGGAGATCTTCGTCGAGCTGAATCGCGTCGGCTTCGACGGCGCCGTGTCGATCGAATGGGAAGACAACGACGCCGAGCAGCACGCCGGGGCCAAGGCCGCGCTCGCCAACTGCCGCAAGGCCGACCTGCCGCCCAGCGGGATGCGGCATGATGAGATGCTGAAGGCGTAGACTTGGAATGCAGGAAATTGGCGCAATAGGCAGTTCCTAGGCGAGTCTTTTTGCAGTAGGATGCAGTCGGCTGCATCGCACATGGCAACGATGGATGATTCAATGGAAGCGGAGAATTTCGACCAAACGTTGACTGCATTCAAGAGGCGAAACCCGTTTCGGCATTTTACGGTGGCGTTGTTGAACGGTGATCGTTTTGAAGTGGACTTTCCGGATGCCTTGCTGGTAAGGGACGGCGTGGCTGTCTACCTCCAGGCGGGGGGTGTCCCAATCATCTTCGACCACGAGGGCGTCAACCAATTCGCCGGCGATTTGATGGAAAAGGGCAATGACGAAGGCTGAACCTCGCCGACTCGCCGCCGAGCGGGATGCGGCATGATGAGATGCTGAAGGCGTAATCCATCGTTGATCAGCGCCCGACATTCCGAAGCCCGTTTAGCGCACGCCGTCTCCTAGCGTTATATGGCGTGCGCTAGACGGGCCTTTGCATATGAACGGCGCCGCGCCGTCCGCGTTGCCTGGTCACATTCAAGGGGAATCCCATGCGCACGCCGCTCGAATCGATCATGATGTTCCTAGCGGCCGCGGTTTTTGGGGCTCTGGGGCAATATCTGTACAAGTCCGGGGCGGACCAGGCGCGCGCAGGAATTGCGACCTATCTCGGCAATCCGCGTATCTTGGGCGGCGTGGCTTGCTATATCGTCGTCATGGTGCTGTTCGTGGCGGCATTCAAGCGGGGCGGCGAACTCAGCGTCCTGTATCCTCTCTATGCCAGCACGTTCATTTGGGCAGCCCTGCTCGCGTGGTGGGCCTACGATGTGCCGATCAAGCCGATTCATGGGCTCGGCATGGCCTTTCTCGTGGCGGGCATGTACTTGATGGGGAAATGACCATGGCCGACGCGTCTGGTATCACTCCGGATCGCCGGCCTATCGCCGCCCGTAATTGGCGCTGGTCGCAGCGGTTGGCCGATGCACTGGTTCGGCTCGGCGCTTCGCCGAATGCAATCTCGTTGGCGGGAATGGTCTGCGGCATGCTGGCGGGGAGCGCTTTCGCCGCCACGCCACAGCTGACCGAACTGGGCTTGGAACGCGGCGGCTTTTTGGCGGCGGCGCTATTCATCCAGTTGCGCCTTTTGGCCAACATGCTCGATGGCATGGTGGCGCTGGGCTCGGGTCGGGCCTCACCGGTGGGAGAACTTTACAACGAAGTTCCGGATCGGGTTTCGGATACCGCTATTTTCGTCGGCGCTGGTTATGCGGTTGGTGGCCTCAGCGCGCTGGGTTATGGAGCCGCGTGTGTCGCCTTGTTTACGGCGTATCTGCGGGCCGCCGGGAAAGCCGCCGGCGCTGCCAACGAGTTTTGCGGGCCGATGGCCAAGCAACAGCGCATGTTTGTGATGACCGTGGCGGCGCTTTATGCAGGATTGGCGCCGCAGTCGTGGCAGCCGACGTGGGGCCAAACAGCGCCGCTGGGCCTCATCGCCGCCGCTTTGGTAGTCATCATTATCTTGGGCCTTGTTACGGCTTGGCGTCGCCTTGTTCGCATTGCCGCTCAGTTGAGGGCCAATCGTCCGTGAGCGCTGAAACCCGCGCACGTCTGTTAGGTTACGAGCACGCCTTCGACCATCCCGTAACATTCTGGGTGATCATCGCGCTGGCGGCGATTCTTTTGCTCGTGCCAGCGCTCGTGTGGTTTCTCGCCGCATCAGCACGGATTTCCGATTCGCTCAGAAGCGAACTCTTCCAGCGCTATTATTCTTGGCTCGTGATTGTCGCGCTCTTGCTCGGACCGATTCTCCTGGGTGCGCTCTGGACCATCTTGGGCATTACACTCCTGAGCCTTTTGTGCTACCGCGAGTTCGCCCGCGCCACCGGGTTTTTTCGCGAACGTTTCATGAGCTTGCAAGTCGTGCTCGGGATTGTGCTCATGAACGCGGCCGCTCTCGACAACTGGCTGGGGTTGTTCATGGCCCTGCAACCTTTGACCATTGTCGGCCTGGCGGCGTTGACGATCACGGACGATCGTCCGCAGGGCTATATCCAGCGCGTCGCTCTGGCGGTTTTTGCTTATACATTGTTCGGCGCCGCTCTGTCGCATTTGAGCTTTTTCGCCAACGATGTGAATTATCGGCCCATCCTGATCCTGATTTTTCTCAGTGTCGAATTGAATGACGTGTTTGCATTCTTGGCGGGCAAGACCTTGGGGCGGCGCAGATTGGCGCCAAATACAAGTCCCAAAAAGACCGTGGCAGGCGCCTTGGGCGCCGTCGTGCTGACTACGCTACTTGTGGTGGGATTGGGCTGGCAGGTCTTCCGAGAGACCGAACTCGCCCAACCGTTGCCCCTGGCTGTCCTGGGAATCTTGATCAGCAGTGTGGGTCAACTCGGCGATTTGATGTTGTCATCGATCAAGCGCGACCTGGGCATCAAGGACATGGGCGTGCTGATCCCCGGACATGGCGGACTGCTCGACCGGTTTGACAGCATCCTTCTCGTGGCGCCGGCGGTATTTCACTACGTCCACTACTTCGTCGGCGTGGCCAACGGTCAGCCTGCGCGCATCTTCACAGGAGGCTAAACCATGCAGCCCTGGAAGTTGCAGCCCGCGCGCGACCATGGTCTGTCGTTGGTGGACAGCTTTCGCAGCCTGCATCGCGAAAACGGTCTGGTGGCCGCCGGCTTCCATTTCGCATGGTGGTCCGCGGTGCGCGGTTATCTCAAAGCCTGGCACCGCCTGCACATTCACGGACGCGATCACGTTCCCCTTCAGCCGCCCTTCATTCTGATCGCCAACCACACCAGCCATTTGGACTCGTTGGTGTTGGCGGCGGCGGTGCCCTGGCATTTGCACGACCGTCTCTTCCCGATTGCCGCTGGAGATGTCTTTTTCGAGACTTCCAGCCGCAGTGCCCTGTCCGCTCTGCTGCTCAATGCGTTGCCCTTGTGGCGAAAGAAATGCGGCGGCCATGCCCTGCAGCAATTGCGCCAGCGTCTGCTCGACGAGGCGTGCTGCTATATCCTGTTTCCCGAAGGAACCCGCAGCCGGGACGGCGCCTTGCAACCGTTCAAGAATGGGCTTGGAATGCTGATCGCGGAAAGCAACGTGCCCGTTGTCCCCTGCTATTTGCAAGGCTGTTTCGACGCACTGCGACCGGACCAACTATGGCCGCGCCCCCGGCCGATTCATGTTTACGTCGGCCAACCTGCGACGTTTCAGCATGTTCCCAACACACGCCCTGGTTGGCAGCAAATTGCTGCGAGCCTCGAAGCTGCGATGAAGGGATTGATGCCGAGCAAGTGACAAGACGAAATCGGGCGTGTTCTGACACACTGCATAGAAACATTGAGGGAGAGCCAATCCATGGACTATCCACATATCGTCAAGACTCCCGGTACCTGTTGCGGTTTTCCGCGTATCGACGGCACGCGCATCTCCGTTAATCTCATCGTCGGAGAGACCGAAGCCGGCATGTCGCCCGCGGCAATCCACGAAGCACATCCGCACGTGACGATGGCCCAAATCCATTCCGCGCTTGTGTATTATTACGATCACCGTCAAGAAGTGGATACGGTACGGAAAGAGACCGCAACGATCGTCGAGGAAATGCGTGCGAGATTCCCATCCAAACTGGCAGCCGCTCGCCTTGCTCAACCCCAACCCTGACACGTACGAATCGACAAGTTTCCGACGCGCTAACGCTTCTTGATGGCGTTTATGAGCCGCCCGATATGATGAATCGCAACGAGTTCACCTGACCAACCCCGGAGGATCCGCACCATGGGCCTGCTCGCCGATTGGCAAATCCGCAAGCTCGTCAAGATCGAACCCTTTGCCGAGGAAGCGCATCGCCCCGGCGCCATCTCGTTCGGCGTTTCCAGCTATGGCTACGATGTGCGCGTCGGCCGGCACTTCAAAGTTTTCACGAATGTCTACGGCGCGATCATCGATCCGAAGAAATTCGAGCCCAAAGCGTTCGTGGACATCGAGGGCGATTTCTGCATCATTCCGCCCAACAGCTTCGCGCTGGCCGAGACGGTGGAGTACTTCGAAATCCCGCGCGACGTGCTCGCCACCTGTCTGGGCAAGTCGACGTACGCGCGTTGCGGCATCATCGTCAACGTGACGCCGCTGGAGCCGGAATGGCGCGGCAAGATCACGATCGAGATCAGCAACACGACGCCGTTGCCGGCCAAAGTGTATGCGAATGAAGGCATCGCTCAGATTTTGTTCTTCAAGGCCGACGCGCCTTGCGAGAAGAGCTACGCCGACAAGAAGGGGAAGTATCAGGATCAGAAGGGGCTGACGCTGCCGTTTGTGGTGGGCGGCCAGGCATCGCCGGGGTAAGTATGGGCAAGCGACGACGACTTTGCGGGCCTTGACGCGCCTCGAACAATATACAAATGGGATAGTTCGCATCGCACCCTTGTTGCATTCAGGAGGCAACATCATGATCCGCAACGCTACGTTGGCTTTGTTGGCTGTCGGTTTGACCGCTGGCCTCGCGCAAGCGCAATTCGTCATCGTGGAATCGCGGCCGCGGGTGGTGACGTATTCTCCGCCGCCGGTCTATCTGTCGGCGCCGCTCGTGAGGTACTCCTCACCGGTCGTGTATTCATCACCCTTCGTCACCTACTCGTCACCGGTCGTCACGTATTCGTCGCCGATCTTTTCATCGGCGCCGCTGGTGAGCTATGCGTACTACCCGCCGGCATCGACCACCGTGTATTCGGCTCCCGGTGCGGTCGTTATCCCCGGGGTCGTCACGACACGCAGCTACGTCGGGCTGGGCATTTTCCGGCCGCGCGGCGTTTACACCGAAACGTATTTCGTGCCGCGCTAACGAAACGATGGGCCGATGAACGCCGCTTGCGGCTTAGCGAGGGAAACGATCGCGAAGCCGCCCGCGGCGTTTTTCATTTCGAACTTGCGTGAAACTCCGTTACAAAGGATGCATGAGCCGATTGATCGCGTTGCAGGGGCCGGAGGCGGGGCGGGCGTACACGTTGCGCGCCGATGCCACAGTCCTGGGCCGGCAGCATGATTCGGCGATCTGCCTGCTGGGCCGCGCGATCAGCCGCCATCATGCGCGCATCACGCCGCAAAACGGCGGTTGGGTGATCGAGGATCTCGACAGCAGCAACGGCACCTTTCTCAACGGCCAGCGCCTGTCTGCCAATACACCGACGCCATTGACCGAGCGCGACACGTTGCAGATCGGGCCGTATGTGTTCGGCCTGCGGCAACCGACCGCGCCGGCGCCGGCTTCAGAACCAAATATTGTGGTCCGTGAGACGGTGAATGCCGTCACGCTTCATCAATGTTTGCTCGGGACCGATCCGGCCGCCAAGCTGCAAGTCGTGCTCGACATTTCGCATCACCTGGCGCGCGCCCTGGAGATCGATGAATTGCTCGACAAGCTGCTGGAAAAGGTGATGCAGCTTTTCCCGCAGGCCGACCGAGCGCTGGCAATTCTGTGCGAAGGGACCGAGAACGTAGTCCGCGCCCAAAAGGCACGCCGGCCCATCGCCGAGGATTCGACGTTCAGCCGCACCGTGGTTCGCCGAGCGCTCAAGGACGGCGTCGGTCTCATCAGCGACGACGTCAAGCAGGACGAGCGTTTCACCTCCAGTCAGACGCTGCACGGCCTGGGACTGCGCTCGATGATGTGCGTGCCCATGATCGACGCGGACGGCCGGCGGCTGGGCGTATTGCAAATCGATCGCTGCGGCAAAGGGTTCGGCTTCAACGTCGCGGATTTGCAGCTCTTGACGGCGATCGCCCTGCAAGTCGCGGTCGTCCTCGAAAACGCTGCGTTGCATGCGGAGCGGTTGCGGCAAGAGCGGTTGCATCAGGAACTCGCCATGGCCCGCGACATCCAGCAAGGCTACCTTCCCGATGAGCTGGAGGACTTCCTCGCGCCGAATTTCGAGATCTTCGGACGTGTTTATCCCGCGCGGCAAGTGGCCGGGGACTACTACGATTACTTGAAAGCGCCGCCGGGAAAGCTCGCGTTTTTCGTCGGCGATGTGTCCGGCAAAGGCATGCCGGCGGCGCTGTTTCTCGGGGCGGTGCGCACGCTGGCGCGGCATCTGACGAAGGAAGGCCGCAGCCCGGCGCAAACCCTTGCCGCCATCAATCGCGATCTGGCCGACGACAATCCCACGTGCATGTTCGTCACGCTGGCGCACGGTTTGTATGAGCCGGCGACGGGCGAGGCGCTTTTGGCCTCGGCCGGCCATCATCCGCCGCTGTTGCGCCTCGCCGACGGCACGGTGGCACCGGTGGCGCTGCGTCCCGGCCGGCTTTTAGGGTACGACGAGCCGAACCTGCACTTGTCGGAATTGCGGTTGACGCTTGCCCCCGGCGATCTGCTGGTGCTGTTCACCGACGGCGTACTCGAGGCCCGAGCGCCCGATCAAGGCGAACAATTCGGCGTCGAACGTCTTCGCGCGGCAGTTCAAGAAATTGCCACGTCCATGCCGCTCACGAAAGGCGCGGATCTGATCAAACAGCGTTTGAATCACTTCACAGGAACTCAAGAATTGCGCGACGATGTGACGCTGCTCTTGCTGCGCCGAAGCATGTGAGAATTCACGCCACGACTTGCTTCGGTCGGCCAAGCTGATGCGCATGGACCGGCCGCGCCGTTCGCCGCGGCCGCCAGTTTTGCAGGCCGAACAAACAAGTTGCCCCAAGGATGACCGGCCGCGCCGCGGGCCAATCGCGCTGACCAATGGATGCAACGCTGGCAGCAGTTTCCGACGCGGCGTCCATCGGCGCAACACCTTCGGCGTCGGGCGGCGCTAACGATTCGCATTGCATGGGCACCTGGGCCGGCGCGTCGGCTTGGTGGTCGTTCATCGGCAACCGCGTTGGTGCTGCGCCATTGTTTTGGGGCGCTTGCGGAGTTGCTCCATCCGGTTTCGGCTCCTGATTTTCCCGCGCATGCGGCGCTTGCGAAGCATCGGACGCTGACGGCCCGTCGGTTTGTCCATAGGCTGCGCCATCGATGCACAGGAGCGGCGCGCGGGCGGTGTTCGGATCGTTCGCGATCGCGCCAGGGTTGTCCAATGGTCGCAGCGGCGCGGGTGTCGGGTTGAGCGCAGGCACGGTTGCAAATTCGAGCATTCGGGCAGCGTCCATGTTATTCGCAGCCAGGCTCTGTGCAGCCTCGGCCAGGGCGGCGACTGGCGTTGGTGCCACGGGCGCCGACGATGGTTGCGGGACCGTGTCGGTTGTTGCGGCGTGCTCGACCTCCCGTGCCCGGGTCCGCGGATTCCCCCTACTGGCATTCTTGGCAGGTAGGTTTTCGATGCCAGTTTCTTCGACGCCGAACTCTTGGATTGATCCGAAAATAGCAACGGCGACTTGATCGTCGAGAACGGAGACCTCGCTGCTGGACGATTCGTCCTGGCAATTGCAGTCTTCGGCAGCGCAGCCTTCGTCGTAAGAGGCGTCGTCGTAGCTGAAGTCGTCCAGAGTGAACTCGTCCGGCGAAGTCCACGCATCATCGCTGCCGTAATCCCAAGAATCGCCACTGGCGTCCCAGCCGTCTTCCTCCCAGATGGTTTCATCCGCGAGGGCAATGGTGAATTCCTGATTGTCGAGATTCGTATTGGCGCATGGGGCCGTGTCGTCAATCGCCGTGTCGTCCGAGACAGCGGCGCCGTCATCGGCGGACACAAGCTGGACCGCTGCCGCATCGTCCAACAATGCCGGCGCAGCTTCGTGCCAAGGAGCCGCCGTCGCCGCGCCCAGCGCGACCGCAGTCGGCGTGAAACGGTCTTCGAGTTGCTCGAGCTGCAGGGCGAACTGCCGAACTCGTTGGCGCTGTTGCAGACCGCGCGCTGAATGTTGAGCCATGATTTCGCTTCCCTTACGCAGGTCGAAGAGATGGACGCCGATTGCGTTGGTATTTGGGCGTCTCATAATTGAGTTGCCGCGACCTGTCAAGAGCTGTCGCGCGAATTTAGGCAAGATGTCCGCGCCGTCGCCAAGCGCGGGCTTTTCATGCGTGCCTGAGGATGAAGTAGCGCTCACGGAGCCGTTCAAGCCCCTAGCGCCCCCAGATACACGCCGGCGATGCGGAAGATCATGTAGACCATGAAGCCGGCGTAGAGCAGCCACATGCCGAAGGTCAGCAGGCGGGCCAGCGTCGTCAGTCGCCGCGATGCTTCTTCGTGCCAGTATTCCGCCTGGTGCTGCATCATTTCCGGCACCCGGCCGCCTTCCTCGGCCGCGGCGACGATGTGCAAGAATTCTTCATCGAACAACTGGCTTTGATGCAGTGCGTCGGTCAGCGTCGCGCCGTTCTTGAGGGCGCTGACCATCGCGTCGGCCTTGGAGAAAAACAGGGCGTTGCCGGTCGCCTCCAAGCTCAGCTTGGCCACTTTGAGAATCGACAGGCCCGAATCGGCCGTCAGCCTCAGCGCCATCGTGAATCGGCCCATGACGAGCGAATACAGCGCCGGTCCCAAGCCGGGCAGCCGCAAGAGAAACGCCTGCACCGGCGCGGCCTGGCGTGGATAGCGCATGAAGAGCTTGCCGCCCGCCCACAGCAAGGCCATCGAGCCGAAACTGACGCCGAGAAAAATCAACGCGCCGCTGCCGCCCGAAAGTCCCGGAATGATCGTGATCGGCGTTGTGCCGGGATTCGATTGGGCGATGATGCCGAGGATGAAGATCAAGCCGGCAATCACCAGCAGCGCCAGCACAAATTGCAGGAAGGTGCCGATGCTTTGCCGAATGATCTGTCGGCGCAACCGTTGTTCGAGCATGTAGTGCTGTTCGAGGGTGTGAAAGATCTCCGGAAGGTTGCCCGTCTGCTCGCCGACGTGGACCATGGCCAAGAACAGCGGCGGGAGCCGGTCTTTTTCGCCCTTGAGCGCCTCCGACAGGCTCTCGCCCTTTTCGATCGCTTCGAGCACGCGCCCGGCCAACGGTCGCACGGCTCGCCGAGCGCCGCTGGCTTGCTGGCGGAAGACGTGCCGCAGTGTCAGCCCCGCGCTGAGATTGTGGCGCAGCACCCGGCACAAATCGATCAAGTTTTGCGTGGACAGGGACGGTTCGAACATGTCAGGATTATAGCGTGCCCGCGCCAGCCTACAATGACGGCATGAGCGACACCGCCACGATCTATGATCCGCGCTACCTTGCCGGCATCGTGCTGTTCAATCGCGGCGACTTCTTCGAGGCCCACGAAGTTTGGGAATCGCTGTGGATGGAGACGTTCACCCCGGAGAAGAAGTTCTACCAAGCCCTCATCCAGGCCGCGGTCGGGCTGTGCCACTTTTGCAACGGCAACGTGCGCGGCGCCGTCAAGTTGTATCGGTCGAGCCGCGATTACATGCAGCGCTACGGCACGCCGTTCATGGGGCTGGATCAGACACGCTTTTGGCAGCACATGGAACGCTGCTATGCTCCACTGCTGGCCAGCGCGGAACCGACGCCGGGCATCACGCCGGACGAGGAGTTGATTCCGACCATCGAACTCGACCCGCCGCCGCAGGATTGGCCCGACCCGGCGGCGTATCTGGAAATCGAATGACCGCACGGGGAATCTCCGATGAGCGAAGCTTTCTCTCCCTTGGCGGGCTTCACAGGAACGGCGCGTTTGTTCCCGTTGCCCAACCTCGTTTTTTTCCCGCACGTCATGCAACCCTTGCACATCTTCGAGCCGCGCTACCGCCAGATGACCGCCGACGCCCTGGAAGGCGACCGCCTGATCGCGCTCGTGCTGCCCCGGCCCGGTTGGGAAAAGGACTACGCCGGTTGTCCGCCCATCTACTCGGTCGCCACGCTCGGCAAAATCGTCGCCGATCAGAAGCTCGACGATGGGCGTTACAACATTCTCTTGCGCGGCCTGAGCCGAATTCATCTTGTCCAGGAAATCCCGCAGTGCAAGCTCTATCGCAAGGCGAAGGCCGAATTGCTCGTCGAAAGCCCGGTTTCGTCGGCGACGAAAGAACGTCGGCTGCGCAAACGACTCATCAGCACGGCGCCGGCGTTGTTATCGAATCAGGGCGCTGTGATCGATCAATTCCGCAAGCTGCTCAAAACCGACCTACCGATCGGCGCCTTGTGTGACTTGATTGCCTTCGCTTTGCCGCTCGACATGGAATTCAAGCAAAGCCTGCTCGAAGAGTTGGACGTGGAAGCGCGGACGCGGTTGCTGCTCAAACATTTGTCGGGGCTGGCGAAGAAGCCGCAGATGGCAGAGCTGCCGTTTCCGCCGGAGTTCAGCGTGAATTGACGCGCGTGTTGTTTACCGTTTCGCGCTCGCGCAAAAACATCGAGAAGCTGAATCCCGCTGGACGGACGATGTGAGCGCGAAACGGCAACCCCCACTTCAGCGCCATCGGTTCAAGACGATAAACTCATTCGCACAAACAAAGTTGGCCTTCCCGAGATTCTCGATCGCCGCAAGTATGTGGCGTGGCTTCATGGCCTTGCTGGAATCGCGCTCGAAGCGCACGACCAGGATGCCGGGATGGCGTCCTCCTGCGGTCAGAATCAACTGATGCAATTCCCGGAAATCGTCGCGATCGTTGGTCAACGTCGTTAATTCGTTTCGAATGGCGTATTCCAGATGACACGCGTCGGAAGCACTCCTTAAGCCGATCGGACCGGGCGTAACCACGCTGTGGCCCGCAGTCACGAGCAAATTCGCCAAACGCTTGTCGGCCCGGTTATCGTCCAAGTAGATCTTCATGATTCCTGTTTGAAACCGGCTGGCACGATTGGCGGCTTGGCCAACTCATCGGCACGAAGATTGGCTTCCTCTCGCTGGAAATCTTCCTCCAGCACTTTTGGATTTCGCTGGCAATAATCGATCGCCTCGCGCACTGCCGCTACGGGCAGATCGAAATCCTCAGCGAGTTCTTCGGGCGTGCGCGCTTCATCCCCCAGAGTCTCCCGATACAGGACTTCCGCACGAATGCGCCGACCTTTGATGAATAGCTGCCGGTAATTGGATCCGGGGCGACGCTCGAGATGCTGATAACCGTTGTCCATGATGATTGCTCCTTTCAACCGCATATTCTACCACATCCCCGGCCCCGTATGCCGGCCGAAGACTTCCGCCAGCGCGTTCATGATCTCGCCGACGGTGCAGCGTGCTTGGGCCGCATCGATCAGTGCCGGCAGCAGATTCTGTTTCGTGGCCGCATCGCGCTTGATTTCCGCGAGATGGCGGCGGACCGCTGCGCCGTCACGTTTCGCCTTCAGTGTCTTCAGCCGCGCCAATTGCTCCTTTTCCGCCGTCTCGTCCACGATCAGCGTTTCGAGCGGCTTCTCGTCCGTTTCTTGAAACGCGTTGACGCCGACGATTAGCTTGCGTTTCGCGTCCACCTCGCGCTGGTAAGCAAACGCGGCGTCGGCGATCTCGCGGCGAAACCAGCCCGCCTCCAGGGCCGCGATCATGCCGCCGCGCCGGGCAATCTCGGCAAAGTACTTCTTCGCCTGCTCGGCCATTTGCCGAGTCACCGTTTCAATGAAATAGCTGCCGCCCATTGGATCGACCGTGTTGGTGACGCCGGTTTCATAGGCGAGGACTTGTTGTGTGCGCAGCGCGAGCGTCACGGCATGTTCCGAGGGCAGGGCGAGTGTCTCGTCCATGCTGTTGGTGTGCAACGATTGGCAACCGCCCAAAGCCGCTGCTAGCGCCTGGTAGGCCACGCGGATCAGGTTTACCTGCGGCTGCTTGTCCTGCAGAGAACAGCCGGCCGTTTGGGCGTGAAACCGCAGCTTCCAGGACGCTTCGTCCTTCGCACCATACTTGTGCCGCATTGTTTCAGCCCACAGCGACCGGGCGGCTCGATACTTGGCGATCTCCTCGAAGACATCGTTGTGCGAATTGAAGAAGAAGCTAAGCCGCGGCGCGAACGCATCGATGTCCATACCGCGCGCCAGGCACGTTTCGACGTAATGGATGCCGTCGGCCAGCGTGAAGGCGAGTTCTTGGGCCGCGGTGGAGCCGGCCTCGCGAATGTGGTAGCCGCTGATCGACACCGTGTTCCATTGCGGTACCTGCGCGGTGCAGAACTCGATCAGATCGCACACCAGCCGGACCGACGGCTCCGGCGGAAAGACGATCTCGTTTTGAGCATGAAATTCCTTGAGTATATCGTTCTGAATCGTGCCGCGCAACAGCTTCCAATCGACGCCGTGGTCCCTGGCGTTCGCGAGGAAATACGCCATGACGATGATCGCCGGCGCATTGATCGTCATCGACACGGAAACTTGCGACAAATCGATCCCATCAAAAAGCTGCTGCACGTCGTCCAGCGAATCGACGGCGACGCCGAGCCGACCGACTTCGCCGAGCGAGCGCGGATCGTCGGAGTCCAGCCCCATCAGCGTCGGCAGATCGAACGCGGTGCTGAGCCCGGTCTGGCCTTTGTCGAGCAGGAATTTGAAGCGCTCATTGGTTTGCCGCGCCGTGCCGAACCCCGCGAACTGCCGCATGGTCCAGAGCCGGCTGCGATACATGGACGCATGCACGCCGCGCGTGAACGGATACTGGCCGGGATAGCCGAGATCGCGCTCGGGATCGAAGTCGGCGAGCTGGGCCGGCGTGTAGAGCGGCTCGATGGGCACGCCGCTGACGGTGGTGGGCGGCTGGTCGCGCGGCGCGGCGGCGGCGAGCTGTTGTTGCCAGCGATCATGCGCAGATAAAACGAGTTTGGCGTTCATTGAATTACTCGGCCGAACGCGGGTTCAACTTGTCACAAAGATGCCCCATATCTCGAGCCTTCAATCGATCCAGAATGGCTGGGTCATCGCCCGCATATCGCAGAGCTTCCACGCACGAGACACCCATCGCATTCAAGGCCTGATCGATTTCTTCGGGAGTCTTGGGCTGCTTGCGAAAAACACAGTGAAAGGGTCCATCCTTGATCCAGCCAATTAGCGTTGGCGCTTCTGCGTGCGGCGCTTCACAAGTGATGCACTGACCATTGTCAACGTAGAAAGGCCCCGGACAGTTTTCTGGATGGGGTCGATATGCGCCACTAGCAGCGCAACCAGTCGTCTGTCGGTTCGCATTCTTTCGCCAGCCAAAAAGCCACCGGATGAGCTGCCTAAGCATAATACACCCAGATTCAATGTGCTTGCCCCGTCGCAGACAATCTTTGCACAAACGTCGCATGCTCCACCGACTTGACACCCGCTTGCACCACTTCCAACACCCGCGCCAAATTGCCCGCCACCAATGCTTGCGGATCGAGCCACAGACCGGGGAAGATCACGCTCTTCAAGTAGCCATCCGCGCCAAGCGGCATTGGCTCGAAGCGGTCGCCGCGCAGGATGAACCAATCGATGGCCTTGTCTTCAACGCGCCAGACGACATATTCTTGCACGCCGTTGCGGCGGTAGGCTTCCAGCTTGTCGTACAGGTCATAGCTGGCAGTACTGGCGGAAACCTCGCCGACGAGTTCCGGGCCGCCAACAATGTAGCCGTCTTTGTTGATCTTCACGCGGCCGCTGTATTCGGGCCGAATGATGAGCAAAGCGTCCGGCTGCGGTACGTTTTTCAGATCGAGCAACAAGCTCGAACTATTGCCGGCTTCAACGCCCGGCGTCGTGGCGCCGTAATTGCCCAGACAGGTAATGATGTCAACGTGCGGCTTCCCATGCTGTTCTTGGCGCACCGGTGAGGGCATATAGACAACTCCTTCGATCAACTCCGCGTTTTTCAAGCGCGGCATAGCTTCGTAGCGGCGCAGAAACTCCTCACGCGTGAGCCGATCACCGTTGTGCAACGGCGGGATTGCCTGTGGCTGCATGGGAGTCGGGAACTGCTGCGGCTGCGTGGTCGTCGTTGCCATGTGCCATCTCCGAAGGTGATCTCATTATCGCAGAAAATGCCGGCGAAAGCGAGACTGTGACGCGGCCAAATGAAAACCGGCGCCCGGGGAAAGTCCCGGACGCCGGCTGGTAGGTTCTGTCTCAATCGGGCCGCACCCGCGGGACTCGCTGCGTTCATCCCGTGGCGTGACGGTTGTTTAGCGTCGTCCACCGAAGAAGAAGTTGGCCTGCACCATGAGCGCCCAATCGAAGGCGCGATCGGTCGGTCCGAAGCCGGCGAAATTGTGGTCGCGCAATGGGATGTTGACGCCGACCGCGATGGTGCCGCGCTCGCCGATCAGGGCCGTCGCGCCAGCCGTCAGGTTCAGCGAATCGACGCGGTTGATCGTGAAATGATTGAAGGCCTCGCGCGAATCGGTCGTGGTCGTGGCGTAGTGCAGTTCAACGGTCGGAGCGATGCCGCGCAGGCCGCGGCACGACGGGTTGCGGTAAATCCAATAGCCCGCGCCGCCGTCCACCATCAACAGGTCTTGAACGTCGTAGTCCGAACCGATCGCGACGCCGTCGCTGACCTGGCGATTGTCGGCGCTGGCCATGCGGTACGAAACGAAGGCGTGCGTGAAGAAGTTTTCGCCGCGCGTCCAGCGTGCGCCCACATAGGGCGTGAAGAACCACGCGTCATTGCTGACCCGGCCTTCCGGGAGGCCAGGGGCTTGCACGACGAGAGCGCGAGCCGTCGGCGCTTCGACGAGCAGACCCGTGGACAGAGCGAAGTTCGGCCGCTCGATCAAGAGGCCCTTGATGCCGAACGCGAGGTTGCCGAACTCGCTGGCCCGCACGCCGTAGCCTGCCTGCGACCACGGCTGGTGCGCGTCCAGCGTCGAGGCAAACGGAACGATGATCTCCGCCGACATCCGGCCGCCAAGGAACGTCTTTTCCAAGAGCCATTTGAATTCGTGCAAATCGACGTCGCGATTGGATCCCGGAGCGCCGACGACGGCCGGGAAGTTGTCGTAGAAGCCGTAGCTCAAGGCGACGCGGTCCTGAGGCAGCACATTGTGGTTATCAGCGATTTTGGCAATGTGTGCTGGATATAGCAAAAGGCCGGGTCCGGCCGGCGGAAAGCCGGTGAGCGGCACGCCCAGGCCGTCGCCGATCATGTTGGGCACAAAGGCGCAGCCGCCGGACAGAGCGCCGCAGCTCGCCTTGACGGGGTGGGCTGCGTCCGCGGTGTTCTTGGTGACGGGTGGCGCATCCAGCGAAAGCACCACAGGCTCGTCCGCGTGGCTGCGCGAGCCGGACATCAACCATCCACCAAGAGCCAATGCCGTCAGCAATCCAGTCTTGAAGCGCATCATGGTGCATCCTCGCAGAGCGATGATCTTGGAATACGGGAGAGTTTGCCGGACGCATCGATCGCGCCGCTGCCGGCGGGGAGGAAGTGGCGCAGTCGGAATGGTCCTGTAGTAGGAAATCGGCACACGATGAAATTCCGATGAAGTTCAATTCGCCGTCCCAAGACGATTGCCCAGCCGCAAGTCGCGGTTATGAAGCATTTTCCGATCTGAACGATGCCGACAATCTCAAGCAGGCGCTTGCAATCCTAGCAAAAGTTGGTCAACTAGCAGGTCGTCGCTCTCAATCTGTGGAAGCTGACCCATGGAGTCCATCATGTTGCGTTGCCTCTCAGTCCTTTGTCTCGTGCTCGCCGCCGCCCCCGCTGAAGCCCAGAATCCCGTCGTCCCAGCGAACGCCAAGCCCGAATTGGTGTTCGACGGCGGCGCCGTCCTCACCGAAGGCGTCGTCTCCGCACCCGACGGTATGATCTACTTCAGCGACATCACCTTCACCCACGCCAACAAGGAAAAAGGTCTGCCGCTCGAAGCCGGGCACATCTGGAAGTACAACCCCAAGACCGGCAAGACGAGCATCTTTCGCTCGCCCAGCGGCATGTCCAACGGCATCAAGTTCGACGCCGAGGGAAACATGATCGTCGCCGAGGGGGCGGACTTCGGCGGCCGCCGCGTCATCAAGACCGACATGAAGACCGGCAAGAGCTACATCATCGCCGGCCTGTTCGAGGGCAAGCCGTTCAATTCGCCCAACGACATCACCATCGATGAGAAAGGCCGCATTTACTTCAGCGATCCGCGCTACGTGGGCCACGAGCCGATCGAGCAGCCGGTCCAGGCCGTCTATCGCATCGACCCCCCCTCGCCCCCCCTTGAGAAGGGGGGGATGGGGGGGTATACGATCCACCGCATCATCACCGACGCGGGCAAGTGCAACGGCGTGCTCGTTTCGCCGGATCAGAAAACGATGTACGTGGTCAGCAACGAAAATGGCAGCTTCGGCATCGGCCGCATTCCGAAGGAGGCGCCGCTGCGCAAAGGCCTGATGGCGTTGCTCGCTTACGATCTGGCCAGCGACGGCACCGCCAAGTTCCGCAAAGTGTTCGTCGATTACGCCCCGCAAGACGGCCCCGACGGTCTGGTCTGCGACGTCGAAGGCAATCTCTACGTGGCGACGCGCGACGAAACCCGCCCCGGCATCACCGTCTACAATCCCGACGGTAAAGAGATCGCCTACATCAAGACCGAGATGCCGACGAACGTGGGCTTCGGCCGGGGGGCCGATGCGAATCTGCTCTACATCACGGCCGGGCACAGTTTGTATCGAATTCGCCTGAACAAGGCAGGGTATCAGTTGCCGGCGAAGAAGTAGCTGGGGTGCGACCAGCGCACGGGCCGCACATTTCAAATGACCGCATCGACCACAGCGCGGACGGCGCCGGCCAATTGAGCTGGTGTGAACGGCTTCTGCAAGAAGGCGGAGCCGGGTTGGCCCACGCCGCGCTCGGCGACGGTTTGGTGGGGGTAGCCCGACATGAAGACCACTTTCAAATCCGGTCTGATGACCAATGCCTCGCGGGCAAGTTCGAATCCATTCATGCGCGGCATGACCACATCGGCAAGCAAAACCTGGATGGGTCCGTCGTGTTGTCGGCAGATTTGCAGGGCATCCGCGGGCGTGCGTGCTTCAACGACGTGGTAACCGAACGCAACCAGCATGTGCCGGGCGATCGCGCGTACGGCCTCATCGTCTTCCGCCAACAGGATGGTCTCAGCACCTCGGAGCGGATCGGCGGAATCGCCAGCGGGGGCGGTCGCCGAAACCTGGGCGTCGAGTGCCCGCGTGGCCTGCGGAATTGGCGATGGCGCAATGGGCATCGTACCGTCAGTTCGGGAAACACGGGCGAGCGGATTGGGGGCTGATCTTCGTTTGGCCGGGCCAAGCGTATTGGTTCACGTGATGCGGTCCGTGCTGGAACCGCGGGGGCGAGGCGCCTGGGCAGCGCCTCCGCGATGCGCGTTCACGCGCGAATGGTGCGACACACAAGCTCGGAGGCTAAATGTCCGTTTCAGAAGTCCGTGAGCAGTGACTTGTAGCGGAATTCGCCAGAATTCCGGCGTACGACATCGGAATTCTGGCGAATTCCGCTACGTCGAACTGCCCATGGATTTACGAAATGGCCATCTAACCGCCTTGCTGCCGCTGTGGGCAACGCCGTTGGCGAACCAGTGAATCAACTCGCTACCATTGTGCCCTCTGTGCGGCTTGAAACAATGATCTAAACAGACTAATTTGGAATAATCGGCGCAGGTTTTTGCTACGACGGTGGTTATGGAAAATACGCTGCTGCTTTTATGCACTTCCCCGGCATTTCCGTTGTTGCACTACGTACTCGATGAGGGAAAGTACCTATTGGGCCGCTCGTCGAAATGCGAACTGGTGGTGAATGATGTGTCGGTGTCACGCCAGCATGCCGAGATCGTGGCGGATGCGGACGGGGTCACGCTGCGCGATCTTTCCAGCCGCAACGGCACTTTTGTGAGCGAACAGCGCATCAGGTCGCAGCGGGTGAGAGTCGGGGACGCGTTGCGCTTCGGCAAAGTGACCTTCACCCTGGCAAATCGTGCGGACTTCGGGGAAAAGTACGATTCCGAGGAACGGACCGACAGCATCAGTGTCAGCGGTGGGACAGCGCCGTTACGGGCTTTCAAGCGTTCGCTGTCGCCGGCGAAGCGGCGGGTCTTGGACTTGCTCGCCGACGGTCTAGCGGAAAAGGAAATCGCCGAGCGATTGCACCTCAGCCCGTGTACGGTGCACAACCACGTCGGGGCGATTTATCAGATATTCGAGGTTCATTCGCGCGCGGAACTGCTGGCGAAGCTGCTCAACGGGCGACGCTAGAAAATGAACCCGAATCAAGGATCACGTTCACGAAGCTCCCGGCGACATCTCGTGCCGAGCAAAGTGCGCTGCTGGTCTTCAGGAAGATACCAGCGCCCTGTTCCGCGCAGGCTGTCGATCCGCGTCAAGAAGTCAAACATCTTGTCAATGACACGTTCAGCATACGCACGGCTTGCGCCCAGGTGCGGAACATTGGCAATGGTGAACACCGGCAAACTGGCAGCAGTATTGCGGGCTCGGATGGTCGCCTCCAGTGAATCAGGATCGTCTTCATTACGATTGTCGGTAATCAGAACCAGCTCCTCTTTTTGGCATGTTTCCCAAATCAGTGAGTCGAGCGAGTCCGGGGCCAAGCCGATTTCGACGAAGCGGACATACCGCAGTTTCAGGTCGTCCCAAAACAGCTTCCAGGGCTCGCCCTGCATGATCGCCGCGAGCAGGTCCACTTGGCCTTGGATATTGATGTCGGCGAGGATGCCCTTCACGTGGCCTCTCCGTTGGCCTTGGTCCTAACCAGTTTTTCCAGCAGCGCCAGCCGCTCAGCACGGGCTTCGGCGGCAATCTTCTCAACCCACTCGGGGTTCTTGCGCTGAGCGCTTCGTTCCCGAATCAGCCGATCCTGCGCATCCAGTTCCGCCTGGTGCTCCCGGTAATGGCGCTCGACCACCGCGATTTCCTCGCTGGTCAGCGTCGGAATCCAGCGGATGATCTCCGCGTGAGAGCACCCTTCCTGAAAATACGGGACCAGATCCTGCACGGTCACGCGGCTGGTTGAAAGCTGCAAACCGCGGCCGCGATTGACGAGCGTGATTCCTTTGGCCATGGCATCTCCTTTCACCACCCACGATAAGGCGAGACGGCGCTGGATTCAAGATGGGAATGGCTGGTGGAGAATCCCTAGTGTTGCCGCCGGGCGACGGATACACTGGTTACGTGGGACCGCTCGGAACGGTTGAATTGGGCGAGTGAATCGTCTTTTCTACGGGTCCTGTTGCCGGCATCGCCTCGCCGGTGAGTTGCGGTCCAAGACGCTTCTGCGAAGCGTCGCTCAACGGGGTTTCTTGCCATGCACACCCTGCAACATCGGCTCGCTTCGGTCCGCCGGCGCTGGCGGTTCATGGTCGTGGTGCGCGGCGTTAGCGCCATCGCGGCGCTCGTTGTCGGTGCGGCGGCGCTCGTCGGGCTGACGGATTGGCTGGTGCATCTGCCCAGCCTGGTGCGCGCGTATTGCTTGGTCTCGATTCTCGGCGCGGCGGGGTACGTCGCCTTTCGGTGGCTCGTGGTGCCGTTCTGGAAACGTTGTGATGATCTTTCGTTGGCGATTCAAATCGAAGACGCTTATCCGGAATTGAATGACGCGCTGGCCAGCACGGTGCAGTTCCTCGAAGACGAAAAGACTCCCGGCTCGCCGAGCATGCGCAACAAAGCGATCGACAAAGCAATGGACGCGACTGCCGACCTCGACTTTGGCCGCATTCTGGACCGGCGCGGCATGATGTACTGTGGCCTTGCCATGCTGGCGGCGCTGGCGGTCGGCGGGCATTTCGCCTGGCGCCACACCGAATTGACGCAAACGGCGCTGTTACGCCTTGTCGAGCCGTTTGGCGATCACACCTGGACGCGCATCGGGCTGGACGACGTGCCGACGAAGATCGCCGTGGGACAGCCGTTCCCGTTGCGCGGCCGTGTCGAAGGCATCGTGCCGCAGCAGGTGCGTTTTGAGATCGAAGGCATCAATCCGAGCGATCCGACGGACAAAGAGGGCAGAGACAAATATGAGAAGCGCTCGGAGAAGATCGTGCCGTTGAAGATCGACGCCACGGCGCGCAAAGGCGAGATCGTGACGGCGCTCGACGTGACGCAGCAAAAGGGCAAATTCCGCTTTCGCGTGCTGGGCAATGACGGCCGCTTTCCCGTGGCCCAGTCGTGGCACGAAGTCGAAGTGGTGCCGCCGCCGATGTTCGTCGATCTGAACGGTCAACCGTCGCCGCAGATCGCACTGTTTCCACCGGAGTACACCGACCTGCCCTCGCCGTTGCACTTGTCGCCGGGCACGTTGCACCTGGATTTCATTCAAGGAACACGAGTGTTTTTCCGCGCGGCCCTGAATCGGCCGCTGTCGAAAGCGTCGATCGAACTGCGGCCGCTCGATCCGGCCTTGAGCACGGCGCCGCTTTTGGGCCTGCTCGGTCATACGCAGCCGCTGAACGCCACGGCGCTTCTGGCAGTCCAGCAGGCGTTTTCGGGCCGGTACGAGGCGGCGCTGGACCCCTCCGGCAAGGAGATGGAAGTCGCGTTTCAGCCGTGGGTGAGCGGCAAATACGTGATCCATTTGTTCGACGCCGACGGCTTGCCCAAGGATTACGAAAGGGACGTGCGCGTCAATCCGGACCCGGTGCCGATCGTGCAGATGCAACGGCCCGGCGCAAGCATCAGTCTGTTGCCGGATGCGGCCGTCGTCTTCAAGCTGATCGCCGACGACGAACTGGCGCTGCGTTCGGTGTATCTGGAATATCGGCGGATCGATGCGGAGGACAAGCCGCTCGAAGCGCCTCGGACCATTGTCCTGTACGATCCGGCACAGATCGGCTGGATGATGGCGCGGGCGTTGCCGGGCCCGTTGCCGACGCCGCCGGTGTGGCCGGAGCTGCGGTTGCGACCCAAGCGTCTGGAATTGGACAAGACCTGGGCGCTGGCCAAGCAGTTCAAGGAAGGCGAGACCATTCTCGTTCAAGGCTGCGGCCTCGATTTCTGCAACATCATCGTGCCGCGGCAGCCGGGGCGCAGTCCGGCGGTCAAATTACGCATCGTCGGCAAGAGCGAGCTGGCGCGGCAGCTGGACGAAGGCCTGGGCCAGGCCCAACAAGAATTGGTCCGCCTGCAAAAGATGCAGCAGGAAGCCATCGATCTGGTCAAAGACATTGCCAAGGCGAAAGAGCCGCAGCAAAAGCTCGACCGGCTCATCGAGGCCGAGCAGGTTCAAAAGCAGATTCAGGAGCGGATCGGCAACCGGCCCGATGAAGGCTTGCGCGAGCAGCTCGGCAAGCTCGACCAGCTCATCAAGGACAACAAGCTGCCGCCGACCGAAATCAACGACCAGGTCAAGGAGCTTCTGCAGGATCTGAATCGGCTCAGCCAGGAGGACATGCCGAAGATCGAGCAGAGTTTGAACGAATCGCGCAAGGAGCTGTCCGGCACGCAGAAACCGATGCCGCCGGATTCGAAAAAGCAGGCGCCGCTCGACAAGACCAAGAATTTGCAGCAGCAGGCCAAGGACAAGATCGACGAGATGACGCGCAGCCTGGACAAATGGGCGGACGTGAATCTGGCGAAGTCGATCTTGCGTGACCTCATTCAGCGGCAGGAACAAGTTGCCAAAGATACCGAAGCGACGCAGAAGCAAGCCGAGGCGAACGAGCAAACGCCGGATGCCAAGAAGACCAAGGAAGTCGTCGACGCCATCAAGGGCCAGACCGATGCCCAATCCTCGATCGCCAACAAAGTGTCCGATCTTCAGAAACAGATGGAGAAGATGCTCGGCCAGCAAGACAAGGGACCGAACAAGGAGTTTCAGGAATTGAAAAAGAAGCTGCTAAAAACGCAGCGGGCCGAGGACGACAAGAAGCTGGCCGACGAATGGAAGCAATTGGCGAAGGAGACGCGTGATCTGGCGCAACAACAAAACGACGATGCCAAAGCCGCGCTCCAGCAGCTCGCCAAAGAAATGGAAGCTGCCGCCAATCAGCTGGAAAAAGGCAAGATGTCCCAGGAGGCCAGGGACGATCTGCCGAGAAACCTGCAAAAGCAATTGCGGCAAGCCGAAAATCAGGCTACGCCGCAACAGGTGAAAAACCTGAAGGACGCCGTCGAGATCGGCAAAGACGCCAAGGTGCCGCAGAAACTCACGAAGTCCAACGAAATGCTGGCCGAACCGGATTTCAAGAAAGCCCGCGAACAGCAGGACAAGGCGCTCAAGGGTATGAAGGATCAGCTCGCCGCCCTGGAAGGCCAAAAAGACGACGGCTTGGATCGCCTGCAGAAGAAACAGAAGAACCTCGCCAAGTTGGATGACAACGTCGATAAGCTCGGCAAGAAAGCGCAGGACGCCAAGAACATCAAGAATGCCGACGAAAAGGCCGAAGAGCTGAAGAATGTGGCCAAGGAGCTGCGCGAACAAGCCCGCGAGCTACAGCGCCTCCAGGAAGAAAAAGCGAGCAAGGAACTCAACAAAGCCGCCCAGGCGCTCGAAGACGCCGTCGACAAGATGCAGCAAGGCCAGCCGGCCGAGGCGGAAGATCTGCAGCGCGAGGCCGATGAACGCATCAAGGAGGCGAAGAAGAAGATCGAAGAGTTCGAGGAGGAGCTGGCCCGCGAACAATTGGCCAAGATCGCCGATCGGCTCAAAGGACTGAAGGAACGCCAGGACGCGGCCATCGATCGCTCCAAGGAATTGCACGACAAGGCGGCGAAGAAACGCGAATGGACGCGCGGCTTGCAGCAAACGCTTGACGCCGACAAGATGTCGCAGCAAGGACTCGCCGAAGAAACGCGCAGCTTGCAGGAGAAGATCAAGGAGGCGAAGGTCTTCGAGCACGTCATGGACAAGGCCGCCAAAGCGATGGACGGCGCTGTCGACGCCATGGCAAAACGTAAGGAACAGAAGCGCAACGCGCCCTGGGACGACGACGAAGCCAAGGACGAAGAGCAGCGGCAAGAAAAGACAGTCAAGCTGCAAACCCAGGCGACGCAGAGATTACAGCGCCTGCTCGACGCCTTGAAGGATGATCTGCAGGCCGCCGCGGAGAAGCCGCCGATGCAGCCGATGGACGGCGGCGGCGGGGACGAGCAGCCGCGCATGCGGCCGGCGGGCGACGGCATTCCGCCGATGGCCGAGCTGAAGGCGCTGCGGGCCGAGCAGGTGGAAGTGAACGAACGGACAAAAGAATTTGCCCTAAGGCACCCGAACGTGGATAATTTGAATGACCTGCAGCGCCGCGAGTTGACCGAGCTGGAAGTGGAACAGCGGAAGCTGCGGGAAATCTTCGCCGGTATGACCTCGGACAAGAAGGGAGACCGCCCATGATCCGACTCTTCGGCATGACGATTCTGACGTTGGCCGGCTCGGTGGCGCTGTTGGCGGCGCAGGGCCTTCCGCGCCCTGCGAAGAAGGACGACGCCAAGGCCGACCCCGAAAAGAAGGCCCCGGCCGTCGCGCCCATGTCCAGCGGCGAAAAGCCGGAGGAGATCATCAAGCGGCTCAACGAGAACTTCGAGAAATCCGAAGAGCGGCTCGGCAACAAAGATCCACGCGAAGAAACCCAGAAAGTTCAGGACCAGATCGTCAAAGACCTCGATGAACTGATCAAGCAGAAACAGAATGACCCGAATGGTGGTGGCGGCGGCGGCGGCGGTGGCGGCGGCGGTGGCGGCGGTCGTGGCGGCGGTCAAGCCAGCAAAGGCGGTGGCGGCGGCGGTCAGAACGACAAGGACAAAAAAGGCGGCCAACAAAGCGCCAAGAACGATGACAAGAAAGGCGGCGGCGCCGACCAGAAGAAGGGCGACGACAAGGGCGGCAAGAAGGCCAGTGATCCCAAAGAGCAAGCCGCCAAGAACGATCCCGGCAAGGACGGCAAGGGCGGAGGCGGAGGCGGCACCAATGAGAAAAAAGACCCCAAGAAATTCACCATCGCCGATGTCGTCGGCCGCGATCCCTGGGGCCATTTGCCGCAGAAGCAACGCCAGGAGATGGAAATCTACGGCAAGCAGCGCTTCCTCCCCAAGTACGAAGACCTGCTGCGCCAGTACTATAAAACGATTTCGGACAGCGATCGACGGAAGGATGATTGACGGTTCGCCGCTTGCGGCTTAGCGGATCCATCGCATTTCGGTTCCGCCAAGCCGCAAGCGAAAACCCAACAAGGAGCTTCCCCATGTTCGACCGACGCCGATTCTTGATCCGCGGTTCCGGCGCGCTCATGGGCGTTGCCGCGGGCGGGCTGTTCTGGCGCGCGCAGGCGCAGGAAAACGTCGCGCGGAATCTGATGACGCCGGCCGCGCAAGAGGCGATCGACGCTGGTCTGGCATTTCTCGCCCAGCGGCAGAATGTGGACGGCTCCTTCGGCACGGGGCAGCACGCCGGCAATGTCGCCATTACCAGCCTGGCCGGCCTGGCGTTCATGGCCGGCGGCCATCAGCCCGGCCGCGGCCGCTACGGCGCCAACGTCACGAGCGCCGTCCGCAACATCCTCGCGCTCGAAGATCAGGGCCAGCCCGGCTACCTGCGCAACCCGCGCAATTCGTTCCACGGGCCGATGTACGGCCACGGGTTCGCCGCCCTGTTTCTCGCCGAAGCGCATGGCATGGTCAACGACCAGGCGCTGCGCGACCGGCTGCGCGGCACGCTCAAACGCTCCACCGATTTGATCATCAATACGCAGAACCGCGAAGGGGGCTGGCGCTACCAGCCGCAAAAGCACGACGCCGACCTATCCGTGACGATTTGCCAGATCATGGCGCTGCGGGCGGCGCGCAACGCCGGCATCAGCGTGCCCAAGACGGTCGCCGACAATTGCATCAAATACGTCAAGAGCTGCCAAGACATCCATGGCCCCAACCCTTCGGGCGGGTTTCGCTATCAGCCGTTCGGCGGCCCGCCTGGGTTCGCGCGCACGGCGGCCGGGTTGGTCGCTCTCTATAGCGCCGGCGTGTATGAAGGCCAGGAAATTGACAAGGGGCTGCAGTATTTGAACCGCTTCAAACCCGGGGCCGGGGGGGGCGGCGGCATCTTCGGCAATCCCGAGGTGCAAATGCACTACTACTACGGCCACTACTATGCCGCCCAGGCCATGTGGATCGCGGGCGGCAACTACTGGCAGCAATGGTATCCCGCGATCCGCGACGAGCTGCTGCGCGCCCGCCAACCGGACGGCTCCTGGTACAACAACCAAATCTGCCCGCATTATTGCACGGCGATGGCCTTGATCATCCTGCAGATTCCGAACAACTATTTGCCGATTCTGCAGCGCTAGTGCTCTGCCAATCGTCGGATGATGGATGACGGAGCCGCGCACGAAGTAAGCGGTTGGACCCGGCCGCTTACTTCGTGCGCGGCTCTTTCATCGCACTTGCTTATCCATCAGCTGACGTGTGACAATGCACTAAGCGTGCGCGCACACTTGTCCCATCAGCCCCATCCGGCACAATGTCACCATGGACGCACTCGCTTTTCTCGCGCAATCGTCCGCCAAGATCGGGCCGCTGTACGTACTCCACGGCGACGAGGCATTTCTCAAGCGCCACGCGCTCTTGGCGCTGCGCCAGCGCGCGCTGGGGCCGGACAGCGACGAGGCCGGCGTCTCGACCCATCCGGGCGACAAGGCGCAGTTCGCCGGCGTGTGGGACGAGCTGCAAACCGCGCCGTTCTTCGCGCCCAGGCGCCTGGTCATCGTCGACAACGCCGATCCCTTCGTGACGCGGTTTCGCGCGCTGCTTGAAAAAAAAATCAGCGCGCTGCCGGCGACGGGCGTGCTCGTCTTGGACGTGAAGCTGTGGCCCGCGAACACGCGGCTGGCCAAGATGGTCGACCAGGCCGCGACCATCGTCTGCAAGGCCCCCACGGGCTTCAAGCTGCAGGGTTGGTGTACGACCTGGTCGGCGGCGGCGTACGGCAAGCAATTGCCCGCCGCGGCCGCGCAATTGCTCGTCGATCTCGCCGGCGCCGACATGGGCCAACTCGACCAGGAGCTGCAGAAGCTGGCCGTGTACGTGGGCGACAAGGCCAAAATCGACGTCGCCGACGTGGACCGGCTTGTCGGCCGCAACCGTGCGGAGAACACCTGGAAAATCTTCGATGCCCTCGCCGAAGGTCGCTCGGCCGAGGCGCTGCGCATGCTCGACCGCTTGTTCGACCAGGGGGAGGAGCCGATGCGCATGCTGGGCGCCTTCGGTTCGCAGTTGCGGAAACTGGCGCAAGCCGGTCGTTTGGCGGTCCAAGGCATGTCCGTGGGCGCAGCCTTGCAGCAAGTCGGCGTGCCCCCCTTTGGTCTGGCCGGCGCGGAACGGCAACTTCGGCACCTGGGCCGGCATCGGGCCGCAAAGCTGTACGACTGGCTCCTGGAAATCAACATGGGGCTGCGCGGCGGCAGCTCGCTGCCGGAACGGACGCAGTTCGAACGCCTCTTGCTGAGGCTGGGCTAGTGCTATGTCACACGTCGAATGATGGATCACAAGAGCCGCGCACGAAGTAAGCGGCTGCGAGTGGGCCGCTTACTTCGGGCGGCGCTCTTACCTCTGGCGACT
>Ga0080064_1001324_pt1 | contig 51343 bp, 49 predicted proteins | sample Subgrocontami54m_FD_69260 | JGI IMG/M metagenome (GOLD analysis project Ga0080064, IMG submission 69260) | Subsurface groundwater microbial communities from S. Glens Falls, New York, USA - GMW46 contaminated, 5.4 m (SPADES assembly) (version 2) ...
GAACGGGGCCCGGCGTGCCGCCTCTTCTCCCCACGAAACGTTTGCGCCGGCGAGCAACAGCGCGCACCCCAGGCGCATCACCCCCCCCCCTCTTTGTACATCTGCGCAGTGCTCCGCACTGCGCAGGCCTGCCGACCCATGGTCGGCAGGCGCCCGCCGGAGGCGGGCTCATGGCAAAGAGGTGGGGGGATCATCGCGCCTCCCCGGCTTTCGCATCGTGCGGCCGCGCGGCGAGGGCCGCTTCCAACTGCGCGATCCGTGCCTCCTGCCGAGTCAGATGCACCGTGAGCTCCTCGATTTTTTCCAGCAGCAGCATGTCGCGCGCCTGCAAGCTTAAGCGCGCCCAGCCGGTGCGGTCATCCGCCGGCGGCACACCAGGCAAATGCCCTTCCCGGCCGATGTACGACGCCGTCTCCGCCAAGGACATCAGGCGGTAGCCGTCCCCGAGCACATAGTCCGGAACGTTCAGCGCGGTCCCATCATCCACGAACGAACCGTTTGTCACCTGGATGTCGCCGTCCACGACGTGCAGTTTCGATGCCGGGGTCAGCGTCCCGATGCCCACCGATCCATCGGGGACCGCCAAACTGCCGTTGTCGATCCGGGCGCTGCCATCGACGTGCAGCTGGCGCAACGGCGTCACGGTGCCGATGCCAAGGCGCCCGTTGCCATCGACCACGGTCCGGATTTGTCCGCCGGTAAAGACCGCCAGCGTGTCATTGCCGATCAATTCCAGCCCGGTGTCCTCATCCCGGATGGCCAAATCCACCGCCGGCAGGCCAGGCGTGCCGATGCCGACGTTGCCGCCGCTGAAGCGCTGCAAGATGAGCGGCATCGCATCGATGGACAGCGGCGCATAGCTGGGAGGCGATACCCGAAACGCGCCCATGAGGACGAGATTGTCGTTGTCTGCGCCGCGCTCCATGAACGCATACACGCCTGAACTCTCGAAGGCGCGGAACGCCGAGGCATTGACTTCACCGAACACGTGCAGCGGAACCAAAGGGTTGCTGGTCCGGATGCCCACATTGCCGTTCGGTGCGACGAACAGGGCCGGCTCCACCGGCACGCTCACCGTGTTGACCTGCAAGGCCGGGCGCGTGGGATCATCCTGCCGCACGCGCAGCCGCGCCGGAGCAGCCGGCGCGTTCAGATCGCCCACGCTCACGTCGCCCTTCGTACGCAGCTCATTGTAGACGCCGCGCGGCGAGGGGTAATAGGTGGTCGCGGTGATGTCCTCGGCCCACGCCGGCGCTGCCAGCAGGCCTGCAAACAGCAGCGGAAGCGCCACCCCCATCCGCATCAACACCGCCACCTCATCTTGTTGAACCCCTTACTACTGGCAAAAACATTCACCAGTAGCATTCGGAGCATTATCACAAGTGCCGAAGGTCTTGTCCGCTTTAATACAGACGACTTTGCCTGTCCCATCGTTGGCCACGCCGCCGACCGTGAGATCGCCGCCGACCGTGAGATCGCCGCCGACCCCGGCCCTCCCGTAGACTCGCAAGTCGTCATGCACGTGTATCACGCCGTAGCCGAGGGTCCCACCGCTGGTATCAATGTACAGCACGGGTGTGCCGCCACTCGTATACTCCGTGTTCTTGAAGAAACTCATCCCGACGTCCGTCGTGAGGAACAACCCGTAGGCTTGGGAGCCAATCGCATAGGCATCGCCGCCGCCCCACAAGTCAATCTTCTTGCCATGCGCGCCGGGCCTGATCTTCAGCATCCCATCCAGAATGACGGCATCTCCATTCTTGACCTCGAGCCGATTGACCGGCGGCGGATCGGTGGACTGGAATCCAATCCCCACCGGATACCATGGATCAATCGTCACCCGCTGGGGCGGATGACCGCGCACATAGAGGGAGGCGCCGCAGTTCGCATACAGCGAGAGCTCGCCGTCCCCGGACGAAAACATTCCGGTATCAGGTTGTGTGGCGTCTTGGAAGGCATAGCCGCCCTGGTCCGGGTCAAGGACGCCGCAGACTGGCACGCCTGCCCTCACCCTGATTCCTCCTGCCACGTCAAGCTCGGCCCCATCCGCCGGGTTCTCATAGATGATGAGCCGGTTGTCATCAATGCGCAGCCGCTGCGTCCCGTTCGTATAGAAGTCCAGGATGTCCGGGCCAACCGGGTTGGCGATGCCGTTCGCGTTGTTGATGCCGCTGTTGTTGCCGCCGATCGCCAGATCGATGGTGGGGTTCGGCGCCTGGATAGCCGCCTGCCCATTGGCAGTGATCACGAACGGCGTGAGGTCGTACGTGTTCACGCCGGGGATGTCTGCGTCATCGATGCGCAACACATCGGCCGCGCCGTTCTGGATGATGTGCAGCCGCGCCGCTGGCGTCTCGGTCGTGCTGCCGATCAGCACATCGCTCGAGGTGCGCAGCTCCTCATACACACCGCGCGGTGAGGGGTAGTAGGTGGTCACGGTGATGTCTTCAGCCCGGGCCAGCCCAGCCGCCGGCAGCAGCATCCAGGCCGCCACGAGGATTCCGCAGGCAGACGCGTTAGGGCGCATGCGCTGCTTCCTCAGGCTTGGCCGGCCGCTCCACCTGCAGCGGCGCTACGTCCTGGCGCGCCGCCTTGACCTCCCAATAGAACGCTTGTGCAGGGTTGCGGTCATCCACAGCCCGGACGTCAAAGCTGCCATTCGTCACCTCAGAAGCGGCCAGGAGAGATACTGGTTCCTCACCGCTGAAGCGCGAGGTGAGCTGCACCGTGCGGCCTTCAGGATGCGTCAGCGCCTCGAAGTAGTCCGGCAGGCGAATGCTCGTCCGCCCGGCCTCCAAGCGGCCTTCACCCCGGTAATAGACCGCGGTCTCCGGCCCCTCCACCGAGGCATGGATCAACCGCTTCGCGACAGGGTCCAGCGGGTGCGGGATGTCGAAGTTCTTGCTCAGCGCGTAGAAGTTGCCGTTCTGGTCGATGCGCGCCCGGACCGGCACGCCGCCGCCGAAATTATTCCGGAACGCATAGTCGCCGTTGAGCATGTGCTCAATCTGCCAGAACCAGCCCACATTGGTGTTCTGGATGTAATACGCTGCCTGACCATCGTCGTTGCTGGCGGTCCGCACTTCGATGGCGTCGTTCACCACGATGTCCGCGAAAAATCCTGGCCCTGGCTCGTAGCCGATGCCGACTTTGCCGCTGTCCGTAAACCAAATCATGTCCTTGCCATCGAAATGGTAGACCAAGGAGTCTGGGTCTGCTCGGAAGCCGCGGTCCTCCCGTCCGATCGCCAGGTCCACCAGCGGGTCCACCGTCGGCGTCTTGATCCCAACGCGGCCGCCTTCATTAATCACGAACGGCGTGGGATCGGCCGCCTGGTCCTGCACGTGGAGGGCATCGGTTGCATTTTCCTGCACGATCTCCACCTGCGCCGTAGGTGTGATGGTCCCGATGCCGACATCGCCGTCCGGCTGCATGAAGAAGTCCCCAGGATTCCCGGCCCAGATCCGGGCGATGACGAACCCATCGTTCTGCTGTCCGATTTCCCAGGCATTAGGGTTGCCGGCGCGGGCGAACTCCATTACCGCCTCGCTATCAGGCGTGGCCCCGTCATTGGTCACCCGCAAGACGTGGTCTTCGTTCTGGCCGTCAACCTCCAGCTTCACTGCTGGGGTCACGGTCCCGACGCCGACTCTGCTTTTTGTCCCACCGGCAAACAAGGTGTCTGTGTTCACCAGGAGCGTATTGGGCAACCCGACTCGGCCGATCTGCAGGGTGCTGGCTGCGGCGCCATGGGCCACCTCAACGTCGAAGGCGCCGGCGCCGTCATCGAACGCCAGCTTCCCGCGAATCTGCTCAGACCCCCACACCTTGAGGTCGTGGTTCAGACCGTTGTTGCCGATCTCGATCGTGGAGGCGCTCGACGTGATCCGTCCACCCCCGACAAACTCAATGGCCCCGGTGACCGGCAACAGCAGCGCGCCTCCGCCGAAATTCGGCTGCGTGCCGATGCCCAGATCGCCGGTGACGATATAGAGGTCTCCGCCTTCGACCTGCAGGCGCTCTGACACCGCCCCGATCGTCCCAATTCCCACGTCGCCCGATGTCCGCAGCTCATCATACACGCCGCGCGGCGAGGGGTAGTAGGTGGTGACCGTAACGTCATCAGCCCATGCAGCCACGGGGGCGCACAACAGCAGGCAGACAGACATCAACCACATCACGCGATGCATCGGCGTCCCACCCCCCTCAGCATGGCCCTGGCGCCCCAGGAGCACTCGTTGACATCCCGCTCGTCACGTCGGAATACGGGCCGGCCCGGATCGCAGCCTGCGCGGTGAACTCGTGCGTCCGGGTGCTGACCGGGTCGGTCCACTGGATCGTGTACGCCACCATGTTGTTGTCGGCCGGGTTGGAGACGGCCGGCTCGCCGCCCGGCGGCGTGATGGGGGACGCATCCTGGAATTGCACGGTGAACCCGGACACTTGAGCGGCCAACGTGCTTGCGGCGCCGCACCCAGCGCCGGTGTCGTCAAAGAACTGCAGCGCGCCGGCGGTCAGCGAGTACTGCGACCACCGGTAGTTCGCCGGATTATCGATGCACGCCGCATCGACCGCCACGCACCCGCTCATGGCCGGCTCGCGGATCCGAAGCACGCTGTTCGGAGGCGCACCCGTGATGTCGACGACATCGCCCCGCTCTAGGTGCTTGGTGAGGTGGATGGCCGCCAGCGCGGCCCGGCCATGCTCCGGCGTCAGCAATCCTGAGCGGGTCCGCACGTCTGCCTGCATCCGGCTGCGAGCTATGTCGAGGCTGAGGATCCCGAAGATGACCATGAGGCCGATCGCCGAAGCGATCAGCACTTCTGTCATTGTGAACCCGCTGCGGCCGGTCATGGGCAGAGGCATCCGGCTAAATCGCGCCAGCACACCTGCACGGAAACCGAATAACAGTCCTGCTCAGCCGGCGGGCTGGCCACCGCGCCGTCGTTGTCGCAGTCCTGCGGCGTCACCAAGTAGCACCGCTTTGCCGGCAGGGCCTGGATGGATTCGCTGCCGCCGCCGCCTGGCAACGCATCGGCGATCCAGGTGCCGACAGCAGCCTGAGTCTGAAACCATGCATCGTCCGCCGCGACCGCGTTGCGGATCCGCTCCAGCGTTTGCTGCGCATACCCGCTGGCCTCGGCGTACGCCGGGCTGCCTTGGCGCGCGCTCATGCGGGCGGCCGTGATGAACGCCATCAGGGTCCCGGCAGCGACGATGGATGCGATGAGCGCCGCCACGACGACTTCGATCAGTGTGAAACCTGTCACTCGTCGGATGCGGCCAAGCCCGCGATCAGCGGCCGAGGAAGTCCCGGAGCGCATCAGCGCAGAGGGAGCGAGGCAGCGCCCCGGCGCAGCCAGCAGCCAACACACACTGACGATCAAGAGGGCGACCGCGGCCGGCCAGCCGGTCCACCGGGCGTATGGCGTCAGCCTGGTCTGCGGAGTGATGCGGGCGGTCAACAGTGCTGCGTCTGCGCCGCGCGTCTGCGCTAGGACCATGCCGCGGGCATCCACGATTAGGGAGGTGCCGGTCTTCATGCTGCGCACGATCGGCCGGCCCAACTCCACGGCACGCAGCACAGCCCAATCCGCGAACGCATCTGCCACAAAACGGCTCGAGAACACTCCGTCGTTGCCTGCAGTCACCAATACCTGGGCGCCGGCCCGGACCGCGTCCTGAGCCACGTACGGGTACAAGAGCTCCTGACAAATCAGGCTGCCGAAAACCGTGCCACCGGCGCGGGAAAGCTGCGGCCCGTCTCCGACCGCATACGCGAAACCTGACCCGTGCAGCTGGTTCTGCGGCGCCAGCCACGACAGCCCAGCCGGCCGGTATTCAGCGAACGGCACAAGTTGCCGCTTCGCATACGTGCCGGCCACGCCGTCTTTGGTCCAATACACCATGGTATTGTGCATGCGCCCACCGGAGACCGCATCGATGCCATGGACGAGCACGGTTCTGCCGATGAGCCAGGGACGCAGCGCCGCGTACAGCGCGTCCGTCCGGATGGGCACACCGCCTGCGGACGGCGGGCGGCCGTCATCCTGGAGCCATGTCCGGTACCACACCGTCTCCGGCAGCACGATCAGCGACGCACCAGCCAGGCGCGCCGCATCCAGCGCCTGCGCAATCGCTGGTTCCATCCGGTCGCCGTCAAGCTTCAAGAGCGGCGCGCCAGGCTGCACCACGGCAACGGTCATGCCGCCATCCGGCACAGGCTCGCGCAGCCGCGCAGCGCCGTACGCGGCCGCAGCACCCAGCACCATCGCGGCGATCGCCAGCGGCGCACCTTGCCACCGCGCGCGGCCACGGCTCACCAGGATCCACGCCAGCGCTGCATTCGCCAGAAGGATGAGTGCGCTCAAACCCAGCACGCCTCCGGCAGCCGCGGCTTGCCGCCACAGCGCCGAGGCGTGCAGGTGGTATCCGAACATGCCGAAGCTTAAGCCGCCCACGCTCAGATGCCCGAACCATTCGATCACCAGCAGCCACAGCCAGGGCGCGGCGACCAACGCCTGTGCCATGGACCGGCGCGCAACGCACGCGGTCAGCCACCCACAGAGTCCCCACAAGACCGCAGACCAGAGCGACATCAACCCGACAATCCCACCCAGCAACACCCGCTGGCGAAAGAGGAACCACGCAGCGTCATCGGCTGAGGCTGAGCCCCAGCCCCACCATCCCAACGTGGCGAACGGCCACGCTTGGCTGGCGATGTACACAGCGCCCAGCGCGCCGCAGGCCAGTGCCGCCTGCCGTGGAGACAGCGTCACGGCGAGGACGAAGACCGGTGCGAACGCAACCCACGCCAGCGCATGAACCGAGAAGGGCGGTGCGAGCAAAACGCACGCGACCAGCGAGGCGGCCAGCCACCAGACGGACCGGCGGATGGCTACGGCGGCCATGGCGCCCCTGGGGGGAACATGTTCCGGTCCTCATCAATCGTGGCTGTGCCGCCGCCGAATGGGCCGGCGCCTGTGCGCATAGCCGTGGCGGTGAACTGCGTGTCTCCCGCGAACGTGGCGATCGTGTACGTTACCGGCCCTCCTGGAGGCACGTTCGGGTCATCCATGTACAGATCATCCCGCCATTCGGCCAGGGTGGCCGGCTGGGGCCGGTATGTATTGTTGACGGTGAAGTAGACCTGTTCGCCGGCATAAATAGCCTGCAGCACGTCCTGCGCGCCCCGGAAATATTCCCGCTCAATCGTCTTGTTGTAGTTCGGCAGCGCCATCGTGGCCAGGATGCCGACGATGACGACGACCATCATCATTTCCATCAGCGTGAACCCGCGGCGGCGCGCCATCAGTAGTCCACCCGCGCGCTGAGGCTCTTGGGGTTGCCCGGCGTGCAATCGGACACGCTCACCCGCACCGTGACCGTGACCGGCACCAGACTCGGGATCGGCACGGCAAAATCCTCATAGCCGCCGGGCGGGAGCATGATGCTGCCGCAATACCCGGGGTTGTCCCACAACCGCTGCATCGCGATCACGAGCCCGGCCTCGGCCGCCTGCCGGGCAGTGACCCGCTCGCGGAAAAACTTGCTGTGGCGGGCCTCGGTGGTGGCAGCGAAGAGCATAAAGTAGGACGCGATCCCGCAGACCATGGCGATGAAAATCACGATCCCGAGGGCCGCGCCGCGCTGGTTCTGTAGCATGTGATCGCTCCTAGAAACAAGAACGCCGGACCACCTGGTTCGGTAGCCCGGCAATCTCATGGAGGCGCGCGATGCTGGTTCGGCAGCCCGGCGGTCTCATGAGACCCGTAGCTTTGCGTCTCCGCCTCGCGGCGGATTTGCCAGTTCGCCAGTGACAGAATCGATTGTGCAAGCAGATAAAGTATGCCTGATCGGCAAAAATCGTGTCAAGCCGGTGGGCGTGGGCTCACGCTCTCCTGCACCCACCGCCGGTAGGGGGCGTGGCCAGCCACGACCGGCATGGCGATGACCTCCGGAGTCTCGTACGGGTGGGCAACCAATACCTCCCGGCGTAGCCTGGCGAAGGCGCCACTCGTTGTTTTGATGATCAGCAGGACTTCGTTGGCTTGCTCGATCCGACCCTTCCACCGGTAGATCGAGGTCAATCCAGGGACGATGTTGACGCACGCCGCCACCCGCCGCGCAATCAACCGGCGGCCCAGCCGCCTGGCGACGGCCTGGGTTGGACACGTCACGAGCACGACCAGGACTTGTGAGCGCTTCATCCCCCACCTGCCGACATTCGATCTCAGAGATGTCTCTGAGATCGATCGTCAGCGCCGCAGCGCGACCTGGCAATCGTTGCCCTCTTGCCGCACGATCACATGCCCTTCGCGGGCCAGCCACCCCAGGCTCATGAGGGCCAGCTCGCGCGGGCGGCTGATCCCTGACACCACGTCTGCGAACTGCGCTTCATCGTGGCTGTCCAGGTAATGCCAAATCTCGCCGGCGATGATGCCGATCTCCGTGATCATGCGCCCTCCCTCCCTATTCTTGCGATGCTCCGCGTAGCGCTGCCAACCGATCCTGCGCGCTGTGGGCTTCAGGGCTCGACTCGCGAGCCGCGCCCTCGTACACGCGTTCCGCCTCCTGGATCTTGCCGTCCCGCTCCAGCAGTTTGGCCAATGCCAGCTGGCCGCGCACCCGCCAGGGAGGCTGCTTGATGGACCGATACCTGGCGATCGCGGTCCCGATGTCTCCAGCCTCTTCATAGCACGAGGCCACCCGGTACGCGATCTCGCCGCGCAACGCCGGCATCAACTGTTCCGCATCATCATACCACCGAAGGGCTTGCGCATAGGCGCCTTCCTGCCGGGCGTAATCCGCCAGCCGTTTGGCCAGCTTGGCCCGATGCCGCCTCGGCAGCTGCGCCGTTTGGTACGCTAGGCGTAGCCATTCCATGGCATCCGCGACCGAGGTCTGGCGGGAGAGCAGATCAGCCAGTAGCAGCCGCGCATCCACCGACTCATCAGACCTCGGCGCCCCATCGATCGCCTCCTGGCAATACTTGCGCGCCATCGACTCGTCGTTCTGCTCAAGCGCGACCAGCGCTAGGTAGTAGGCGGCGCGGGCTGATGAGGTTGTGCGCTGCCGGTTGCTGCGGATCGCGTTCAGCTGCGCCCGGGCGAGCTGAGGCTCGCCTTGGTTCAAGTACGTCAACGCAAGGGCCAGGCGCGCGTCATCAGCCAGCGACGTATGCCCATCGCCGATGAGCTGCTGGAACACCTCAGCCGCTTGTGCGTGGCGCCCCAACTGCAGCTGGATCCGGCCCAACTGATACCGGGCGTACTCAGCCTGGGACCCGGAGCCTCCCTCCAGCGCCTGCTTGAAGAAGGCTTCGGCTGCTTGCGGTTGCCCCTGAAACAGGTTCACATCGCCGAGCCCATTCAAAGCGGCTTGCCGGGTCGCACCGGAGGCGCCTTCGAGGGCGAGCTTGTAGACGGTCTGCGCTTGGGGCGCGTTGCCCATCGACAGCGCGATGTTCCCGAGGCGCACCTGCAACTGTGCGCGCTTGCCAGCATCCTGCGTCTCGCGCAGCAGCCGGTGGACCGCGTCCTTCGCCGCGCCATCCCGGCCTGCGGTCTGGTGCGCGTCGATGATCGCAAGCTGACTGTCGAAAGCGAGCGCATGGCGCGGGTCGCTGGCCACCACCTGCTCGTACCGGGCCAGCGCCTCAGGATACCGGTTCAACTGCACGAGGCAGCCGGCTTGCGCGAACAGCGCTTCGGTTTTATGCTCCGGGCGGCGCAGCGCCAGGTATCGGGTAAAGGAGTCGACGCTGTCCTGGCATTGGCCGAGCCGGTACTGTGCCCAGCCTAACCCGAACAATGCCAGGTCGCCCCATGAGGACTGCTGCGCTGCCTCGCGCGCGCGGCGGTACGCGGCCAGTGACTCGGAGAACCGGCCCAGCGCAGTCAGCGCTTCGCCATAGTACACCCCGGCCTGCGCCGCGACGGCTGGATCCTTCGTCTGCATAACAAGCTCGCGCAACACGTTCGACGCCTCTTCATGCCGGTCCAGCTGCACCAGGCACAAGCCTTGGAACAGCTGCCCATCCTGCGCCGCCGGCGTCCCAGGGTAGCGGGCGACCACGTCTTCGAAGGCTTCTGCCGCGGCCGCGTACGCCTGCTGGTTCAAATAGATAAGGCCCAACCCCAGCCTGGCCTGCGGCGCCCAGGTCGAGTTCGCATCGCGCAGCAGCAGCCGCTGGAACGCTTGGCGCGCGCGCACCAACTGGACCGCACGCCGGCTGATGTCGCCGTCCCAAAACAACACTTCAAGCCACCGCGGATCCTTTGCCGCTAGCTGCTGCTTCAGCCGGTCTAAGACGCTGAGCGCCTCGGGGGCGCGCTGGAGCCGATCCAGGCTGACCGCGAGCCAGATGGAGACGCGGGAGAATTCTTCAGCCTCAGGGTGCTCGGTGAGGAACCGGCGGGCGAGTTGCGCAGAGGCGAGAAAGTCTTCGCGCAGAAACGCCTGCTGCACCTCGGCATAGCCTGGCGTGATTTCGAGGGCGCGCGCCGCGCACGGGAGGACGACGCTGGTGGCCAGGACCCACCCAGCGATAATGGCGAAATGGGGGACAGCCACCGATTTTCTCAAACGTGAGGCAATGGAAATGAGTGGCTGTCCACAATTATTCATACTGTGGCCAGCGGACGCTGCGCAAGCGCGAGCGAGCCCTTGGGGCCGGTGAGGAGCGGCTGCAGCGCGCGGCCGGTGGCAGAGCGCGGCTCGGCTGCGACCTGCTCCGGCGTCCCGGCAGCCACCAGTTCGCCGCCAGCGTCACCACCGTCCGGCCCCAGGTCAATCACATGGTCGGCGGTTTTGACCACGTCCAGGTTGTGCTCGATCACAATGACCGTGTTGCCGTGCTCGACCAGCTGGTGCAGCACGCGCAGCAGCTTCTCTACGTCCGCGAAGTGCAGGCCGGTCGTCGGCTCATCCAACAGGTAGAGCGTGCGGCCGGTGGCGCGCCTGGACAGCTCCCGCGAGAGCTTGATGCGCTGCGCTTCCCCGCCCGAGAGGGTGGTGGCCGGCTGGCCCAACTCCACATACTCCAGCCCGACATCGCGCACCGTGCGCAGCTTCTGCTCGATGGCCGGGATCGGGGCGAAAAGCTCCAACGCCTCCTCGATGGTCATGGCCAGGACATCGGCAATGGACCGCCCTTTATAGAGGACCTGCAGCGTCTGGTCGTTGAACCGCTTGCCCTTGCACACCTCGCACCGCACGTACACGTCCGGGAGGAAATGCATCTCGATCTTCTTGATCCCATCGCCCAGGCACGCCTCGCACCGGCCGCCTTTGACGTTGAAGCTGAACCGGCCTGGCTTGAACCCACGCAGCTTGGCCCCAGGCGTCTGGCTGAACAGGTCGCGGATCGCATCCAGCGCGCCGGTGTACGTGGCCGGGTTCGAGCGCGGGGTGCGGCCGATCGGCGACTGGTCGATGACGATGACCTTATCCAGCGCCTCGATGCCGGTGAGCTGCTCGTGCGCGCCGGGCCGCTCCTTGCTGCCGTAGAGCCGCCGCGCCAGCGCGCGGTACAGGATATCGTCGATGAGCGTGGATTTGCCTGAACCAGAAACCCCGGTCACACAGATGAACCGGCCGAGCGGGAACGCCACGTCGATGCCTTTGAGGTTATGCTCGGCCGCGCCATGAATCGTCAGCCTCGGCGCGCCTTCCGCCGGCCGGCGTTCCTTCGGCAGCGGGATGAAGCGCTGCCGGCTCAAGAACTGCCCGGTCACGCTGCGCGGCTCCTTCACGATGTCCTGGAGCTGGCCCGCGGCGACGACCTCGCCCCCATGCTTGCCGGCGCCTGGACCTAAGTCCACGATGTGATCAGCCCGCCGGATGGTCGCCTCGTCATGCTCGACGACCACGAGCGTGTTGCCCAAGTCGCGCAGCCGCTGCAGCGTGTTGAGCAGTTTGTCGTTGTCTCGCGGGTGCAGCCCGATCGACGGCTCATCCAGGATGTACAGCACGCCGACGAGCCCAGAGCCGACCTGCGTGGCCAGCCGGATGCGCTGCGCTTCCCCGCCTGAAAGACTGGCTGAGGCCCGATCCAGCGTCAGGTATCCCAGGCCCACATCGAGCAAGAACTGCAGCCGCGTGGTCAGCTCCTTCACGATCGGTTCAGCCACAGCGCGGTGCGCAGCCGCCAGCCGCAGACCGGCCGCCCAGGCGAGTGCAGCGGTCACCGGGTCATGCGTGACCTCGGCGATGTTCCGGCCGTCAACCAGCACCGCGAGGCTGCCTGGCTTCAGCCGCGCGCCATGGCAAGCCGGGCACGGCTGCTCGCTCATGTACCGGGCGATGTCTTCTTTCACATAATCTGAGTCGGTCTGTTTGAACCGGCGCTCGAGATTCGGGATGACGCCTTCGAACGGGTTGCCCCAGACCTCATGCTCCGAGCCGTACAGCAGCGCCTTCTGCGATTTCCGCGACAGCGTCCGGTACGGCACGTCCATGCTCACACCCAGGCGGGAGGCGGCCGCGCGCAACAGCTGGTTATAGTAAATCACCATGTGGTGGCCGGAGCGTTTCCACGGCGCGATCGCCCCCTCGCGCAGCGTCAGGCCAGGGTCGCGGATGACCAGCTCCGGGTCGACGTCGAGCCGCTTGCCCAGCCCGTCGCATGTCACACACGCCCCGTACGGCGAATTGAAGGAGAACGCGCGCGGCGATAGCTCTTCCACGCTGAAGCCGCACGCCGGGCAGGCGTAGAGCTCGCTGAAGGTCTGTTCCTGCGCAGCCTTCGGCGCCCCGTTGGCAGAGGACACGATGATGATGCCTTTACCGACCTTGAGTGCTGTTTCGATCGATTCGGTGAGCCGCGAGACTGCATCCGGTTCGATGGTGAGCCGGTCCACGACCACCTCGACGGTGTGCGCCCGCTTCTTGTCCAGCAGGATCGGCTCATCCAAATCGCGCACGGTGCCGTCCACCCGCACTTTCACGAACCCCTGGCGCTTCGCGTCCCGGAACACATCCGCGGCTTCGCCCTTGCGCCCGCGAATGACCGGGGCCAGGATCTGCACCTCTCGGCGTGAGGACTTAGCCTGCACCTGGGCGACGATCTCCTGCGCCGACTGCCGGGCGATGGGCGTGCGGCAGGTCGGGCAATGCGGGGTCCCGGCCCGGGCGAAGAGCACGCGCAGGTAGTCGTAGATCTCGGTCTGGGTGGCGACGGTGGACCTGGGGTTGCTGCCGGCGGTGCGCTGCTCGATGGCGATGGCCGGCGAGAGGCCCTCGATCGCGTCCACGTCCGGCTTGTCCAGCCGGTCGAGGAACTGGCGCGCGTAGGCGGAGAGGCTTTCGATGTAGCGGCGCTGCCCTTCGGCGTACAGCGTGTCGAAGGCGAGCGTGGACTTGCCGGAGCCGGACAGGCCGGTGACCACGATCAGCCGGTTCCTGGGCAAGACCAACGAGATGTTCTTAAGATTATGCTCGCGCGCGCCGCGGATGGTGATCTGGCCGTCGGCGTGGGGCTGGGATGGTGGCGTTTTCATGTTGAGAACAGCCCCCGCCCGGCCGCAGCCCCGCCCTGGCGGGGCGGGTGCGTTGGCCGAACGGGGGCTGCCTGCGACGGCAAGTTACCGCCGGCTCTTCTTGCGGCGCTGACCGCCGCGGGCCATCTTCGCTCTCGAGATGTCCCCCTGCTTGTCGACGAAATAGAGGTACCCGCGCTGCTTCTTGATGCCAACCTTCGCGACCTTCTCTGCCATTATGGAACGTCACCCCCTCTCGTGCTCGTTACGTGCCAAGCTGCACACGGCTGAACAAGCGATCCAGCGTGGCGACTGCTGACCGCACGGCCAGCTCGCTGGTCTTGGGATTCACGCTGGGACGGCTCTGGACGCGGCAGAGGATCTCCCCGCAATCACCGACCGCGGAGATTTCATGGACGTTGCGTCGCAGCGACGGATCGGCGACCACGCGGATGCGGGCCCGGGCGCCGGCGTGGCCTCCGGCCAAGGCCAGGGCTGCGGCCACGTTGGTGTTCTGCGGAAACGCGGCGACCGCCTGCCGCGGCGTGCCCTCAAAAATGGTCGTTGGACGGCGCAGGCCTGCAAGGCGCAGCCCTCGTGCGCGGACGTACGGGGCGTCGGCCAAACTGCGCGGGGGCTTGCTGGTGGTCAGCGTGAGGCGGCGGATCCGGCCGACGGCCAGGGCCTTGATGCCATCGAGCCCGATGAGCGCGCCGCTCGGAATGAAGATGCGCCCGCGGGAGCGGGACAGCGCCGCCTTCCACCGGCGGCAGATCAGCAAGCCGCCGACGCTCATCACAAGGACGTCGCGGTGGGCCGCCAGCGCCATGGGCACGAGTTTGGCAGCGGCGTCACCGGATGCGGCTTCGAGGATGACCTGGCTCTTGCGGATAAGCTGGGGGAGCGTGACGATCGGAGGGCTCCGGCGCAGGCGACGCGCAAGCCGCTGTGCATGCCGGGGATCGCAGTCATGGATCGCGACGAGCCTCGCGGAGTGCTTATAGCGTCGTTCGATCGCCTCGGCCAAGCGGGCGCCGATCGCACCGCAGCCGACCAGGCCAACCCGCACCATTACGGGTGAAGCGGGTCAAGCAAACGGTCCTCAGACAGTTGGCACGCCTCGGTGGTCACCTGCACGATGCGGTTCTGCTCATTGACCAGCACGACTTTCGGGGCCGCCTGCCCCATTTCGGCCGGCGTGACTTGGCCGTACGCCAGCACGATGACGGTGTCCCCCGGCGAGATCAGGCGCGCGGCCGCGCCGTTGATGCACACGGTGCCGGAGCCGGAGGGGCCCTCGATGCAGTAGGTGACCACGCGGGCGCCGTTGGTCACATCGACCACATGGACCTGCTCGTAAGGGGCCAGGTCCGCCGCCTTCATCAGCTCAGCATCGAGGGTGATGCTGCCAGCGTACTGGACGTTGGCTTCAGTCACCCGCGCGCGGTGGATCTTGGAACGGCAAATGGTGCGTAGCATCGTTAGGGTGTCGAGTTTCTCGACGGTGTATTATCACACGTCGACGAGAAGATTGTCAATTAACCGGGTCTTCCCGACGGTGGCGGCGATGATGAGCGCGCTCCGGCGCGAGAGCCGCGGCCGGCGCGCCAGCGTGTCCGCGTCGACCGCGGCCGCGTACTGCACCCTCACGCTCTTGGCGGCCCATCGCATGGCAGCCTCGACGCGCGCGCTGCGGCGCTCGCCTCGCCGGATCGCCTCGCGGGCCGCCCGGAGGGCCTGCCACAGGGCCAGCGCGCGGCGGCGCTCATCCGCGTCGAGGTACGCGTTGCGCGAGCTCATGGCCAGGCCGTCCGGCTCACGCCTCGTCGGCAACACCCGCAGGGTGATGGGCAACCCCAGGTCGCGGATCAGCTGCCGGATGACGAGCGTCTGCTGCAAGTCTTTCTGCCCGAAGTATGCCCGGTGCGGACGGGTGAGGTTGAACAAGATCGAGACGACCGTGGCCACGCCGGTGAAATGCCCTGGCCGGACCTTCCCTTCCCAAATCGCGCCCAGGCGCCCCACTGCGATCCGCGTCTGAAACCCTGGCGGGAACACCGACGCGGCCGGCGGGACGAACGCGAGCGTGGCACCCGCCGAGGCGGCCAGCCGGAGATCCGTGGCCAACGGACGCGGATACCGGCGGAAATCCTCCCGCGGCCCGAACTGCAGCGGGTTCACAAAAATCGTCACGATCACCGCGTCGCACTCGCGCGCGGCACGCCGGATCAATGAGCAATGGCCCTCGTGGAGCGCGCCCATCGTGGGCACGACGCCGATCCGCTGGCCGCGGGCGCGCAGCCGGTCGACCGCCTGCCCCATCTGCTGTGGAGCGCGAATCACCCGCATGCCGCGAGTAGCTCCGCGATCGTGCGCTTCAGGACCGGATGCGTGAGCGCAGGGGCAAGTTCCGCGAGCGGCTCGAGCACGAACCGGCGCTCATGCAGCCGCGGGTGCGGCACGGTCAAGCGCGGCTCCTGCACCACCTGGCTGTCATACAGAAGCAAGTCGAGGTCGATCGGCCGCGGGCCCCACCGCTCAGGCGAGGACTGCCGGCCCAGGGTGCGTTCGATGGCTTGCAGCGACGTGAAGAGCTGGTGCAAGGTGAGCGGGGTGTCCAGCTCGATGACGGTGTTGAGGAACTTGCCTTGGGGAGGCCCGCCTACAGGATCTGTCTCGCGAATGCAGGCCATCTGGATCAGCTGAGCCCCGCGGGTGGCGGCCAACGCCTTGGCCGCCTGGTCGATCAGGGCGAGCCGGTCACCGATGTTGGAGCCGAGGCCGACAAACGCACGCGCCATGGGCGGCGCTTTCAGGCTCAGAGCGCGCGGGCGAGCCGGTCCACCGCTTCGCGGATGCGATCGGTGGGCACGGTGAGCGACATGCGGATGTAGCCTTCGCCGGAGGGGCCGAACCCGACGCCAGGAGTCAGAACCACGTTGGCGCGCTCAAGCAACGTGCGCGCGAACTCGATGGAGGACTCCTGGGTCGGCACCCGGGTCCAGATGTAGAGGCTGGCCTTCGGCTTGGCGATGTTCCAACCAGCCTTGCCCAACCCATCGACCAAGACATCGCGGCGTTCCTGGTAGATGGCCAGCGTCTGCTGAAACGGCGCCTGGTCGCCCTCGAGGGCTTGGATGCCGGCCCACTGCACCGGCTGGAAGATGCCGGAGTCGATGTTGTTCTTCAGCTTGCCGAGTGCCGCGATGAGCTTCGCGTTGCCGCACGCCCAACCGATGCGCCAGCCGGTCATGTTGTACGTCTTGGACAGGCTGTGGAACTCGATCCCGACCGACTTGGCCTCCGGCAGCTCCAGAAAGCTCATCGGCCGATGGCCGTCGAACGCGATTTCGGAATACGCCGCATCATGCGCGATCGCGAACCCGTACGTCTTGGCCAGGTCCAGCGCTTCCTGGTACTGTGCCGCGGTCGCGATGGCCGCGGTCGGATTGTTCGGGTAGTTGAGGAACATGATCTTGGTCCGGCGGACCGCCTTCTGGCTGATGGCGCCCACGTCCGGAAAAAAACCGTTCTCTTCCAGCAGCGGCATGGACACGATGTCCGCGCCGGCGAACACCGTGCCGCTGCGGTACGGCGGATAACACGGGTCAGGCACCAGGACCGCGTCCCCTGGGTTCGCGATGGCCAGCGGTAGGTGCGCGATGCCCTCTTTCGAACCCAAGAGCGGCAGCACCTCGGTGTCCGGGTCCAGCGTCACGTTGAACCGGCGCTGGTACCACGCCGCGATCGCGCGGCGCAGCTGGGGCACCCCCTCGGTGAAACTGTACCGGTGGTTGACGCCCTGGTCTGCAGTCTCGTGCAGCGCCTTGAGGATGTGCGGCGGCGTGGGCAGATCCGGGTCGCCGACCCCCAGGTCGATGACATCCTTGCCCTCGGCCTGCAGCTTCCGCTTCGCCTTGTCGATTTCGACGAAGAGATACGGCGGAAGCTTGGCGAGGCGCTCGGACGGGCCGAACCTAGGCTGCGCCGCTGTCCCGACCGTCATGCCATCCCCTTCAACACATCGGCCATGTCATACAGCCCTGGCGTGCGGCCTTTGACGAACTGCGCCGCCATCAGCGCACCGCCGGCGAACACATCCCGGCTCTGTGCTCGGTGCGTCAGTTCTAGACGCTCGGATGCTCCGGCGAAGATCACGGTGTGGTCGCCCACAATGTCGCCGGCCCGGAGGGCATGCACCGGGATGGCGGACACGGGTTGTTTCCGGCCCGCAGCCACGGCCTCGGCCAGCCGCTTCGCCGTGCCGCTCGGCGAATCTTTCTTAAGCTTGTGGTGGGCCTCGATGATCTCGACGTCAAACCCCTGTCCCAGCCGCTCGGCCGCCAGCGTTGCGAGCTCGAAGAGCACGTTCACGCCCAGGCTCATGTTCGGACTGAATACGATGGGGATCTGTTTCGCAGCACCCGCAAGCGCGTCCTGCTGTGCCGGAGTCAACCCGGTCGTGCCGATCACCATCGGTTTGCGCAATTCGGCGGCAAGAATCGCGTGCTGGATCGTCACCTCCGGCACCGTGAATTCGATGAGGACATCGCCACGGCCGAGCGCGGCGCGCGCATCGTCCGTCACCGGCACCTTCAGCGGCTCCGGCCGTCCAAGCACTATGCCGTAGTCATGGCCCAGCGATGGATGGCCGGAGGCTTCCAGCGCGGCCGCGATGGTACACATTGAATCGGCCAGCGCCAGCGTGGCGATGCTCCGCCCCATTCGTCCGCACGAGCCTGAAATAACCAGTTTCACCGGGGTCATCAAGTCTTCCTCGTCTTCTTCGCAGCCTTCAACAGTCCGTACGCGGTCAGCGCCTCGCGGAGCTTGGCCTCGTTCGCGTCCGACATCTCGCACAGGGGCAGCCGCAGCTCAGGCTGGATCATGCCCAGCATGCCCATGGCGGTCTTAACCGGGATCGGGTTGGTTTCCAGGAACAGCGCTTTCGTCACGGCTGCGAGTTGCTGCTGGATCTTCAGCGCGTCCTGGCGCCGGCCGGCCTCGAACGCCGCCACCAGCTGCGCGGTCTCCTTCGGCAGGATGTTGGCCGCAACCGAAATCACGCCGGTGCCGCCGATCGAGAGCACCTCATACGTCAGCGCGTCATCGCCTGAGATCAACGCCATCTTGCCGCGCGTCACGCGGAGGATCTCTTTCATCTGCGCCAGGTTGCCGCTGGACTCCTTCACCGCCACGATGTTCTGGATGCTGGAGAGCCGCTCGAACGTGGCCGGCTCGATGTTGACCGCGGTGCGCGACTGGATGTTGTAGACCACCAACGGCAGGTCCACCGCCTCGGCGATCGCCTTGAAATGCAGGTACAGGCCCTGCTGCGTCGGCTTGTTGTAGTACGGCGAAATCAGCAGCGCGCCGTCAGCCCCGGCCCGCCGGGCATGGTCGGTAAGCCGGATCGCCTCGCGCGTGCAGTTCGAGCCGGTGCCGGCCATGACGCCGATGCGGCCGCGCGAGAGCTGCACGACCAGCTCGATCACCCGGTCATGCTCCTCAAACGTCAGCGTCGCTGACTCGCCGGTCGTGCCGCACGGCACGAGGCAGCTGGTGCCGGCCTTGACATGCATCTCGACCAGCCGTTTCAGCGCCGGCTTATCCACCCGGTCGTTCCGAAACGGCGTGACCAGCGCCACCATGGAGCCGCGCAGCGGCAAGCTCATACGCTCACCCGCCCGTCAAACACGCGCCGCGCCGGGCCTTCCAGCACCACGTGGGTCACGCGGCTGCCCACCCTGAAACTGATCGTCAGTGTGTCGCCGCTGCGGGTCGTGACCGACACGCGCCGTGGGCCTGGGCGGCCAGGCAGCCCGTAGATGATCGCCGCAGCGGTGGCGCCGGTGCCGCATGCGAGCGTCTCAGCCTCGACCCCGCGTTCGTACGTCCGGATCCGGAGGGCGTGGCGGCCTGCCGGTTGGATGAAGTTGACGTTCGCACCCTTCGGCGCGAACGCGGCGTGGCGACGGAGCGCGCGGCCCAGCCTCGCAACATCCACCCGGTCCAGCGCCGGCACGCGCACGACGAAATGCGGCACGCCGGTATTGATGAAATCTCCCGTGATCAGCCGGCCAGCCACGCGCACGCGCAGCCCCTGGCGCAGCATCGCAGGGTCGGTCATGCCCAATCGTACGCGTTCGCCTGAGACCGCAGCCTGCAGCCGGCCGGCGCCGCTCTCAATAGAGACTCTCCGGCGGCCCACGTACCGGGCCACGCACCTGGCCCCGTTGCCGCACATGTCGGCTTCAGACCCATCGGCATTGAAGATGCGCATCCGCACATCGGCGATGCGCGACGGCTCGAGGAGCAGCACGCCGTCCGCGCCGATGCCGCGCTGCCGGTCGCACAGCGCGCGACTGACCGTCGGCCAGCGGCGGGTGAGCCGCCGGGCCCCGTTGCGGGAAGCATCCACGACGATGAAATCGTTACCGGCCCCAACCATCTTGGTGAACGCGAGTGTCGGCATCACAACAGCGTGCTCGGCACCACGTCGTGCCGGATCAGGTCCTCGAATGTTTCGCGCCGTCTGATGACGGCCCAGCGCCGGCCCTTGACCAGCACTTCCGGCGCGCGCCGGCGGCCGTTGTAGTTGGACGCCATGACCGAGCCGTACGCCCCGGCGCCCATGATCGCAAGCTGAGTCCCCGGCCCGACGCTGCCGAGGCGCCGGTCGCGGGCAAACACGTCCGCGCTCTCGCAGATCGGCCCCACGACATCGTAGAGGCCGCCGTGGCCGTTGGCCGGCTGGCGCGCGGTCACCGGCATGACTTCATGGTACGCGCCGTACAGCGCCGGCCGGATCAGGTCGTTCATGCCGGCGTCCACAACCGCGAGCTGTTTGCGGCGGGCCTGCTTGACGTACAACACCTCGGTGACCAGGATGCCGGCATTGCCCACGATGAACCGGCCAGGCTCCAGGATCAGCTTCACGCCGAGTCGCTGCAACCGCGGCATGATGGCGTCCGCGAAGGCCTTGGGGGTCTGCGGCCGCTCATCCTTGTAGATGATCCCCAGCCCGCCGCCCAGGTTCAGCCACTCAAGCGGCGCCCCGGCAGCCCGGCCTGCCTGTAAGACGACGGCCGCCCGGTCGATGGCCTGCAGGAACGGCCGCGACTCGGTAATTTGCGAGCCGATATGCAGGTGCAGGCCGATGAATCGGATGCCGCGAAAGCGCCGATGCTCGCGCAGCAAGCGCGTGGCGGTGGCCGGGTCGATGCCGAACTTGCTCTCGGCCTTGCCGGTCGTGATGTGCTTGTGCGTGTGCGCGTCCACGTCCGGGTTCACGCGCAAGGCCACCGGCGCGATGGTGCGCATCCGCCGGGCCACGGTGTTGATCGCGTCCAACTCGGCCGCGGATTCCACATTGAAGCAGCAGATGCCGCGGCGCAGCGCCTCGCGGATCTCCTCAACGGATTTGCCGACGCTCGCGAAAACGATCCGCGAGGGCGGGCAGCCGGCGCGCAGCGCCTTGAACAGCTCGCCGCCGGAGACGATGTCCAGCCCTGCCCCATGCGAGACCAGCAGGCGCAGGATCGCCAGGTTCCCGTTCGCCTTGACCGAGAAGCAGATGAGCGGCCGCAGCGCGGCAAACGCCGCGCGCAGCTTCTCCAGGTGCTCCACCAGCGTCCGGTGGCTGTACACGTACACCGGCGTGCCGGCCGCGTCGGCGATCCGGCGGACCGGAACACCTTCACAGTACAGCTCGCCGCGGACGCGCGTAAAATCGTGCGGGTAGTAGTACGCCATCTCGTCGGGTTAGGCGGCCTTTAATCGCCGGCGCCACTGCGCCAGCGCTTTCGCGACGAGGGCCGGGTTCGTGCTGCCCTCGCTGCGTTTGTGCTCGACCGACCGCTTCGGGTCCAGCAGGGCCAGCGCCTCGCGGCTGAACTTCGGTGAAAAGTGCTGGAACTCTTTCAAGGGCAGCTCGCACAGCCGCAGGCCGCGGTGCTCGGCCGCCGCCACGACGTGCCCGACGATCTCGTGCGCCTCGCGGAACGCGATGCCGCGCTCCACCAGGAACTCGGCCAGGTCGGTCGCGCACATGGTGTCCGACTGCAGCAGCGCGGCCGCGGTGGCCGGCCGGATCTGCACGTGGGCCATGAGCGGTGCTAACACCCCAAGGCTGCTCTGCACCGCTTCCACCGCCTCGAAGACGAACCGCTTGTCCCACTGCAGATCCCGATTATACGACAGCGGCAAACCCTTCATCACCGTCAAAAATCCGGCCAGCTCGCCGATCAACACGCCGGCCTGGCCGCGGATGAGCTCCAGCACGTCCGGGTTCTTCTTCTGCGGCATGATGCTCGAACCGGTCGCGAACGCGTCGTCCAGCGAAAGGATGCCGAACTCCTGGCTCGTCCACAGCACCACGTCTTCGGCCAACCGCGAGAGGTGGACCGAGATGCTGGCGAGCACCGAGAGCAGCTCCATCGCGAAATCCCGGTCCGAGACTGCGTCCATGCTATTCTGCGCCACCCGGGGAAACCCGAGCAGCTTGGCGACGTAGCGCCGGTCGATGGGCAGCGAGGTGCCGGCCAAGGCGGCGGCGCCCAGCGGCAGCACGTCGATGCGCTTGCGCGAATCGGTGAGCCGCTCGGCGTCCCGCTCCAGCATTTCGACGTACGCCAGCAAGTGGTGCGCGAAGAGCACCGGCTGCGCGCGCTGCAGGTGCGTGTAGCCTGGGATGACGACGTCCTTGTTGGATTCGGCCGTCTCGACGAGCGACCGCTGCAAGGCGCGGACGCCCCGCAGCGTTGCGGTCACCGCGTCGCGGCAGTACAGGCGCAAATCCAGCACGACCTGGTCGTTGCGGCTGCGCGCCGTGTGCAGCTTGCCGGCGACCGGGCCGACCTCGGCCTGCAGCATCTGCTGGATCTGCGTGTGGATGTCCTCGACCTTCGGGTCCGGCGTCCACTCCCCGCGCTCGATCCGGTGCTGGATGCGGGCCAGGCCCCGCACCAGCCGGCCGGCGTCGGCCGGCGGGATGATCCGCGTCTTGCCCAGCATCTTGGCGTGCGCGATCGAGCCGTGCACGTCGTACCATGCCAGACGGTAATCCACCTGGATGCTGGTCGTGAACTTCTCCACCAGCGGGTCGGTCGGCTGGTGGAACCGCCCGCCCCACATCTTTTTGCCGCGTCGCATCGTCATCGCGCTCCGCTGCCTTCGAACGGCAGCCCATACAGCTTCAGAAATCCGTCCGCATCCCGCTGGTCAAAGTCATCCTGCGCCGAGTACGTGGCGAGCCGCTCCTTGTACAAGCTGTGCGGCGAGCGCCGGCCGGTGACCCGGCACGCGCCTCGGTACAATTCCAGCCGCACCGTGCCGCTGACGCGGCGCTGGCTCTGGCGGATGGCCGCATCCAGCACCTGTTTCAGCGGCGTGAACCATAGGCCGCCGTACACCAGGCGCGCGTACGGTCCGCTCAGGGACTGCTTGAACGCGAGCAGCTCCCGGTCCAGCACCAGCCGCTCCAGGTCCTGGTGCGCGGCCAGCAGGATCACTCCGGCCGGCGCCTCGTAGACCTCGCGCGATTTGATGCCGACCACCCGGCTCTCAATCATATCGGACCGGCCCACGCCGTGCGCCCCACCCAGCGCGTTCAACGCCTGAATGAGGCGGACGCCGTCGAGCAACCGGCCATTCAACGCGACCGGCACGCCCTTGGCGAACTCGATGGTGATGGACTGCGGCCGTGACGCGGCCCGCGATGCTTGCCGCACCGACCGAAACGTGTCAGCCGGCGGCGCGGTCCACGGGTTTTCGAGCACCCCGGCCTCGATGCTTGTGCCCCACAGGTTTTCATCGATGCTGTACGGGCTGCGCTTGGTCACGTCGATCGGGATCTTGTTCGCGAGCGCGTACTCGATCTCTTCATCGCGCGAGCGGAATTCCCAGACACGCACCGGGGCCACGATCTCGAGCGACGGATCCAGGATCCGCGAGGTCACCTCGAACCGGACCTGGTCATTGCCCTTGCCGGTGCACCCGTGGCCGATGGCCCGCGCCTTCTCGGCATGGGCGACCTCGACCAAATGCTTTGCGATGAGCGGCCGGGACAGCGCGGTGGCCAGCAGGTAGCCGCCCTCATACACTGCGTGCGCCTGCAGCGCCGGCCACACGTACTCCTGCACGAACTCCCGGCGCAGATCGCGCACGATCACTTTCGCAGCGCCGGCGGCGTTCGCGCGGCGAATGGCGGCGGCGGACGGGTCGCCCTGGCCCAGGTTGGCCATGAAGCACACGACCCGGTAGTCCCGCTCCGCCAACCATTTCACGCACACCGAGGTGTCCAACCCGCCGGAATACGCCAGCACGATCGTTTTCATCGACGCGAGCCTTTCATCAAGTGCACGAGCAATGCTTTTTGCACGTGCAGCCGGTTCTCCGCCTGCTCCCACACGAGCGAACGGTCGCTCTCCATGACCTGATCCGTGATCTCTTCCCCGCGGTGCGCCGGCAGGCAGTGCATCACGCGGCACCCTTTCGCCGCGGCGAAGAGCAGCCGGTCATTCACCTGGTACGCCGGGAACGTCTTGCGCCGCATGATCTGCTCGGCTTCCTGGCCCATGCTGGTCCACACGTCCGTGTACACGACACGGGCCCCCCGGACCGCGGCACGCGGGTCTTGCGTCCACGTCAGCGGCACCTTCGCCGCCTTGGCGCGGCGGACCGCGGCCGACCAGATGCCGGCATCCGGCTTGTACCCGTTCGGGGTCGCCACGGCCAGCGGCACGCCCAGCATGCCGCACCCCTGGATCAACGAATTGAGCACGTTGTTGCCGTCGCCGACGTACGCCAGGCGGACGCTCCGCAGCGCGCCCACGCGCTCCTGGATCGTGTACAGGTCAGCCAGCGCCTGGCACGGATGCGCCACATCCGACAGGCCGTTGATGACCGGCACCGACGAGTACGTGGCGAATTCTTCCACCGTGCTGTGCGCGAAGGTGCGCAGCACGATCGCATCCACGTACCGGGACAGCACGCGTGCCGCGTCCTTGGCCGGTTCGCGCTGTCCCAAATGGATGTTGGCCTGGTCAAGATACGTCACCTGGCCGCCGAGCTGCCACACCGCGACCTCGAAGGCCACGCGGGTCCGCATGGACGGCTTCTGGAACACCAGCGCGACGGTCTGGCCGGCCAGCGCCGCCCGATGGCGAGACGGCTGCCGCTTCATGGCGGCCGTGTCGCGGAACAGCGCTTGGATGTCGCCAACCGAAAGGTCCGCTAAGGTCCGCAGATGCCGCGTCTTCATCCTGTGTGCCGCTCCAACACGCCTTCGAGAATGTCCAAGCCGCGATCCAATTGCGCGCGCGTGATGGTCATGGCCGGCAGGATGCGCAGCACCGTCTCCTGCGTGCAGTTGATGAGCAGCCGCGCTTCCCGGCATGCGGCCACGATCGGCCGGCCGTCGTGCCGCAGCTCCATGCCAAGCATCAGGCCCCGGCCCCGCACGTCCCGAATGAAGGCGAAGCGCTTCGCCCAGCCCTGCATCCGCGCCAGCGCCACCGCCCCGAGCTGTACTGTGCGCTCCAACAGTTTCTGCTTCTCGACCGCCTCGAACACCGCCAGCACGCAGGCGCACCCCAGGGGGCTGCCGCCGTAGGTCGTGGCGTGCGTGCCCGGCGTCAGCGCCTCCGCCACATCCGGCCGCGCGATCACTGCGGCGATCGGAAAGCCGCCGCCCAGCGCCTTGGCCAGAATCATCACATCCGGGATCACGCCGGCATGCTGGTAGCCGAACCATGTGCCGGTCCGCCCCATCCCGGTCTGCACCTCATCGAAGATGAGCAAGAGCTTCCGGGCATCGCACAGCGCCCGCAGCCCACGCAGATACTCGTCGGAAGCGACCCGGACGCCGCCTTCGCCCTGGATCGGTTCGACCAGCACCGCGACGGTCTTCTCTGTCACCGCCTGTTCGACGGCCTTCAAGTCGTTGAACGGTACGTGGACAAAGCCTGGCACCAGCGGCTCGAACCCTTCCTGATACTTGGTCTGCCCCGTGGCGGACAGCGCAGCCATCGTCCGGCCGTGGAAGGACCGGTCCATAGTGATGATCTCGTACCGGCCTGTTGCTCCGCCAGTGACCCCGTGGGCGGAGTGCCCCCATTTCCGGGCCAGCTTCACCGCAGTCTCCACCCCTTCGGCCCCGCTGTTGCAGAAAAAGACCTTACCCTCGAATGCCACGCTCACCAGCTTGCGCGCGGCCTTGGCCTGCAACGGGTGGTAGTACGTGTTGGCCACGTGCATGAGCCGTCCGGCCTGCCCGCGCAGCGCGGTGACCACGAACGGGTGGTTGTGGCCCAGCGCGCTCACCCCCCAGCCTGGGAACAGGTCCAGATACTCGTGCCCGTCGATGTCCCAGACCCGGCTGCCTTTGCCCTTGGTCAGCGACAGCGGCGCGCGCACGTACGTGTTCATCACATGCCGCTCGTACAGCCCGGCCAGCGTTGCGGCGGCGCGGCTCATCCGACCACCTGCGCAGGTGGTCGGATCATTTGACGATCTCCGTGCCGATGCCCTTTTTGGTGAAGATCTCCAGCAGCATCGCGTGCGGCATCGCCGCGTCGATGACGTGCGTCTTCTTCACACCGCCGCGCAGCGCGGCGATGCACGCGCCCACCTTCGGGATCATGCCCTCCTGGATCACCTGCCGTTCCATCAGGATCTTCGCTTCCTTGGTCGAGAGCGTCGAGATGAGCGAGCCGACGTCGCCGGCCTGGCGCAGGATGCCGCGCACATTGGTCAGCAGCACCAGTTTGTCAGCCTTCAGGTGCGCGGCCACCTCGCTGGCCACGTCGTCCGCATTGATGTTGTACAACTGCCCGTCCTCGCCCATGCCCACCGGCGAGATCACCGGGATCGCCCGCCGCGCGAAGATCAGGCGCAGCGGCGCGGCATGGACCGTCTTGACTGTGCCCACAAATCCCAATTCGGAGGCGCGCGCATGCGGGGCTGCGCCAATCACCGTCTTCGGGGGTGTGATGCTCTTCGCCCACCCGCCCGCCTCCTCGATCTGTCGCACCAGGCGGTGGTTCACCTCGGTCAGCGCCTCGTTCACGATGCGCATCGCCGCCTTGTCGGTGACGCGCATGCCGTCGATGAAAGCGCTCTTCTGCCCAAGCGCCGCCAGCTGCTGGGTGATGGCCGGCCCGCCGCCGTGCACCAGCACCGCGCGGATGCCCACGGCGCTGAGGAACACCAGGTCCTGCAAGATGCCACGCATCGCCGCCGGGTTGTCCACCGCGCTGCCGCCGTATTTGGCCACGATCACCCGGCCCTGGAACTGCTGGATGTACGGCAGCGCCTCGATCAAGATATCAGACTTCTTGATGTACTCGTCCATCGCGCTACGTGGCGTAGCCAGCGTTGATCTTGATGTACTCGACCGTCAGGTCGCCGGTGAACATCCACCCCCGGCCGGCGCCGGCGTGCAGGTCGATGACCACCTCCACGTGCGGCCGGGCGAGCAGCGTCCGCGTGACCGCCTTGCCGATCTTCAGCGCTGTCCCCTGCGCGACCACGGTCTGCCCGCTGATGCGGATCTCCAGCTTGTCCGGGTCGAACACGGCCGGCGAAGCGCCCACCGCCGCGGCCAACCGGCCAGGGTTCGGATCAGCCCCTGCCAGCATCGTCTTCACGAGCGGTGAGAACGCGACCTGCCGCGCAGCCAGCTGCGCGTCCCGGGCGGTGCGAGCGCCGCGGACTTCCAGCGCCATGGTCCGGGCGACCCCTTCTCCGTCTTCGACGATCATGCGGGCCAGCCGGTCGCACACCGCTTCCAACGCGGCGCCGAAGGCCTTGGCCGCAGCGCCGGTGACCGACGCGCCAGAAGCCCCGTTGGCCAGCACGAACACGCAGTCATTCGTGCTCATGTCCCCGTCGACGCTGATCCGGTTGAACGTGCGCTCCGTGGCCTGCCGCAAGAGCCGTGCCAGCAGCGCCGGGGCCACCTGTGCGTCCGTCGTGACCACGCACAGCATCGTGGCCATGGACGGCGCGATCATGCCTGAGCCCTTGGCCATGCCGCCGATGCGCACGCGGCGTCCGCCCACGGTCAGCTCCACCGCCGCCTCTTTGGACCGCAGGTCGGTCGTCAGGATCGCCTGCGCCGCATGGCGGTGGTGCGCCTGGCTGAGCGACGCCACGAGGTGCGGCACCGCCCGCACCAGGCGCGGCACCGGCAGCCGGCGGCCGATGATGCCGGTCGAAGCCAAGAGCAGTTGGGACTCTGGCAGGTGAAGCGCCTGCGCGGTGGCGCGGCTGATCGCGCGCGCGTCTTGCATGCCTTTGGGGCCTGTCAAACAATTGGCGCACCCGGAATTCAGCAGCACCGCCCGCGCGATCCCTTGCCGCACCCGCTGCTTGCTGATCAGCACCGGAGCAGCTTGGACGCGGTTGATCGTGAAGACCGCGGCGGCTGCCGAAGGACGGTCCGCCAGCACGAGCGCTAAATCAGGCTTACGGCTGCGCTTGATGCCGGAGTGCACCCCCGCAGCGGTAAACCCTTTGGCTGCAGTTACGCCCCCGAGCAAGGCCTGGTGCGCGCTCATAGGAGCCCGGCGGTTTCAGCCACGCCGGCCATCAGATTCATGTTCTGGACCGCCTGCCCGGCAGCACCTTTCATCAGGTTGTCAATCGCCGCCGAGACGATCAGCAGGTGCTGCCCTGCGTCCACAGTGAACCCGAGGTCGCAGTAGTTGGTGCCGGCCACGTCCTGCACCTTCGGCCAGGCGTTGACCGGGCGGATGCGCACGAACGGCGCGTCCTTGTAGAAGGCCCGGTAGGCCTGGTCCACGTCCTCCCACGCGCACGCCTTTGCCAGCCGGAAATACACGCTGGAGAGGATGCCCCGGGAAAGCGGCACGATGTGCGGCACAAACACGATCGACGGCGCGCCGGTTTTCGCGAAGCGGCTCAGCGCCTGGGCAATCTCCGGCATGTGCTGGTGCTTGTTCACCTTGTACGCCCATAGGTTCTCATGGACCTCCGGAAACATGAGCGCGGCTTCAGCCTTGCGCCCGGCCCCGGTCAGCCCTGACTTGGCATCCACAATGATGCCCTCGGCCTGCACCAGCCCAGCCTTCAACAGGGGGGCTGCAGCAATGATAACGGACGTGGCATAGCAGCCTGGGTTGGCGACCAGCTTGGCCGTGCGGATCGCGTCCTGGTTCAGCTCCGGAAGGCCGTACACCGCCTGCGGGAGCAGCTCTGGGTGGGCGTGCGGCTGAGCGTACCAGCGCTCGAAGCTGGTCGCGTCCTTGAGGCGGAAATCGCCGCCTAAGTCAATGACGCGGCGGCCGGCCTTGAGCAGCCCTGGCACCAGGTCCATCGAGACCCCGTGCGGGAGGGCGAGGAATGCGAGATCGCAGGCTGAGGCGAGGCGGGACGGATCTAGCGCTTCAACCGGCAGATCGACTTGGCCGGCAAAGCGCGGGAAGACCTCAGCCACCGGAACCGGTCGGTCCCATTTGGCCGAGGCCGCAAGATGCGTAAGCTGGACGTGCGGATGTTGCCGGAGGATCCGGATGAGCTCTTCGCCCGCGTACCCGGTCGCACCAGCGATGGCGACCTTGAGTGTTGGCATCTGCTCGGTTGGCTTGTCATGGTATCACAAAATCCATTGGCTCAAAGAGATAAACCGTTACCGCTTCGTCCACTGGAACCGCTTGCGGGCACCCTTCTGCCCATACTTCTTGCGTTCCTTCATGCGCGGATCGCGCGTCAACAGCCCAGCCCCTCGCAAGGTCGGGCGCAGCGCCTCGCTCAGGCTGAGCAGCGCGCGGGCGATGCCCATGCGGATGGCCCCGGCCTGACCGGTCGCGCCGCCGCCGACCACGCGGACGCGCACGTCCATCTTGCCGAGCAGATGGGTCAACAAGAGCGGCTCGCGGATCGCCATGCGCAGCGCCTCGCGGGGAAAATAATTGTCGAATGGCCGCGCGTTCACGGTGATCGTCCCGGTGCCAGGCATGAGGCGCACGCGGGCCACCGATTCTTTGCGGCGGCCGGTGCCGGCACTCGGCTTCGGCTCAACGGCCGGGACCTGCACAGTCGGCACTGGTGTCGCCGCCGGAACAGGCGTCGGGGCCGGCGCCGCGGACGTGAACTGGCTCATGCCTTGACCTTTCGTGTGCGCATCAGCGCGTCGCTGATCGGCGTCGGCTGCTGGGCCTCATGCGGGTGCGTCGCGCCCTTGTAGATCTTGAGTTTCGTCATCAGCTGGCGCGCCAGCGGACCGTCCGGCATCATGCCCCAGACCGCTTCCGTGATGATCCGCTCCGGCTGCTTCTCCTTGACGCGCGCAAACGACTGCTCGCTGCGGCCGCCAGGGTAGCCTGAGTAGCGCTGGTACCGCTTTTGGGCCACTTTCTGTCCGGTCACCACCACCTGCTCGGCGTTGATCACGATGACAAAATCCCCGGTGTCCAGAAACGGCGTATAATCGGCCTTGTGCTTGCCGCGGAGGATGTCCGCGATGCGGGCGGCCAGCCGCCCCAACACCAGGCCCTTGGCATCCACCAGGTGCCAGCGGTGCTCCATGAGCTTGACCGATGGGATCGTGGTCTTCATGTCAGCCTTTCGGAAGGGTCTGCCTACAAGAGCGACGACTTTAACACAGCCCCCCTTGCCTGTCAATGAGTTACGACGTTTGGAGCCTTGACGCGCAAGGAGCGCGGCAGGTATACTTCAGACAACAATTCAGCGTGCCCGAGAAAGCCACACCCGGAGTAATCCGGGGTCCCCGCCGCACAGTTTGAGGAAGGGCGGGCCCGCCAAGCAGTTTGGCGGGGGAAAGCCACGGGTCCTGTGAAGGACAGCCGGTTGCCGAACGCACAGGATCGCCGGGTTGCCGAAGGATCCGCTGCGCGGGGACTTCAGTAGCCTGGCGTTTTCTTTTTTCGATGGAGGGGGCACATAGATGACACGTCTGCGGACCGGACAGGCAGGGTTCACGCTCGTGGAGGTCCTCGCATCCATCCTGCTCCTCGTGGTGACGATCACCGCCGCGACATCCCTCCTCACGAACGGCATGATGGCCCTACGCATGAACGGCCATGACACGATCGCCCGCACCGCTGCGGTGCGTGAGCTTGAACGGCTGCAGGGGCTGCCCTGGGCTGATGCGGTCCCGGACGCGGACCCGCAGAACAACATCGAGAGCCTGCCCATGCCGTCGTACACGTTCACGGACGGCCTGCTGAACTTCGCCGGCTCCAACCCGTTGCCGGACGCGGTGGGCCGCGTGTATGTGGACAACGTGGACTTCAACAACGATGGCACCACCGATGCCAAGCTCGTGACGATCGACATCTCGGTCTACGGCACGTCCAACCCGCTCACCGCTAGCCTGTTCAGCCCCCTGTTTGAGTCCACGGCGCATGCCTCTGGCGGGGGCGGAGCCATCGGCGGAGGCGGAGGCGTCGGCGAACCGCCGCCAGGGGGTGGCGGCACACCCGCGCCCCTGCGATCCATCTGGCGGCTCACGGCCGTGCTCCCGAACGAGGCGCTATAACAGACACCATGCCGCGTTCGACGTCAACAAAAGGACATACGCTAGTTGAGCTGCTGGTCGCCGGAGCCCTGATCGCCATCCTGGTCCTCGTGATCAGCCAGTTTTACATGGCCGCGAACGACGGCGTGGCCACGCTCCAGGCCCAGTCCACGCTGCAAATGCAGCTGACGCAGGGTCAGCGGCGCCTACTGGAAGACATCCGCCAGGCCGCCAGCGCGAGAATCACCGGCACCATGCTGATCGTCATCCCTCCCAGCTTCAGCCAGACCTTCACATGCGACGTCAACACCCTATGCCTGACCATCCCTTCGATCACCGCAGCGCAGGCCCCGATCATCGGCCAAGCAGACTCTGTGGTCTACGATCTGAACACGGCGACCGGTGTGTTGACGCGGTACCAGGACGCGAGCCCCCTCACCGGCCGGACCGACCGGCAGGATGCCATGGCCCACGACCTTGCTAAAGCTGTCGATGGGGTCACCTTTCAGTATGGGACCGGCGTTGGCAGCGCCTTCGTGAATTGCGTGCTGAAAGGCAGCCGCCGCGAGCGCGGCCGGCTGTATCCCTTCACCCTCGAATTCCGCGGGCGGCTGCGCAATGTCTGACGGTCTTGGGCGCCCCCTGCTTCGCCTGTCCTCAGAGCGCGGCAGCTTGCTGCTGCTGTGGGCCCTGACCTTCTCCGTCACGGTCATGGCGCTGATCGTGGGGTATTTCCCGATGTTCCACACCACGGTCGCCACGACCAACCGCACGTTCCGCCTTGAGCAGGCCATTGCCCTGGCCGACACCGGGATCCACCGCGCCCTGTGGGAAATCCAGACCAACAACGGGGCCGAACTGCTGGATCCGGACAACATCGCGTCCGCGTGGGATGACCCGCTGGTGTTCGACCTCGCCGCCTGTAATGAAACCACGACGGCTGACGGCAAGACGATCGATATCGCCCAAGGCCTCACGGTCACCTCGTGCCGGACCCTAGACGTGACGGCAAGCGTGGTCGCAGGCGACAACTTCGGAGGGTCGGTCGGCACCTACACCGTGTGGGTCCTCAATTACCCGGGCCGGCTCGTCCGCATCGTCGGCCTGGGCACGGCCAACGGCCCCAGCGGAAGCACCGAGACCCAGGCCGCCTCGGTGGACCTGCAGTCGGACAGCACCTTCCGCTACGCAGCCTTCGGCGATAAGTACCTCTACAGCGAAGGTCGGGTGGCGTACGACAGCTACAATGCCCTGCTCAACGGCGGCTGCGCCTACAACACCAACTGCGGGGGCCTCACCAACCGGTTCGAGAACGGGGACGTGGGCACCAACGGGCGCACCAATCAGGTGGCTCCAAGTTGGGGCTATATCCGAATGGGCGACAGCGAGCCGGACATCGACGGCTCCGCCTTCATGACGCCCTGGTCGCAGGCTGTCTACGACGGCGCTGCCAACTGCCTTGACTGCAGACCGACCAGCACCGTGAAGCAGCAAGAGCTGACCATGCCGGCGGTGCAGATCCCGGCCGAGGTCTCAACGTACACGAACTATGGCGACGCGGTGGTCACCACCGTGCAGACGTGCAACGAACCCCGGCGGTACAACACGCTGCAAGTCAGCGGCGCCGGCGGCGAATTCCAGATCGGGCCCAACTGCAGGCTCTATATCGAGCGCCCATCAGGCAGCCCGGTCGCCACCATCAACACCTTGAACACGGATGGCGGCAAGTTCCGGCTCATGACTGGGCGGACCACGCCATTGAGGCTCTACATCAAAAACGGCGGGTTCGACTTAGACGGGCCTGGGTTCGTGAACGACCTGCAAAAGCCTGAGATGCTGCAAATCTACGTCACCGGCACCAACACCTCGGGCGCGATGGCGCAGACGCAGCCCTTCCACGGTGTGGTGTACGTTCAGGACCCGGATGGCAACGCCTCAGACGCTGGTAAGGTGACGATGTTTCCCGGCAACCAGGGTGGAATCGTGGCGCATCTGGAAGTGTACGGGGCGATCATCGCCGGCGGACATATCCAGCTCTGGGACCAGAGCTACCAGAACCCGACGACGTATTGGGTGAAAATGCACTACGACGAGAGCCTGGCCGACCTACTGATGGATGGCACCGGTACGCACCGCCGCAAATACACGTTCACGCGCGGGACGTGGCACCGGCTCATCCCGCACTCTTAGCCATAGCGCACGCGCACCAGGGTCAGCCCGCGCGCCGGCGCGGTCGTGCCGGCCAGCTCGCGCCGTCCGGCCGACAGCAACTGCTTCACGGTGCCCTCAGGCAACCGGCCCCGTCCCACATCCAGCAGCGTCCCGGCGATTGAGCGCACCATCATGTGCAGGAAGCCTGACCCCTCCACCTCCAGGATGAGCTCTTGTCCGCGCCGCACGAGCCGTGCGTCGAGGATCCGGCGCACGGTGCTGCCCTTCCGGCTGCTGGCGCGCACGAAGCCTTTGAAATCGTGCCGCCCGGCAAGCCCGGAGGCTTCGCGCCGCATCCGGGTGATATTGAGCGGCGCGCGGACGTGGAGGACATAGGGCCGGATAAATGGCGGGACGACCTGGCCGATGAAGATCCGGTACCGGTACCGCTTGCTGACGGCATGGAACTGAGCGTGAAAGCCTGGCGCCGCCTCCTCAAGCGTGAGCACGGCGATGTCGGCGGGCAGCAGCGCGTTCACCGAGCCGAGCGCTTTGGCGCAGGAGATCGCGCTGCGGGTCCGTACGTGTGCCGCCTGCGCGAGCGCATGCACGCCGGCATCCGTCCGTCCGCTGCCGATAATTGTCACCCGCTCGCGCAGAATAGCTCGCAACACGCGCGTTAACTCGCCCTGGATGGTGCGCAGCTCGGTTCGCCCGCGCACTTGGCGCTGCCACCCGGCGAAGCCGGTCCCGTCGTACGCGATCGTCAGTTTCAGCGTCCGGATCATGGCATCTCAGTAAAGAAAGCGGGGACATTTCTCTTTTCCGTCCTCATCCCAGGGAAAAGAGAAACGTCCCCTAAAGAGAAACGTCCCCTTACCGCGTTTTGAACAGCAGCTCTGCGATCTGGACCGCGTTGGTGGCCGCACCCTTGCGCAAGTTGTCCCCGCTGACCCATAGGGCCAGCCCGTGCCGCACCGACTCATCCTTACGGATGCGGCCGACCAGCACATCGTCCTGCCCGGTCGCGTCGATCGGCATGGGGTACTGCCCTTTCGCCGGCTGATCCACCAGCCGCACGCCCGGGGCCTTGGCCAACAGGGCGCGGGCCTTAGCTGGCGAGAGCGGCCGCGCCGTCTCGATCCACACCGCCTCGGAGTGCGCGCCGAAGACCGGCACGCGCACGCAGGTGGCCGAGACCGGCAGACGCGGGATCCCCAGGATCTTGCGGGTCTCGTTCACGATTTTGGTTTCTTCTTTGGTCGAACCGTTGCCGAGGAACACGTCGATCTGCGGGATCAAGTTAAAGGCAATCTGATTTGGCAGGACAGTTGCGAGTTTCGAGTGGCGAGTGGCGAGTTTGGCGTTCACTCGCAATTCGGAACTCGTCACTCGTAACTGCCGCATCGCAGACTGCGTCTCCCGGTACAGCTGCAACATCGCTTTGGTGCCAGCTCCCGACACTGATTGGTACGTGGCCACCACGATGCGCCGCAGCCCCACGGCTCGGTGAAGAGGCGCGAGGGGCACGAGCATGATGATCGTCGAGCAGTTCGGGTTCGCGATCAGGCCCCGGTGCCCCTTCAACGCCTGCGGGTTGACCTCAGGGACGACGAGTGGCACCGTCGGATCCATCCGGAACGCGCTGGAGTTATCCACCACGACCGCGCCCCGGCGCACCGCCTCAGGCCCGAACTCCAGGCTTCGCGCAGCCCCGGCTGAGAACAGCGCCACGTCCACGCCGTTGAACGCCTGGCCTGAAAGCTCGCGCACCGGCACGGTCCAACCGTTGTACCGCAGCGTCGTGCCGGCCGACCGGGCCGAGGCCAGCAGCGTGACGCCTTGAACCGGGAACCGGCGCTGCGCAAGCACGCGCAGCATCTCCGTCCCGACGGCGCCTGTCGCGCCGACGACCGCCACGTGCAATCCTTTCTTCGCCATCAACTCTTGAGGGCCTGGACGACCAGGTCTCCGACCTCACTGGTTGAGTATCCCATCTGCCCGGCCGCCAAGCTCTTCAGCTTGGTGCCGGTCACCTGCATCACCGCCTGCTCGATCGCCTGGCCGGCCGTGGCCTGACCCAGATGTTCGAGCAGCATCCCGCCGGCGCAGATCGCAGCCAGCGGGTTGATGACACCCTTCCCGGTATACTTGGGTGCCGAGCCGCCGATCGGCTCGAACATGGAGACGCCTTTCGGGTTCAGATTGCCGCCCGCCGCGATGCCCATGCCGCCTTGGATCATCGCGCCCAGGTCGGTGATGATGTCGCCGAACATGTTGTCTGTCACAATGACGTCGAACCATTCCGGGTTCTTGACCATCCACATGCAGCACGCATCCACATGCGTGTAATCGGTCTTGACCGAGGGGAACTCCTTGCCGACCTCATTGAAGGTCCGCTGCCACAGGTCGTGCGCAAAGGTCAGGACGTTCGTCTTGCCGCACAGCGTCAGCTTGCGATGCTTGTTCCGCCGCTGGGTCAGCTCGTAGGCAAAGCGCACGCACCGCTCGATGCCGTGGCGCGTGTTCACCGAGGTCTGCAACGCGACTTCCTCAGGCGTGCCTTTGCGCAGGAAGCCGCCGACGCCGGCGTAGAGCCCTTCGGTGTTCTCGCGGACCACGACGAAGTCGATGTGCTCCGGGCCTTTGTCCTTCAGCGGGGTCCATACGCCTGGGTAGAGCTTCACCGGCCGAAGGTTGATGTACTGGTCCAGATCGAACCGCAGCTTGAGCAAGATGCCCTGCTCCAGGATGCCGGGCGCAACATCCGGATGGCCGATGGCGCCGAGATAGATCGCGTCTACCTCGCGCATCTCCTTCAGCACACTCGCCGGCAACGTCTCGCCGGTCTTCAGATACCGCGCGCCGCCCAGGTCATAGGGCCGCCAATTAAGCTTGAAGCCGCCGCGGGTTGCGGCCGCCTCCAGGACTTTGCAGCCTTCCCGGATGACTTCCGGGCCGGTGCCATCGCCGGCGATCACACCGATCGTGTACGTTTTCGCTGCCGCAGATTTCGTTGCGGCTCCAGGGGTGGTGGCAGACTGTGCGCTCATCGGGTTCCTCGACTCTGTGGTAGGGGCAATCGTACGCTACGCTGCGTCCCTGTGCAAGCAGCGAGCCCCGGCTTCTTACGCGCGCGCCGCCGGGGCGCCGGTGACAAGCCCGGTGGTCGGGCTGGACGCGCTGGCATGGGCCTGCTTGGGGATGCGTCCGGCGCGACACGCGAGCCATCCGGCGTCCACGGCCAACCGCATCGCCCGGGCCATCGCCACCGGATCCTGGGCGCCGGCGATCGCCGTGTTCATCAGCACGCCGGCAGCGCCCAACTCCATCGCGACCGCCGCGTCCGAGGCGGTGCCCACGCCGGCATCGATGATGACCGGCACCGACACCGTCTCGAGGATGAAGCGCAGGTTCAAGGGGTTCAGGATGCCTTGCCCAGACCCGATCGGCGCGGCCAGCGGCATCACGCACGCGGCTCCTGCGTCTTCCAGCTTCTTCGCCATGATGGGATCATCGTTCGTGTACGGCATGACGGTGAAGCCTTCGCGCACCAGGACCCGCGTGGCCGACAGCAGCGCCTCGGTATCCGGCAGCAGCGTCTTGCGGTCTCCGATGACCTCCACCTTCACCAGATCGGAGAGGCCGGCCTCGCGCCCAAGGCGCGCGGTCCTGACCGCCTCGTCGGCGGTATAGCAGCCGGCGGTGTTGGGCAGCAGGATGTATCGGTCCCGGTCCAGGTAATCGAGCAGGCTCTCCTCACCCGACCGGTCCAGGTTCACCCGGCGGACCGCGACCGTGACCATGTGCGCGCCGGAGGCCTCGATCGCCTCCTGCATGAGCTTAAACGTCGCGTACTTGCCGGTGCCGACGATGAGTCGGGACTTCAACGCATGGGTCCCAATCCGAAGTTCGCTTGTCATGTTCCTGCCACCACCTCGGCCGGCGCTGATTCCTCGATCACGGTGCCCTTCTGCACCACGACGATGCCGGACTCCGTGACGGTGAAGCGCCGCCGGTCCTCCGCAAGGTTGTAGCCGATCTCTGCGTACCGCGGGATGTGCACGTCTTTATCGATGATGGCGTGTTTGATCTTCGCGTACCGGCCGACTTCCACGTGCTCCATGAGGATCGAATCCTGGATGTCGGCGAAGCTGTTCACGCGCACGTCCGGGGAGAGGACGCAGCGCTGCACCCGGCCGCCGCTGACGATGCAGCCGCCGGAGAGCAATGAGTCCACCGCCACGCCCATGCGCCCGGTCGCCTCGTCGCCGAAGACGGTCTTGGCCGGCGGCCATTGCTCATGATAGGTGCGGATGGGCCACTCGGTGTCGTACAAGTTGAACTGCGGGGTGACGCTGACCAGGTCCATGTTCGCCTCGTAGTACGCGTCCAGCGTGCCGATGTCGCGCCAGTACCTGGACGCGCCGGTCGTCTCGTCCTTCAGATGGTACGCGACCACCTTCACGTTCTTGGCGGCGGCCGGGATCACGTCCTTGCCGAAGTCGTGCGAGCTGTCCTTGCGCGCCGCGTCGCCGATCAAGGCGTCCTCCAGCAGCGGCCGGTTGAACAGATAGATGCCCATCGAGACGTAGCACCGCTCCGGGTCCTCGGGGATCGGCTTCGGATTCGCCGGCTTCTCCTCGAACCCCACGATGCGCTGCGACGCATCCACCTCGACGATGCCGAACTGCCGGGCCGCGGCCTTGCGCTCCATCTGGATGACGCCGACGGTCACTTCGGCCTTCTGCGCCTGGTGGAAGGCCAGCATGTCCGCGTAGTTCATCTTGTACACATGATCGCCCGCCAGGATCAGGACGCAGTCAGGCCGCTCCTGCTCAATGGAGTAGATGTTCTGGTACACCGCGTCCGCCGTGCCCAGGTACCAGTGGTCGCCGGTGCGCTGCTGCGCCGGCATCACATCAATGTACTCGCCCAGCTCGCTGTCGAAGATGTTCCAGCCACGGCGCAGGTGCCGCTGCAACGAGATGGACTTGTACTGGATGAGCACGTGGATCTTGCGCAGGCCGGAGTTGATGCAGTTCGACAGGGTGAAATCGATGATCCGGTACGAACCGCCGAAGGGCACCGCCGGCTTGGCCCGATCCTTGGTCAACGGCAGCAGCCGCTCACCCTTGCCGCCGGCCATGATGAAGGTGAGGACGCGCCGCATCAGGGGCCCATCAGCATGGCGGTCACGCCGCGGCGGATCAGCATCACGCCGAAGGCGGCCAGGATCAGGTTGAAGATCTTGGACATCAGGTGCGCCCCTTCAGAGCCGAGCTTCCGGATCAGCACGTTCGCCCCGCGCAGCACGATCCACGCCAGCACCATGTTGGCTGCCAGGGCGGCCAGCGTCAACGGCCAGCCGACCTGGTCCCGCACCAATAACACCGTCGTCAACACCGCCGGCCCGGCCAGCAGCGGCACACCCAGCGGCACCACCCCTGGGCTGCTCGAGGCGGCCTGCGGCGGCGGCTCCGACAACACCAGCTCCCGAAGGCACAGCACCAGCAGGATCGCGCCCCCGGCCACGGTCACATCGGCCAGCTCCAGGCCCATCAAGGTAAACAGCGAGCGGCTGATTAAGAGAAAGACGACGGACACGCCGAAGGCGGTGAGGATCGCTTCGGTCGCAGCGCGAGCCTGGCGTTCCTGCCCGAGCCGCTGCGTGAGCGCGATAAAGATCGGCACCAGCCCGACTCCGTCAAACGCAACGAACAGCGGGATGAAGGCGGTCCAAAATGAGTCCATGTGGCCTTTTATTATAGGTCATTTCTTCATAGATGACAGCATGCCCCCGGGCCAGGGGACGTTTCTGCGCCCGTCGGAGGAGGCTCGGCGCAGAAATGTCCCCGCTTTAACGGTGGCGACTGTCGCCGCTCAGGCTGCCTACTCTGGGCGGGGTGGCCCCGCATTCGCTCCGCGCACCCGCTCGCCCGGCCCCACCGTGGCCGGGCGTCGCTGAAAGCTCCGGCGCTCGCTCGTCGCCAGCCTTACGCTAGGGCGACACCATGGCCGCTCGCGCCGTCGCAGGGGTGCGCGTCGCGAACCGCGGTGCCACCCGCCGTCCGTCACGATACCTCAACGCTGCGACACTCCTCGGCGCGCATTCAACGAATCGCATGAAACTAGGCCCGCCGGGCAGGCTCTCGGGTCGCGCTCCCGCTGGGGCGGGGAGCCGCGTGTGCCGCCGTCCGGCCGTCCCGTCGCGTTCGGGTAGGGGCCGGTTCGCGGGGGATGGGGGGACTGCCGGGTAGGCTTCCACGGAGCCGCCCGCCGGCCAGGCCGGCGGCGCGCACCGCGGCCACCCCGCCGTCGCCCGGCGGGCAACTATGAACTATTCGTCGGGTGCGTTGAGGTCGAGGGCGGCGGCGCAGAGGAGCCGGCGGGTGTACGGGTGCGCAGGCCGCGCGATGAGTTGGCCGGCCGACGCCTCCTCGACCAGCTCACCGGCGCGCATCACGACGATCCGGGTGCACAGCGTCGCCACGGCGCGCAGATCGTGGGAAATGAACAGCAGCGCCATACCCCGCTGCGCTTGCAGCCGGCCCAACAGCCGCAGGATGGCCGCGCCGACGATCACATCCAGCGACGCAATCGGCTCATCGCACACCAGGACGCGCGGCTCAAGCGCGATCGCGCGCGCGATGCCGACGCGTTGCCGCTCCCCGCCTGAGAGCTCGCGCGGCAGCCTCCGGGCGTACTCAATCGGCAGCTCCACCGCCTGCAACAACCGTTCCACCCGTAACCGGTGCTCGGCCCGGCGCCCGCCCAGGTGGATTTCAAACGGCTCAGCCAGGGTCTCGCCCACCGTCAGGCGCGGGTCCAAGCTGCCTGACGGGTCTTGGAACACCATCTGCACCTGCCGCCTGGCGTGAAGCCGCTCCCGGCCGCGCCACTCGCTGAGCGGCCGCCCCAGCCACCGGATGTGCCCAGCACTCGGCGGCACGAGCCCCACGAGCAGGCGCGCCAGCGTGGATTTGCCTGAGCCGGATTCCCCGACCAGGCCTACCGCCTCGCCTTCGTGCACTGCAAGCTCCACGCTTTGGACCGCCTCGACCGATCCAATCCGCCGGCGCAGCAGGCCGCTGTACAGCGGGTACTGTTTGGAGACGCGCTCCGCACTCACGATTGCCTCAGCCATGCGCGCCTCCGAGCGGCAGCGCTGGCCGGCTCTCGAGCAAGAGGCGCGTCGCCGGGTGCCGCGGCTGCGCGAACACCGTCGCAACGTCGCCGGCCTCCACCGCCTCGCCCCGGTCCATCACCACAACGCGGTGCGCCAATCGCTCGACGATCAAGAGGTCATGCGTGATCAGCAGCACCGACAAGCCGAGCCGCTGCTGCAGCTCGCGCAGCACGCGCAACACCTGCACCTGCACCGTCACGTCCAGCGCCGTTGTCGGCTCATCGGCCACGAGCAGCGCAGGCCGGGCGGCCAGCGCCATGGCGATCATGACGCGCTGCTGCATGCCGCCGGAGAATTCGTGCGGATACGCGCCCAGCCGGCGTTCCGGCTCCGGAATGCCGACCTGGCCCAGCCACTCCACCGACGCGTCGCGCGCCGCGCGCCCTCGCTGGTCCGTATGCTGCTCGATCATCTCGCGCAGCTGCTCCCCGACCGTCAGGACCGGGTTCAGCGAGGTCGCCGGGTCTTGGAACACGTACGCGATGCGGCCGCCACGGGCGCGTCGCAGCGCCGGCTCGGATGCGGCCAGCAGGTCCTCACCCTCCAAGAGCACGCGGCCCTCCACCTCGGCGTCAGGCGGCAACAGCCGCGTCAGCGCGAGCGCGACCGTGGATTTGCCTGAGCCTGAGCCGCCGACAAGGGCCACCACCTCGCCCTGCCCGACGGTGAAGCTGACGTTGCGGACCGCCGGCGTGCGCGCGCCGCGGCCGGTGTATGTCACCGACAGCTGATCCACCGCCAACAGGTTAGCGCCGTCTGAGCGCATCGCGCAGCCCTTCCCCGACGATGTAGAAGGCCAGCACCGTGATCAGGATGGCCAGCCCTGGCGGCACGATGAGCCACCAGGCGACCCCGAGGGCCACGCGCCCCTCATTCAAGATGTTCCCCCAGCTCGGCTCCGGCGGCTGCACCCCCAGCCCCAGGAAACTGAGCGCTGACTCGGTGAGGATGGCGCCGCCGACGCCCAGTGTCGCGGCCACGAGCACCGGACCCATCGCGTTCGGGATCAGGTGGCGCGTCAACAGGCGCCAGGTGGAAGCGCCCAGGGTGCGACTCGCCTGGACGAATTCCCGCTCCTTGAGGCTGAGCACCTCGGCCCGCACCAGGCGTGCGACGCCCATCCACCCGGTCAACCCGATGACCGCCATGATGACGTAGATGCTGGGCCCAAGCATCGCGATGACGGTCAGCAGAAGGAAGATGTCCGGGAACGCCAGCATCACGTCGACTGCGCGCATGAGCACCGTGTCCACCCGCCCGCCGGCGAAGCCGGCGACCGCGCCCACCGCCGTGCCGATGAGGACCGCGACGCTGACGGCGATCAGCCCCACGAGCAGCGAGATGCGCGTACCGAACATCAAGCGGCTCAGGACATCGCGGCCCAAGGGGTCGGTGCCGAGCCAGTGGCTGCCTGACGGAGGCAGGAGCGCCTGTGCTAGGTTGACGTCCAAGGGATCGTAGGGGGCTGCCCAAGGGGCGAACACCGCCAGCAGCGCCAGTCCAGCCAGCACGAGCCCTGCCGCCGCCAACACGGGATCTGACCCCAATCGGCCGAATCCGCTTTGGGGTCTGACCCTGATCTTGGTCATTGGGGTCTCCCGACGCGGATCCGCGGATCGGCCCACGCGTACGCCAGGTCGGCGAGGACGTTGCCGAGCAGGGTCAGCATGCCGCCGATCGTGACCAGCGCCATCACGACGTAGTCATCGCGCGCCATGACCGCCTCGTAGAACAGGCGGCCCATGCCAGGGATCGAGAAGATCGTCTCCATGATCACGCTGCCGCTGATGAAAGCCGGCAGCATGAGCCCCAGCAGCGTGATCATCGGCAGCAGGCCGTTGCGCAGCCCGTGGTGGAACAGCACGCGCTGCTCGCTGAGCCCCTTGGCGCGCGCAGTGCGGATGTAGTCTTGTTCCAGCACCTCGCGCATGCTGGCGCGCACGTACCGGGAGATGCCGGCCAACCCGGTGAAGGTCATGATCCCCACCGGCACCACCAGGTGCCGGATGGTGTCCAGCCACCGGGCCGGCCATGCCAGCGCTTCGTAATCCAGGCTGTGCAGACCGGAGACCGGCAGCCACCGCAGCTGCACCCCAAAGACGCTGATGGCGATCAGCGCGAGCCAAAAGGACGGCATCGAGTAGCCGATGAACACAAGCAGGGTCATGCCGCGATCGAACCATGTCCCTGGCCTGGCCGCGGCCACGACACCCAGCGGGATGGCGAGCAGCAGCACCAGGGCGATGGCGGCCGCGTTGATCCCAAGCGTGATCGGTAGGCGCTCGAAGATCTTATCCTTGACCGCACGGCCGTCGAGAAAGGAGCGCCCGAAGTCGAGCCGTCCGAGGCGGCCCAGCCAGTGCAGGTACTGCACGTGGACCGGCTGGTCTAGCCCCCGCAGCCTTTCGATGCGGGGCCCGGCTTCGCGCGAGGCCTTGGGGGTGGACGGCGGGGACCCCTTCCCCCCGCCCCCCGATCATTTCTTCTCCCCAACCCATCGCCTGTTTGGCCGCTATTCCTACGACGACCCTCCCTTCATCCGAGCCGCTCCCTACGGACGCGACAATCCGGGCTCTCCCGGCACCGGCCCGCAGATCTTCAACCGCCAGAACGCGGTGCTGGAAGACACGCTTACTATTTCACCCACCACGCTGGCCACCTTCCGCTACTCCATTACTCGCTTAGGGAACAACCGCGAACCCTTCAGTGACGGCTTTGACATTGCTTCGCTCGGGCTGCCTGCCAACCTCCAAAGCCAGATCGGCGAACCCCGCGCCTTCCCCCATATCAACATCACCGGCTTCAATGTCACCGGCTCGATTCCCAACATTGTCGTGGGCGGATCATTGGGAGCCGGCGACCTGATCCGGCTCGGGAACACTTCCCACGCCTGGCAGGGTAGCCTGACAAAATCGCTGACTCGCCACGCTCTGAAAGCGGGCGGGGAAGCGCGCGTGATCCAGTTCAACAATCAGCAGACCGGATCCAATGCCGTCACCTTCGCCTTTACGCCGCAATGGACCCAGGGACCCAACCCGGCGCAATCCAGCCAAACGGCCGGCCTCGCTTTGGCCACTTACGTCCTTGGCGTCATCGGCGGCTCAATCACACCCGCTCCTCCGGTGACCCAGTCTACCCGCTACTACGGTATCTACCTCCAGGACACCTACAAGCTCACCACCAGCCTGACACTCAATCTCGGTGCGCGCTGGGAGTACGAATCCGCGCGCAGGGACCGGTTTGATACGCTCACTAACTTCGACTACAGCGCCAAACCCCCCTTAAATACGCCGGGTCTCAATCTCGCCGGTGGACTCACCTTCGTCGGAGTCAATGGCCTCAGCCGCTACAATGCCGACCCGGACCGCAATAACTTCTCCCCTCGCCTCGGCCTCGCCTATACCATCGCCAGCAAAACCGTTCTTCGCGCCGGCGGTGGCATTTTCTATTCCTCCTCCACCGGCATTGGAACCGGTTCGGCGGCGTTCGGCATCTCCGGATTCCAGACCAGCACGAATGTCGTCACCAGCCTCGATGGCGTCACCCCCATCGTCAACTGGAGCAATCCGTATCCGCAGGGACTCAACCAACCCACCGGCAGCAGCTTAGGCCTGGCCACGCTGCTCGGTCAGGATGTCAGCTACTTCAATCGCGGCAACCGGCTGCCCTACAGCGGCCAGTGGAACTTCAACATCCAACGCGAACTCCGCGGGAGTATGGTTTTCCAAGTCGGCTATGCCGGCAGCCGCGGCATCAAGTTCCCGCAAACCCGCCAGTTCAACCAGCTTCCCGACGCTGCACTTTCCCGCGGCGACGCTCTCCGCCAGCAGGTTCCCAATCCCTTCCGCGGCCAGATTAGCGCCGGGGCCCTCTCCAGCGCCAATGTCGCGCAAGCGCAGTTGTTGCGGCCGTTCCCTCATTTCACCGCCGTAACATCGCAAAATGAGCATTGGGCCTCGTCAACTTATCATGCCTTGGAGGCGCGCCTGGAAAAACGGTTTACCCGCGGTTTCAGCATGCTTGCTTCCTACACCTACTCCAAGCTCATGGATTACGGCATTGGCACTTTTGCCGGAGAAGACCTCAGCGGCCAGACCTTTCAAAATTGGAACAACCTGTCGGCCGAGTGGGCCTCTTCGACAGCCGACATGACCCATCGATTTATTGTCAACGCGCTGTATGAACTTCCCTTGGCGCGAGGCAAGCACGGCCTCACCGGAGCTGTGCTCGCGGGCTGGCAGGTGGCCGGAATCTTTTCCGCATTTAGCGGCGGACCGCTTGGGGTCACCAGCTCGGTGAATAATAACTTTTCGCAAGGCGGCGGCCAGCGCCCCGATTGGAACGGAAAGAGTCCGCTGGCGGCCACTCCCGGGCCCACGCAATGGTTGGACTCCTCGGTGTTCACCAACGCGCCCGCCTACGCCTTCGGCACAGCCCCACGCACCTTTAACGGAGCACGCGGAGACGGGACCCGTGGCGTCGATTTGACGTTCAGCAAGAATACCCGCTTGGCCGAAAAGTTCGTCCTGCAGTTCCGCGCTGAATTTTTCAATATTTCAAATACGCCGCGATTTTCCCCGCCCAACGTGGTCTACGGCAATCCCCAATTCGGCGTCGTGAGCGCACAGGGCAACCAGGCGCGCGTGGCGCAGTTCGCTTTGAAACTATCGCGCTAGGAGCCCGTCCGAGAATTCCGCAAGATCGAAGGAACAAATCAAACGGAATCGGTGCATAATGTTTCATGCCGAAAGCCTACCGGCCTTACCTGCCCGATCAGGACCTGCTACTGCCACCGAGTCTGCGTGAATGGCTGCCTGAGGATCATCTGGTGTACTTCGTCTGCGACGTGGTGGATCATCTGGATTTGTCGGCCATTCATGCCGTGTACGGAGAGGAGCGTCGAGGCCAGCCGCCGTATGATCCGCGGTTGATGACCAAGTTATTGGTGTACGGGTACTGCACGGGGGTATTCAGTTCGCGCCGGATGCAGAAGCGGCTGTGGGAAGACATCCCGTTCAAAGTGTTGGCGGCGGGCAACGAGCCGGACTTCCGAACGATCTCAGACTTTCGCAAGATCCACATTAGGGCGCTGCAGGGTTTGTTCGAGCAGGTGTTGGAAATGGCGCTGGAGTCCGGGGCGATCAAACTGGGGCGAGTGTCGCTGGATGGGACGAAGGTGAAAGCCAACGCCAGCAAGCACAAGGCGATGAGCTACGGACGGATGAAGGAGAAGCAGCAGCAACTGAAGGAAGAAGTGGAGCAGTTGCTGGCGCAGGCCGAGGCGGCCGATGAGGAAGAAGACCGGCGGCATGGGGACAAACGGGGCGACGAATTGCCGGAGGAGTTGCGGCGTCGGGAGACGCGGTTGGCCAAGATCAAGATGGCCAAGAAAGTGGTTGAGCAACGGGCACGGGAGAAGGCGGTGGCGGAGGGTAAGGCTGCTAAGGAAGCCGAAAAGACGAAGCCGACGGACAAGGATCAGTACAACTTTACCGATCCGGAGTCACGCATCATGAAGGGTGCCGACGGGTTTGTGCAGGGCTACAATGCGCAGGCAGCGGTGGAAGCGGAGAGGGGATTGATCGTCGGGCAGTTGGTGACGGAAGCGGCCAACGACAAGGAGCAACTGAAGCCGATGGTGGAAGCCATCGAGCAACAGTCGGGGCAGCTTCCGCAAGCGATACTGGCCGACAGCGGCTATTGTTCAGACGGGAATCTGGAGCATCTGGAATCGAGCGAACAGCCCAAGCGCAAGATCGAAGCCTACATCGCCACCGGCAAGCAGAAACACGACGAGCGCCGAGGGCCATGCAAGCGTGGACCGCTGCCCCAAGGGGCGACGCGGGTGGATCGGATGAAGCGGAAGTTGAAAACCAAAGCGGGCAAAGCGATTTATGCGGCGCGGAAATGTGTGGTGGAACCGGTGTTCGGACAGATCAAGCAAGCGCGCGGATTTCGCCAATTCTTGCTACGCGGAAAAGCAAAAGTGCAGGGGGAGTGGGCACTGGTGTGCTTGACACATAACATTCTGAGGCTCTACGCAGCCCAGGAAGCATCCTGAGAAGGGCAGTGACATGATTTCTGATCAAATTCTCCTTCGGAAAGGCTCCTTGGGCCAAATTGACGGATCGGATGCTCGCGCTGGCCGTGCCGCACAAAATGCGTGCTACGCACAAGCCGGCAGTTTAGCCCTCCCGCTCAGTAATTCTCGGACGGGCTCCTAGGGGGCTCATGGATATTCCCTCGGTTCGGTTCCTGGCGCCCTGCCTGGTGTTGGGGGCGTTCTATTTGCTGCTGGCAGTTCACCCACACATGGAAGATAGTGACGAGGTGGAGAGCAAGTCCGGCCGGTTGTCCGAGGTCCAGGCGCGGGCGTTGGTGGCCAAAGCCAATCAGTACTTGGAGGCCAAAGAGAATGAGAAGGCGCTTCCTTTGTTCCAGCAACTGCACAATGCCTTTCCGCAGAACGCTTCTTTCATTGAGCAGCTGGCAAAACTCTACAGCAAAATGAACCGGCCAAAGGAGGAAGCTGAAATGTGGGAACAGTTCCTGCAGTCCTCTCAATTGCCGGCTGAGGGTTGCCCCTACATCGGGCTGGCCTACCGGAAGCTGAACGACGAGGTGAGAGCCTTTGATTCGTTCCGGCGCTGCCTGGAAATTGAGGAGAACTCGGACACGCTGTTTTTCATGGGACACGCTCTGGAGCGCCGCGGAGAAACGGGCAGGGCGGAGGCGCTGTACGAAAAGGCGATGCAGCGCGCGCCGGACTACCCGGACGTGGTGATCGGGGTGGCGAGAATCTGGATCAAGCGGGGGAAGATATACAAGGCCAAGGAGTTGATCCTGAGGCAGATGCAGCAGTTTGCGGACAATCCGGACGCATTGCTGGTGGCGGGCCTGGCCTGCGCCCGCTCCCAGGATTATCCAGCGGCTCGAAAGTATTTCGCGCGAGGGCTGCAGCTCCGTCCGAATGATCCTGATCTGAAGTCGGAACTGGCTCACCTGGGAGGCACCTGATCCAAATGCCAAGCCGTTTCCTATTTCTTTCCGCTCGATCAGTCTATTTTTCGATCACCGGAATTACCTCGATCTACTGCATCCTGGCATGTGTCACCGTTGTCTATGATCAGATCCACCGGAGCAAGCTGTTCCCGTTCCTGTCGGCTGTGGTTGATATCCACGGTTTTTGGTACTGGCACGCGCTGTTTGCATTGTTCTACTTTCTGGTCTGGGACCGGCCATCCGGGTGGAAACTGCGCCCCTCACACCGGCGGATGCGTCTGGGCATCTTGGTGCTCCAGATGTGCCTGAATGTCGTCTTCTTCGCGTTCTCAGTGGTGCGCAATCTTGGAAACGACGGCTGGAGCGCGGCGTGGGCCATGCTGAGTTTGGCCCCGCTCCTTCTGGTCGGCGCCTCAGACTGGCTGGAGACGGCTGGGAGGCTGCGGTGGTCCGAATCGGAGATCGACGAGAATCATGGCCTGTTCCAGGCTTCTGTGTACTGCTCAATTTTCCTGGCGGTGGTGTTTGCGCTGATCGCAAACGCCAATGCCGGCCCGGCCGTCTGGAGTTGGTCCGGCGGGGTGGCCGCGGCCGCCTGGAGCCTCATAACACACCTGGTTCTTTGGATGGCGCTGTTCTCGGCGCTGAACCTGATGGGTGTGGTGGCCACGTGGTTCTCCCGCCCGCCGCTGGCGCAGTTCGTGCTCTCTCATCTATTGAGCGCTGGCGCCATTTGCCTGGTTCTACGCAACCTGATATTTCGTGCGATCGCATTCACCGGACCCCTGGCGGACGTTTACGCGGTGGCCTTTTCCTTGACCACGGCCCTCTTCTTGTCCGGATCCCAGCTCCGGCTACAGGTAGGCCGGGAAGGTGAGCTTCGCAGCGGACTGGCCATGGCGCTGGGATTGCCGCAAAAGGCGCACGCCAAGGCGCCTCGTTTACGGCAACTCACCTTGCCGCTGCTGGCACTGGCGGTGGCGGCCTGGTTGACGATCCGGTCCGTCTCGATGATGGACTGGAACTACCTTGTGCAAAAGATGCTGGTGATCGCGTGCTGGATCCTGGCGTTCCGGCTGTTTCTGCGCTTCCAGCGAAGGTACCGCGAGCGGCACAGCGCCACCGGCATGATGCTGATGGTGATTTTCATCTCCTTGGCCGGCTACCGTACGATGCAAGCTCACGTATCCGGTCTTTGGAAGTACGCGGGCCAGCCCGGTTCCCTGCACGGCGTCCTTGAGTTGTACGCGGGACACGATATTTCATTCCGGCTGATTCAGGACGCCCTGGTTCCGTCCATTTCGAACGATCCTGACTTCTTTCAGTTCTTGTCAGTCCACACCAACATCCCGCGCTCGGCCGCGTTGAAAATCCCGCCGGTGAACATGGTGGCTCAGTTGCAGAAGAGTGCCGGCCCCAAACCGAACATCTTCATTTTCCTGGTGGACAGCTTGCGCCGCGACTATTTGTCCGCCTACAACTCGAAAGTGGATTTCACACCGAACATCGGCAATTTTGCGCGCGAGAGCCTGGTGGCGGAGAACGCCTTTGCCCGCTATGGGGGCACTATGTTTTCCGTGCCCTCGATGTTCGTCGGCGGAATGATTCCGCACAAACAGAACATTACTCCATTCGCGCCGCTCAATTCGCTGGAAAAGCTGTTGATCACCGAGGACTATAACTGCCACATGAGCCTGGACCCTGTGATCGCGCCGCAAATGCAGCGTTGGCCCAGGCTGCGGGAGATGGACAGCGGGCGCTCGCACCCGGACTACGATCTTTGCGCTACACTCACCGAGTTGGAAGAACAGTTGAATCGCGAGCCGGCCTCACAACATGTGTTCGGGTATTCGCTCCCGCAGAATATCCACATATCCGTGATCAGCCGGCAGGGGTCCAAACCAATCTCCACCGAGGACTACGGCGGTTTCCATGCGCCCTACGCCTCACGGATACGCCGGATCGATGGATGTTTCGGGCGGTTCATTCAATACTTGAAGAACCGCCGGATCTATGACAACAGCATCGTGATCCTTGCCGCCGATCATGGCGATTCACTTGGGGAAGGCGGACGATGGGGCCACGCCTATACCATTTACCCGGAGGTGGTTCGTATTCCGCTGATCATGCATCTGCCCCCCGCCATGCGGGAGTCCCTGTACTTTGACCCCAGGAAACTTGCCTATCTCAACGATATTTCGCCCACGCTTTACTATCTGTTGGGGCACAGGCCCATCCTGTCCCAGGAGTTCTTCGGACGGCCGCTGCTTACGGAGAAACCGGAACACCAGGGCCAATACATGCGCGACTACAACCTGATGGCATCCAGCTATGGCCCTGTCTACGGGATCCTGGCCAAGGACTTGCGCACCTACTACGTGGCCGATGCCGTAAACTATCGCGACTATCTGTTTGACCTGGAAAGCTATAACGGCAACCCGCAGCAGCCCGGCGAGGCCGACATGGCTTACTACCGCAAGATTCTGCGCTCCAAGATTACCGCGTTGGGCAAGCACTACGGCTATAACCCGGAGATGCATTAAAGCGCAAAGGGCGCCGTCCGCGCCCCCAAACGGGCCAGAAACACGCGAGTTAGCGCTGCGGACGGCAGCTGCTCCGTTTGCGCGTGTTACTCGGACGGCGGTGTGCCGCCCTAGGCTCCTACCCGCGCTCCCGCAGCCGCGCCGCCAGCAGGGAAAGGCGGCACCAGGGCATGTGGCGGCGGATGTGTGCGGTGTCGAGCCCCGCCTTCCGCGCGAGCTCAGACAGTTCCCGCTTGCGGAAAGCGGCTTGGACGGAGACTGGCCCGTCATGCAGGGTGATGGGACTCCAGCCGAAAATCCAGCGCGTCGCCGCCAGCGTGTAATAGGCCAGCCGGTTGCGTTCCAGGTCCGAGACGATGACCGCGCGGCGCGCGACCTGGTGAAAGGCGGCGAGCATCTCCACGATCTGCGCATCCGGGAAGTGGTGTAGAAAGAGCGAGCAGACGACGAAGTCAAAACTTTGAGGTGCGAGCGGAAGACGGCTGGCATCGGCGATTAGCCGGAGTGCGGGCGCGTGCGCCAGGTGTGACTGATTCCGGTCGAGCGAGGTGACGGCGGCCTGCGGGAACCAGGAGTGTATCTGGCGGGCGAGCTCGCCAGTGGCGGCGCCAACGTCGAGTACGGTGAATGGGGTGGCGGGAGCAACCGAGGCCAGCAGCCCGCGCATGATACGGTGCCCACGGAAATAGCGGTTGATCCGGACCAGGTCTTGCAAGCTGTGCCAGGCTAGCTCGGGCGGGGCTCCCTCCAGCAGTTCCGCTTGAATCAGCCGCTGTTGCTTCATCCGGTAAACGTAAGTGCGGCGAAGCTGACCACGCTTTGCGGATCGATCTGCCAGTGCTGGTAGCGCAGCAGGTGTGCTCGCGCCTCGGGAACCGCTTTCAGAAAAGTATAAATCGGAGATGATCCGCACCATTTGAGGTCGTCCTGATTGTCCTGGACCATGTCCCAAAAGCCGCGCGAGTCTCCTTCGGCGATGCGCCCGATGCGGTCTTTATCGCGCGAGGAGATGGCAAGCATTTCGCCTTGATGCGCGATGGCGTGGAATGGATCGCCGTAGCGGCGTCCGATGTGCGCCATGTCGACCCCGAGCACCCAGACGAGCTGGTCTTTGTGTTTGGCGTGGAGTTCGCCGAGCGAAGAGAGAAACCGGTGCACGGCATCATCCTCTTCCGGCCGGCCTCCTTGATAGATGCTCCTGGCGTAGGGTCCGCAGAGGATGGGCAGCACGCGGACGCCTGCGCCGCAGACGTGCTGCAGGAATGCGATCTGGAATTCGATCGAGTGCTCGGTGGCGTGGCAGTAGTCCTCCATCAGGATGGCGGCCGGCGCCTGAGCCTCCAGCCAATCGGCCATGGAGCGCTCGGTGCGCGCCTCCCCGTTCGGCGTGATGAAGTTCTTCCGTGTAAGGCCGAAGCGCTCCGGCGCGCCGTAGTGTGAGGTGCCCAGCACCACGAAAATCTTGTCGTGATGC
>Ga0080064_1001326_pt1 | contig 51205 bp, 53 predicted proteins | sample Subgrocontami54m_FD_69260 | JGI IMG/M metagenome (GOLD analysis project Ga0080064, IMG submission 69260) | Subsurface groundwater microbial communities from S. Glens Falls, New York, USA - GMW46 contaminated, 5.4 m (SPADES assembly) (version 2) ...
GGAGGCAACCGATGGATCCGACCAGAATTAACAGCTGATTATGTTGTGAAGTGGAAAAAATGAGCTGAGAAATACCGACTCGACAGCTTGCCAGCCACATAAGCTACTACGCCACATAAACGGCAAAGTGAGCGCCCGGATACGAACGCACTGGAATCTTCCAGACCGACCGTTTGTTTTTTCCGAGCGGGTGATTGCGCTGTGCCGCGGACTTGAGGCGCCGACTCTGGGCACCGGTCCCTTCGGTGTAATGTCGCTGTTTGCCGAAGCAAGCACCGCCGGTCGAAGTGATCGGTTCGCGGATCGCGTCGGCATCGTAATGGTAGCTTCTGCTCTTGGTAAACAGGAACATGTACTCGTGCGCCTTCGTCGGACGGTTGGCCACGGAGCCCTCGGGAAGCGGGTTTGGCTTGTGCCATATCACAGAACTTCTGAGGAAATAGCCATCCGCCTGCAATGCCATCGCAAGCTTCCACGGCAATCCCATCAGGTCGCCCGCCTTGACGCCGGCGGCTGCGGCGTTGTCCTTGTCCGCATACTTGTCACCGATATTGATCCAGACCGTTCCGTCGCTTACAAGCACCCGAGCGACCTGACGAAAGACGCCGACGAGAGTGTCGATGTATTGCTGGACGGTTCGCTCCCTGCCGATTTCCAAATGCTTCGCGGGATGATCCACAGGCAGATAGGACCTCATGAGGTAGTAGGGCGGCGACGTGATCACACAGTTCACGCTCTTGGCTGGAAGAGTGGGTAGGACTTGCCGGCAGTCGCCTTCGAGGTGTTCCACCATAAGGACGGGATGATACCAGGGCGCGGAACCAAAGAACATTCCTGCCGAAATCCTTGATCAAGAAGAATGTTTTCGCTGCCGCGGCGCCTTGGTATGATAGGCACAACATGAGCAGGCCATTCTTCCAAATCTCGAACCAGCACAGCGTGGACTGCGGCGCGCCGCCGGCCCTTACGAACGAGCCTGGCAAGAAATACCACGGCTATTTCGAGAACCGCTTCGGCGAGCAGTGGGTGTTTATCTACGACCGCGATGCAAAAATCGGAGAACTCCGCGGCGGAGATATCGGTTGGGACACAGTCGTAATTGTCATCGAAGGGAAGGTCGATGTGACCTTGGGAAAGTCTGAGTCCCTGTGGCTTCAGGCGTGTTGGCAAGCGGCGACGTTTGAAGGCTGATATGGCACGCTGACTTTCGTTTTTGAATCGATTACAGGAGGGACTCGATGACCAGATCAGGTCGAGAACCGGCTGAAGACGTGAAACGCCGCCTGGTCGCAGCGTGCGAGGAGGTGGGATTGACGGTGGCCCAGGCCACCCTGCAGCTGATGCCGCAGGGCCGCAATCGACTTATCTGCGTGGGAGCTTCCCTGCCCAACTGGCAGCACGAATCGTCGACGGTCTCCGTCATGGCGATCGTTCCCATCAGCGGCCAGTGGCCGGACTTTGTCGATATTCGTTGTTGCGCAACCGACGCGGATCCTGCCCAAGTGATCGGTCCGTGGATGCGCGGCCGGGACCAGGTGTCCTTCACTGACTTGATTGAGAATCTGCGCGCGACGCTGGCGGAGCGTGCGCAGGTGATTGCCGCGGCGCAGAGTGGCGTCCCCGGTCCGTATGCGTTTGAACATTCCCTGTGGAAACAAGTCGATCTTCTTGATTGAAGGCATTGAGTAATCTCCAAATGCGGCATTCTCTACTTCAATCGTCTTCAAGGGATCGCAATATCCGTTGCACGGAAACTTGCCGATTTGGAACCACTAATTGGACTTGGTCAAGATGGATTCGAGAGGGGAGCGGCGGCGGTTGTCGAATGCCGGTGTTCTTGATTGCCAAAGCCGCCACGCTGTGTCGTGGCGGACTGGACGGCGGTCCTTGATTCCGGTACCCTCCGGAATATCCCATAACGTCCTTTACCGGCTATGCTTGGAGACGACCATCCTTCCATTACGACGAACGATTCACGGCTCGTTCCCGGCAACAATTCGCTGATTGACGCGAGTATCCGAGCCGTCCCCGCGTTGTTCGTTGACGCCGGGGCCAAAGCATGGCGGCGCTACATCGAGTTTTTCACGGCCCACATTCGCAATCCGAACACGCGGACCGCGTATCACCGCGCCGCAGTGCAATTCTCGCGATGGTGCCAGCGCCGGCGCCTTGCTTTACATGACCTTCAACCGTTCTTGGTCGCCGCGTATATTGAGGAGCTTGGTTCCCGCGTCGCACGGCCAACAGTGAAGCAGCACTTGGCGGGGTTGCGGATGCTTTTCGATTTTCTCGTGATCGGCCAGTCGCTCCCAACAAACCCGGCCGCCTCGGTGCGCGGCCCGAAGCACGTCGTCTCGAAAGGTTCCACACCTGTCTTGAGCGCGGCCGAAGCCCGAAGGCTGCTTGCATCCATCGACACGTCGACCATCGTCGGTTTGCGTGATCGAGCGCTGATCGCGGTCATGATTTTCAGCTTCGCGCGCATCGGCGCGACATTGGCAATGAATATCGAGGACTACTACCCGCAAGGCAAGCGAATGTGGTTTCGCTTACACGAAAAGGGCGGCAAACGCCACGACGTGCCCACACACCACCAAGCGGAAGAATACTTGGATCATTATTTGGCCGCCGCCGGAATCGTGGGCCAAAAGCGCACTCCCTTGTTCCGTTCGATGGATCGCCGCAAACAGCTGACCGACGACCGCCTCGATCGTCGCGAAGCTCTGGCAATGATCAAACGACGCGCTCGGCGCGCACGACTCCCCTCTTCGATTTGCTGTCATACCTTTCGTGCGACGGGAATCACAGTGTACCTGAGTCGCGGCGGACTGCTCGAACATGCGCAAGCATTGGCCGCTCACGAATCACCGCGCACGACAAAACTCTATGACCGTACGGGCGACCACGTAAGTTTGGACGAGATCGAGAGGATTGTGATTTGAGTTCTTTCCGTTGTGCGAATTCGTGTGCGCGACAAATAGTGTACCCATTTCTTGGCCGCCCGCTGGCACAAGCACGTTTACTTCACCGAATTGTCGCTGATTCCGACACCTCTCTTGCCAAGACGAATGACATCGCTCAGCTCAACTGGCCAAATCATGACTTTGGTCCCAGTCTCGCCTACAATCCACCGATCAGTGATCGAAAATTGCAGTGAAGAGAAATACGAGTCTTCTCCGCCGGCCCTTCCGACCAATCGTACAGATGTTGGAGGGTTTGCTGTCAGATCGAAAAGTTGTGGCGATGGAATCACCACCGATTCTCCCGCGATTTGAGAAACTCGAGGGGTTCGCAGGACGTGGATTCCGCCGAACAAGGAGCCACAGGCGCTGACCAGGTGTTGACGCTTCGCGCTGACGGCAACCGTCATCACTTGGGCGAACTCGCCGTCCAACCGGTATGACATTTTGTTCGATCGCGCGAACTCCATACCTTGCCAAACAAGAAGCTCCGCGTCCTTCGAAAGGGTGACTACGAGATTGGTCCCATGCAAGAACGTCGCTTGTCCACCTTCCACTTTTACACGGCTGTCTTTTGGGTCCTTTGCGTCCATGTCCCAACAATAAGTTCCTGCATTTCCGCTTACAACAACATACCGGCCACTTGGATCGACGACTGGTGTGGCATTGAACTCCAACTCTTTGGGGATGTACTCGTCAAGCCCGAGCTTCATCTGATCTGACGACGATAGATCAACGACCTTAATTGTCTTTGGCACGGCTTCCTTGAGCACGAGCCAGCGTTGAGTGGGCTTCAGCAGTTTTGCAAGCTTCCAGTCATTCGTTGAGTATGGTCGACCAGATTCTCGGATATTACTTGCGGACAAGTCGTATGCCCGCGCCAGCTTTTCTTGGGTATCCTCGACGATCAGCCACTTGGAGTCCGAGGAAAAAGAAGTAAGTGCCACGTCCGAATGCGATTGAAGTCTTTGACCGCCGGCCTGGCTGGCGAGCGTCTTTCCCCGATCCCATAATCGATAATCGCCTTTACCGCCATCCGTGAGCAACCAGCGCCCGTCGGAGCTAACCAATACCCTTCCTGCCTCTTTGTGCGGCGGCCGGTATCGCTCAAGGATCGTACCAACTTTCCCGTCTTCCAAGCTACAGACGACAATCTGCGTGGAAGCTCCAAAGAGTACCCTTTCGGGACCGAACGTAAGAAAAGTCTTGCTATCTGGCGCAAATGCCATTGCGATCGGCGAAACATAGCCTGCTTGCGGTGCCTGTGCAAATCCAGCGAGCCGAATCCTTGGCATCGATGGATCGGTCGAGAGAAAATCGAACAATAAGACCGATCCATCTTGTTGTCCCAGGGCTAGCCAGCGCCGATCCGAGCTGAAACTAACACTGTCGTACCTGTAAGACAAGATAATTGGCACCGGTGCGACATTCGCGGACTTGGCCGCCCATGCCCTCGGAATCGCATCCTTCGCTTCGGACACGAGCCACAAGTCCTTTTGGGCGGCATGAAGACGGGTTATTTCGCCTTCGTGGCCGCACATTTCCAGCGATTCTTCGACGACCTTCTTGTTCCTTAATTCCCAGCGGCGAAGTATTCCAACGTCGTCTCCGGAAAACAAATAACGATTGTCACCACTAACCAAGAGCGCGCGAATCCGGCCCGGGTGGCCAAAGAGTAAGGAAGACTCCATATCCGGAACACCGTTTGCCAATGGCCAAACCCGCACGAGTTTATCGTCACCACCGGTGCAAAGAAATCTGCTGTCCGGACTGAAACACATCGCAGACACGTGAGCCCCGTGTCCACCAAGCACCCGTGGCTGAAGTTGGTTTCCTGTCGAGAGATTCCACAGGGCGACTGCGCCATTTTGCATAGCGCCGCGCAGCTCTTGCGTCGGACTCGACCAACTGAGAACGATCCATTTCTCGTCGGGGCTGAATGTCGCGCCGTGGATCATTTCAGCGCCCGGGGGGAGATTGAGCAGCTTTGGATTGTCGGTCGGATTCTCCGACTGTAAGGGAAAAAGCGTGCACGTGCCTAGGCCTTCTCTGGTCATCAACCACTTTCCTGACAAGGATACTTCATGACGTTGTGGAAAGAAATCGCGCTTCGCGCTCGGAATTGCCACGTTGCTGTCACGTGGATGTCCGCCCGAAAGGTTCCACAGGCGCACCAAAGATGTCGAACACGTCGCCAACCATCGGCTGTCGGGTGTGCAGATGATCCTGGTGAGTGGCTGAGAATGATTAACAGAATGGTCCTGAATCGTGCCGTCATCTCCCAATTGCCATAACTTCACAATTGGTGCGCATCGGTCACCAGCGAGACGGCCATCGTAACTCGTTGCCATCAACCACCGGCCATCCGCGCTGAATATCAATTGGGCCACGGCTCCTGAGGATCCACCGACTGTCTTGGGCTGGAGTAAGGGATCGGGCTGATTGAGGTCCCAGAGCTTTACTAATCCCGACGAATCTCCAGTGGCAAAGGTCTTGGAGGTGGGGGAAATGGCAATGCGCCAAATCTGTTCCTGATCCAACGATTTGGAAAACAAAGCTGCTTTCTTTTCGTTACCCGAGATCTTCCAGAGCCGTAATTCCTTGAAGGTGCGCGCTACCAACCAGTCGTTCGTTGCAGAAAACACGGCTTCAGTCAATTTGTCATTGCACGTGCCCATGGCACACAGTTCAAGAGGACGATCTGGATCCGACAGATTCCAGACTTGAACCGCATGGTCTGTCGTCTGTGTCAAGAACAGCCGCCCATCGGTGCTCATCTGGGCAAATTCACAAGCTCGGTTGCCGGTCTGTAACGGGAATCCGCCCAAGCGGCTAGCGGCATTGCGAAGCTCCTCCTCGGCCAAAGGAACCACTGGCTCATTCGCCAAACGGGTCGTGTTGACCGCTGCCTCGGCCAGCAAAAAACTCTGTTGTGGGAAAAACGAGCGAAGAAACTGAGATTGCACTGCCAAGCGCTGAGCGGTCGCGATGCGGAGCTGCTGTTCGGCGCGTTCTCTCTGGTTTTTCTCCTTTTTGGCATTGTCGTCGGCTCTCTGGGCTTCATTGCGAGCAAGGGTCGCTGCTACGTTCGCTTTGGTAGCATTCTGCTGTTCACGGTTGGCGGTATTTGCCAGATTGGTGTTGAGACCTTCGAGGCTCGTAATATGGAACCATGTTCCGCCGGAGAGGCTCAAAAGCGCCGCTGCGATGACGAAAATCAACGCAGCTAGCGCGGGACGGCGGCGAGTCCATTTGCAGACTCGTTCCCACGCCGACGCCGGTCGCGCCTTGATGGGCCGCCCCTCAACGAATCGGCGTAAATCATCGGCCAGGTCGGCCGCGGTGCCGTAGCGCGCTGCTGGTTGCTTGTTCAAACACTTCAAGCAGATGGTTTCCAGATCCCGCGGCAAGTGTGACTCGAACTTCGTCGGCGCGATCGGATCCTCGCCAATGACCAATTGGATCGTTCGCAAGGGCGTCTCCGCTTTGAATGGCGGACGCCCTGTGAGCATTTCATAAAGAGTCGCTCCGAGCGCATACACGTCGGTGGCCGGGCCGATTTCCGCGAAATGCTCAGATGCTTGTTCCGGCGCCATGTAGCTGGGTGTCCCGATGATTTGGTCCTTTTGCGTCAGGTTCTGTGCATCATCGGCCCGTTTGGCCAGGCCAAAATCAGCGATCTTCGGAGTCCAGTCGAACACCAAAGGTGCCGTGGTCGCGGCATTGGCAGGTTGCGTGGGCCCTCCGTCCGCAACATCCAGCAGGACATTCGAGGGCTTGAAATCACGATGCACAATCCCATGAAGGTGGGCATGAAGAAGCGCGCGTGCCAAAACCTCCGTCAAGTGAGCAGCAAACATCGGGGCTTGCGGCGTCCTTTGGAGAAAATCGCTCAAGGTCCCGCCTTCGACGTATTCCATGGCAAAAAATGGACGCCCGTCGTTCTCTCCGATATCGAAGATTTGCACGATGTTGGGGTGCCGTAGCTGGGCAATTGCCTCAGCTTCTTGTTGGAATCTTCGGCGTTCCTCCGCATCCGCGTATCTGCCGGCAAGGATCATCTTGAGTGCAACGTGGCGGTGCAAGCCGTCTTGCTTGGCGAGAAAGACTACGCCCATACCTCCTTTGGCCAGGGCGCGGATGACTTCATATTTCGGGATCGACGGCAAGGGAATGCTGTCCAACGACTCCGGATCAGCCTGCCGAACGCGCTCGAAGAATTGCTGAGAGGGTAACGGCGATACTGGCAGCGGCGTCGAACCGAGGGAGTCGGCCGATGTGAATGCGGTCAGCAATTCCTGGCACGTGGCGCACAGAGAGACGTGTTTGTCCACGCGAGCCGACGCTTCCGCGTTCATTTGCTCGTTCACCCAAGCCTGAAGTTCCTCTCTTGTCGGGCATAAGGACATGGCGGCACCATCGGAGGGATGTATTTCGATGCATGGAAGTCACGCGCCCTCTTCAGCGCTGCGAATCCTGGCGACTTCTGTTTCCAATCGCCTCTTGACGCGCTGGCGATATTTGAACACGGAAGCCACGGTGATCTCCAGCTTTTGCGCCGCTGCTTGGGCCGACAGACCGTCATCTTCGGTTAGACAAAACGCCTCCCACACACGCCCTTCACACTGACCCTTGACAGCCGTTCGCGCCAAGCCCAACAATTCTCGCATGCGGTCGATTTCCAGGAGGTCGACGAGATCATTTTCGGCCTCCGGCGTGATCATCCGCGCATATTCTTCTAAGCGTTTCTTTTGTCGGCGCTGGTTTTCGAACCAGTCCCGGAGGGCATTATTGGCCACCGTCTTCAGCCAGGCACGAAACATTCCCTTTTCACGCTTGTATTTCGGGAAATGCACGTACAGCTTCTTCAGCACCTCTTGGCTGACATCTTCGACGTCCGCCTGCTGCAAGCCGCGCTTGAAGCACCAAGCGTAAATCACAGGCAGATACCGGTCGACGAACTCCAGCCAGGCGCGTTTCCATTTGCTTGCCGCCGAAGGATGATTCAACCGGCTCAGCAGCGTGTAGGGTGTGCCAAGCGAATCGCCGCTCATAATACCGTACTCCCGTTGCGCGCCGATTGAGACAGTTGTTTGGCCATATTATTGCCCATCGCAGAAGTCGCCGTCGAGACAAATCCCTCCGGCCTGTCCTAGTTTCGTTTTACGGCTGTACGTGTTTGCGGATTGAGTGAGACGATTGCCGCTCGCCAACCGGCTCCCCGAAAAGCCCCATCCGTGTTAGCAGCACGAATGGGGGGCCGGTGACCAGGAACTTCACGAAACGATCACCAGCGTGACCACTGTAGCACAATTCCTGCTCCAGCGCAAATCTGCCGTGAAGTTCCGGCTCACCAAGTTTTGGCAATCAAGGAACTTCACCATGCTCCGCTTTTTCAAGAACGGCGCCTACCTCGACACCTTTGGACACTGCACGCTCGACGGCAGCAAACGTCAGGGGGCCTACCACCCTGGCGATGATGCCGCCGGCGACGGTCTGGAAGAGACCCTGCAACGGCGGGAATCGCTCCGCCAGTTCTTGGTCCACATCATCGGCGAAAAGCACCTGCAACTCGCCCTCGAACTGTTCGCCTTGGGCAAGACTTGCGAGGAATTCGCAAGCGAGATTGTTCGGTCCCCTGGCGCTGCTTGCCGCCGCAAACAAAAGCTGACCGCCGACATCAAGGGCAAGCTCCTGGCCGCCCTGGCGGCCACCAAGCCAGAGGAACTGCTTGGAAAGCCGGAACTGGCCTTGCTCGACGACTATTGTCGCGCCGCGGTTTACGAAGCGATCATCACGGCACTGCACCAGAACAAGCATCGTGCGACGGTCGATCTCCACGCGGTCGTGCCGATCCAAAACGGCGACCGCTGCAGTTCACTCCGCCAACATGAACGGCGTTTTGAATCGTTTCCGAGTTCCGATGACGTGTGGGGCTACGTCAAACGACATCAGGCCTGCCTATTTGCTGCGAGGTTCCCGGCACCGCTCCGTCTTTGGTTTGAACTGACGGGCCAGGCGTGGTTTCTCGGCTGCGTTCGCACTGCAGCATCGCAGTCTGACACTGAGCAACGTCCCGACGATGCCGAGGAAAGCGGCTCGGAGTTCGCATGAAACTCGTTCTCCATCGGCCTGCAAAGGCCAGGCCGATGGAGATGTAGGGGCGCAATGCATCCCCCATGTTTACGAAGGCCTTTCCGTACCTGATCGAAACCTAGTCACCAAGGAGCCAGTCATGAACACGACTTTTGAAACGCCCGGACATACTACCGCCACCGTATCCAGAGATCCTGGACACTATTGGCTTACATACCACGCCCAGAAACGCATGGGGGGCCGTGGGATCAAGCAGGAAGCCATCGAAGCCGTGCTTGAGTACGGCCGCATCGTCTACATCCGTGGCGCCAAAGTGTTCGTTGTTGGCCGCAAGGAAGCGGAGCGCTACCGAACCAGCGGCGTTGACCTGTCTGCCATCGAGGGGGTTCACGTGGTGTGTACGCCCAAGGGCACGACGATCATCACGACCTACCGCAACCGTGACCTACGCGACTTGCGTCCATTCCGAAAGCGCGGGCGCCGTCGCTGGCGTTGAATGGAGCGTCACATGCAGTCGCGCAGTCCGCGCAACGAGGCACGGGTCTTATGGAGGCAACACTATGAGCCATCTAAACGGCACCGCCATCGATCAACTTCACCCGGCGCATGCAGTCATTGACGGCGCCACCTATCTCGCGTCGACGGTCGCCGGGCACGCTCCGAACAACGCGCTTATTCGTGCCCCAATAGCAAACAGCGCTATTGACGCACCAATAACTCCTTGGGAAGCAGCCCTGCAGCAAATCACGGAACATGAAGCAAGGCTCGAGCGACACCGCTATCCCCTGCGCCAGACCCGGTTCGATCGAGACGCGCTCGTCGTCGGCGAACGAACGCTGTTGCTCGATAACGACGGCTTCTTGCGGCTGTTCCGCCAACTCCGCGCGCCGGTGGACTATCTGATGCGGTTGAGTCCCGAGCTGCGCACCCGTCTCGTGGAACATCATCTCCGGGAAACAAACTTGGGCGGCCGATTCGTCGATCACAACACCGTGTTGTTGAGCCGCGATGGATATTTCCGCGGCATCGACCGAGATGATTTGTGCCGCTTGACCGGGACCGATGTGCTTCACGCGGTGCGCGACGGCGTTGGCGGCGACCATGTCGATCTTGCTGTCCAACATCTGCGCCTCCAGCACGAGGCCTTGCAGATTGACGTTGTCAGCCCAAGTCTGGTTGATGAGGTGCGCGTCGGCGATCTGCTCCGCTATGGCTTGCGCGTCCGCCATTCCCTCGTGGGCGATCACGCCACGACCATCGAGAGCTTTGCGTTCCGGTTGATCTGCAGCAACGGCCTGGTGCGACGCCAGTGCCTTGGGCGCAAAGGAACTGCCCGCAGCCGACCGCGTACACGCCGCTTGACGGGGAATCGAGGCAACGCTTCGCAACAGCAACGCGATCAAATCCGCCGCTTGGCGACGGAAGCATGGCAACACTTACGCGGTATGAGCCAGGAAATTCGCGATCTGCAACATCATCGGTTCGACATGCCGAGCTTGCAACGTTTCTTGCGCCAAGCGCGCATGCACTCGGCACGTTTGGCCCGACAGATGGAAACTGCCTGGGCGGCCGAGGGTGCCGAACCGAGCGCATTTGGCTTCCTCAACGCCTTAACCCGTGTGGCGACCCATGAAACTGATCTTTCCGATCAACAGCGGCGGCGGCTCGAATTGCTCGCCGGCGTTTTCGCCGGCCAGCAGGTGCATCTGTGTCCCCAATGTTTCAGCCTGGTGGCCGATTGAGGATTGTCTTGACGAACAACCTCGCGACGAGCGCATGCTGCATTCGCATTCGCGCAATGACCCCGGCCTTGAGTGAGGGAGCAATCGACCAATGTCCGTTGTTCTTTCCCAAGGGTCAAACAATGTTGAAATCCCACGACGAGTCTCGCCTGCTCCGCGACCCAGGCCCCGACGGCAACAACAATCGCAGAACTGCCCCCACCCGAGGAGCGAATATTCCTCGTTTTCGGTGCGACTGCTGCAATGCCGTTTATCGCGCGGACCCAGGGTTATGGTTGCTTTTCGCACCACGCAGGAAGATTTGGATCTGCCCCAATTGCGGTGCGCCGTCCGCGTCACTCAGTTTCTGACAGCCGTTGCGTTCTCTCAGTCCTGATTTCCTCTTTGATCCGTTGGGAGCGTGCGATGGTAATGAATCTGCCGATGATCGAAAACCGCTCGATTCTCACTCCGACCAGCGGTTTTCTGGCCGCGGGTTACACGCACACGATCAACCCGTATCAAGGCTGTGCCTTCGCAGGTTCGTTGTGCGGCGAATACTGCTATGCCCAGCACAACCACTACGTCACCAAGGGTCGGCCATGGCGATTGTACGGCGCCAAGCGGAACATCCGTGAGGCGTACCGGCGCGATTACGACGCCCTCAAAAGGCCGCAACGCTCGCTCGTTAAGCCACTGCGTGTCTACATGGCATCGAGTACGGACCCATACGTACCCCAGGAACAACGGCTGTGTCTGACGCTGGCGTTGCTGCAAGAGATGCTCAAGCGTCCCCCAGACGTCTTGGTAATTCAAACGCGCAATCCCCTCGTTGGTCGCGATTTGGAAATCATTGCGCAACTGGCCGAGCGTTGTGAACTATGGCTGTCAATGACGGTGGAGACCGACTGGGAACGAATTCCCGGCTTGTCCAATCACGCCACGCCTATCCGCAAGCGTCTGGCGACCCTTAAAGCATTTCAGGCACGCTGCGTCGCCACTCAGGCAACCGTAAGTCCCATGCTGCCGATGCTGGATCCAGTGGAGTTCGCCCACGCTCTGGAGCGTGTTTGCACCCGAGTCATCTTGGACCACTATTTGCTTGGCGACGGTTCACCCGGTGGCTTGCGCACCAAGCGGACGCTGTTTCCCAGCCAATTGGAAGCGGTTGGCCTGGGAGCGTGGAATCGGCTTGAAAAGTTCTGGGAGATCAAAACGATCTTCGATGCAGTCCTCGGCCCGGAGCGCGTTCTCGTCAGCGCAGCCGGATTCAACGCTGTCGGCCCGACAAGGCTTGCTTCAGTCAACGATTCTGTCGATGTTGGCATTCCGTTTCGGCGCTGAGCGCGCAATCCGCCACCCACTTGTAGAGATGCCTTGAAGTTTCGGCAGTGCAAGGAGTCATCCATGATTGTCCTGGCCCTCTTCACCGTCTTCGGCCTGGTTGCCGAGATTCTGCTGTACTTCTTTTTCGGGGCGCGCGGTGCAGCTCAGCGCGCCATGGTCCGCGCCGACATGGACGAACAAATGAACCTCAAGCTACGTAAGGCCCAAGATTCGGACGAGGCGCTTGTGACGCACTTGCTTGCCGGTGCTGCAGTTGACCAGGCTTTAGGCGATTACCAGCGGCAGCGGGCAGCCATCCTGGTGGTCGACAAGCCGGATCGTCCGTGGGATTGGAACGGCGACGACCTCAAGTTGTGGGGCAAGCGAGAGTTACAACGGCGACTCGAAGAAGTGAATCGCCAGGTATTGCTACCCGCATTAGGCACATCGTTGGGAACGATGACGCTCACGATCGTCGCTTGCGTTGTCTATTACCAGTTCATGGCTGCCCAATCAATCACCAGCAACGGCACCGTGCCTCCGGCAACCAACGGAGCGAACAGCAACCTGCCCGGCTTTCTGCCGCCGGTCGCCGTACCAGCTGCACAAGCCCAGCCGCCCGATGATCCTGGCAATCCAGTCGATCCGGATATGATGGCGCCTCGCAACGGTAAATCCATCGCAGGTACAAATGGCAGCGCGACCCAGCCCGCCGCGGCGGCGCCGTCCACAGCCGCTGACAATCCCTTGGCCAACGGCGGCCCTCCAGCTGAGGCGGCGGCCCCATCGTCCACCACCAAGGAGAAACGGCCATGAAGAACGCGACCCCTTTCTTGCCGATGTTCGGAATCCACCAACAGCATTTGCACCGCGGCGGCATCGGCGCCGCCTACCTACGGATATGCAGCACCGGCCTCTTGGACGCGGCAGTGACGCTGTTTCGCGTTTGCGCCGACGCCTGGCGGGCTCGGCCCCAGGACCAGGCGTATCTGAACGACCTGGAAAAACTCTTTCCTGCCACCCTGGCCCAGACCGTGCAAGCGCGGCTGCGCGGAATCACTGACCTGAGTGATCCGGGCCTTGATCCCGACGAGCAACGCAAGCGCCTGGCAACTATCCATGCGATTCGCGCCAAGACCATGGGCAGGGCTGGCCGGGACGCCGTACAGAACGCCGAGCGTACCGTGGCGGAGAGCGTCGCGCAGCTACAGCAATCGTTGGGCCAGGCGTTTGCCACGGGTCCTGAAAAGGTCCGGCGGGTTGCGGACCAAGTTCGACGCGGCCTGCAAGAATTGGCATTCCCACCCGCCGATCCGGAGCCCTTGGCGAAACTGCAACACTGCTTGAAGTCGTATGACCAGATCAACGCACGCCGATCCGCACTGGCAGGGGGCACATTTGAATTCGTCTCAACGCAGTTGCGCAACCAAGCGCATCGTATGTATGAACGGACCATCGGCTTCCTGGCCGCGGAGTTAGCCGAGGACGCGTTGCGACAAGCATTGCCAAAACTGGCGGCCCATCTGGACGAACTGGGGGGGCGCAGCACTGATTTCGCCGGGCGCATGACCGCTGCCCTGACCGCCTTGGAGCGGCGGCAGAAGAAGACGGCACAAGACCAGCAAGTCTCGCGCGCTTCCGTGGTCATGCCCCTGGACGGGCCGGATGAAAAACAAATCCTGGCGGGCATGATTGAACGGCACGGCTGTGCCGATTTGAACCAGTTGTCTGTGCGGATTCTTGAAGCCCTGGAAGCCCACGTGCGCCGGTTGGCGCCGACCGTCTGTCCCCATTTGGACGCCAACACGGCGTGCCTGGCCGACCTGGTGCGCGCCATGGAACCCGACGGTCTCGCCGCCAGTTTCCTTCATGTCGTGGAGGAATCGCTGGGCACGGGTCACACGATTTATGAAGTCATCGCCCGACGCGGCTTGGACGAGGTCGCGGATTTTCTGTCCCGCCGCGCCAGTCCGACATGTCACTTGGGCAACCGGGACATTGAGGCGTTCAACATCTCGCCGCTACAGTTGACGATCGTCAGGCTGCCGCCGGCGGTCGGAACACGCGATCCGCACATTCGCGAATCGTTGTGCGCCGCCTTGGCAAAGTACGCGCCCTGCACGTTCGCCGACGGCGCGCCGAGCGAACGATCGGTCACGGTCGTGCGCGTGCACGTCGGTTGGCCCATTGGCATCGCCGAAGACAATCGGCCGCTGCTCGAACGTTACCTGCGCAGTGGAAGATCTGGGCATTTGCCGCACCTGATCGGCGTGGTTCCGGACGCCCCTTTGGGAACCGTCAGCCCCGCAACGAAGGACCTTATTGCCGAACGCCAATCCTAACCTGGAGACGACTATGGCCTACCAATCCAAGAACTTGAAAGTTGCCTTTCTCAATCTCTACCTGGGCGGTACCGGCCTAGGGGCCGGCAAGCCGATTGCGGACTTGCACGCGGCCGACGGCCGGCCGTTCCCCATGGCTGGGGTATACATCGACACGGATCCGCAACCAGCTCCGCACGTCGATCATTCCATTCTGATTCCGCTGGACGGTCAGAAAAGCCAAACGATCTTGGCGTCTCCCAAGACCTTTGGCCCGGTCGTCGAGATCATTGTGGAACACTACCGCCATCTCTTGAATCCGGAGGATATCCAAAACGGCGCTCGCACCATCCGGCTCCTGACACAATTGGCGTTCATTTACTACCGAGAGTCGATCTTGCGCGGCCTGAACCGAGCCATTCTCGACCTGAAAAAACGCGGCGAGTTCGACTTCATTGTGCCGATGCTCATCAGTTCCAGTGGTGGGGGCACCGGCAGCGCGTTGCAAATCCTCTTGCCGCAGGCCCTCAAGGACCCTTGGTTTGCCAGCCGTCTTACTGAAGGCTTGCCGGCCGGCATCCTCCAGACCCCCGTTTTGTTTGTGGTGGAGCCCTACGCCTATGCGCTTCGCAACCAGGAAATGCACGCCAACAAGATCCTGGCGAACGCCTATGCGTTCCGCATGGAAAGCGTGCTGCTCGAAAAGAAACACGCGTTCAAATACTGCTACCACCTCGGCCTAGCCGGACCCGGCGGCGCTGTCCTCGATTCTCCCGACGAAGTCGCGATGGTTTTGGGTGCCAGCGTTTATCAGTTTGAGCGCAGCTGGTCGCCGATCAAGGGACGGAAGGTCGATACGGTGGACACCCAAGTGATTACCTCCCATTACGGAGGGGACGACGTGCCCGAGAATTTCCTGGCCGAACAAGAGGCCCTCGTCGCCGAACTTGACAGCGCTGGCTTCACAACCGTCAACCCAATGTAAACCGTTCAGAAACTACTAGCGCCGGCCCGGTGTCGGCGCTGCCTTGGAGGGACATTCAAACATGCGAAATCTCGCGATCATTACCATGTTGGTCACGCAAACGGTCGCTACCGGACAAGCACCCGCAAGTCGACCGAGTCTGGTTCGGATCATCGTGCTCGACAAGTCGGGATCCATGGCCGGCGAGCGTATCGAGCAGGCGCGCAAGGAATTGATCGACATGGCTCAGAAGCTGCCGCCGTCGCCCGCTCACCCATTGATCGTCGTACTCTTCAATCATGACGCGGGTCCGGTCCGCACCTTCACGGATTTGCCGTCCTGCCTAACCTTCTTGCGGAGCATTAGTGCGGACGGTGGTACGTCCATCGCAAAGGGTTTAGAGCGCGCCCGGCAGGAATTGCTGCCGTACCGCGACGTGCGCCATTTGTGTGTGGTGTTGTACACCGATGGCGAAGACGGCGATCAAGCTGGCATCCTCAAGCAAGAGGAACAACTCGATCAGCTGTTCAGCGGCCGCAGCAAGCGCGGCTTGCAGCAATCCGTGGTCTTTGCGAAGCGCTGGGAAAGTGCGAATGCGGACCTGCTGGTTCGGATCATCAAGCGCGGCAACGCCCAGGTGATCGACGCCGGCGAAATGCGCATCCAGCCGGTCACGTTCAATCCCAGTTTCAGCGTCGCCCAGACGCGTTGGCTCAAGGATCAACTCCGGATACTTGAGATCGAAGTGCTCGCCCTCATCGACGCCAAGGGCCAAGGCAAGGATTCCATGCCGCCGGTAAAGGTTTTCTGCCGAAACCAAGGAGCACTAGGCGATATCGCCGTGCAGCTCCAGCCGGGCGCGGCCAAGCCGACGCTCCTGAAAATTCACTTGCCAGTAACGGCAGCGATGACGGCCCAGCGTAGGGCAGACATTGATTTCGAGCTGTTGTTGGCGACCGAACCGAGCCTAGCCAAGACGCTCGTGCTGCCACTTCTGCCGGTCGACCGTGTGCGCTTGCCGGTGACGTTGCCACGCGACTTATTCACGCTCAGCGCCAAAGCAAGCATGATAATGGCCAAGCCTGCCTATTGGTCGGATGCCGCTGCTGAAAAACCGGCGTTTCCACTCCAGATCACAATCGACGTGAAATCGCTTCCGGATTTGCCATGGCCCGACGCGGTGACGCTTCAGTTCAAGCCGCAAGCGGGCCTGCGCCTAGTAAATGGCAACGACACGTTCACATTGAAAAAACCAGGCGTGGTGCCACTGGCGATCATTGTCGAGGCGCCCGCACCGGCCAAAACGGGCAACGCGAGTCCAACCAAGATCAAGCTAGGCGTGACGATTGCGCCGATTAAGCTGCCGCCCGATATGACGCTCGAACCCGCGGAAATGCTGGTAGTTTGCGAAGCAGCGCTACCCGCGCCGGCCGTAACCAAGTTGACGACCCGCACACGCTCGGTAAGCCCAGCCCGCTGGCTGGATGTCGTCCAAGGCGTCGCGATTTTCGACGCAGATGTCGAGTTCAAAGTCGACGGTCCATTGCAAGCGGACGCTCACATCGGTGTCCAATGTCCACCGGGCGTACGCAACATTCAGTTTCATCCCACCAAGATTGCCACGGGCACACAGATCGTGCGGCTGACAGTTGAGTGCGAGCTGCCGCCCGCCCCCACCAAACGACTCTTGAATTTCCCCGTCTTGCCGCCGCGGACGCCCAACACCATCCAAATAGCCGCACCTGCGCCTATCAAACTTAAGATAGTTGGGCCGGCACCTTTACAGCTTGTGTTGTGTCAAGGCGGTAGGCTCCAGCAAGCGCTCCAGGCGGTTGCGTGCGACAAGAGTGAACCGGCCACGCTGTGTGTCACACCCGTATTGGTTGGACTAGCGGATGGGGCACGCGCTGACGGCCTGAACGCCAAGATAGTCTGCGGACCTCTTGTCCAGTTAGGTGGCGCACCAGTTTTGGGAGTGAATCAAGCTGGCGACTTGGCTCCTAAAACGGCGGCGGCCACTTCGACATCGTTTTTTCTCGACAGCGTCGTCGAGGAAGAACTGACAGTCACCTCCGCTACCCCAACGGCAGCAGTACTTGGCTCCAAGCAGCGAATTGTGCTTCGAATTGAAGCGCCGTTCAAGCGGTTGTTCTTTTACTTGGCTGCCTCGTTGTCCGCTGTATTGGTGCTATTCCTACTCTTCCGGATGTATTCCCGACTCACGACCACACGCGAAGAATCATGATCCAACTGTTGGCCAAGACCTTGAGCGCGCTCGACCGCGCTGAGCTTGATCGGCTGGCCCTCGCAGCCGGAGTGCTCTTGTACGTTGGCCACAAAGCCAGCGAACACCATCCCGGGCTCCGCACCATCGGCAGCCGGCTCGCGGGTTTGTGTTTCATCGTTTATGCCGGCCACTTGGTCTGGGGTCGGCGCTTGGTGACCGATGATGTTTTTGAGGTCGTGCTACGCTGTGTGTTTGTCGCCGGTCTGGCACTTGGCGCAATGTGGATCATTGTGCCCGTTGTGGCTTGGATTATGGACTGCACTTTCGGAGTGATTTGGCGGTTGTCGCTGCGGCTGATGATCGGATTTTGGCATGGAGTCTCGGGCGCATTGCGGCGCTGCCGGCAATTTCCGAGGAACATTGCGGCTAAATTGCGCAGTTTTCTCGGTCGCAAAGCTACCATCGCGCAGGCCATGACATTTGCCGAAGCGTCCAAGCGGCGTGAAAATCTGCGTGCCGGCTGTGACATGCTTTACAACTTGCACGCCTTTGCCCTGAAGGAACGATTTCCGCCCGAAGCCTACGAGCACCTGAAGCAGCGCTACCTCCGCGAAGACCTCGCACCGACCGACTTCGAGGCCCGCGCCAGTCAGCTTTGCGACATCATTACCCGGCATGCATCCCAGATCGGCACGGATCCTGGCCAGGCCTCCATCGAGACTCTGCTCGTTGAGAATCAGCGCAAACACGATCAGATCGACAGCTCCAACCTCAATGACGACATGAAGCAATCGCTCAACGCGGCGATCGACGAACAGTTGGAAGAGCGCGTCCGAAAGGCGGTGAACAAATGAAACTCAACCTCGGCGCCGAACGCAACACCCAGGAGCCGGTAGCCATCCCGATTCAGGCCCTACGGCAGCATATGCACTTGATCGGCTACACGGGCACGGGCAAGACGACGGCGCTCATCACCCTGCTGCTGGGCTTGCTTCCCCTGGTCACGCAGAAAAAATGCGTGTTCATCATCGACCGTTTGGGCGGGTTCAGCATGGATCTGCTGCGCTGGTTCGCTTCGCAGTATTGTCCCGCGTGGGTGCGTGAGCGTTTGATCTACATCGAAGCTTCCCGCGAAGACCTGGTCGTGCCGATGAATCCGCTGCTGCACGGGACGCCCGGTGAAGGCTACTACCGTACGGCCCGCGCCGCCGAGATCGTGTTGCGCGGTTGGGCCAATCAGGACCTGGCGCAAATGCCCCGGCTCGCACGCTGGATGTTCAACTCCATGTACGCAGTCGCCCTACTCGGTTTGACCATTGCCGATGCCGCCCACCTGTTATTCCCACAATCGAATTTGCATCGTAGGATTCTCAATTGCCTGCCAGAGCAGCTGCGGGTCGAATGGGAATTGATCATCAAGGCGACGGGTAACCAAGCCGAAATCCAGCTCGAATCGACTCGCAATCGGCTCAAGCCATTCTTCGATTGTCCCGGTCTGCGGGCCATGTTCTCGTCGGCCACGAATTGCCTCGATGTCGGCCGCTGGATGCGCGAGCACAAAATCGTCATCATCAATCTAGCTCCGATGGGCAAGCTGCCGGAACAGTCCGCCGACACGTTGGGCGGCCTGATCGTCAATGAGATTTTCAGCGTCGCCCGGTCATTGCCGCCGGAACTCCGCAAAGAAACGCTGGTCATACTCGACGAGTTTCAACGCTTCGTCGGGCCCGATCTGGAATTCTCGCTTGCGGAATCGCGCCAGCTCAAAACGTCGCTCCTACTCTCGCATCAGTCGTTCTCGCAGCTCAAGCAAGGCGACGTGGACCTCACGTCACTGATCTTTCAAGCGCAGACGCGGCTGGCGCTGCGGGTCGGCGGCAACGACGCCAACATCCTCGCCGAGGAACTGGCCGGCATGACTTACGATCCAATGAAGGTCAAAGCTGAGATCTGGCACCGCAGTCAACGTGTCAGTGGACATAGGATCATGGATTTGCAAAGCACCAGCACCAGCGAACAATTCGCTCGTCAATGGAGCGATACCTACGGCGTCAAATACTCCCGCAACGAAAACCGTGTGCAAGGCGCCGTCACCGGCGAAAGCATCAGTCGAGGCGATCAAACCAATCGCGGCCAGGGCGGCAGCGAGGGCCGCGGTACGACCTTCGGTTCGCACCAATCTCTCGTGCCGATCTACGAAGACTACATGCAACTCGCCAGTCGCACCTACGCCACCTTCGACGAACAGAAATACGAATGGGCCAAGAAGCTGCGTCAGCTCAAGCGCGGCCAGGGCGTGCTGCAAATCGTCGACGATTCCCGCCTCTACGAAGTCGATATCCGCAAAGCGACGCATGGTGTCTTGGCGCTCGATTGGGAAAAAGTCCAGAAGCGGTTGCCCAATGTAGCGGATGCGTATCTGCGTTTGATCGAGCGTAACTGCCAACAAGAATGGTTCGTATCGCCCGCGCGCATCGCACGCGAAACGACCGAGCGCCTGCAGCGCGTCTTGCAACCGCCGATCGTGCTTCAGAGCCCGTTAATTTCGGAGCCGCTTGGAAACGAACCGTCGGGCCAGAGCGATGTCGATTTGCTCTGATCGTGAAACTGCCGCAGGACATCGCGGACGCGCCGGCGTGTGTGGCGCAGGTCGTGGAGGGTTTGCACGAGGTCTTCGAAATGCGCCGTCGCGACGCCGAACAACTCGCGGAACCGCTGCTCGCAGTGGCTGCGAATCGACCCGTGTGGCGATGTGCGCGCCTGCGTAATCAGCTCGGCGTGGCGCCGCAACTTATCCACAAGCCGCGCGCCTTTGCGGATTTCAAGGAGGTCGTCCAGGGGGAGAGTATCCGTCATGCAAAAATGATGCGCCGGACTTGACGTCTTGCGCAAGCACGTTAGAATGCAATCCATCGAGGTACGCAAGTGCCACGACGATCGCGCTCCGACACGACGCTGGCGCCTTTTGGCACCCACATCCATGTCGGCCACGATTGCTGACGGAATTTCTCTCAGGCGAACCACCTTTCATCCGGTGTGTTTCGCCTCCTTTGTTTTTGGGAGAGATCCGTCATGCAACCGACACCGCGCGATTGGCAAATCTGCCAAGCTCTTTTCCGCTACAAATTCCTGTTGACCTCGCAAATACGCGACGTTGTGCTTGCCCACGACGCCGATTGCAGCATCACGCGCCGCCGTCTGCGGCGTATGGAGTACGGCAAGCTCGTGCGCCGACGCGGCGCCGAACTCGGCAACACGCCCAACATCACCACAGCGCCGATCTGGACGCTTACCGAACACGGCGCCTGCCGTCTCGGGACTGAAACCGGCGACGAGAGGTATTTCACGTTTCAGGAACCCAAGTCACCCTGGATCAATCTGACGCACAACGTGCGCTGCAGTCAGGTCGCAATCCTCATGGATCAGGCGTTGGTCAAGCAAGATCGGCTGCGCATCACCGCCCTCTACTTTGAAAGCGACGTGATCCGAGTTGAAGCCAACAGCACGTCGCAGCGTTGCAAACTCTTCACCGAAATCGAAACGGCGTCGAAGAAAGTGGTTTGCGCTCCTGACTTCGGTTTTGAAATCGAGGCGGGCACGCAGCGCCGCGGCTATCTGTGCGAATTGGAAACAGGTTCCGACGGCAGCCCAGCAAGGATTGCCGCGCGAAAATCGCCAGGGATCGCTGCCTTGGCGGCAACCCAGAAATGGAAAGAGATCTTCCCGCAAGCGACGAGTTTCGCGGCGCTGATGTTTGTGCCGCACGCGGGTTGGCGCAATGCGCTTCGCAAGGCGATGCAGGACAAGCCGGGAGCTGAACTGTGGCGCTTCGCCGCTGTGAACGAGCTGACCGCAGACAATTTTTTTTCCAGTCCAGTGTTCTACACCGTCAATGAAGGACCGCGGTCGTTTGTTGGCGGAATTGGCTCACAGGTTCCCGAGGCAGTGCCCGTCTGCCCGTCCTCTTTGGGACCGGGCAACGGACAGTCTGGCAGGTGAGGGACAACGAATGCAACGTCAGCAGCATCCATCGCTTGCGTTGGTGCCGGGGCTGGGTGGCCACAGGCACCCCCAGCCCCGGCCCTCTACCTTCGGGGACTGCGTTCGCTCGCTGATGCTCGCGAACTGGGGTCGAGCGTTCCACCGTCGATCCAAGGTAGAGGGCCGGGGCTGGACGCCCCGGCACCGCGTCCCGTCGCTGCGGCTCCGGTCCGCACGCTGCTGGCGCAGCGTAACGCAAGCGACGGCATGTGAAATCAAAATGAATCGGTCCCGGAAAAGTTTGGCCATTACTTCGATTCCGCACCGTTTCAGGGACGTGTTCGGGAGCGAATTTGGCGCGCCATTTGGCGCATCCGCTAACCCCATCGTTATGGAAAACGACACGAACATCATCGGCCTCGGCGACCTCTTGGAGGACATCACCGTGAGCTTGTCCAATCTTCGCAAGAAGCATCCGGCCTACTACAGCATGTCGCTGTGGTGGGAGTTGGAAAAGACACGGCTGGCCGCCAGGTATGGCGCCGTCGATTGTTCGGTTCCGGTAAAGCTTCAGCGCAAACCCTGGAAAAAGAAGATCGCGATCCCCGGCCGCTGGCTGGATTGCACCCTGATCGCGGTTGGTATTCTCCTGGGTGTGTTGGCGCTGTGGCGCTAGCATGGACGTTGGGCCTGCCGCCCCTGACGGCGGGCCCGTGTCGAGAATCTCTTGTGCGAACGGCAGAACTCCACCGTTTCGCACTCGTTTTGCAACGTGAACTGTTTCCAACAAGGAGAATTGCCATGTCGAAACCGAAGAACGCCGATGTCGCGAAAGGCCAAAAGCCAGCGCTCAGTCTGCGCCGCAAAGGCGTCCACGTCAGCGTGTTCGAGAATCAAGCCGAGCGCGACGGGCGCGCGGCGACGTTTTTCAAAGCGTCGTTGCGAAAAGTCTATAAGGACGGCGACGAATTCAAACCACGCCGCATCTGGGTCGCGACGATTTGCCGGTCGCGTCCTTTTTGCTCCAGAAGGCGTGGGAGTTCATCCTCGAAAAGGAAGCGAATCGGGGGCCGCAAGAATCAGAAGCGTAGTTTGCAAGCAGCCACCGGCAAGTCGGGCGATGCGTCAGGGCGCGTCGCACGGCGAACGGTGGGTTATTTCTTTCCCTTCCAACAGTATGGCAACTGCTATGAAGAACAAGGACGTTGCCGGCACGGAATCGCCGGCGGAAACCGCCGAGGCCAAACAGGCCCCGGTAAAAGTCATTCGCGACGGAGACGTGTCGGCGAGCATTTTCGCCCGCACGCATCGCGAGCGTACGTTCTACAGTGTGTCCTTGAGCCGCTCTTACAAGGACAACGGTGGAGCGTTTCGCTACGCGAAGAGCTTCGATGCGGATAACTTACCCCAGGTCGTGAAGGTAGCGCAAGAAGCAAGCGCGTACATTCGCGATCTGACGCAGGAAGCGTAAACATGCCAAACGCCGAGGACGGCCCTGACCGTCCTCGGCCAGGCTCGTGTCGCCGCGCCGTCGATTTTAGTCGATCACAAGCGCGCCGACCAAGCTAGGCAATCAATTCTCCGCGGAACGCTTTCTCCGGCGTTTCCGCACTCCTTCGAGAGAACATGCAGGCTGATGAGCGTGGCACGGCCCGGTGCCACGCCGTGCAAGGAGATCCTTCGGCTCCTCCTTGACGGCGACCGGGCCGTGCGACATAGCCAGGCGCCTGCATGGCAGGCGACTTAATTCTTTCCTTCATTCGTATGGCGAAAGCCAATGAGACATCACCGGCAACAGCATCGGCACACACCGAAGGCCCTTGGACCATCATCAACCGCGATGCCGCGGAGCCGCGCATCGGCGGATGGCTGCGCCCGAACGAGTTTGGTCTGGTCGCCACCGTGGCCAACGAGACGGACGGAACCGCCGAGCGGCAGGCGAATGCCCGTCTGATCGCGGCCGCACCTGACCTACTGGAAGCATGTGAGGCAGCGCTATGGGATTTGACGTTTGATGCTCCGGAAGCCTGGGAGGATGAAGCAACCAGGATACTCCGCCGGGCTATCGATGGAGCGAAAGGCGAAGAACCGTCCTCCCCTTACCACCAATGAACATGAACAATTTAGAAATCGCTCTTGACGCTCGGGACAAAGGGATCGTCGCAATACCCTGTCGACCTGGAACGAAAGTGCCAGCGATCGGTTGGAAGAAGTGGCAATCGACGATGCCGCCTGTGGAATTTCAACGCCAGTGGTTCCGCGACCCATGCAACATCGCGATCATCACGACGGGTTTCGTGGTATTCGATTGCGACGACCCTACGAAGGCGGAACTCGTAATCGAGAAATGCGGCGTGACCCCCCACAAGCTGAGGACCCCGCGCGGCGGAATTCATCTTGGCTATCGCCGGCGACAGGGCGTTGCTGTGAAGAATCAAGTCAAAATCAAGGGAATGGACATCGATATTCGCACCGACGGCGGGCTTGAGTTGATTCCAATGTCGCAAACGGAACATGGCTGCTACGAATGGTTGGGTCCTGGACTTCATCGCCCGTCAGACCTTCCCGTTGCAAAAGTCAGCTGGACGCAAGATCGCCGGCAGCGGACCACCTGTGTCATGGATACCATCGCAGATACGGGAGTGGTGGTTCGACGTGCGCGAGCTTATCTGGCCACCATTGAGGGCGCTGTTTCGGGGCAGCGAGGACACGACCGAACCATGCGCGTCGCCGGTGTTCTGATTCAGAAATTTGGCCTGACGCTCGATCAGGCTTGGCCACTGTTCCTCGAATGGAACGAACAATGCGTACCCCCGTGGAGCGAGAAGGATCTGCTCCACAAATTGCAGGATGCGTTTCGTTTCCGTTGCCGTTTTGTGCAAGGAGTTTTGTCATGACACCGATCAAGGTCACCATTCATCTCGCCGGTAATGGCACATGCTCGCTCTCCGGCAAGGAAGGCGACGGCCTCACCGTCACATTTGACGATGGCACGGTCGCCGAACAGCACCTGAGTTGGAAGAGTTTCCGGCAACTCGTCGCCATGAAGACTGCCCGAAACTCGATCAAGGCCGCGACGAAGTCGATGCCTACTACCGGCCCCGCAGCAACGCCGACAGTGCCGGGCGGTCCGGCCGGAAAGTGATCCTGTTCTCTTCGGAAGCCCGTGTTGCCACGGAAGGCCATTGTTGTTGAATGGTGAACCATGGACCAGATGCAACTTGTTCTCGATCGGCTGGAGAGAATCGAAGCCAAGCTCGCGATCATCGTCGAGAAGCCAACGGAAAAGGACTGGTACACGACCGACGAGCTGGCTCAGATTCTCGATCGCGCACCCTGGACTGTTCGGCAGTGGTGCCGGCTCAAACGGGTGCGTGCGAAGAAGCGGATCTGTGGGCGAGGTCTTTCGTCCGAGTGGATCATCTCGCACGAGGAACTTACCCGCATCCAGAACGAAGGTCTGTTGCCAGTCCAATAGCCGCGGCTCGCGGCAGCACGCGGCCTCGGTCAGTTAACCGAAGACAAGCTGAATCGCTTGGCGTTCCTGGGCGGGAAAAAGGTGCCGGTAGCGTTGCACCATTTCCTCCGTTTGATGACCAACCCAAGAGTTGATGAGCCGTTGGTCAACGCCTTTGGCTGCACAGCACGAACAAAAGCTGTGCCGCAAGGCATGCCAACCGCGCAGCACCTGCCACTTACTCCCTGCCAGAGTGCGCTTGAAATGATCGTGAGCCTCGTCGTGGGAAATGGGCAGGGCGGTTCCGCGTTTCTTCTTGCTTCGGAACACGTGAACGTTCTGTGTGAACAAATGCGGACCACCGGGATGGACCGCCAGCCAATCGCGAAGGACTTGCGTAAGGAAGGCAGACAATGCGACACGACGGCTGGTACGGTGCCCATGAACCCGTTTCTTTTCATGGATTCGTACTGAACCGCCATCAAGGTCCAGATCCGCGAGCTTCGACCGGATGATTTCGCTCCGACGGGCGCCGGTGTGCGACGCGAAGCAAAACATGGGATAGACCCAAGGTTGGATTGCTGCTTCTTGCACGTGTTTCAGAAGTTCTTCGATTTCCTCACGACCCAGGAAAAGGCAATCCCAAAGTTCCTGTTGCTCTGCGGCGGTGAGAGCGCTTTGGGCGATCTGCCGCGCAATTTGCTCCCATGTCTGGAACGGCGGTTTTTCTGTGGTCTTGGGAAACTTAAGCCCCTTGTTCGGAAACGGCCCGGTCAGAAGCTTCGCATGGACAGCCCAGTTCCAGGCCGCACGCAAGCTAGCGATTTCTTTGCGCATGGTCACCGGACTCAGGGGACGTTTCCGAATGCCTTTGGCCTTGGCGCGACGTGCCACGTGTTCCTGGAGCTTCTCCATCGTCAGCTCGCCGATGGGATAATCCTGTCCGAACGACCGATCAAAATGCCGGAGGTGCATCGCCACCGTGTCGAGGGAGTTTTGCTCGACGGAGCCAATGCCGAGGGCGGCAAGGTATTTTTCTTTGAGCTTTGCAAGCGTCAACGGCCCGGTGGGCGGAAGCGTTTCAGTCGGCGTGGATTCTTGAGCGGTCGGCACAACGACGGATTGCCCGCCGGTGAGGATGAACTCTTTGACGTCGGCACCTTTTGGGATGAGAACGAGCCGTTGTTGAATTTGGTGGATCGTGCGGTCGATGCCGCCGCGGATAGCGTTCGCCGCCCGCTTGTCGGTTGTGTGGACGGAGTGCGTGAACCGCTCGCCCCGAAAGGTGAAAACGATTCGGAACCACTCGCCACGCTGTTCGAGGAATGCCATGCGATTGCCCTCCCTTAGATTGTTGGGGGTTGGACAATCGACATGCCTGCACCGCATTCGCTACATGACCGCACCCGGCACCACGCGACCGCACTGCAATCCCCATCCGTGTCCCATTTGTGTCCCACGGAGAGGTCGGCCGGAGCCGAGCCATGAAAAAAGGGTTTACGCCGTTTGACGTAAACCCCTACACGGAAACGAGTGCCGGAGACAGGACTTGAACCTGCACTGCCTTGCGGCAACCAGGCCCTCAACCTGGCGCGTCTGCCAATTCCGCCACTCCGGCTCGGCAGCTTTATTATGGATGCTGTCGGCGGCAGTTCAAGTGTGTTTTCGCTGCCCTTTTACCCTTGCCATGGCAATCCGGATCGAAGGGCGCTTTGACGAATCTGTTATTGCAACTCGGGAGTTTGCATGGACTTGCTGGAATTCGTAAAACCACACACTGGCGCCAGGGGGTTTACGAATCGAAATCGCGGGCAACCACGCTAAGTATCAGTCCGATAACGAGTTATTTCGTCAAACCCGTGGATCGTGGCATGCCGGGAGGGGTTTTATGAATTGCCGAGGGGAGCGGCATCGCCCTGCAATTGGGACGGCAAATCGCCCAACCATTCCAGTAGGCGATCGGGCCGGGCGGCGACGAGGGCGGCGCGATCGTCGGAACCGGTCGGCACGACCCACACCGTCACGCCGGCGGCACGGGCGGTTTCGATGTCCACAGTCATGTCGCCGACGAAAATCACTTTCGATTTGGGCAAATCAAGCCGGGCGAGCGCGGCCTCGAGCATGTCCGGCGCGGGTTTAGGGCGGGCCACGTCTTCCGGACCCAAGACGACGCTGAAACAGCTCGCCAGGTTCAAATGTTCGAGCAGTTGCTGCGAAAAGAAGCGCGGCTTGTTGCTGCACAGGCCGAGGCGCTTGCCGGCGCGATGCAAGGCGGCGACGACGTCCGCGGCGCCCGGCAACAGGCGCGTCCCCTCGATCATGACGGACGGATGATGCGCTCGGTAGCGCGCGATGTCGGCGGTCAAGTCACTGCCGGGGACGGTGTGCTTCAACAAATACTCCGGGCCGCGGCCGACGAAGCGTTTGATTTCGTCCACGGTCAGCCGCGGCAGATTTCGGCCGGCGCGCACGTGATTGACGCTGGCGGCGATGGCGTCGTAGCTGTCGGCGAGGGTGCCGTCGAAGTCGAAGATCACTGCGGCGAAGGACATTGAGAGATTGTACCGGCCAGAAAGCAATGATGAGGCAGGCTGCCAACTGACTGAGCCATTTGGCCCTGTCGGCCCACTCGCGACGGCTCGCCATAACCCTTGCCGGAATTGCTTGTTACGACGACGGAAAGGCCAGACAAGGGGCCTGGTTCACGATCTGCGACTCACCATTTCATTCATTTACGTTCAGCACACACCCCAAGTGCTGAACGAAATGTGCCGAGACATCGTAACGTTCAACTGTGTAGCTGGTTACGACTTTTTTTGTCGTCGCATTTTATGCAGCACATTTGACCCCTGAATGAAACCGACCGAGGGAATGGCTCGGGGTTGAATGGGCCATTGAACCAGGCCCGACAAGGGGCCTGGTTCAAAACCGCCTCTTTTTGGGTAACAACGCGTTTCCGCGCGCACCCAGAGCGGGCGCGCCCTGGGGGCGGGCTTCGTGGAACGTTCGTCCAGCGTGTTAATTTCGGGAAAACGGCTGGTAGCCGAGCATCGCCAGCCAGTGCGGGTGGGTTGGGCCGGTGAGAAGTTCGGCGGGACATGCTGCGTGGATGGCAGGAAAGCCATGTCCCCGTTACTCATCCTCTTGACTGCGCTACGACCGGCAAGGGCCGTCCTTCTCAGAAACTCGGCGGCGACTTATACTGATGGAATCTCATGGGCGAGCGGCTTCCAGGTCGCCGGTGTTAAGGAACCACGCATGCTGCGCTTGGCTGATTTGCGGGAGATGTTGCGGTATGTGCCGCACTATCGCGATAAGGTGTTCGTGATCGCGGTGGACGGGGCGGTCGTCGAGAGCGAGAACTTTCGCAACTTGCTGCTCGACGTGGCGCTGTTGCGCAGCTTGCGCATCGGCGTCGCGCTCGTGCACGGGGCCGGGCATCAGGTGCGCAAGCTCGCCGAGCAGACGGGGCAGACGCCGTCGAACATTGACGGCACCGGCGTGACCGACGCGGCGACGCTGCAATTGGCGATCGCCGCCGCCACGCGCGTCACGCATGAAATGCTCGAAGGGCTGTCGGCGACCGATTTGCGCGGGGCCGCGACGAATGCGCTGGTCGCGCATCCGGCCGGGATTTTGCAGGGCGTCGATCATCTTTGGACGGGGAAAGTGGAGCGCGTCGATATCGGATTTCTGCGCTCGCTTTTGGACAACGACATCATTCCGGTGATCGCGCCCTTGGGTTGCGACGGCGAGGGCAGTACTTATCGGCTCAATTCGGATGCGGTCGCGGTTGAAGTGGCCAAGGCGCTGCAGGCGGTGAAGCTGATCTATTTGTCGACGATGCCGGGGATTCTGTTGCGCACGGGCGATGCAGCTCCGGTCGCTCCCGCTCCCGGCGCGCCTCTTGATGCGGGCGCGCTGATCCGGCACATCGGCGTCGAGGAAGCGGAGGCGATCCTCAAGAAGCAGCGCAACGGCCTGGCCGGATCGAGTTTGTCGAAGTTGACCAGCGCCGTCAAGGCGGCGCGCGGCGGGGTGCCGCGCGTGCACATCATCGACGGCCGGGTCGAGGAGGGCTTGCTGGCCGAGGTCTTTTCCAACGAAGGCATCGGCACGCTGGTGCACACCAACGAGTATCAGGCGATTCGCAAGGCGTTCAAGAAGGATGCCCGCGGCATTCTCGCCCTGGCCAAGGCCGGCATGGAAAACGACGAGCTGTTGCCGCGCACGCAGGCCGAGATCGAGCGGCAGGCGGGCGCTTATTTCGTCTTCGAAGTGGACGGCAGCCTCGCCGGTTGCGCGGCGCTGCACCAGTACGCTGACGCCGGCAAGGCGGAAATGGCGTGCGTGTGCGTGGCGGCCAGGTACGAAAACCAGGGCATCGGCGGTCGGCTGATGCAATTCATCGAAGACCAGGCCCGCGCCGCGGGCCACAAACAACTCTTCTGCCTCTCGACACAAGCCGTCAATTACTTCGTGCAAAAAGGCGGCTTCCAACTCGGCGCTCCGGACGACCTGCCGCCCACGCGCCGCCAGCGCTACGACGCCAGCGGCCGCAAATCGCAGGTGTTGGTCAAGCGGTTGTAACCGCCGGTTGCTCTATGTTTGTGCGTGTGCGAGAATCAGCAAGGGAATGCTGTTTCGCATCAGCAATTGGTTGGAGATTACTTTGTGCTACTCCTCCAGCCAGAACTTGCTGACGAAGCCTTTGAGGTCGTGAAGAAGTTTCCACCGGAGAGGGATCGGGCAATAATCTTTGCTTACGCGCTTGGCCCCGATCACTTGATTATCAGTTGCTTCAAGGCGGGGTTCGGCCATGCCAACTTGGCGGATGTGCTCCGAAGCAAAGGCCATGGCACGGATGATGTGCACTCCAGCACGATCATGTGGCGAGCCGGACAGGAGTCGCACATTGCTACAGACAACGCCGGAGTGCTCAATCCGCTTCCGAAACGCGTTCGCGAGCGCTTGATGCTTGAGATTAGCAAGAGGTTGTAACCATGGTTCCGATCATTGAAATCCCCCGCGATACCCGACAAATTGCCGTTGAGCGACTTGAGGCGCTGGCAGGGCAGCAGCACCTATCTGCCGGACAGGCGGAGGAACTGTTGAAATACTTGCAGGAAACGCCATTCGACCAGTTCCGGTATTGGGTTGGCGAAAAGGCTGCAGCGCTGCTGCGGGAGCGTGCGAGCCCTCCGATCAAGGCCCGCATTTGGGGCCTGTGCGACGCGGCCGATGACCGGCAACTTTACTTCCTCCTGTTGGCTCTAATGAACGAGAAAAAGGATTGGCCTCGGCTTGAGCGACATGTTGTGCGGGGTCTCAATTCTGACGACACCACACTGCGCGCGTTGGCAAGTGAATTGGTGTGGAACCAATCACCGACAGTGGCACGGGCTGTTTTGGCCAAAAGGAAGGCAGCCGTAATTCGAAAGCTCTTGGCCCAAGGTCGCGAGATGTCAGTGATTGAGGTCATTGCCATGCTTGGGGTGAAAGGCGTCAAGATTCTGATTTCGCAAGTCGACACCGTCAAAGGCAGCCTGAAACAAAAGAAGCGAAAGGAAATTCGCAAGAGCTTGGATAAGACCGAAGTTTCCGACGACGCGCAATTGATCTCCAAGGTCAGAAAGCTTGCCCGCGAAACAGGTGGGATGAGCAAACTCAAACAACTGGTGGATGATCTTTCGAAAAGGGGGCATTGACCGGCAAAGCGGCAATGGCCTGCGAGGAGCAACAATGTCCAAGACAACCCGCTGTTGCATTCCGGCTCTGCTGGTCGTTTGCACCACCTTCGCCATTGGCAAGCCACTTCGCGAACGCCCAAGCACCGCCATCTCGGTCATCAACGCGGCGCGCGTCGGCAAGATCGATGAGCTGGCCCGCGACGTGCGCGACATTGTCTGGATTCCAAAGCACCGGCAGGCGGCATTCCTCAGCTGGGAAAGGCCGGTGGAGGTCGTGGAGCCAAAGAGGTAAGGAGCATCATGACCCTGCAAACCTTCCGCGATCTGCTCGGGCAACGACCGTTCAAGCCGTTCCGGCTCGTCATGTCGAGCGGGCAATCCTATGAAGTGCGCCATCCCGAGATGGCTATGTTAACGCGTACCAGCATCCTCGTCGGGATCGTCGTCGCCGACGACGGCGTGCCTGCCGAGTTCAAGATTTGTTCGCTCTTGCACGTCACCGCCGTCGAGCCGCGGAGCGCTGCAGCTGTCGGGCCCAATTAGAAGCTGAAGGCGATTCTCTACCTCGCAACTCCATTTTCCCGCGCAAGTCTGCCGCCCTGCCGCGTTTCACCCATCAAACCGGATCGTTCCCCTCTTCTCCGGAGGATCCCCATGCGTCGCACATGGCTTCTGGCTTCGGCGGCGTGCGCGCTGCTCATCGTCGTCGGTCTTGCTTGGCACACGTCCAGTACCGGCGCTCAGGACCAAGACAATCAAAACGGCAACGGCAAGAAGGCGAATCTGCTCAGCGGTGGGCCGCTGCCGATCCGGCAAGTCGTGCTCTTCAACAGCGGCGTCGGCTACTTCCAGCGCGAAGGCGAGGTGGACGGCAACGCCCACGTCGAACTGGCCTTTCCGAGTGCCGACATCAACGATCTGCTCAAAAGCCTCATCCTGCAAGACCTCGGCGGCGGCAAGATCAGCACCGTCAGCTACGACAGCCACGATCCCATCGACAAGATTCTGCGCTCCTTCGCCCTCGATCTCAACGGCAACCCGACCTTCGGCCAAATCCTGAATCAGGCGCGCGGCGAGCGCGTCGAGTTGCTGCTCAAATCCGAAAAAAAAGATAGTCCGCCGATCAAAATCCAGGGCGTCATCGTCGGCATGGAACTCAAACGCCGGCCAATCGGCAAGGACGCGGCCCAGGTCGTGGACATCGACACGCTCAACATCTCCGGGACCAGCGGCTTGCAGGGCGTCCACCTGGAAGACGTGCTCGGCGTGCGCTTCTTGAATGCAACGCTGGAGAACGAATTTCAACGGGCCTTGCGCGTGCTGGCGTCGTCGCATGATACGCAGAAGAAAACCGTCAGCCTGGGCTTCTCCGGCGCCGGCAAACGCGCGGTGCGCGTCGGTTACGTCGTCGATCGGCCCATCTGGAAAACCAGCTATCGGCTGCGCGTCGAGCCGGGCGGCAAGATCTTTTTGCAAGGCTGGGCGATGGTCGAGAACACCAGCGACGACGATTGGAACAACGTCCGCATGGTGCTTGTCTCCGGCCGGCCGATCTCCTTCGAGATGAACCTGTACGAGCCGCTCTACATGCCGAGGCCGTTCGTCGAACCGGAGTTGTACGCATCGCTGCGGCCGCCGGTGTATAGCGGTGCGATGTCCCCGGAAGAAGGTCGGCAAGCGCGTGCGGGCGGACAACCATTCAACGCCGGGGCTGCAGCCGGCAATTTAGCGAATCCGTTGGGCGGCGGCATCGGAGGCGCCGGCGCTGCGCCGCCGGTTCCCGTCTCCCAGGGCGGTCCCGCCGACATTCGCGGCGGCCTGTCGAGCGGCTACGGCGGCGGCGGCGGCTTTGGCGGCGGCGGCTTCGGCGGCCAGGGTTTTGGCGGCGGCAACATCTCCGGAAGTTTCCAAGGCGGCTTCAATGGCGGTGGCAGCTTCCAGAGTGGCCAGTTCACGAATCCCTATCAATTCAACCCCCGCGGCGATTTCATCGCCCAAAACCGACTCACCTACGAAGAGCTGCAACGTCGCCGGCAAGTGGAAGCCCAGGCAAAGGACGAGGCCAAGAACAAAGGCCCCGCCATCACCGGCCTCAACTTCAAAGAAGGCATCGCTTCAGTCGCCTCAGCCGAGGAAGTCGGTGATTACTTCCAGTACATCATCGATCAGAAAATCACGCTGTCGCGTCAGAAGTCGGCCCTGCTGCCGATCCTCGATCAGACCATCGCGGGGGCCAAGGTCAGCATTTTCAACGAAGAAACCCACGCCAAACATCCGCTCCTGGGCCTACGGCTCAAGAACACGTCCGGTCAGCCGCTCACGCAAGGGCCGATCACGGTCTACGACAACAGCACCTACGCCGGCGACACGCGCATCCTCGATCTGCAGCCGGGCGAGGAACGCCTCTTGAGCTACGCCATGGACCTCGGCACCGAAATCAAGACCGACGTCAAAGCGACGCTCAGCCCGGAGATGCACCTGCGCCTGGGCGAGCCGAGCCTCACCGCCCGCTACAAGATGCGCGAGACGAGAACCTACACGATCAAGAACCGCTCGACACACGACCGCGCCGTCATCCTCGAGCATCCGATCCGCAGCGACTGGCAGCTCGTGGACACCAAGCCCAGCGAGAAGACGCGCAGCCACTATCGCTTCAATGTCAACGTGGCTTCCGGCAAGTCGGCGACCTTCGACGTGATCGAAGAACAGCCACGCGTCGATCTGGTGGCGATCACCAACAAGGTCGTGCCGATTTATACGCTTGCCCAAGGGCTGCACGTCAAGGAGATGATTCACCTGCACCCGCATCGGCTCACGAACCTCAAGATTCAGAAGGGGCTGCTGGTGCCGACGTTTCAGGCCCGCGAATCGCGCAGCTACCACATCCAGAATCTGTCCGATGTGGACCGCGTTTTCACGATCGATCATGTCATCCGCAAAGATTGGAGCCGGATCGATCCCAAGGGCGATCCGCAGCACGGGCCGGGCGTGTTCCGCTTCAAGCTGGACGTGGGCAAGGGCAAGACGGCGAGCCAGGAGATCGTCGAAGAACGTGTTTACAGCGACGAGGTCAAGCAGATTGCGCCGGGCAGCGAAGCGCGACTGCGTGAATTCCTGGCCCACCCGGTTCCCAGCGCCGATGTGAAGGTTTCCCTGGCGAAGGTGCTGGGTCTGCAAGCTAAATGGAGCGAGATCGACAAGCAACTCAGCGAATTGGAGAAGAGCCTCAAGGTCATCAGCGACGATCAAAGCCGGCTGCGCGAGAACCTGCGGATCATTCCGCAGACGTCCGATCCGTACAAGCGCTTCCTGGACAAATTCGTCGCCCAGGAAACCGAGATCGAGAGCTTGCAGAAGAGCGTCCGCCAAACGCAGACCAGCCTGCAAGCCGCCCAGCGCGACTACTTCGCCTTCATCGCCGGCTTGACCGCCGAATGACTGAGAGAGTTGATCCGCAGATTTCGCAGATTTCGCAGATTGGAAGGCAGAAACTCCCGTTGTCTTTCTTCAAATCTGCGTGATCTGCGAAATCTGCGGATCATCGTTCTTTCCCGTGTGCTTGCGAAAAGCGCGTCGGCTCCATTCAATGAAACAGAAGAAGGGCGTGTGTCGCCTTCTGGTTCTCGGAGCCTCTCCATGAATGACTGAGAGAGTTGATCCGCAGATTTCGCAGATTTCGCAGATTGGAAGGCAGAAACTCCCGTTGTCTTTCTTCAAATCTGCGTGATCTGCGAAATCTGCGGATCATCGTTCTTTCCCGTGTGCTTGCGAAAAGCGCGTCGGCTCCATTCAATGAAACAGAAGAAGGGCATATGTCGCCTTCTGGTTCTCGGAGCCTCTCCATGAGCGCGGCTTATCGCAGCATTCTCGAGCAGATGCGGCTGGCGTTTCCGCAGCCCGTCTCCAATCCGGTGCATGATTCGTATTTCGTCCACTCGATCCTGCGCGCCCTCGACGCCGTGGACAGCATGAAGTCCGACCTGCCGATCCTGGGCCATGCCGAGCCGCTCGATTACGCCGCCGCGACCGAGTGCCGGCTGCACGAGCAACCCAGCACTATCGAAAAGGTGACCGCCGAGTTGGTCGGGTATCTCGAGGGCATCCAGGTCTTCGGCCATCCGCGCTGGCAGGAGAATGTGCTGACACAGCCGGCGATTCCGAGCTTGATCGGCGTCCTTTTGTCGGCGCTGTACAACCCGAACGTCGGCTGGGACCACACCAGTCGCCGCGTCGCTCTGGCGGAACTGGAAATCGCGGCGCTGTCAGCCCGGCTCATTGGCTACGATCCGGCGAAGTCCGCCGGCATCTTTACCTTCGGCGGCACCGGCACCAACCTTTACGGCGCCAAGATCGGCCTGGAAAAAGCCTGCCCCGGCACCATGCAGCGCGGCACCTATGAACCCGCCGTCATTATCGCAGCCGACACGGCTCACTATTGCCGCTACAACCTCGCCGGCTGGCTCGGCCTGGGCACCGACGCCCTCGTCACGGTGCCGACGCTCGCCAACAACGAAATGGACGTGGCCCAATTCGAGGAACTGGCGCGGGCGGCGCTGCGGCAAGGCAAGAAGATCGCCGCCATCATCGCCACCATCGGCACGACCGACGCATTCGGCCTCGACAATCTCGAAGGCATCGTGGCCGTGCGCGACGAACTCGTCAAAGAGTTTCAGCTTCCGTATGTGCCGCACGTCCACGCCGACGCGGTCATCGGCTGGGCCTGGTCGGTGTTCAACGACTACGACGTCGAAACGAACCCGCACGGCTTCCGCCGCCGCACGCTGCGCGCCATCGCCGGGGCCAGCCGGTACATCCGCCACCTGCACCTGGCCGATTCGCTCGGCATCGATTTCCACAAGACCTGCTTCGCGCCGTACATCTCCAGCCTGTTCCTCTTGAAGGATCGCCGCGAGTTCGATTTGATCAGCCGGGCGCGCGCGCAGATGCCGTACCTCTTTCAATTCGGCGAATACAAGCCCGGCATGTTCACGCTGGAAACCTCGCGCTCCGGCGTCGGCATCCTGGCGGCGCTCGCCAACCTGCGGCTGTTCGGCAAACAAGGGTTGCAAGTGACGATCGGCCATCTCGTCGAGATGGCCCAGCTCCTGCGCGAGCATCTCGAAGGCCACTCCGCGACGACGGTGCTCAACCGCGACAACTTCGGCACCGTGACGATCTTCCGCGTCTACCCGCCGGGCGTCGATACCTTCACGATCAAGCAGCAGGAATTCGAGGACCCGGCCTGCCGCGACATGTTGCTGAAGCACAACGACTACAACCGCCGCGTCTACCAATATCTGCACGATGAAGCCGTCGCCGGCCGCGGCGTGATGCTGTCGCAGACGGATTGCTATCGCCACACCAGCTACGGCGAGCCGATCGTGGGCTTGAAGAGTTTCATCCTGTCGCCGTTTGTGGATGAAGAACACGTGCAAGCGGTGGTGGACAAGGTGCTGGAGGCGCGGGAGCAGGTGAAGGGGTGATGGCCGCAGCGCCGGTGAACGGCGCGGGCGCATCCGGTCGCGGCTAAACCGCCCCCGTCGCGGCCAACTGGCCACCCCCTCTCAGAACTGGCCGCGACGGTGGCCGTTACGGCCGAAACGGTCGCCGGGAACAAGGGGTTCTGGATCAGGCGCGGTTGGCGGACGGCGCCGAGGCCGCCCTCGTCGGGGTTGTGAACGTAGCGGGACCAGGGGCCGGTGGTGGGGCCGGGGAACGGACGACCGCTTTCAGTCCCGTTCACAGACCGTCTTTTTTTATGGAGAACCTGCTCCGCCTCAGTCGAATCTGGAAGAACGCCAGCAATTCCCGGCCTGACCTTTTCCCTGGAAAATTCCGCAGGTCTTGGTCTTCCGTTTCGTAAAGCCAGGCGGCAAAATACTTCCCTGGCTTGTCCAGCTTACCAACAGGCAAAAGGAATTGCCGGCCATGGTTATTTCTGCCAAGAAGGCACGCAAGGATCTTTCCGCGGATTCCCTCTTCCACATGCTGGTGAGAACAGCGAAATAGGTAGATCGACCTTATCATATAGGGAAATATGATGGTCTGTTTGCCAGTTTGCCAACTCGCCACGGTAGGTGGCTCGATTTGCGGCATGGTTCACAAAGGCACACAGGCATAGGTGATTTTCGAGACGACAGCATTTCGACACAGTTGGCACGCACTCAACTTCCTATCCCCTTGATCCATCCAATGTTACATCGAAAAAAATGTCGGCATCACCTGACAGAATGGTGTAGTCCCTACAGCGTTCACTCTGTCACCCAGAAATGACAAGAATTGAACCATGTCGTATAGTCGCGAAATTGTCAGCCATAACCGTTTTCCAGGTCAGCAGTTACGCTACGGACGCGAAAATGCACGAGGGGGCCAAATGGCCCAGTCGATTGCACAGTCGCTTGGCACCCTCAACCGCGCGTTTTTGAACCAGGCCCCTTCCTGGTGGACCAGACACAACAACTCTGCTGTCCTTTGTTCCAGGCCGCCCGGCGCAAAATGGGGAGCAAACGCCACCTCTGGGAAGAGATCCGCAGCCGTTTTCACGACTTCGTGTTCCCCTCCATGGCGGACCTGTTGACAGCCCTGATTCGTGGCATCGTGCGTCAGGAGCCGGTCTTGCAGAACTCGTCGTAGTCCAGGACGAATGCCAGAAAACCAGCGCTCTTTGGTAACGCGAGCCCGGCGTCCCGTCCGCCGTCCGTAAACACCTCCCCCTGCCAGCTGCCATTCGCCGTGGGCCTCTTCCCAAAAGCCCCCATCCTCCCATCGGCCCCCACCGAGAGCGACCAGTCCGCAAGTCCTTTGTAAAGATGGAGGGACAAGGCAAAGCCAACCAGCAGAGGCCGGGAATTGCTGGACGACTACGTGTTGCTCCCTTGGGATCCGCAAGGCAAGGCGCGTTCCGGCTTGCGGCGCAAGTGTGCCGCCGTCGCCGGCTGGCAGGCCGTCATCCCTGTCGAAGATGTGCAATCGGTCGTCGGCCTCCTTCCCCCCGTGGCCATAACCGAATTGCTGGCCAAGATCGCGGCGCGGTTGGAGAGCGACGGGTGATTTCGACACAAGCCACGTTCGGGGCCGGTCTCCCGACCGCGCCCGCCCGGCCGCCGACGCCCAACCCGGCAAAGCCATCATCCGCGTCCAGCTCGCCCAGGATTCGAATTACCGCTCGGTGGCGACGGATATTGAGGTTGAGTTGGTGAAGGCAAGAACGATGAAGTGAGTTGTCTCGAAGCGGATGAAGACGTTCGTGTCAACCTTCTATCCCTTGCATTGCGTTCCGCCGGCAATTCAGCGCGAATGACGCGGACATCGGCCGCGAACTTGGCCCCATTCTTCTTACAGTGAAGCGGGGTCGAGAATCGTGACCGGCAGACCGCGGAAGTGAGCGACGTTGAACGTAAGCAGCCGAGTGATCCCGTAACTTTGCATAGCCGCCGCGAGACGCGCGTCGTGCGCCCGGAAACCCGTCACGCCGTGGGCCTCGACCAGTGTTTGCCAAAGCCTGCTTAACTCCTCGCGATCAGGAAGCAGCATGAAACGCCGTTGGAAGAAACGCAGCCAGTGTCCGGCCTGGGCGGGCGTCATCCCCAACCCGTTGCCTCCCGCCGGAGGCGCGCCCGGCGGGCGGGTCGCCACCGCCCAGAACTCGTACAGATTCTGCGGAACTACGATCAGCCGCTCTCCGCGCCGCAAGAGCGTCTGAATCGCTCCACGTGCCACGCCGGACTGCGGGTCGTGCGACCGCGTCATCCGCGTGAGCAGGTTTGTGTCGAGCAGGATCATTCGCCTTCCATTCGCGTATAGATTGCTTCGCGTGAGTCGTCCACATCCTGGACATCAACCATCAACGGAACCATTTCGGCAAAGATATCCTCCGCGTCGGGCATCTGCGCCCCGGACGCTGCCGGGGCTGGCTCCTCGACAAACACAATTGCCTCGCGCACCTCGCCGCTGATCCGAACAAGGTTTTCGGCGATCTCCTGCTTCGATCCCTTGAGAACCTGCGTTTTCATGGCTCACCTCGGCGATAGACTTCCTCACGCTATTGTTTCATCAACGCCGGCTCAATGCAATGGCCAACGCCGCCGCTTTGCCCCGCGGCAAGTACGTCCAGCCGATCTCCAGCGCGTAACCGAGGATGCGGCACTGGTTGGTCCCCGCCGACGCCCAAACCGGCAAAGCCATCGTCCGCGTCCGCCCAGCCGCCGGTGCTGCAACCGCGAATTCCGAAAAATGCCGAAGCAGCGTGCGGTGCACGTCCTGTGATTCGTCGCATTCCCGACATGGATTTGGAATCAAGAAAGCTCAAGAATTCATCCGCCGTTCACCGTGCATGCTTTGACTTTCGTGGCCATCGATGGGTTCGATTTCGCTGTCTCAGTTATAGCCGTGCTTGCTCGAACACAGGACCTTCTTCCAGTGGCTCTCTCTGTCGAGGATGCGTTCCTGGCTCGTAAAAAGGTCCGACACTTCCAAGATCGAATACTGGAAGTTTCTGGCATACGCCTCATCCTTTTCCTTCAGCAATGCGATCAGTTCCTTGTTGCCGCCGTGACCGTTGTTGGCATATGCCGCCCAACGCTGCCAGATACCGCCGACTCCGCAGGCGCTTCCCACGTATTGCTTCCCACTGGCCGTATCCACAATGACATATACGCCTGAAACGCTGCTCAGGGCTGATCGCCACGTAGGGATCTCTTCCCGCATGACTGTGCGCAAAAGCTGATGCGAGACGAGCACACCGTTGTATCCCGGGAATTCGCCGACGGACAGCCGCACTGCCCGAATCTCGCAAACCGTCAGCTTGTCCCCGTAGGAACTGCCACGAAGGTACGAAGCCCGAAAGGTCTTATCGAATTGCACCACTGCCCGCCCCACCAGGTGCTCCAGCCCGGACAGTTCGGTGGTTGCATACCGGTACTTTGGCTTCGGACCCGCAGTCCGTGGTTCGACGCCTTGGACGGAGTAGACGCCTGCGAAGAGCCATCGATTTGCGCTCAGGTGAATAAGAGAAAGGATCTGGGCGCACTCAAAATTACGTTGGTTCTGTTCTTCCTGCCACTGCTTGAACTTTCCGTCAAAGAACGCCTCCAGCGGCGTGGGTCTGAAGCCCGTCGCGCAGTGAATCTTGTAATCGGCGAGCTTGACGCCGGCCAGGGATATCAGGTCGAGTAGGCGTATCATCGAAGAAAAAAACCCGCCACTTTCGTGTCGTGCCAGGCTTTTGCCTCACGAGGTTTTTGGTCATCACTATCCGATCCGGATTGAGCCACTCACCAGACAGCCGGCTGCCCACGGCCAGTAATTCGGCGGCAAAACGCAATTGCCGGACGTGAACCCCAGGCCACTGGCAGACCAGCCAGATTTGGGCTGCTGCCAAAAAGAGTTAGGCAATCCTGATCTTTGCCAATTGCAAACCAGCTGGGCTTGGGCTTGCAACGATGGCCCGCCGGAGCACGTTTCCTCGGTGTGCGCCGGGTGCCCGTGGCTGCGGGCATGATGCTTGTCACCCGGAATACGATAGGCGATTGCCGGTCGTTCGGGCGGCAATCTGAAATCGGCGTCCATGGACAGAATTCTCCAAAGGCTACAGCGTCAAAAGCCGGCCTGAGTATGACCAGTCAGAGTTTTTTTCGTCAAACGTACCAAAGAAAAAGCCGGCGCCAGCCCCATCGTCGCCCAGTCGATAGAAACCAGCTACAAGGCTGTGTTGACCCCAACTCTTATCGGCCACGGGTCAAGGAAAATCACCGGCCTGCCCACCTGCCACCGCTCGTGTAGAGGGGTTGTTGCGTTTGTGCCCACTGGTGATATATGTTGTTCACCAGATTCTGCTGAAACGCGGACGGATTGCCCGGCGGGGGAGTCGTGGTCGTGGTGCCGCCGCTCGACACAATCGCGGTTGCAACGGGCGCCGGCCCGGCTGGTAACTCTTCCGGTGCGTGGTGCTGCGTGTCTTTTTCCGTCACGCCAAAGGCTACCACTTGCCGATGCTCGGCTGCGGGCAAGTCATCTTGGTGCAGGATTTCGGCACCTACAGCGGCACCAGCCAAGCCTGCCGTGATTCTCTTCCAATCCATGACATATCCCCTTTCCTCGGTGTTCGTTTCTAACGTGGCTTCATTTTACCGGAAATCGCACGTCAGTCGGAATGTCAGCATTTTCAGGAACGAAATGCGCTTGCCCTGTTCGAATCGACGCCATCAGCCGCGTTTGCCATTCGGTCCGTTCGCCGACCGTGGATAGAGCTTTTTGCGCTTGCTGGCCTTCAGCAACAGTCGATTGACTTCTTCGTATTCGGGGGAGCGCAGAAATTCTTGCCGGTCGGCGGCGCTCGGAAAGTAGCGCGCGATCAATCCCCCTTGCGGGTCGGCAAGGGCATTGGACAGGCTGATCCATGAATCAACCTGGCCGGCGATCTTTCTTGCCTCGGCGACGAGTTGTCTTGCCATGTCCTGGTTCATCCGTGCTTCCATTGTAGAAAAACAAAACCAAAGGAGTCAGGTTTCGCTTTCCGGTGAAGTTTCGTGGTAAGCTGCATGTCGAGCAACTGCATCTGGCTTTGCACCAGTTTCAGTTCCCGCGAGCCGGGGAGTACGTTTTCGAGCTTTGGTGCCGTGAACAATGTTTGGCCGAACGTCGGCTTAGCGTACGCCAGAAGGGGGATCTGCAATGAAGAAGATGAAACAAACGCCGTCGGCGCCGACACCCGGCATTGAGACCTTCGGCGGTGATTATCACAAATGCGAGAGCACCTTTCCATCGCGAAGTGCGCCGGCCGTGGCGATGGAGGCAAGCAAACGCAAGCGGCCGATCCCCGCGCATGGGAAGCGAAAGGGCACGCGTGTTTACGGCGCGTGAGGCAGCAGCGTCGCAACTCATTCCGGACAGAAGCGGAGTTCTGTCCTACGCCACCCGCGCCATCTTCCGCGCATCCAGCCGGCTGATCAGATAGCGCAGGGCCGACAGCGCGTGGTTGTGTTCGTTCAGCGGCGCTTCGGCGTTGTCGCTGACTTCGCCGCGGCCCGACCAGCGGTACAGGCCGGCTTCGGCGAACAGGTTGGAGCAGCAGTCGCTCAGCAGGCGTAGCTGGACTCGTCTTTCCCAGGGCCCTTTTTTCCCGGCGGCGGTTTTGGCCCGAAGCGTCACCGTCGCGGCCAGTTCTGAGAGGGGGGTGGCCAGTTGGCCGCGACGGCATGGTTCAAATCTACCTGTTTTTGGGTAGCACGACGGACCCTGAGCGGGCCTTCGTAGGAAGGTGGAGAACTGACGTGGCCAGCCGACCGATCAGTTTCGAGAGAAACGCGGGTAGCCGAGCAGTTCCAGCCAGTGGGGATGGCTGTGCCCGGTCAGCAATTCGGCGGGGCTTTTGCCCACCCGCTCGGGGTGGCCAGGGCCGCGAAGTCGCGGTCCAGTTGGGCCGCGAACGCGAGCAGGTCGTCACGCTGGCCTTGGAGGTGGGTGACGAGCCGGCCGAGGTCCGGCCGAGGTGTTGGGGAGCTTGGCCAACGCGGGCCTTCAGTTCGGCGTGGATGAAGTCGTACAGAGCCAGGCGGTCGGCGTGGGACGGCCCGGCCAACCCCAGGACATCGTAGCGGAGCCAGCGTCCCTGCAAAGCCACGGCGTCGGCGAGAGCGATGGCCTCGGCCTGCTTCTTGGTGGCATCGCTGAGTTTCTTGACGCAGGAAAAATCGGCCCGTCGGCCGCGCTGCTTGGCGCGGGCTATTTTCAGCGCGCAATCGGTGCAAGTCGTCAGGGTGTCGTAAACCCGGTTCTCCAGGATGGTGATGACCTCGTGGAACTCCTGCAGGTCAGCACCAGGGCCAGGACGAGTTGGCAGAGCCAACGCTTGGTGACCGGCAGGTAAAACAGCACCTCGTCGTCGGCCGGTTTGGGGTCGAACGCGTCGGCCAGGGCTCGATCGGCAAGGCTGACTTGTCGGCTGACGAACTTACGGCTGACGTCGAACTCGTCGGCCAAGGCGGTAATGGATTGGGTTCCGGCCAAGGCCTGAAGCCCGATCTGCTGCCGTTGGCTGGGTGGCAAGGCTTTCGGGGGGGACAGCCGTTGGGAATTGCCTGCTGCAAAGCCAAGAAGGCGGGAGTAGGATAGCACATGTCTGTTTCCTCCATGAAACGGGTGGGGGTTGAATTCCACCAGTCTGGGGGAAACAGACAATTCAGAAAAGCTCAACTCCACGGCGCGGATCGACGGATCTGTTACCCGGATTTGAACCAGGCCTTCTTGCCTTCTTGTCCGTCCCGGACGGACAAGAAGGCCCATCCTACAGCATAGTTCATTTGCGAGTCCACCTAGCGAAAACGCGAAACGAACCATGGCCAAGCCATTCATTCTGGTGTGTCACTGGCTGCCCGACGGCGAATGCGCGCGCTGGACCAATGAGTTTGGCGATTGCGAATGGGTCGATGCGCGCGCTCCGCAAGTCGCCGCGCGCGCGTTGCCGCGCGCGACGATCAGCTACGGTTTGCCCGACATCAAATTGCTTTCCCAAGCCAAGGCGCTGCGTTGGCTGCAGCTTGCCTCCGCGGGCGTGCCAGCGGCCCTTTGTTCAATCGCGGCCCAGCAAAGCGTCCGCGTGACGAATCTTGCCGGCCTCTACGGCCCGACGATCGCCGAGCACGCCTTAAGCCTGATGCTGATTTTGAGCCGCAATCTGCAGATCGTGCAGCGCAACCAATTCGAGAAGAAGTGGGATCGCACCGTCGCCGACACCATGCGCGACTTGCACGGCAAGACGATCGGCATCGTTGGGCTCGGCAATATCGGCCAGAACATCGCGCGTTTGGCGAAGGCATTCGGCATGCGCGTCGTCGGTTGCCGGCGCACCCCGCGGCCGACGCCGTTCACCGATCGCGTTTATGCAGTCGGTGAATTGAAGGCGATGTTGGCCGAAGCAGACTATGTAGCGGTGGCAGCGCCGCTGACCGGCGCGACCGACGGCATGCTCGGTCCGGCGGAGTTTCAATCGATGAGGCAAGGCGCGATCTACATCAACGTTTCCCGCGGGCCCGTCGCACAGGAGTCGGCTCTCGTGGCGGCGCTGCAATCGGGACGGCTCGCTGGGGCAGGGTTGGACGTGTTCGCGGCCGAGCCGATGCCCGTGCAGCATCCGCTCTGGGAAATGCCGAACGTCGTCATCAGCCCGCACTTCAGCGGCGAGACGGTGAACAACTCGGCGCTGCCGGCTGAACGATTCAAACGCAATCTGCGCAATTGGTTGGCAGAGCGCGAATTGGAAGGGACTGTCGATCTCGCGCTCGGCTATTGACGGTCGCTTGCGGCTTAGCGTTTGGAGCGGGCCGTCCGAACGCTAAGCCGCAAGCGGAATCGTTACGCAGCCCGCGGCAGTTCATCCGCGTCCGGATATTTGATGCGCGCGTGAAACAGCGCGATCAGTGATTTCGTCAAACTCTCTTCGATCAAGTGCAATTCCGTCAGCGTCAATCCGCTCTCCTCGAACTGTCCGTCGAGCAACCGCTTCATGAGCAGATCGTGCACCATCTTTTGCAGGCTCGCCGGTGTCGGGTTGGCGAGCGAGCGGCTCGTGCTTTCGACGGCGTCGGCGAGCATGACCAAGCCGTTCTCGCGGTTCTGCGGCTTCGGGCCGGGATAGCGGAAGCACGCCTCCAGTTCCTGCGTTCCGTGGCCGGCGCTTTCTTGGATGCGCATCGCCTCGCGGTAGAAATACTCGACCAGCGTCGTGCCATGGTGCTGGGCGATGAAGTCGGTGATGGGCTCGGGCAGGTGATATTGTGCGGCCAGCGCCAGCCCATCCTTGACGTGGCCGATGATCACCAGCGTGCTCAGGGCGGGTTCGAGCAGATCGTGGCGGTTTTCCCCGGATTGGTTTTCGATGAAGTATTGCGGCTTGAGCATCTTGCCCACGTCGTGGAAGTAGCTGCCGACGCGGACGAGCAGTGGGTTGGCGGCGACGGCCTCAGCGGCGGCCTCGGCCAGCGTTGCCACCGTGATGCTGTGCGTGTAAGTCCCCGGCGCACGCTTGACCAGTTCCTGCAACAGCGGATGCGAGCCGTCCGCCAGTTCCAACAAACTGATGTCGGTGACGATGCCGAAACACCGTTCCACGAGCGGCAACAGCCCGGTGAGCAAAAAGCCGGCGAAGCTGCCCCACAGGAAATGGCGAAACGCATCGCTGCCGATGAGCCACCACGTTTGGCCGGTGAGGACGCCGGTCGCCAACGTCATGGCCGAATAAACGCCGCCGGCAAATGTGGCGACCTGCACGAGTTGGGTACGGGTGCGCACGTTGCGCAGCAGCAGAATCGACGTCGCCAGTCCGGCCATTTGCTCTAGCAGCCGTTCGACGCTGGTGCCCAAGACCGCGGTCATCGCCAGCGCCAGGCTCAGCGACATGAGCAGCGCGAATTGCGGATTGTAGGCCAGCGTCAGCACCATCGCCGTGATCGTCAGCGGCAGAATGACGGCATGCCAGGGCGCCTGGCTCAACAGCAAGCACAAGCCGAACGTCAACAGAATGAGCACGCACACCCCGGCGATCATCGGCAAGCTCTCGGCCAGGCCCGCTTGAAAGCGTGCGACATACATGACGACCATCGCGGTGAGCAGACTATAGATGAGGAACAGGGCGGCGCCGCGCGTCCAGTGATGGTCGGGGCCGAGGCTGATGAGATACGCGATGTGCTCGTCCTGCAGTTGGTCGAGATGCCGATCTTGGATCGGGTGTCCGGCGGGAACGATCAAGGTGCCGCGTGGGTGTTTTTCCAGCAGCGTTTGCGTACCCGCCTCCGGTTCCGCCAAATCGCGCTCGCTGACGATCTGGAAATCGACGCGTGCCTTGATGTCGTAGGGATAGATTTGGCCCGTGCGAAACAGAAACGACGGCCCCCAGCCGACCGCGAGCAAGGTGACCGCGACGGTCGTCGCCCAGACGACGGCGAGCCGGGCCATCACGTCGCGATGGGCCACGCGGCGCAGCATCGGTTCCAGCGAGCGCGAGGAGCGCGTGCGGCCGGTCCATTGGCCGAGACGGGTGATTTTTTTGGTGGCGCTGAACATGGCTTCCGTGCCTTTTCAATCATCGAGTGCGATAAGTCTGGTTTTTTTGCCAAAACTGCCGTTGGATCGTTCCGTCAAGCCGCTGTATCGAGTAAATGGGTCACAGCCAATAATGGAAATTCCCCAATGTTCCAGCAGATTGTCGAGAACATGTTTGTCCGACGGTTGTAATTCAATGAACTTGTTTGCGAAGTCCCTATGCTGTAGCCGTCCCTTGTACCTTAACAACGTATTTTTTTTCTGATGATTCGCCGGCGCGAACAAATACATGAGATGCATGCCATCGTCTTTGCCCGTCTCCTTGAAAACAGGAAACCACAGCGGACGAAACGGATATTGCGACAACCCAGGAAAAAAAGGGGGCGGATAGCCGAATGCCGCATGCAAACGCGGCTGCGTGCCTTCCTGCAAGCAAAAGGCAAGTCCGGGAAAAATGCACTTGCCCGTATCCCCTTTCATGAATTGTCCGCTGCCCAGATAAATGGAGAAGTCAAAACGGTAAACGGGAAGCAGTCGTCCGTCGCGCGTGACCGGCGCCACCAAACAACCGCCCGCGGGCGCAGCGGCCGGCAATTCGGCCGGACTTACCAAGTCCGCGGGATGGCGAGGATCTTTGATCATGTAATGCAAAAATGGCGCTTGTTCGATCATCAAATCACCGTTCTCGTTGTCTGCGTGCCATTAAGCAGCGTTTGCGCTTTGGGCGATTCGAATTTCTGCTGTTCGACCCAGGCCGATCCGTTCAAGAGTCCAACGACTACATCAACGCCTTCCCGGTGTGTTTTTTGGGTGCCTTTGGCGTAGATCTTCTGGCTCAATTTCCACGCCTGTTTCGCCGTCAATTGGCGCACCGTCAATCCGCGGAAAGCTTGATCGTCAAGTTCCAACTGCAGGATACTCGGATTCTGAGCGTGCCCGAAGCGATTCTGCGCCCATGTCAGAGCGTTGGCTTTCGAATCCTGGCCATAGAATCCTCGCCCGAATTCACCTCCGCCTAGAAGAACATCGATGGTCCCCGCGCCGCCCGGCAGTCCCGCCATGGCGACGGCATCGCTGCGACGTGTTCCATGATAATAAGTCAGCATGGCGGCTACTCGCGCTTCTTGCGCGGCTTGTCGTCGTCGTACGCCAACACGATCTGCTGTACAAGCGGGTGGCGCACGATGTCTTTCTCCGTCAGATAAATCACGGCAATGCGTTGCAAATCGCGCAAGCGGTGGACGGCGTCGATCAGGCCGTTGCGCGTTTGCCGCGGCAAATCGACCTGCGTGACGTCGCCGGTAACAATGATCTTCGAGCCCTGGCCCATGCGCGTCAGAAACATCTTCATCTGCGCGACGGTCGTGTTCTGGCCTTCATCGAGAATGATCACGGCCTGGTTCAGCGTGCGGCCGCGCATGAAGGCCAGAGGGGCGATCTCGATAATGTCGCTTTCCATATAGCGCTTGACTTGCTCGTGCTCCATCATGTCGTTGAGGGCATCGAACAGCGGACGCAAGTACGGGTTGACCTTGGCGGCGATGTCGCCGGGGAGGAAGCCGAGGCGTTCGCCCGCCTCGACCGCGGGCCGCACCAGGACGATTTTCTTGGCGGCGCCGGCGCGCAGTTGATTAACCGCCATGCCGACCGCGAGATACGTCTTGCCCGTGCCCGCGGGGCCGATGCAGAAGGTGACGTCGTTCTCCTTCATTGCGTGGACATAATGGGCCTGGCCGTCGGTGCGCGGGCGGACGCTGCTTTTGCCGTTGACGACCGCGAGGTTCTGCGGGCTTTGACGATCGTCGCTTTGGGTCACCACGGCGAGCACGGTGCGCACGTTTTCGCCGGTCAGCGAGCCATGCTGCTTGAGCATTTGGCGAAGCTGCTGGAAGACACGGTCGGCTTGTTCGACTTGCTGTTCGTTGCCGTCGATGTGAACGATATCGCCGCGCGCGACGATGCGCACGCCGAGCGCTTCGCGCAAGAGCCGCAAGAACTGGTCGCGGCTGCCGAACAGCGCGACCGCTTCATCGCGATTATCAAGCGTCAGGGTGACGGTGGTTTCGCCGTTCATGCAGCTATTTTCCAAACCACAAGCAACCGTAAACTACCGGCGCGGCGAAGATCACCGCGTCCACCACGTCGAGCACGCCGCCGAAGCCGGGGATGGCGGCAGAGGCGTCTTTCTTCTGGCAATCGCGCTTGAGCAGCGATTCGGCCAGATCGCCGAGCATGCCCGCCGTGCCGACGAGCACGCCGAACACGATCTCGCAGCCCAAACACTGGCCGATCACCGGTGCCGGCCCGAAACGGTTGATGCCGATCGCAGTCAGGGCGGCAAACACCAACCCGCCGGCGGCGCCTTCCCAGGTCTTCTTCGGGCTCAGCACCGGCGTCATTTTGTGCCTGCCGAAAAGCCGACCCGTGAAGTAGGCGCCGATGTCGCAGCATTTGGGCACGAAAATCGCCAGGGCCAATGCCGCTGTTCCCTTGTCATTGCCGGGTGGATACAGCCAGCGCAACTGGGCGAAGAAGCACGGCAACAGTCCGAGGTAGCCGACGATGAACCACGTCAGGGCCATGCGTTCCATCGAGCGGTCCGGGCTGACGAACCAGGCCATTTCCCAAACGATCACCGCGAGGTACAGCGCCGTGAAGCAACCCAGCAAACCGACCCAAGCCTCGGCGCGGCTGCCGCCTTGCACCGCCCAGTTGGCGACCACCATGAGCGCGACGCCGACAAAGCAGGACACGATCTGCGGCCGGCGGTTCGGTCCGAGCAGGGCGATGATCTCCCCGCACGCCGCCAGCGTCAGGCCGAGCTGGAATACGAACAGGAACGGGTACCACGGCGCCAGGCCCTGATCGAACACGAGCATGCCGATCGCCAAGGCGATCAAGACCGTGCCCATCCATAAGCGGGTCGCGAGCATGAAGTCGATCCATGGATTATTTCAATCCACCAAAGCGTCGTTCGCGCTTGGCATAATCGCGCAGCGCCTCGTGCAGCACGGCAGCATCGAAGTCGGGCCAACACTGCGGGGTCACCCACAGCTCCGCGTACGAAATCTGCCAGAGCAGAAAGTTGCTGATGCGCATCTCGCCGGCCGTGCGGATCAGCAAATCCGGATCGGGCATCCCCGCGGTGTTGAGCGCGTCGTTGACGGTTGCCTCGTCGATGTCGTCAAGATTCAATCTGCCCGCCTTCGCCTCGGCGGCTATCGCACGAACGGCATCGACCATTTCCGTGCGGCCGCTGTAGTTGATCGCCAAACAGAGCGTCATGCCGCTATTGGCCTGGCTGACTCGGACGTTCTCGTCGATCTCGCGCAGCACCTTCGCCGGCAAGCCGTCGCGCCGGCCGATGGTCGTGAAGCGAATGTTCTGCTCCAGAATCTCGGTGCGTTCGGCGATCAGATACCTGTGCAACAATACCATCAAGAAATCGAGTTCATGCTTGGGCCGCTTCCAGTTCTCGGTGCTGAGGCAGTAGAGTGTGAGCTGGCTGATGCCGAGCCGGCAGCATTCCTCGATGGTCGCGCGCACACTCTGCACGCCGCGGCGATGCCCCTCGATGCGCGGCAAACCGCGCTGTTGCGCCCAGCGGCCGTTGCCGTCCATGATGACGGCGATATGCCGCGGCAGCCGCGCGGGATCGAGCCCGGCGGCGGCGAGGCGTTGAAGCGTATCTGGTTTGATCGTCATCGTTGGCATCTTGGTCACTTCATGAAAACCGTCTGCTCCCGATCCGGACCCACCGACACGATCGTCACCGGCAGGCCCAACAAATCGCTGAGCCGATCGAGATAGCGCCGCGCCGCGGTTGGCAGATCGCTTGGCTTGCGCGCCGCGGCGATGTCGTCCTTCCAGCCGGGCAGCGTTTCATAGATCGGCCGGCACTTCTCCAGCAGAAACGCATCGCCGGGAAACTCGTCGATGCGCCGGCCGTCCAGTTCGTAGGAGGTGCAGATTTTCAATTCTTCGACGACGCTCAGCACGTCGAGCAGCATCACCGCCAACTCATCGACGCCGCCAAGTCGGGCGGCGTATTTGACGGCGACGGTGTCGAACCAGCCGCAACGGCGCGGACGGCCGGTGACGGTGCCGTATTCGCGGCCGGTCTTGCGGATGCGCTCGCCGATGCCGTCGGCGCCGTCGGTCAGCTCGGTCGGAAACGGTCCACGGCCCACGCGCGACGTGTACGCCTTGATGACGCCGATGATGCGCGTCAGGTTCCGCGCCGGCACGCCGGAGCCCGGCCAGATGCCGGTCGTCGAGCTGCTGGAGCTGGTGACGAACGGATAGGTGCCGTGATCGACGTCGAGCAGGCTGCCCTGGGCGGCTTCGAAGAGCAAGTTCTTTTGGGCCTCTAGGGCGCGATGCAGGAACAGCGTCGTGTCCTGGATGTGCGGCTTGATCTGCGCCGCATAGCCGAGGTATTCCTCGCAAAGCGCGTCGGCGTTGAACTGCTGGGCGCTCGGCAACAGGGCGCGGAAGATGATGTTCTTGCGAGGTACAATCGTGCGCAGCCGCTGACGCAAGTGCTCGGGGTACAGCAGCTCGCCGACGCGGATACCGTTCGTGCGGCTGACCTTGTCCTGGTAGCACGGGCCGATGCCGCGGCCGGTGGTGCCGATCGCGGCGGCGGCGCCTTCCTCGCCCAACTTCTCCTCTTCCATGTGATAGGGGAAGATGACGTGGGCATGGTCGCTCAACAGGAGATTGTTGCCGTCAATGTGGATGCCGGCAGCGCGGAGGGTTTCGACTTCTTCCAGGAAGCGCACGGGATTGACGACCAGGCCGTTGCCGATCACGGCCTGCATGTGCGGCGACAGGATGCCGGTCGGGATCAGCGAGAGTTTGTAGGTGCGGCCATTCTTGACGACGGTATGGCCGGCGTTGGCGCCGCCGTTGTAGCGGACGACGACGTGGTGTTGCGCGGTCAGGAGATCGACAATCTTGCCTTTGGCCTCGTCGCCCCATTGCAGGCCGACGACACAGGTGCAGGCCATTCGTGTAGTCCTTTTCAATCGAACTGGCGAAGCGAGCACGCATTGCAAATTGAAAATTGGCCATTGAAAATTGCAAATCGATTGATTCAAGCGGTGCCGTTGTATGACACGTCTCTTCTCGCGCCAATTTTCAATTTGCAATGGTCAATTTTCAATTTGCAATGCCCGTATCCAAAAAAAACGCCCGTGCCGGCCAGCGGCGTCGGGCAGCAACTCCCGGTTGTTCCACGATTTAAGGTAGCGGCGGCGGCGGGGCGTCGTCAAGGGGGCGTGGTTCAAAAACGAACGGTTGCGGGTGCCAAGCGACTACGCACCTGACTGGGCCACTTGGCCTAGTCGGTACAGTCGTGGTTCCTTTCCGCAACCATTGGATTGATAACCCTTTGCGACGAAGAAATTGGGCGACTAGGCCAC
>Ga0080064_1001327_pt1 | contig 51192 bp, 34 predicted proteins | sample Subgrocontami54m_FD_69260 | JGI IMG/M metagenome (GOLD analysis project Ga0080064, IMG submission 69260) | Subsurface groundwater microbial communities from S. Glens Falls, New York, USA - GMW46 contaminated, 5.4 m (SPADES assembly) (version 2) ...
AATCGGACGCGGTCAGGTTGACCGCACCACGCCGGACCCGCCCGGCCGCGCGTAGTCGTCGCCGCGGGCATCGCCTTCGCTACGGGCAAGTATGCGAAAATTTTCGGGTTAAAGCTTTGCCTGCAAGCGGTGAATCCGCTGTGAACAACCTCCGGGGTTTTTCCGTTGCGGGTGGCAGGGGCCATCCTTCAATCGCCCGCTCTATTCCTGCATGTATCTCAAGGCGCTCAAGCTTCACGGATTTAAGAGTTTCGCTGATCCAACCACTCTCCGATTTGAACCTGGCGTCACCGCGGTCGTAGGCCCGAACGGCTGCGGGAAGTCGAACATCGCCGACTCCATCCGCTGGGTGCTGGGCGAGCAAAGCGCCAAGGCGTTGCGCGGCGGCAAGATGCAGGACGTCATCTTCGAGGGGGCCGACACGCGGAAGCCGGCGCAGATGTGCGAAGTCTCGCTGCTGCTGACCGAGTGCGAAAAGCAGCTCGGCAGCGAATTCCACGAGATCGAGATCATGCGGCGCGTGCACCGCGACGGCCAGAGCGAGTATTCGTTCAACGGCCAGCCGTGCCGGCTGAAGGATATCCAGAAGCTTTTCATGGATACCGGCATTGGCCGGACGAGCTACTCGATCATGGCGCAGGGCCAGATCGACCAGATTCTGTCGTCGAAGCCGGAGGAGCGCCGCGCGGTGTTCGAGGAAGCGGCGGGCATCACGAAGTACAAATCGCAGCGGCGGGAAGCGCTGCAGAAACTCGCGCTGACCGATCAGAACATGGCACGGGTGGCCGACGTGATCGGCGAGGTCGCGCGGCAAATCGGCTCGCTGCGCCGGCAGGCGTCGAAGGCGATGCGTTACAAGCGGCTGAACCACCGGCTGCGTCACTTCGCGCTGGCGTGGAGCGGTTATCACCACGCGCAGCTGACCGCGACGCTGGGGGAATTCGAGGCGAAGGTCGCCGGGTTGCGCGCGGAGGCGAACGCGCGCCGCGCGAACCTCGAGGCGCAGGAATCCGCGCTGGCGGAGAAGCGTGCGCATCGCGGCCGGCTCAACCAGCGCGTGCAGGACGCGCAACAGGCGGTATTCGATCTGCGGTCCCAGAAGGAGGCGGCGGAAAACGCGGCCAATCTCGCGCAGATCAAGCGCAGCGGGCTCGAGGATCGGTTGAGTTCTTCGCGTGACAACATCAGCGAAATCGAGATGCAGCTCCGCGAAGTGTCGGCGCAGGTCGACAGCGGGGCGCAGGACAAGCAGCTGCAACTCGAGCTGCTCGGTGGCAGCGACGCGGTGTTCCAACAGCGGAACCGCGAGCTCACGGTGGTCGAGGGCGAGTTGAGCAAGCTCGAGCAGGAGCTCAGCCAGTCCAAGTTCCACCTCTTGCAGCTCGAGAGCACGGTGGCGCGGCTGCGCACCGACTGTTCGGGCTACGAGGTCGACCAGAAGACGAGCGTGCACAAGCACGACTCGCTGGCGCACGAATTGGAAGGTGTCCGCCAGCAGCACGCGGCGGCGGCGCAGGTCGTGGCGGAAACCGCGATGCGCGTCGAGGCCGCCATCGCGGAGAAATCGCGGACGAGCGGCGAGGTCGCCACGGCGCAGCAGGTCATCACCGAGCTCACGCGCGAGTTTCGCGACGCGCAGCGGAAGCTGCAGGAAATCGACCGGCAGCTCGCGCAGCGCACCGCGCGGCTGCGGTTGCTCCAGCAATTGCAGGAGAAGTGGGAAGGGTTCGGCGAAGGCGCCAAGGCCGTGCTGCAGGGCCGGCTCGACGCGGCGCTGGCCGGGGCGAAGGTCGCTCCGATCATGCAGGGCCTCGCGGTGAAAGCGGAGTGCGGCAAGGCCGTGGAGGCGATCCTCGGCTCGGCCGCCGAGGCGATCAGCGTGGCCGACCTCGCGACGGCGCAGCGAATTCTCGCGCAGCTCGAGGCGGAGCAGATCGGCTCGGCGGTGCTGCGGGTGACGGAAATCGGGCTGCGGACCGAGGGCTATTTCGAATTGCCGCCGGGCCTGGTGCCGGCGATCGACGCGGTGAGCGACACCGATCCGGCGCATCCGGCGCTGGGCGTGCTGCGCGAGTCGTATATCGCAGATGACCTCGGCGCGTTCCTGGAATTCTGGAAGGCGAATCCGGCTTTTGGTTTTCTCGCGGTGGCGACGCGCAAGGGCGACCTCGTCGACCGGCGCGGCCTCGTTTACGGCGGCCACCACAGCAGCCGTCGTTCCGCGCACAGCATCGTGCAGCGGGAGATCGATCTGCGCGAAACGGCGAAGGCGCTGGCCGACGACCAGAAGGCCCATGACGACCAGAAGGCCGTGATCGATGCGCTGAGCCTCCGGTTGACCGAGGCGGAGCAGACCGTCGAGCAGCGGCGCGCGGAGGTGCTCACGGCCACGCAGAATCTCGCCGCCGTGCAGGCGGAACAGCGGAATGCGCAGCGCAATTCCGAGGAGATCGGCCACCGGCTGAGCCGGATGGAAAACGAGCTCGTTTCCCTCGAGCACGCGCGCAACGAGGCGCACGCGCGCTGGGAAAAGGCGCAGATCGGACTGGCAGCAGCGGACGGAGCGGCGGTGGCGCAGCGCGAAAAAATCCAGCGACTCGAAACGCGGATCGTCGAGGTGCGCACCGACCGGGATGTGAAACGCGATACGCTCGCGCAGGCCCGGCTCGAACTCGCGGAGCGGCGGCAGAAAGTCGAGGTCATCGATCGCGGGCTGGGGGAGATGGAGCGCCGCCGGCAGCAACTGAGCGAGTTGCTGGTGCAGCGGCAGACGGAAATCGAATCCTGGAGCGAGCAAATCGGCGAACTCGAGTCGACGAGCGAGGCGCAGCGCGCCCGCGCGGCGCAGCTGGCGGAGACCTTTGTCGTTGCGCAGGAGCAGGTGGAAAAAGTCCGGCTGGAGTTGACGGACGTCGAGCGGGAGATCAGCGGACTCGAGTCGGCGCAGCACGCCGTGCGCGACGAGTCCGAGACGGCGCACGACGAGTTGAGCGCGCACGAAGTGAAGCTGGCCGAGAACCGCCAGCGCGCGGCATTCCTGGCGGAGGAGGTGAACCGCGAGTTTCAGGTGGAGATCGCGAGCGTCGACTGGAAGCACCAGCTCTGGCACGCCGAGGACGAGCCGGAGGGGCTCAAGCCGCTGGATCTCGACGACGATGAGGACGAGACCGCAGCGGAACGCGCGAGCGTTTCGCCCGAGGGCGGCGAAAGCCTCACGGCTTCCGCTTCGACTCAAACCGAGGCCCCCCGGCGGCGCCGGAAGAAGAAGGAGCCGCGCGGCGAACCCACCGAAGACGATCTCAAGGCCCTGGAGTCTACCGATTGGACGGCGATCAAGGCGGAGATTGATGCGCTGCGGCAGCGATTGAACTCGATGGGCGCGGTGAATCTCGTCGCGATCGAGGAGTATGCCGAGCTCAAGCAACGGCACGATTTCCTCCAGAACCAGGTCAACGACCTGACGACGGCGAAGGCCGACCTGTTGAAGGCGATCGACGAGATCAACCAGACGTCGCTGCAGCAGTTCCAGGTGACGTTCGAGCAGATCCGGAAGAACTTCGAGTACACCTTCCACACGCTGTTCGGCGGCGGCGTGGCGCGGCTCGAGCTGATTCAGGCGGAGGATATCCTCGAGAGCGGCATCGAAATCGTGGCGCAGCCGCCCGGCACGAAGCTGAAGAGCATTTCGCTGCTATCGGGCGGACAAAAGACGCTCACGGCGGTCGCGCTGCTGTTTGCGCTCTACATGGTGAAGCCGTCGCCGTTCTGCCTGCTGGACGAACTCGATGCGCCACTCGACGAATCGAACATCGGCCGGTTCACGGACCTGTTGAAGAAGTTCGTCAGCGAGTCGCAGTTCATCATCATCACGCACAACAAGCGCACGGTTTCGGCCGCGCAGGCGATTTACGGCGTGACGATGGAGGAGCGTGGCGTGTCCAAGACGGTGTCGATGCGCTTCAACCACGAGCGCGGCGATCTCGAAACGCCTTCGGCGAACCTCGCCGACTCCGTGCGCGACGCGAAGCCGCCGGTGGCGGAGACGAAGCCGGATTCAGAAGCGGCAGCAGCGGTGGCGACGGAGCCGGTGTCGGCGTAAACGCTCGCGCGGGGGGTGGCGAGGGCCTGCGTCCTACGGCTGCCTTCGGGCCGGCGAAGCGATTTGCGGCGCGAGGGCGAGGCGAAAACCCAAGCCACGGAAATGGGTGAGCGAGCCAAAGCTGCGCAATGCCGAGCGGCAGAGGCCGGCGGGACTGCCCCACGATCCTCCGCGAATGACGCGGAACTGGCCGGAAGCCGGGCCCGCCGGATCGCTCACGCTGCCTCCCGGGTAGGCAGCATACCAATCCGCACACCACTCGAGAACATTGCCCTGCATGTCGTATAGTCCCCACGCGTTGGGCTGCTTCTGCGCGACCGGGTGGGTCTGGTCGCCGCTGTTGGCACCATACCACGCCATCGTCGGGAGAGGGCCGGGGAATAGCCCGGTCGTTCCGGCGCGGCATGCATATTCCCACTGCGCTTCCGTGGGCAATGTATAAGCCCAGCCCTCGGGCAGCCGGCCGGCGGCGCGCTCGCGTTCGGTAATCTTCAGGCAAAACTCCATCACCTGGGCCCACGCCACCTGTTCCACGGGACGGTCGGAACCCTTGAAGAAACTGGGGATGGGAACGTTTTCGATGACGGCCTGCCACTGACCTTGTGTCACCTCGGTTTGGCCGAGCCAGCAACCACGCGTGAGCGTAACCAACGTGTCGTCGCCCGCGCCATGCGTGCTGCTCATCATGAACGTGCCGGGCGCGATCCAGATCATCGCGATTGCGGGCTGGGCGACGGTGAAGTTCTGCCCAAACCGGGGAACGGTGGGTTCCGTTTCGGCCGCGACGCCGACTCTCGCGAAGAGTGCGAGCCAGGTGAAAGCGGCAATCACAACGCGGAGCATGCTGGTGGCTCTGAGCCAAAATCGTGAAACGTGCAACCGCTGGAGTGGGTTATTGCGGAATTACGCCCTGGGGCGGAAAACGGTCGCTCCGCGCAGGCATCCGTCGATAATCACCTCGATGCGCCCCTCTCCCGCCGGATTCCTCTCGGGGCGATCGGTGCATTTGGCACCGGCGGGCCTCGCGTTTTTTTTCGCGGCCATTGGTCACTGGTGCGTCCTGGCCGCGCCGAACGAGCTTGGTCGTCCGGTCGTGCGGCAATTCCCGCCGGGCGGAGCCGGCGTCGCCTACTTGTGCCCGGCCGTGACCCAGGATGCGGCCGGCTTCATCTATATTGCCAGCCGCACCGGAGTGGGTTGCTACGACGGCTCCACGTTCCAGATGATCAATGTGCCGACGGAATCCGCCGGCGTCAGAAGATTCGCCGTCACGGCGGACGACACAATCTACCTGGGTGGCGCGGGACTGATTGGCTACCTCCGTGGCGCAGGCGAAACCAGCGAATTCGTCTCGCTCGTCGATCGGCTGCCCCCCACGTCACTCGGTTGCGAAGATATCTACGACGTGCTCGCGGTCGGCAACGTCGTCTATTTTGCCGACGAAGAGAAGATTCTGATTTGGCGCGACCGGCGTTTCACGGTCATCGCGTGCCCCACGCCGCCGCATTCCCGCGGCGCCCGGCTGCACCGCGCGGGCGACACGGTCTATGTCACTGCCCTCGATCGCGCGCTGTGTCGGCTCGTGCGCGGCCAGCTCGAAGTCGTCGCGGACGATCCGGTGCTTCGGCAAAACCAGATTATTCTGGTCGAGGCGGGCGCGGCCGGTGCGCTCACGCTGCTCACCGCCGAGCGCGGTTTTTTCCAACTCGACGCCGGCCGCGTCACGCCCCTGCCGGCGGAGGCGAATCGCTGGCTGGCCGGCAAGCGCATCTTCCGGGCGCAACGCCTGGGCGATCGTTCGCTCGCGGTCGCGTTTGACGCCGTGAGCGGCGACGGCGGCATGCGCTTCGGCGCCGACGGCCGGTATCTGGGTCCACTCGACAACTCCATCGGGCTCTATGTCAAAACGCTCCGCGGTTTTTTCTGCGACCGCGAGGGGGGGCTCTGGTTGGGCACCGAGGCCGGCGTCTTCCGGCTCGAGTGGCCGTCCGCCGTCACCGTCTTCGATGGCGTCAACGGTCTCGGTCTGGGTGCCGTCGCCGATGTCGTGCGGCATGAAGGCGTGCTCTACGCGGCGACCGCCGAGGGCGTTTATCGGCTGACGGCGAGCGACGACCACGACGGGCGCTGCGCGCGCTTCGAGCGCGCGTATGGTTCTCCGGCCTATGCGTTGGTTTCTCATCCCGGCGGCCTGCTGGCTCTCGGATACAGCGAGGTGCTGGTAAAACTGGCCTCCGGGTTTGCCTCGGTCGCCACGGTGCCGGCGGGGGGCGGGACCATGCAACGTTCGCAACGCGATCCGGATCGCGTGTGGATCAACACGACGCGCGGCGTCCATTCGTTACGGCACACGGCCGAGGGGTGGCGCGACGAAGGGCGCGCGGAGAACATCGGGGAAGACCTGCCCGAGACGCCCGCGGCCGCGGACAACTCGCGTTTGCGCCTGCCGCAGCTGGTTTACGAGGCCGCCGGCGCGATCGCGCGGACGCGCGCGGAAAAAGATCGCGAGGGCGCGGTGCTCTGGGTTTGCGGCGCCAACGGCCTTGTCCGGGTGGACATCGCGCGCGGGTTTTCCGCGCCCGCGCCTTTCGCGGCGTTGCTCACCCCGACCGGGGTGCGGGAAGGCGATCGGCTCACACCGGAGCACACCTCGGTCAAATTCGACTACGTTGCGCTGCGGCATCAAATCGCCAACTCCGTCGCGTACCAAACCCGCCTGACCGGCCAGGATGATGCGTGGTCGCCGTGGTCGCCCGCGCGGCAGCGCATTTTTACGAGCCTGCCGGCGGGCGGATATCGGTTCGAGGTCCGGGCGCGCGATGCCGATGGACAACTCAGCACGCCCGCCCCGCTGGCGTTTACCGTCCTGCCGCCCTGGTGGCGCATGTGGTGGGCATTTCTCGGATACGCCGCTGTCGGCACCGGCCTGATTGCCGGCGTGGTGCGCCTCCGCACGCGTACGCTGCACCTGCGCGCGAAGCGGCTCGAGACGATCGTCGCCGAACGCACGGTCGAGCTCGCCCACAAGAACGTCGAGCTCACCCGGCTCAATCGCCTGGAGTTCGACGAGAAAATCGCCGCCCGCCTGGCGGAGGAAAAGGCGCGCCTCGAAGTGCTCCGCTACCAGCTCAATCCCCATTTCCTCTTCAACACGCTTGCCTCGATCAGCGCGTCACTTCCGGCCGGCCATTCCATCGCGCGGAACATGGTCGAACGCCTCGCCGAATTCTGCCGGCTCACGCTCCACCGGCCCAATGAGGGAGACTGGACGACGCTGGGCGAAGAGGTCCGGCTCCTGCGCACCTACTTTGAAATCGAGCAATCCCGCTGGGGCGAACTGCTCGACGTCGTGATCGACTGCGATCCAGCGCTCGATGGCGAGCGGCTCCCCCAGTTTCTGCTCCTGCCCCTCGTGGAAAACGCGCTCAAGTATGGCCGCGCCACCAGTCCGGATCGCGTCGGCCTGCGCCTCGTCACCCGCCGCGCGGCCGACGGGGCGCTGGTCCTCGAGGTTTCCAACACCGGCGAATGGGTCGAGCCCGCCGTGGAGAAGAGCGTTTCCTCCCTCGGCATCGGCCTCGACAATCTGCGCGAGCGCCTCAGCCGTTATTACCCGCAGGGGCACGAGCTGTCGCTTTCGCAGGGCGGTGGCTGGGTCACGGCGACGCTGCGCCTGACGATGAGCCGTTAGCCGACGTGCCTCCTACCGCGTTTGCGCCGCAACCAGAGGAGCAATCCCCGGGCACTGAGAACCTGGCGCGGCGAAGCCGCCATCGAGTGCATTCCCAAACCGTCGAACAGAAGATCGCGAAGGCCGCCAATCCTTGTGCGTCGTTGCGAACCTCTGGGACGAAGATTGGAGTTTTCGGAGGGAGAATCGTCGCCGGGTGAGAAATCAGACGAAGGGAAAGTGACGGCGCGGGTGGGGCGCATCGCCGTCACTTGGGGTTTGAAGCCGCCCGCCGCCCCCGCTTCCTTGTGCGCTGACATGGCGCGCGCGCTGCTCATCGAGGACGAAACCACCGCGCGCGCGGACCTGCGCACCAAGCTCGTCGCGCATCCCCATGTCCACATCCTCGCCGAGGCCGCGACGGTGCGCCGCGCGCGGGTGCTCCTTGCACGCCCGGATTACGACGTGGTGTTTCTCGACATCCAACTCGTCGGCGGCAGCGGTTTCGACCTCGTGCCCGACGTGCGCCCCGGTGCCCGCATCGTTTTTGTCACGGCCTACGATCGTTACGCGTTGCGCGCCTTTGAAATCAATGCGCTCGATTATTTGCTTAAGCCGGTGGCGCCCGCGCGTCTCGCCGAGGCGCTTCTGCGTCTGGCGGCGGCGCCTACCGTCGGCGAGCCGACGGTCGAACTCCCGTCCGATCGTGCCCTGCAGCCCGACGACAAACTCTTTCTGCGGTCCGGTCTGGGCGCGCGCTTCACGCCGGTGGCCGACATCAGCCTCGTCACCGCCTGCGACAACTATTCCGAGGTCCGGCTCGTCGACGGCACGAAGGTTTTTCTCCGCAAGAGCCTCAAGGCGTGGGAGGACACACTGCCGAAGACGCATTTCATGCGCGTGCACCGCACGCAGATCGTGAACCTCGCCCGCATCACGCGATACGAGCGCAACAGCGACGAGCACACGCTGCTTTACGTCGAAGGTTCGCCCGAGCCGGTCCCGGCCAGCCGTTATCGCTGGAGCGAATTGCGCGAGCGGCTCAGTGCAACTCGGCCGACGCCGTAAGGCGGGGCCGGCCATTGCGACCGGGAGCGCGGGATTCTCTTCGCGTTGGATTGAGACGCGCGGCGAATTCCGCGATTCGCCACAACCGCTCCGCGATTCGCAACACTCAAATCGACGCGCGGGCGCGGGCGGCATTGTGCTCGCGAACAAAGTTAGGCGAAAGGCCAGCCGAACGATTCCCTCCTTCCAACCCACCGCCCCCCCCGTGCTGCACGCCTTTCCCATCCTCGCCGCCGCGCGGCGGACGCTCCGGTTATTGACACCCCCCGGGCGTGTCACATCGGCGGAGTCGATTTCCGAGCCGCGGCGCCGGCGCGCTCCGCTGGTATCATCCCGGTGAGCGACGCCGCCCCGGAAATCACGTCGGAAGTCGCGCTGACCAGCGACGAGCGCGCGTTTCTCCGCCAGATGATTGAAACCTGGGAGGACTCGCTGCCCCCGACGCACCCCCTGCGTATCCAGCCCGGCCTCACACGCACTGTTCGCTATGCCCGAAACGCGGCGCCAGCGCGGCTCTTCCTCACTCCCGCGGGGGTTTCACCCGCCCGCCGCTGGTGGCGAGCCTTTCGCGCGCGCCTGACTTGGTAGCCACTCCGGGCAGCCATCGGGGCAGCGCCGGCCTCCGTCCGGGGGATCCGCGCTCGCGCTCCGCGATTGGCCACAGCCGCTCCGCGGTTCGCAACATGCGAGTCGACGCGCGCGCCGGCGTGAGTCCCTGTTGCCGTCCCATCAGGGCGCTTCGCGTCCTCATCTGTTCCCGCAATGCAAAAGCCCCCCGTCAGTATGAAAATATCAAATACAGTAGCCAGCCCCCAGAGCGCCCCATGGCAGACCATCCCCGGCGTGCCGGGGTCACGCGGCGCGGGGCGGAACTCCGGCCTCCACGCCGTCGGCCATCGGCTCCTCGCGCTCCTCTCCTTGTCCTTGGCCATGGCCCTGCCCGCGGCGGCGGGCGGCCCCGGGGACCTGGACCCCACCTTCGACACCGATGGCAAACTGACCACCAGCTTCGGAAGCTACATGGCAGACGCCCAGGCGGTGGCCATCCAGAGCGATGGCAAGATCGTGGCGGTGGGGATTTCCATGTTGGATGCCAGCACCGGCGACTTCGCCGTGGCGCGGTACAATCCTGACGGCAGCCTCGACACCAGCTTTGGCACTGGCGGGAAGGTAACCACCAGCTTCGGCAGTGGTGGCCGCGATCAAGCCTGGGCCGTGGCCATCTACAAGAGCGGGCCGCACGCGGGCAAGATTGTGGTGGCGGGGGACACCACCGCCGGCGGCCCCAATGTCTTCGCCCTGGCGCGGTACAATCCCAACGGCAGCCTCGACACCACTTTTGGCGGCGGCACCGGCAAGGTGACCACCGATTTCAGAACCAGCCCCAGCGACGTCTCACCCATGGCTCAGGCCTTCTCGGTCGCCCTTCAGAGTGACGACAAGATCGTGGCGTCAGGGGCTTTCTTCAAATTCTTCAGCACCGGTTGGGACTTCGCCCTGGCACGGTACAACGCCGATGGCAGTCTGGACACCTCCTTTGGCGGCACGGGCAAGGTGATTACGAACGTTGGAGCGTTTCCTTATGGCGGTGGCGATGCCGCCACGTCAGTGGCCATTCAGGGCGACGGCAAAATCGTGGCCGCCGGGTACGCCAATCCCCTGGCGCAGGGCAACGCCGACTTCGCCCTGGTCCGCTATGAGATCAACGGCACCCTCGATGCCACCTTTGGCGTTGGCGGGAAGGTAACCACCGAATTCGGCACGGTCGAAGATTATGGGAAATCCGTGGCCATCCAGGGCGACGGGAAAATCGTCGTCGCAGGGCAGAGTGGCGGCTATCCCTCTGGCGACTTCGCCCTGGGCCGCTACAATGCCAACGGCAGTCTGGACACCACCTTCGGCAGCGGCGGCAAGGTGACCACCAACATCGGAGGCTGGGATTTCGGTGAGGCCATGGCCCTGCAGAGCGACGGCGGGATTGTGGTCGCGGGGTACACGTTTTCTGCGAGCTTCGCCCAGGACTTCGCGGTGGCGCGGTACAACGCGAACGGAAGTTTGGATACATCCTTTGACGTCGACGGCAGGGTGACCACCGACTTTGGCGGCGGGCCCGATGCCGGCCACGCGGTCGCCATTCAGAGTGACGGCAAGATCGTGGTGGCAGGGAGTGGCGGTGTTACCGCGACAGACTTCGCCGTGGCCCGCTATGCCGGCACCCCGCTGCTGACCAATCGACCGCCGGTGGCGGTGGCCGGACCGGACCAGGTGGTGAACGAGGGCACGACGGTGCAACTCGACGCCAGCGCCTCCTCCGACCCGGACAACCAAGCCCTGACCTTCAACTGGACCGTGGCGGGTTTCGTCGGTCCCGCCATCACCCTGTCCTCGTCCGCCGTGGCCAACCCCACCTTCAGCGCGTTGGACAATGGCGACTATGTCTTGCGAGTCACCGTGAACGACGGGAATGGCGGCGTGGCCTCGGACGATGTCCAGGTGGCGGTCCGCAATGTGGCACCAACGGTGAGCGCCGGGGTGGATCAGAGCGTAAGCTTCGGCACGCCGGTAAACATCAGCGCGTCGTTCACCGACCCGGGCACCAGCGACAGCTGGACCTACAGCATCAATTGGGGCGATGGCAGCCCGGTGGTCACCGGCAGTGCGACGGTGGGTTCGCCCATCTTGGGCAGCCACCAGTACCTGATTTCCGGCAACCAGACCATCACGGTCTGCGTGACGGACGACGATCTCGGGCTGGGCTGCGACAGCCTGAGCGTGAGCGTTGTTAGCGGCAGCGCGAAGATCACCGGAGGGGTGCGCTTCGGCAGCAATGGCAGCGCCGGATTCAATGTTCAGTCCGGTGACGGCGTGACCGTAAAGGGCGACATGGAATACCACGCCGGCTCGGTGAATCTCCACGCTCGTACGATGACGGCGGTGGCGGTATCGCCGGACTCGAGACTGGGCTGGTTCGCGGGAGTCCTGGACGACGGACGCAAGTTCGTGGTTTACGTGGAGGACAACGGCGAGCCGGGCAGGAACGATCTCTTCCGGCTGTGGGTGGACGGCGTCCTCATGAACGGCGCCGGCCAACTGACGGGCGGCAACGTTCAGATTCACCGGTAACGGAACCGAGCCGAACCGATGCCCTGAGCGCAGTGCGTGGCCGCGCTGGCTTTGACCGAGAATCCGAAGTGGACGACGTGCGTGTCGACGCGGCGGATACGCGAATTGGCGGCCGCAGGAAACGAAGTGGGGCAGGATTCTGACCTGCCCCGCTCTTGCCGAATGGTCAGGTCAGAGCGCTGACCACCTTACAAAATCAAATCCGGTGGGACGTTCGCCAGCGCTTCCTCGACGGTGGTGAGGCCCATCTTCACCTTGAGGATCGAGTCCTGGTGGAGCGTCTTCATGCCGTTCTTCATCGCGATGCGCTTCAGCTCCGCGACCTCGAGCTCCTTGTTGATGCCCTCGGTCAATTGCTCGCTGTTGATCATCAATTCGTGGATGCCGACGCGGCCCTTGTAGCCGGTGCCGCCGCACGTCGGGCAGCCCTGCGGGTTGGCTTTGAAGACCTGGCCGCTCCAACCGTCGAGCGCCTTGGCAATGATGTCCTTCTCGCGGCCCTGCGGCTCATACGGCATCTTGCAGTTCTTGCAGACGCGGCGCAGCAACCGCTGGGCGCAGACGCAGACGAGCGACGCCGAGATGTTGAACGGCTCGACGCCCATCTCGCCGATACGCGCGACGGTCGACGGAGCGTCGTTGGTGTGCAGCGTTGAAACGAGCAAGTGGCCCGTCAGCGCGGCTTCGACCGCGATGCCCGCCGTCTCCTCGTCGCGGATTTCACCGACGAGGATGATGTCCGGGTCCATGCGGAGATAGCAGCGCAGCGCCCGGGCGAACGTCAGCCCAATCTGCCGGTTCATCTGCATCTGGTTGATGCCGGTGAGCGTGTACTCGATCGGATCCTCCGCGGTTTGGATGTTCACGTCCGGCGTGTTCACTTCGCCCAGCGCCGAGTACAGCGTCATCGACTTGCCGGAGCCGGTCGGTCCGCAGTGCAGGATCATGCCGTACGGCTGGCGGATGCATTCGCGATACCTCGCCAGGTTCTCATCGGAAAAACCCAGTGCGGGCAGCGGCAGGGTCGACTTCTGCTTGTCGAGAATACGCATGACCACCTTCTCGCCGTCCTTCATCGGGCCGGTGGCGACGCGGAGGTCGAGGTCCATGTTCTTCTTCGTGAATTTCTTGAAAACGATGCGTCCGTCCTGCGGCAACCGGCGCTCGGAGATGTCGAGGTTGCACATGATCTTCAGGCGCGCGACGAGGCCGCCTGTCACCTGCTTGGGCAGCCGCAGCTTTTCCTGGCACAACCCGTCGATCCGGTAACGGACCACGAGATCCTTTTCCTGCGGTTCGATGTGAATGTCGGACGCGCCGGTGATATAGGCGTCCTCGATGATCCGGTTTGCGAGCTGGACGATGGGCGCCGATTCCTCGCTCTCCAGATCCTTCGCGCTGATTTCCGCCTGCGTGCCGTCGGCACTGTAGGCGTTTTGGATGACCTCGGTGACCGAGTTGATATCGATGTCATCGGGCGTGGCCGGGCCGGCCTTCGAGTCCTTGAAATATTTCTTCAGGAGGGTGTCGAAGAAGGTGGCCGAAACGACACTGACCTCGTCGATGGCCATCTCGGTGGCCTGCGAGAACGATTCGCGCTTCGCGTAGTCGAGCGGGTTGGTCATCACGACCGCGACCGAACTCGGGCTGAGCCGCTTGTGCGGGAAAATGCCTTCGCGGCGGATGATCGCATCGCCCACGACCTCGATCAGTTTGTCGTCGATTTCGATTTCCTCGATCTTCGTGACCAGGGGCAGATCGGTGAGCTTCGACACGAATCGCGCCGTGTCCTCCGCGTTCGGGACGAACTTGGGATCCACCATCCGGTGAATCAGGGTGGAGGAGTATTCCGCGACCTCCTTGAGCAGGGCGAGGTCCTTGTCCGTGAACTCACCATCGGTGCCGGCGGCGAGTTCCTTGTTGAGCACCTGGATGGCGCCGAGCGTGATCGTGGTCTTGAGCGGTACCGTCAGCATCGAGCGCACCTCGAAGCCGGTGGTCTTGGCCATCGACTGCATGAACGGCGCCTGGCTGTCGGTGTTGCGGAAGAACACCGGCTCGCCGCTCTCGACGACCTTCCCGACGATGCCTTTGCCGACGGGGACCTTCAGCGTGAGGAGTTTCGCCGCCGTCTCCTGGAATTTCTTTTCCTTCGCGGCATCGCCGGACCAAAGGGTGGGCGAGTAGTACACCTGTTTGAACGCGATGTCATTTCCCTCGACGAGATAGAACGTCATCGACTGGCACTGCAGCGCCTCGACGACCTTCGACGCGGTGAGTTCGATCACCGACGCGACGTCCTCCCGGCTCGGGGCCGGTTTCGAGATGACCTTGATCAGGAGCGAACGCCGCAGAGTGCCGGCGAGATTGGATGAAGCCATGAGCGAGAACGCGAAAGTTGGGCTGAGGTCGGGGATTGTCAAAGCGCCGGCGGGGTGCCGCAATGACAATTCTCCACGGTAAACTGCGTACCTTCACGGACCGACTCCCCAGCATGCTGCAGCGCCTTCAAGCCTGGTTCAGCGGAAAATCCGGCGACGGCGCGGGTGACCGGGGGGAGCGGCTCGCGGCGGAGTGGCTGGAGCGCGAACGCGGGTTCGGAGTCGTGGTGCGCAACTGGCGCAGTCCGCGCGACCGGCGGGAGGAAATCGATCTGGTTTGTCGCGACGCCGGCGTGCTGGTGTTCGTCGAAGTGAAGGCGCGCGCCGCGAACGCGCTGGTGCCGGGCTACCATGCGGTGGACCAACGGAAGAAACGGGTGCTGCGCCGCGCGATTCGGGCCTACCTCGGACAATTGCGGGAGAAGCCCCCGACCTTCCGCTTCGACGTGGTCGAGGTCAGCTTCGCTGTGGAGGCCGCCGCGCCGCCGCAGATCCTGCATTTCGAGAACGTGCCGCTGTTCTCGAAGCATTTCAGAGCATAGACTGGTGGCTGCGCCTGTCGGTTGCGCGCTCGCCGCGCAACTGGCGTCGGTGGGTTTCGCGGTTGCGACGCGAGGTCGCAAGCTACAGTCCCCCGCGCTGCGGCCCGCGCCGCGCTCCATTTCCCTTGCCGCCGTCGTCGCGCCGTTGGAAAAACGTGGGTTCCCATGCCTGATCCTCAGCGTCATCCGTTCTTGCACGGTCTGAGCAAGCATCGCGGCGCGCCGCCCACCGTCGTCGTCATCTTCGGCGCCTCCGGCGATCTGACCGCGCGCAAACTGATTCCGGCGGTCTACAACCTCGGGTTCGACAACCTGCTGCCGGCGGATTTCTACCTCGTGGGTTATGGCCGCAAGCCGATTCCCGACGACGAATTCCGCACGCTGGCGGCGGATGCGATCAAGGAGTTCTCGCGGCGCGAACTGAACGAGGACGCGTGGGGCCGGATCGCCGCGCACACCAGCTATGTCGCCGGCGGCTACGACGAGCAGGCGGCTTTCGAGCGGCTGGCCGGGCACATCGACGCCATCGAAAAGAAGCTGGGCCGCGACGTGCAGCGGCTGTTCTACATCTCGACGCCGCCCTCGGTCTTCGCGCCGATCATCGTGAACCTCGGGGCGAGCGGGCTGGCGGCGCGGCACCGCGGCACGCCGCACCACTCGAAGGTGATCATCGAAAAACCCTTCGGAAAGGACCTCGGCTCGGCGCGCGAGCTCAACGCCACCCTCCGCAGCGTGTTCGACGAGCACCAGGTGTATCGCATCGACCACTACCTCGGGAAGGAGACGGTGCAGGACCTGCTCGTCCAGCGTTTCGCGAATGCGATCTTCGAGCCGCTCTGGAACCGCAATTTCATCGACAGCGTGCAGATCACCGTGGCCGAGGATGTCGGCGTCGGCACCCGCGGCGGGTATTACGAGCAGAGCGGGGCGCTGCGCGACATGATCCAGAACCACACGATGCAGTTGCTCGCCTTGACCGCGATGGAGCCGCCGGGGTCGCTGCACGCGGAGGCGATTCGCGACGAGAAGGTGAAGGTGCTCAAGGCGATCCAGCCGCTCACGATTGGACCGGCGGGCGATGTGGCGCGGGCCCAGTACGCGGCCGGGATGATTGGGGGCAAGGCCGTGGCGGGCTACGTGGAGGAGGAGGGCATCGCTCCGCAGTCGAACACCGAGACATATGCGGCGCTGCGGCTGTCGATCAACAACTGGCGGTGGCAGGGCGTGCCGTTCTACCTCCGGTCCGGGAAACGCCTGGCGCGGCGCGTCTCGGAAATCGCGATCAACTTCCGGCGGCCGCCCGGCACGCTGTTCGCGGGCGAGACCGCGCGCTTCGACCTCGCGGCGAACACGCTGTCGTTCCAGATCCAGCCCGACGAAGGCCTCAGCCTGATCCTCAACACGAAGGTGCCGGGCCTGGAGACGCGCACGCAACCGGTGAAGATGAGCTTCCGTTATGCGACCACGTTCGGCTCCAACACGGCTGAGGCGTACGAGCGGCTCGTGCTCGATGCGATGATTGGCGACGGCACGCTGTTCATCCGCGGCGACGAAGCCGAGGCCTCGTGGCAACTCTACACGCCGGTCCTCGATTACTGGCGCAGCGTCGGCCGCACGGGCATGGACTCGTATGTCGCCGGTTCGTGGGGCCCGGCCAGCGCGGACACGGTGCTGGCCGCGCGCGGGCATGCGTGGAGGCAGCCGTAAGCCGCCGCGAAGCGGCGGCAAGTCGCAAGTAACAAGTGCGAAGTATCAAGATGCCATCTTTGCGCGGCGCGGGTCCTCTTGTTACTTGAACCTTGGCACTTGTTACTTCGTTTCCCATGTCCGACATCTTCAACGCCCTCCCTGGCATCGAGGTTCCGGTCGACGCGATCGCGAAGCGGCTGGCCGAGATGTGGACCGAGACGGGCACGGACGGCCGGCCGACGCTCGAGGCGGACGACGCGAAGGCGACGCAGGTGAATTTCGTCCTGCACCTCGGGATGAACTGTACGGGCGAGGATGCGGCGTGGCAGTTCGATGTCGTGGTGAAGTTCGCGCAGCGCTACCCGAGCCGCATTGTCGTGCTCTGTCCGTTGCACGCCGATGTGCCGGCGCCGGCGATGCGCGCGAAAATCTTCGGCGAGTGTTTCCTCGGAAAATCCAAATCCGACAAACGGTGCGTCGAGTTCGTGCTGCTGAGCTACTCGCGGACCGCGCGGCGCTTTCTCGAAAACCAGGTCTCCATCTGTCTCTCCACGGACCTGCCGCTTTACTACTGGGCCCATCGCTTTTCGGAGAGTGGCCGGCTCGCGGATTACCACTACCTGCTCAGCCGTGCGAAACGCGTGCTGATCGACAGCGCGATCGCGCCACCGGACGCGCTGACCTATCCGTGGCCGAACCCGAGCGCCACGCGCGATCTCGTTTACTGCCGGCTCCTGCCGGTGCGGCAGACGATCGGGCAGTTCCTGGCGGCGTACGCGCCCGGCACCCTCGCCGAGGGCCTCCAGGCAATCATCGTGTCGCACGAGCCGAAGCTGGCGGCGGAAGCACGGGTGGCACTGGCCTGGCTGCGCCGTCGGCTGGCGGCGTGCGGGGCAAAGGTCGACGCGGCCAAGTTCTCGACGGAGGCATTGCGCGGCAAGGAGCGGAAGAGTCTCGCGGTGCGATTCGACTACGCGAACACGTCGCGCTATTTTCGCTGGAGCGGTGATCTGGCGAGCGGCCAGGCGCTGTTCGAGGCGGATTTCGGCACCGGCCAGACGCGGTTGCCGGCGGCGGTGAGCCTCCTGAAGCCGGAAGCCGCGTTGAGCGAGGCGATGTTTTTCTAGGCGGAAATCTCCCGCCGGGGAAAGGCGCCGCGCTGACCTGCCGCGGCGCGGCATTCGACGGAGGGCGCGCCAGTTTGTCATCTATTAGATGACAAGTGGGTTTGTCATTTGGAGCTCATTGCAAAACCTCGCTGGCGAACGCGGCCGTAGCACGGTCAACCTGACCGTGTTCGAGCCTTCCCGATGAGCCGAACGCGGTCAGATTGACCGCGCTACGCAAGACGTGCGTTTGCTCCAGGAGGTTTTGCCATGAGTTGTTAATGGATGACAAAGCCGGCGCGGCGACATTGGTTCTTGTCGCGGCGAGCGTGTCCGGGTGGATTCTGGCCAGTTACCCGCCCCGCCATGAAGACGCGCTACGTTCGAGGTGCCCTGATCACTGCCGCCGCCCTGTCGATCGGCACCGGCTACAAGGAAGTGCCGCCGCCCGAAAAAGTCGTGCTGCCGAAATCGATGTCGCCGGCGGAATCGCTCGCGGCGATCAAGGTGGCCGATGGCCTCGAGGTCGAACTCGTCGCGGCCGAGCCGAAGACGATGGATCCGATCGACCTCGCGTGGGGGGCGGACGGCCGGATGTGGGTCGTGGAGATGGCCGACTATCCGCTCGGCATGGACGGCAAAGGGAAGCCGGGCGGACGCATCCGCTTTCTGGAGTCGACGCGCGGCGACGGCCGCTTCGACCGGTCGACGCTGTTCGCGGACGGACTCAACTTCCCGTCGTCGGTCGGGCTGTGGCGCAACGGCGTGCTCGTCGTGGCCATTCCGGATATTCTTTTCCTCGAGGACACGAATGGCGACGGCCGCGCCGATCGGACGACGACGCTTTTCACCGGCCTCGGCGAGGGCAACCAGCAGCACCTCGCGAACGGCTTTCAATGGGGACTCGACGGCTGGCTCTACATGGGCAACGGCAATAGCGGCGGGAAAATCATGTCGGTGAAGACCGGCAAGATGATCGACGTCGGGCAGCGGGATTTCCGAATCAACATCGACACGGGCGAAATCGAAGTGCTGGCCGGCCAGTCGCAGTTCGGCCGGAACCGCGACGACTGGGGAAACTGGTTTGGCTGCAACAACTCGAATCCCATCTGGCATTTCGCGCTCGAGGATCACTACCTGCGGCGCAACCCGCACCTGACGCCGCCGAACTCGACCGTCTCGGTGGCGAGCATTCCGGGCGCGGCGCCGGTCTATCCGCGCAGCGAAACGATTGCGCGGTTCAACGATCCGCAGGGCTTCAATCACATCACGTCCGCGTGCGAGTTGATCATCTACCGCGACGATTTCCTCGGGGCGGGCTTCGCGGGCAACGCGTTCGTGTGCGAGCCGGTGCACAACCTCGTGCACCGGGAGATCGTGCGGCCCGAGGGCGTCACCTTCAAAAGCGAGCGCGCGCCGCAGGAGCAAACCTCCGAGTTCTTCGCGTCAAAGGACAACTGGGCGCGTTTCTGCTCGGTGCGCGCCGGGCCGGATGGGGCGCTGTACATCGTCGACATGTACCGGCTGGTGATCGAGCACCCGAAGTGGATTCCCGATGCGTGGCAGAAACAGCTCGGCAATCTGCGGGCGGGCGACCAGCAGGGCCGGATTTACCGCGTGCGGCCGAAGGGCGTCGCGTTACGCGCCACGCCGCGGCTCGATCGGGCGAACGCGGCGGCCCTCGTCGCCACGCTCGAGAGCCCGAGCGGTACGGTGCGCGATCTCGCACAGCAGCAGTTGACCTGGCGCGGTGACAAGAGCGTCGGCCCGGCCTTGGAACGGCTTGTGGCGGGCAGCACCCGGCCGGCCACACGCGGGCAGGCGCTGTGGACGCTGCAGACGACCGGCACGCTCACCGCCGCGACGGTGCAGCGCGCGCTGCGCGATGCGGACGCGCATGTGCGACGCCAGGCGGTGCGATTGAGCGAGCGGTTTGCGGACAGGCATCCCGAGTTGCTCGCGGACCTGGTAACGTTGACCGAGGACGGCGATGCGCCGGTGCGCCAGCAGCTCGCCTATACGCTGGGCGAGTGGCACGACCGCAGCGCGGGGGTCGCGCTCGCGAAGCTGCTCAGGGGCTCGGGCGATCCGTTCATCCGCGCGGCGGCGATGAGTTCCGCGCTGACCCATGCCGAGACGCTGATCGCCGAGCTGAGTGCGGGCGGCCGGAGCGACGATCCGCTCGTGATTGAGATCGCCGCCGTCACGGAAAATGCGAAGGCGCTCGCCACGATCCTGGCGCGGATTGCGGTGCCGGCTTCCGCCGCGGATCCGACCCAGCAGTTCCGCACGCTCGCGCTGCTCCTGGACTGGCTGCAGCGCAACAACAAGTCGCTCGCGCAACTGCAGACGGCCGCGGGCGGGAACAGCCAGATGAGCGAAGCGCTCGGCTCGACCGACCGCGTCTTCGTGGCGGCGCGCGAGATCGCCGTGCGCCGCGAGGCGCCGCCCGAGCGACGGATCGCGGCGATCAACGTGATCGGCCGTGGCCGGAGCCGGCAAAGCGAAGACACCGATCTGCTCGCGAATCTGCTGACACCGCAGTCGCCGATCGAAGTGCAGCTGGCCGCCGTCACCGCGCTCGGCCGGATGAACCGGGCCAACATCGCGGAAAAACTTCTCGCGGGCTGGAACAGCTATGGTCCGGCCGTCCGCGGCGCGGTGCTCAACCTCGTGACGACGCGCCCGGCGTGGGCGCAGGCGCTGCTGGATCGCGTCGAGCAGGATCCCGGCCTGCGGGCGCAGATCGATCCGGGCCGCCGCATTGCGCTCACGCAGCACAGCAACGCGAAACTCGCCGAGCGCGCGACGGCGATCTTCAACGCGGCGATGGACCAGAATCGCCAGAAGGTGATCGACCGGTACCTGGCGGCGATGAAGACCCTGTCCGGCGACCGCAACCGGGGCGCGACGGTTTTCGCCAACACCTGCACGGCGTGTCACAAATTTGGAGACGTCGCGGGGCGCGCGATCGGCCCGGACATCGCCACGGTGAAGGATCGCAGCCCGGACTACCTGGTCACGCACATCCTCGATCCGAACCGCGCGGTGGAAGACAAGTACACGCTTTACACCGCGGCCACGCAGGACGGCCGCGCGCTCGCCGGCATGCTCGCCGGCGAAGCCGGCAACAGCCTCACGCTGGTGGGACTCGATGGCGGCGAGCAGGTGATCCTGCGCAGCGAATTGCGCTCGCTGGCCACCACCGGCCGATCGCTGATGCCGGATGGGCTGGAGGCGGCGATCAACGAACAGGCGATGGCCGACCTCGTGGCGTTTCTCGCGGATTCCGGCCGGGTGGCGAACGGCCGGTGAGCTTCAGCCCGACTTCCGAGGCGGCGCGGCCCTCCGGCGTCCGGCACCAGGTGCTGGCGTTTGCGGCGACGCTCGCCGTGATCACCTACGTCGACCGGGTGTGCATTTCACAGGCGGCGCCGGCAATCCAGAAGGAGCTGAATCTTTCCGCGACCGAGATGGGACTGGCGTTCTCGGCCTTTGCGCTGGCCTACGCGCTCTTCGAAATCCCGGGCGGCTGGCTTGGCGACTGGCTCGGGCCCCGCAAGGTGCTGATGCGCGTCGTCTTGATGTGGTCGGTGTTCACCGCGGCGACCGGCTACGCCTGGAACCTGGCGTCGCTGGTGGCGGCGCGATTCTGTTTCGGCGCCGGCGAGGCCGGCTGTTTCCCGAATCTGACCAAGGCGTTCATGATCTGGCTGCCGGCGGCGGAGCGCACGCGCGCGCAGGCGCTGATGTGGTTCAGCGCGCGCTGGGCGGGAGCATTCACGCCGCTGCTGGTCATCTGGGTCATGACGTGGCTGTCGTGGCGCAACAGCTTCGTGCTGTTCAGCGCGCTCGGCGTGGTCTGGGCGGTCTGGTTTCACCGCTCGTTTCGCGACAATCCCCGCGATCATCCCCGCGTGAACGCCGCCGAGCTGGCCTTGATCGAGACCGGCGCGGCGGGCAGCGCGCACGAGGCGCGCCCGCCCTGGCGGAAGTTTTTCCGCTCGCGCTCGGTCTGGCTGCTGTGGGCGCAATATTTCTGCCTGGCTTACGGCTGGTTCTTTTACGTGACATGGCTGCCGACCTACCTCCGCGAAACCCGCGGGCTGCAGCTCGATCAGAATGCGCTGATGGTGTGGTTGGAGCGCGTGCTCGGGGAGCATTTCGCGCCTGACCTCACGCGGCGAATCCTGGTCGCGACGCTCGCGGGGATTCCGCTCTTCTGCGGAGCCTTCGGCAACGTGGTGGCGGCCGGGCTGACGCCGCGGCTCACGCGCGCACTCGGCAGCACCGCCGTGGCGCGGAAGGCGCTCGCCCTGGTCGGGTTTTCCGGTGCGTCGCTGTTGCTGCTCGGTTCGAGCTTCGTCCGCGATCCGCTTTTCGCGATGCTCGCGATGGGACTGGCGAGTTTCTGCAACGACCTCACGATGCCCGGCAGCTGGAGCACGTGCATGGATGTAGGCGGCAAATGCGTCGGCACGCTTTCCGGCAGCATGAACATGATGAGCGGCATCGGCTCCGCGGCGGCGCCGTTCGTGATCGGCGTGCTGCTCGATGCGACGAACCGCAACTGGTCGCTCACCTTCTGGATCGCCGCCGCGGTGTATTTTCTCGGCGGGTTATGCTGGCTCGGCATCGATCCGGTGACGCCGATCGTCGGGGAAGAGAAGGATGCGGGGGGAGCCCGTTGATCGTGGGGCGAGCATCCGCGCAAATTGTCGCGTCCTTTGCATGCTTGTGGCGGGGCTCGATGACAGTCGTTGACAGTGGCTGACCCGGCCTCCGGGTCACTGCTGTTGACTCTACGCCGGTGGCGTTTGTAAGCGGGGTGCCCTCACCCCGCGATCGAACGGCTGCCACGTGGGATTTGGCGGGGTGAGGGCACCCCGCCTACAGAAATGCGTGGTCTTGATTCAATGGTCGTTGGCATCCGGGCTCAGCGAGCCCGGCTGCAACCATCCCTTACGGCGCGGGGCGCTGACCCCAGGGCAGCGGCATCGTCGGCTTTTTCCGGTGGAAATCCTTCCGCCGATCCTTTGGGCGGTCCTTGAACCAGGTGACGAAACGCACGAGCTGTTTCACCGCCTCTTCGTAGGCCTGCCGGCCCTTTTCCGGAGTGGCGAGTTCGGCGGCACCGAGGACGCCGGTGTCGCTGTAGCTGCTGGTCCACGAGACGAGCGTCGCCGGCCCCGCCCCGAACAGATCGACCCAGTTGAACGGGCTGTTCTCGTCGTTGAACGAAATCGTGCCGCTCTTGATCTTGTCGTGCCGGACGTGGTCGCTGTCGAGATAGAGGTAGAGCGATGTCTCCAGCTCGCACGCGTGCGAGCAGCCGCCGGGAAACTTGCTCTCGCGCCAGCGCGGGAGGAAGTCCCGGTCGACGGTCAGCAGGTTCCACCACGCGGCGGCGATGCACTCCGCATCGGTCTCGAGGTTCGTGCGGCGCGCCACGAGATCGAGGTTGGGCATGTTCGAACCGTGGCCGTTGAGCAGGAGGATTTTTTTGAAGCCGTGGTAGGCGAGCGATTTTGTGACGTCGAGGACGTGCTCGATGAAGTGCGTGGAGTGGCTGTTGATCGTGCCGGGAAAATCCATCACGTGGCCGGTGTAGCCGTAGCAGATGGGCGGCAGCAGCAGCAGCTTCCCGGGCACGTTTTCGCCGGCGCCGCGCGCGATGCCGGTCGGGCAGACGACATCGACGTCGAGCGGCAGGTGGTGGCCATGCTGCTCGATCGCGCCGCACGGCACGATGCAGACCTTGCCCAGCGCGATCGCGTCGTTGATTTCGGGCCAGGTGAGTTTCTCGTAGCGGTATTCGGTCGCGGCGCGCGATTGACGTGACGGGCGGGGAGATTTTCGACGTTTCATGAGATTTGAGACATGGGCTCCTTGAATTCTGGCAAATTTGGAGGGCCCGCCTCCGTGCGGGCCGCGGACGACACGGAGGTCGTCCCTCCAGCAATGCAAAGATCCGGATGACGGTGGTCTTGCGGTTACTAATCCAGCAATGGTGCCTGGCCGGTGTACTTCGCGACGGCGTCGCGATCGAGTTTCAGACCGAGCCCGGGCGCCGCGGGAATCGCGAGCATGCCGTCGGCATCGAGCTTCCACCCGCCGTCGGCGATCGCGTCGATGAACGGCGAGCCATCGAGGTACTCGACCAGATCCGTGCCGGGAAAGGCCGACGCGAGCTGCAGGTCCGCGGCGAGACCGACCGCGGTGTTCCAGCCGTGCGGAATGAAGCGCACGCCGTTTTCCTGCGCCATCCACGCAATCCGGCGCTCCTCGCTGATTCCGCCGACCTTCGTCACGTCGGGCTGCACAATGTCGAGCGCGCCGGACTGCAACCACGGTTGAAACGACTGCCGGCGCGTCAGCACCTCGCCGCCGGCAATCGGCACCGTGGCGCGGCGGCGCAGCGCGACGAAGTCGTTCAGCGCGTCGGGCGGCAAGGGCTCCTCGAACCACGCGACGTCGTAACTCGCGAGCATCTCCGCCGTGCGGAGGGCCCACTTGAAATCGCGCGGCCAGAACGCATCGCTCGCGCCGGCGTCGACCATCAGCAGGCAGTCAGGCCCGACGGCCTCGCGCGCCGCGCGGACGATCGCCTCGTCGGTCCTGGCGTCGCCTTTGCCGAACGGCCCCCAGCCAATCTTGAAGGCGCGGAAACCGCGCGCGCGAATCGCGCCCAGCCGTTCGGCCAGCAGCGCCGGTGCCGCCATGAGTATCGACGCGTACGGGCGAACCCGCTCGCGGTACCGCCCACCGAGCAATCGTCCCACCGGCTGGCCGCTGGCCTGTCCGAGCAAATCCCAGAGCGCGATGTCGATGCCGCTGATCGCGTGCGTGACCGCACCGCCGCGGCCCAGCCAAAACGTGTGCTGGTGAAGTTTCTCGCTGACGCGCTCCGGTTCCAGCGCGTTCTCCCCGCGATAGAGCGGCTCGAGGACTTTCAGCGCGGCGCGGACGAGCTCGTCGTTGCTGAACACGCTGCCGAGGCCGACCCGGCCGTCGTCGGTGTGGACCGCGACGAGCGTGTGCACGCAATCCTCCGGCCGAAGCTCGTTGCTCCAGCCGCCCTCCGGCGTCGCGCCGTGCAATCCCGCGCATCTGATCTCGCGAATCTTCACGGCGGTCCCGGGTCGAGCGTCACCTGGCCTGCAAGACCGCGTACGTGCGCTTGCCTTTGCGCAGAAGGACGTACTGGCCGAACAGGAGATCGGCCTGCGAAATCGAGCGCGTCACCTCGGCGGCGCGAACGTTGTTCACGTAGATTCCGCCACCCTCGATGTCTTTTCGCGCCTGCCCCTTGGACGGTGCGAGCCCGGCGAGGACCAGCGTGTCGATCAGCGATGTTCCGGCGCCGGCGAGTCGGGCGGACTCGATCTCCTTGTGCGGCGCCTCGGCCACGACGTCCTGGAAATCCTGCGCGGACAAACCATCGAGCGCGCCGCCAAAGAGCACCTCGCTCGCCTTGAGGGCGCCGGCCAGTCGATCCGCGCCGTGCACGAGCTGCGTCATTTCACGCGCCAGCGCTTTTTGGGCGGCCCGCGCACCCGCGTTCGCCTTCATCTCGTTTTCGAGCGAGGCGATTTCCTCCGGCGAAAGGAAGGTGAGCGTCTTGAGCAGCTTGATCACGTCGGCGTCGTCCGCGTTGACGAAGAACTGATAGAAGCGGTACGGCGACGTGCGCTGCGGATCGAGCCACACCGTGCCCGTCGCGGTTTTGCCGTACTTGGTGCCGTCGGCCTTGGTCAGCAGCGGGAAGACCAGGCCCCAGACCGTGGCGCCCATCTTCTTGCGCGTGAGCTCCGTGCCCACCGTGATGTTGCCCCACTGGTCGGTGGCGCCGATCTGCAGCTCGCAGTTGTACGTCTTCCGCAGGTGATAGAAATCGAAACCCTGCAGCAGCATGTAGCTGAATTCGGTGTAGCTGATGCCGGCGTCGCGGTCGTCCATCCGCGAACGAACCGACTCCTTCGCCACCATCGCGTTGACCGAAATGTGCTTGCCGATGTCGCGCAGGAACTCGAGCACCGACACCGGCGCGGTCCAGTCGTAGTTGTTCACCAGGCGCGCGGGGTTCGCGACCTTGGGGCTGAAATCCAAAAACTTCGTGAGCTGCGCCTTCACACAGGCGATGTTGTGTTCGACCTGGTCGGGCGTCTGCAGATTGCGCTCCGCCGATTTGCCGGAGGGATCGCCGACCATGCCCGTGGCGCCGCCGGCGAGTGCAATCGGATGATGACCTTGCAGTTGAAACCGCCGGAGCGCGAACAACGGGACGAGGTTCCCGACGTGCAGGGAGTCCGCGGTGGGGTCGAAGCCGGCGTAGAGGGTGATCGGACTCTGGCCGATGCGCTGCGTGAGCGCGTCGACATCGGTGCAGTCGGCGAGGAGACCGCGCCAGCGGAGTTCGTCGAGGATGGTCATTGGGGTGAGAGTGAAAGTGAAAGTGAGAGTGAGAGGAAAAGTGAGAGTGAAAGTGAGAGTGAGAGTGAAAGTGAGAGGGAGAGTGAGAGTGAAAGTGCGAGGGAGAGAGGCAATACCCGTTCGCAGATGCGCTGATAGCTTTCCCCCGCTCACCTTCACTTTCACTTATCACTTCCAAAAACCATTTGCGGCGGCCGGTCGCGCGGCTCAACGTCGTAGTTTCCTATCCGTGCGACGGTCGCGCGCGATCGGCTCCCAATCCAACTAAACCTCCTCCTCCCATGCCTATCGCTGTTGGCGCCAAAGCCCCCGACTTCACCCTGAAAACAAAAGCCGCTGACGGTTTGAAAGACGTCAAGTTGAGCGAAAACTTCGGCAAGAAACAGACCGTGCTGCTGTTCTTCCCCGCGGCCTTCACCGGCGTGTGCACGCAGGAAATGTGCGACCAGACCGGAGGTATGGGCGAGTACGAGAAGCTGGGCGCGCAGGTCTACGGCATCAGCGTCGACAATGCGTTTTCGCAGGAAGCGTGGGCCAAGCAGAACAAGATCGGCGTGACGCTCCTTTCCGACCTGAACAAGACCGTGACGAAGGCGTACGACGTGGTGTTTCCGAACCTCGCCGGCATCGGCGACACCTCGGCCCGGGCGGCCTTTGTCATCGGCAAGGACGGCGTGGTGAAATACGCCGAACAGACGCCAACGCCGAAGGATCTGCCGAATTTCGGCGCGATCAAGGCGGCGCTGGCCAAAGCTTGATCCTGTAGCGGCGGTCCATGACCGCCGTTTTTTTCGTTCGTTCGGCGGTCATAGACCGCCGCTCCAATTTTTTCGCACAATGGCTCTTCCGACACACCTCCCGAATCCCTTCAACACCCTGCAGACGTTCAACGTCGGCGGCGCGGCGCACAAATTCTACTCGCTGCCGGCGCTGGAACAGTCCGGCTTCAAGATCTCCCGGCTGCCGGTGTCGATCCGGCTCGTCCTCGAGTCGCTGCTGCGCAATTGCGATGGCAAGCGCGTGGCCGATGGCGCGATTCGCGACCTGGCGAGCTGGCAGCCGAAGGCACCGCGCACGGAGGAAATCCCGTTCGTCGTCGCGCGGATTGTGCTGCAGGATTTCACCGGGGTGCCGTTGCTGGTCGACCTGGCCGCGATGCGCTCCGCCGTGGCCCGCATGGGCAAGAATCCGAAGATCATCGAGCCGCTCGTGCCGGTGGATTTGGTCGTCGATCACTCGGTGCAGGTGGACTTCGCCGGTTCCGCCGATGCGCTGAAGAAGAACCTCGAGCTGGAGTTCTCGCGCAACCGCGAGCGGTACCAGTTCCTGAAATGGGGCATGCAGGCCTTCGACACCTTCAAGGTCGTGCCGCCGGGCATCGGCATCGTGCACCAGGTCAACCTCGAGTACCTCGCCAAGGGCATCCTGACCGACGAGCACGGCATCCTCTATCCGGATACACTGGTCGGGACGGACTCGCACACCACGATGATCAACGGCATCGGCATCGTGGGGTGGGGCGTCGGCGGCATCGAGGCCGAGGCCGGCATGCTGGGGCAGCCGGTGTATTTCCTCACGCCGGACGTGGTGGGCGTGCATCTCGCCGGCGCGTTGCGCGAAGGCGTCACGGCGACCGACCTCGCGCTCACCATCACCCAGATGCTGCGCAAGGCGAAGGTGGTCGGGAAATTCGTGGAGTTCTACGGCCCGGGCGCCCGCGCGCTGCCGGTCGTCGATCGCGCGACGATTGCGAACATGGCGCCCGAGTACGGCGCCACGATGGGCTTCTTCCCGATCGATGCGGAGTGCAGCAATTACCTGCGGGCGACCGGCCGTGACGAAAAGCACGTCGCGCTCTACGAGGCATACTACCAGGCGCAGGGCCTCTGGGGGATTCCGGAACGCGGCACAATCGATTATTCGCAGGATCTCGCGCTGGATCTCGCGACGGTTCAGCCGAGCGTGGCCGGCCCGAAACGGCCGCAGGACCGGATTGAGTTGCCGAAGCTGCGGGACGAATTCGTGTCGGCGTTCTCGAAGCCGGTCGCGGAAAATGGCTTCGCGAAACCCGCTTCCGAACTCGACCGCACGGTTCACGTGGAGGGTGGTGGCTGGACCAGGCCGGTGAGCGGCGGCGGCCAGCAGGAGACCGAATCACTCACTCCGGTGAAGACAGCGGCGGTGCGTTCGCTCGGCAGCGACACTACGGCCGCGAATACGAGCATCAGCACGGAGCGGGAAATGGCGAACAACCGCCCGACCCCGAATCCCGTTTCGGTCAAGGTGCGGCGGATCGACGGCGAGGTGGGCCACGGCAGCGTGCTGATCGCGGCCATCACCAGCTGCACGAACACCTCGAACCCGAGCGTCATGCTCGCGGCGGGATTGCTGGCGAAGAAGGCGGTCGAACGCGGGCTGCGCGTCAACCCGGTCGTGAAATCGTCGCTCGCGCCCGGTTCGCGCGTGGTCACCGCTTACCTCGAGCAGACCGGCCTCCAGCCGTACCTCGACCAGCTCGGCTTCCAGACGGTCGGCTACGGTTGCACGACGTGCATCGGCAACTCCGGCCCGCTGCATCCGGCGATCGAGGAAGCGGTGACGAAGAACGATTTCGTCGCGGCGGCGGTGTTGTCGGGCAACCGCAACTTCGAGGCGCGCGTGCACCAGAACATCAAGGCGAACTTCCTCATGTCGCCGCCGCTGGTCGTGGCGTTCGCGCTCGCCGGTCGCGTCGATATCGATCTTTCGACGGAACCGCTGGGCACCGGCCGCGATGGCCGCGAGGTGTTCCTGCGCGACCTCTGGCCGACGCTGCAGGAGGTGCGCGATCTGCTGCAGTCCGCCCTCAAACCCGACATCTTCCGCCGGCTCTATAAGGATTTTGCTCAGCAGAATCCCAAGTGGAACGAGATCCCGGCGACGACCGGCAACGTTTATCAATTCGACCAGAAATCGACCTACATCCAGGAGCCGCCGTTCTTCGCCAATTTCTCGATGGCGTCGGGCACGGTCGACGAAATCATCGGCGCGAAGGCGCTCGGGATTTTCGGCGACTCGGTCACGACGGACCACATCTCGCCGGCCGGCGCGATCAAGAAGACGGCTCCGGCGGGCCGCTACCTGATCGAGCGCGGCGTGCCATACGAGGAATTCAATTCGTACGGATCCCGCCGCGGCAACGATCGCGTGATGGTGCGCGGCACGTTCGCCAACGTGCGGATCAAGAACCTCATGCTCGGCGGCAAGGAAGGCGGCAGCACGATTTACCAGCCAACGGGCGAGGAGATGTCGATCTACGACGCGGCGGAGAAGCACATCGCGAACAAGACGCCCCTGATCGTGATCGCGGGCCAGGAATACGGCACCGGTTCCTCGCGCGACTGGGCGGCCAAGGGCACGAACCTGCTCGGGGTGAAGGCGGTCGTCGCGCAGAGCTTCGAACGCATTCACCGCTCGAACCTCGTTGGCATGGGCGTGCTGCCCCTGCAGTTCAAGGACGGCACGACGGCGCAGACGTTGAAACTCGACGGCTTCGAAACCTACGACGTGGTCGGCCTCAGCGCGGCGCTGAAGCCGCAACAGGACGTGTGCCTGCGCATTACGCGGCGCGACGGGGTCGTCGAAATGGTGCCGGTGCGCTGCCGCATCGATACGCCGATCGAGATCGATTACTATCAGCACGGCGGCATCCTGCCCTACGTGTTGCGGCAAATCATCGCCCGGAGCTGAAGCCAGTGCGGTGGGCCCGGGCGGGCCCGCCTCGCTGCCTTTCAACGCCAGAGCGGGTCTCGCGTCCGGCTTGCGGCCGACCGCAACCCGCGCTCCCTTTCCTTCTCCCACCACGCATTCCCTCGCATGCCTGAACCCGCCGGCAAACCGGTTTTTCTCGTCGACGCGTACTCCGACCCGGTCGTGGTGCGGATCGACGGGCGCGCGAGTTTTCAGAACAGCGGGTGCCTGCGCGATTTCATCACGGAAATGCTCGCGCGCGGGAAGACGCGCTTCGTGCTGGATTTCGAACATTGCGCCAGCATGGACAGCACGTTCCTCGGCGTCCTGGCGGGGGCCGCGATCGAGCTGCGCAAGACGGCGCCGGCCGGCAGCCTGGTCGTGACGCGGGTGGGCCAGCGCAACCTCGAACTGATGCGCAACCTCGGTCTCCACCGCCTGCTCACGATCGACGCCGGCAATTTCCCATTGTCCTTCCAGAAGTGCGATACGCCGCTCGAGGCGAAGCAATGCACGGAAATCGAGAATGCGCGGATGGTGCTGGAGGCGCATGAAAGCCTGGTGAATGCCGACGAAGCGAACCGCTCGAAGTTCCAGGACGTGCTCGCGTTCCTGCGCAACCGGGTGGAGCAGAAATAGGATTGGGTTTTTGCCGCAAGAAAAACCATGTTCTGGTATCTGCTGATCGGCGCGCTGCTCGGGCTGCTGCTCCTGCTGGTGCCGCTCGCGCGCGCCCGCGCGGAACTCGATCGCGTGGAACAGGAGAACCTGAAGCTCGCGCAGGATCGGCAGCGGCTGTTCGACTTCATGCACCTGATGACGGAGGCGCTGGGCGAGGGCCTGTCGCGCCAGGAACTGCACCAGCGCATCGTCCACGCCGCGATCCTGTGCACCGGCGCGCTGAGCGCCTGCATCTTCGAGCAGACGGAGCGCAAGACGATGCGCGGGATCGCGATCGAAGGGCTGTTTCCGCCGCACCGTCCGCTGAGCGAGGCGGGCACCGCCAAGCTCGCGACCCGCGCGAAGTTCATCGAGCAGGTGCTCAGGTCGGAGGAGTTTCCCCTCGGGGAGGGGATCGTCGGCCGCGTCGCGCAGAGCCGCCGCGGCGAACTGCTCGTCGATGCCGCGGCGGATACGCGGATGGTGAAGCATGACGATCCCGCGCTCGCGGTGCGCTCGGTCATCGTCGTGCCGCTGATTTTCCGCGACCGCTTTTTTGGCGTGCTGGCGGTGACGAACCCCGCCGGGGATCAGCTGTTCAACGAGGGCGATTTCACGTTGATGCAATCGCTGGCCGAGCAGGCCGCGCTCGCCCTGCACAACGCCGAGTTTCTCCATCTGCAAATCGAAAAGCGACAGCTCGATCTCGATCTCTCGATTGCCAGTGGGATCCAGCAGATGCTGCTGCCGCGCGGCACGCCCCGCCTGGCCGGTCTGGAGATCGATGCGCGGTACCGGCCGGCGCAACGCGTGGGCGGCGACCTCTACGACTTTTTTCCGTTGTCCGACACGCGGCTGGGGGTGGCGGTGGCCGATGTATCCGGCAAGGGGATTCCCGCATCGCTGCTGATGGCGATCTGCCGGACCAACCTGCGGCAAATCGCCCCGCGCCATGCTTCGCCGGCCCGAGTGTTGACCGAGTTGAATGCGGCGCTCGCGGCGGACATTCAGTCGGGGCTGTACGTGACGATGCTCTACGCGATCGTCGATGTCGGCACCAACGAGGTGACGCTGGCCCGCGCGGGCCACGAGTTGCCGCTTTTCGTGCGCCGGGATCCCACGAACGGCCTCGTGCGGACAGATTATGTCGGCTCGGAAGGCATGGCGCTGGGCATGGTGCCGAACGCGATATTCACGGAAACGATTGCCGAGCAGCGGGAGCCATTCGTCGCGGGCGATGCGCTGGTGCTTTACACTGACGGCGTAACCGAGGCCGCGAACGACGAAGGCAAGGAGTTTTCCGGCGCGAGGCTGGCCGACGTCGTGCGGAGCTCGGCGGCCGCCCCGCCGCGGGCCGTGAACGACGCGATTCTGGAGGCGGTGCAGCGTTTTGGCGGCGAGGAGGCCCAGCGCGACGACTTCACGCTGCTCACGCTCCGGCGGACAAATGGAATGCGCGGGACCTAGCCATTCGCGGACCGGGGCCGGATGGATTCAGTTCAGGAACGAAACTCCGAAATGGAGCCGGCGCGCGGAGATGCACAAATTCGCGGCGAACTTTGGAGGGCCGCCCTCCGCGGCGGCCGTGAACGGATGACGAAATGCACTTTGCGGACGGCGCGGAGGCCGTCCCTCCAACCCGAAAGGCCGCGACACCCCAGCCGAGACGGCTTGAGTTTCCGGTTTGCCTCGGTTTCGGGGGCGTTCTCAGTCTAATCCGACCATGCCCGCCTCCGCCCCGCCGCTCCCACCGCTCGATCGTTTGTCGTTGCCCGATGCCGGCGGGCATTTTGGCCGCTACGGCGGCGTGTTCGTGCCGGAGACGCTGATGACCGCGCTGCAGGAACTCGGCACGGCGTACGAGTCGGCGCGCCAGGATCCGGCGTTCCAGCAGGAGCTGCGGCATCACCTCAAGGAGTTCGCCGGCCGGCCGACGGAGTTGTATTTCGCCGGGCGGCTCACGCAGCACTGCGGCGGCGCGAAGATCTACCTCAAACGCGAGGACCTGCTCCATACCGGCGCGCACAAGATCAATAATGCGCTCGGCCAGGCGCTGCTCGCCCGGCGGATGGGCAAGCAGCGGATCATCGCCGAGACCGGGGCCGGCCAGCACGGTGTCGCCACGGCGGCGGTGTGCGCGAAGTTCGGGCTCGAATGCGTCGTCTACATGGGCGCGGTCGACATGGAGCGGCAGGCGTTGAATGTTTTCCGGATGCGGCTGATGGGTGCGGAGGTCCGCGGCGTCGAGGCCGGCCAGAAAACGCTCAAGGAAGCGATCAACGAGGCGATGCGCGACTGGGTGACGAATGTGCGCGCGACGCACTACATCCTCGGCTCGGCGCTGGGCTCGCATCCCTATCCGATGATGGTCCGCGATTTTCACCGCGTGATCGGCCAGGAGGTCCGCGAGCAGATTCTCGCGCGCGAAGGCCGGCTGCCCGACGAGATGATCGCGTGTGTCGGCGGCGGCTCGAACGCGATCGGTTTCTTCTTCGAGTTCCTGGAAGATGCGCGCGTGCGGCTGATCGGCGTCGAAGCCGGCGGCCGCGGGATCAAGCGGGGCGACCACGCCGCGCGATTCGAAGGCGGCAAGCTCGGCGTGCTGCAGGGCTGCAAGACGTACATCCTGCAAAACGAGGACGGGCAGATTGAGCTCACGCATTCCGTCAGCGCCGGGCTCGACTACGCGGCGATCGGACCGGAGCACGCGTTTTACCGCGACCGCCACCGCATTGGTTTCGCCTACGCCTGCGATGACGAGGTGATGGAGGCGTTCCAGCTGTGTTCGCGGCTCGAGGGCATCATCCCCGCGCTCGAAAGCACCCACGCGCTCGTTCACGGCCTGAAGCGGGCCAAGCAGATGCGGAAGGACGAGATTCTGATCATCAATCTGTCGGGGAGGGGAGACAAGGATGTCAATCAGGTCCAGGCGCTGCTGGCCGCGCCTGGAAGTACCAAGTGACAAGTAGCAAGTAACAAGGTCGGAATACCATGATTCGGGTATAGGGGATTGTTGTGCCGTCGCTGGCATCGGCGTTGATCGTGCGTGGCCCGAACGCTGCGCAAAGCAACAAGTAGCAAGTAACAAGTACCAAGATGCCGGAGCACCCGCGAGACTTGGTCGGCCGAACGTTCGACTTTGCCGAACGGGTGCGGGAATTCGTCAACGCCGTCCCGCGCACGCCGTCGAACTTCGAGGATATCCGTCAAGTGATCCGCTCGTCGGGCTCGGTCGCAGCCAATTACCTGGAGTCTCAAGAGGGACTGAGCCGGAAGGATTTCTTTTACCGGATTAAGGTGTGCCGTAAGGAATCTCGCGAATCCGGATTGTGGTTACGGCTAATCAAAACGGGAGCGAAGGAAGAATTGGAAAGAGCCCGCGAGGCGCTGGTGACAGAATCCGAAGAGCTAAAACGGATATTCGCATCAATCGCCGGCAAAGACGACACGAAGTAGTGCCGGCGATCTTGCCACTTGTTCCTTGTTCCTTGTTACTTCCGTCATGCGAAGCATGACGGGCTACGGCCGGGCCACCGCGGCGATCGAGAACTTCACGCTCACCGTCCAGGTCAGCTCGTTGAACCGGAAGACGCTCGATCTCACGATGGCGGTGCCGGAGGCGTGGGAAAGCCTCGAACCGATGTTGGGCGGACTCGTGCGCAAGTTCGCGTCGCGCGGCAAGGTCCACGTCGACGTCGAAGTCACGGGCGACACCGCGGCTTCCGAGGCGACGTGGGACGAGGCGGCGGCATCCGCGGCCTTGGAGCGGCTGCAGGCGTTCGCCCTGCGGCAGGGCGTGGAATTTCGGCCGACGCCGGAATTGCTCTGGCAGGTGGCAAATTCGCAGCGTCGCGCCACCGAGCTGCCGGGGGCGGAGGCGGCGCAACGGATCGTGTGCGACACCGTCACCACCGCGCTGCGCAGCTTCGCCGCCATGCGGGCGCGCGAAGGCGAGTCCCTGATGGTCGATTTCATCCGCCGCAGTGAAATCCTCCACCGGCACGTCGAGGCCATCGCGATGCGCGCGCCGCAGGTGACGACCAACTACCGCGAACAGCTCATGAAGCGTTTGCGCGAGGCGGGACTCGAGCTCGACGTGAACGACGAACGTGTCCTGCGCGAAATCGCGTTGTTCGCCGACCGCGCCGATGTCACCGAGGAAATCACGCGACTCCGCAGCCATTTCGAGCAATTCACCGCGTTGCTCCGCTCCGATGGTGAAATCGGCCGGAAGGCCGAATTCATCCTCCAGGAAGTCGGCCGCGAGGTGAACACGATCGGCAGCAAGGCAAACGATCTCACGATCGCGCGCGCGGTGATCGAGCTGAAGAACGAGCTCGAGCGCGTCCGGGAGCAAATGGCGAACGTCGAGTAAAGTAACAAGTGACAAGTACCAAGTAACAAGCAGCCGGCGCGCCGCGTGCGGCCCTTTCAGGGCGCCGGAGTCCTGGTACTTGGGACTTGATCCTTGTTACTTCCGCGCGCCTCCGGCGCGCGGAGCGATTGCCAGAGGTACAGGATGACCCCGATGCAGATCGCCGAGTCGGCGACGTTGAACGTGGGGTAGATGTAGCTGCGCCCGAAGTGCAGATCGAGGAAGTCGATCACGTGCTGGTGGAGCAGCCGGTCGACAAGGTTGCCGACGATCCCGCCGCACAGCAGGCCGAAGCAGACCTGCGAAACGCGGTCGCGCAGGCCCAGCGCGTGCCGCCAGAAGAAAATCGCGAAGAGCGTGGCGGCGGCCAGCGATGCAAGCAGCACGCTCTTGCCGGAAAACATGCTCCACGCCGCGCCGGTGTTGCCGACGTGAATGATGTAGAAGAACCCCGGAATGACCTCGGTGTCGGCCCCCGCCCCATGGGAGTGGAGCGGGTTGAACGGGATGTGCGAAACGATCCAGAGCTTCGTCACCTGGTCCACGACGAACACGGCGAGGCCGAGTGTCCAGAGCAAGTGGTAGGCGCGGACGCGCTGGGCTAGCGATCGCGGACCGCGGATCGCAGAGTGCGGATTCGCGGACACCGCCGGCGCAGTTTCCGACTCGTCGGCCGAAGAACGGGCGTCAGGGGTATTCAATCCGAAATCCGCAAGGTGAAATCCGCAATTGGGTCAATCTTCGCCGCCCCCGTCCTCGTCCATCATCTTGCCGCCGCCTTCTTCGCCCAACTCGCCGAAGAGGCCCGCATGCGTGCGCGAGCGATGGCGGTTTCGTTCGAGATCCTTCTGCGCCTCCGCCGAGTAGCGGGTGAAGGGCCCCGCAAGCAGCCGCTCCTTCGCGATCGGCTTCTGCGTGATTTCGCAGATGCCGTACGTGCCGTCGTGGATGCGTTTGATCGCGGCGTCGATTTCGGAGAGCGCTTCCTGCTCGCTCGCGACCATGCTCAACGCGAAGTCGCGGTCGAACGTGTCGGTGCCGGCGTCGGCCATGTGCTGGCCGTACGCGGAGAGATCGCCGGCGTCATCCTTCGCCGAGCGCTTCAGCGTTTCCTCGGAGTGCCGCTCGATGCCTTCGGTCAGGTGGGTGCGCAGGTCGACGAGCAGTTTGAAGTAGCGCTTGAATTTTTCCGGCACGTCCTTGTCGCTCATCGCCTCGGGGGCCGGTTTGCCCCGCTTCGGGTTGAAACCGAGAATGTCGGCGAGCGACGCGGCCTTCACATGCTGCGGCTTGGTCTTGTCGCCGCCGGGCGTGATCTGCTTGTTGGCATTTTTTCCGCCGGCCTTGGCGGGGAACGGCGAGGCAGTCTTGGTGGTGACCGTCTTGGCGATCGCGCGGACCTCATCGAGGCTGAAGGCGATGGGCTTGATGGCGGCTTTGCGCTTCAGGATGCTGTCGCGCAGGGCCGTTTTCTTGGAGGGTTTTTCCATGGGTGGAGAACTTTTCGCTGCTTTGCCGTTGGGCGCAGCCTTGACCGCGGCGGACCGGCTGGGTGCCGGGGAGGTTTTCTTCGCGGCCGGCTTGCGGGCGGTTTTTTTGGCGGGAGACTTTCGGTTCTTGGCCATGGGGAGTTTGGGGGTCAGTTGAGCTTAGAATTTCAACGCCTCTGCGCATCGCGGACAGACCTCGCCGTGCGAACTCGCTTCCAACCCCGGCACCCAGCGCCAGCAGCGCGGGCATCGGACGAAGCTGAGTTCACTGCACGGCCGGACAGTGACGTGAAGCGCGGCTCCCGCCTTTGCCGTCTTGTCCGAAGCTTCAGCGGAGGCTTCCACCTTCGCCATGGCTCCGGCGGACAAGCCGGCGGGCAGGCCCGTGGCCGAGCCTAACGTGACATGGGACACGATGAAAAGTTCAGGGAGAAAATCGCGATGTTTTTCCAGCACGCGACCAGTGGGATCTTCCGGTGCGGTGGTCAGAGTCACCGCGGCGTCCAGCGACTTGCCCAATTTCCCGGCCGCGCGTTCCGGCTCGATCGCCGCCGTGACCTGCGCGCGCACCCGCAACAGGGCCGCGACGTCCGTTTCGGTCGACGCATCGGTCCACGCGGCGGGCGCCACCGGCCAATCCTGCAGGTGAATCGAATCTTCGGTGTACTCGACCTTGGCCGTCGCGTAGGCCCAGGCCTCGTCGCAGGTGAACGTGAGCACGGGAGCGAGCAGCCGGACGAGCGCGTTGAAAATGGCGTGCAGCGCGGTCTGCGAAGAGCGGCGCAGCGGCGAGTTCGTCGCGTGCGTGTACAGCCGGTCCTTCAGGATGTCGTGGTAGGTGGCCGACAACGTGACCGAGCAAAACTGGTTGCAGAGCTGGTAAACGCGGTGGAATTCGTACGCGTCGTACGCCGTCGTGCAGTCGCGGATCAGCGCGGCCGTCTGGTGCAACGCCCAGCGATCGAGGGTGTCCATCTGCTCCACCGGCACGGCGTCGCGCGAGGGCTCGAAGTCGAACAGGTTTGAGAGCTGATACCGAATCGTATTGCGGAAAAGCCGGTAGGTTTCGCCGACGTGCGAAAGGATCTCCTTCGAAATCGGAATGTCGTCGCGGAAATCCTGCGAGGTGATCCAAAGCCGGATGACGTCGGCGCCGTAGTCCGCGACGTAGGCGTCGCTCGTCTGCGGCTTCTCGTAGGTGCTGCTCTTGGAGATTTTTTTCCGCTCCTGGTCGACGATGAACCCGTGGGTGAGGACGGCCCTGTACGGCGCCGCGCCGAACGCGATGACGCTGGTCCAGAGCGAGGACTGGAACCAGCCGCGATGCTGGTCGCTGCCTTCGAGGTAGAGATCCGCCGGCCACTGCGTGCCGCCCCGTCGGTGCTTCAGCACCGCCGCGTGTGTCGAACCGGAGTCGATCCAGACGTCGAGCGTGTCGCGGCCCGTCGTCAGCGTCGAAGGCGCCGGCCAGTTCGACGGCAGGCTCACGCCGGCGAGAATGTCCGCCGGGCTCGCGTCGTACCAGAAATTGGAGCCGAGTTGCGCGAACTTGTCCGCGATGGCGCGCGCCACGCCCGCATCGAGATAGGCCCGCTTGTCTGCATCGTAGAAGGCGGGAATCGGCACGCCCCACGAACGCTGGCGGCTGATGCACCAGTCCGGCCGCGACTCGACCGCACCGCGAATGCGCGCCTCGCCCCACGCGGGCACCCAGCCGTGATGAGCGGCAATCTGCTCGATTTCACGGAGCGCGACCGTGCGATGGCCATGTTTGTCGAGCGAAACGAACCATTGGTCGACGGCGCGGAAAATGATCGGCGTCTTCGAGCGCCAGCAGTGCGGATAGCTGTGGGTCACTTTTTGCTGCGCAAAAAGTGTATGGGTCGCCTTCAGTTTCTTCAGCACTCCGACATTTGCCGGTGAAGTACGCTTCGCCGCGAGGTCCTCGACCGTTTCCAACGCGGTGAGCCCCACCAAATCGGCCGGAATTCGGCCATCGTCGAGGTAGCGGCCGTCGTCGCCGACCGGACAATAGATCTCCAGCTTGTACTTCAGCCCGGTCTGGTAGTCCTCGGCACCATGACCTGGCGCGGTGTGAACGCAGCCGGTGCCGCTTTCGGTCGTGACGTAATCGGCGAGCACGACCGGTGACGCCCGGTCGATGAATGGGTGGCGCGTTACCAGATGCTCGAGTGTCGCGCCCTTGGCGGACCCGAGGATTTGGATCGCAGGAAGACGTGGCCCTGGAGTCGGGGTACCCTGCGTCGCCTCGATGGCTCCCGCCACCTTGGAGCTCTGTTTGTTTCGTTCAGCTTCGAACGTCTTCAAGACGGAGCTCAACAGCGTCTCCGCGACGATCACGCACTCCTCGCCGAGATCCACGAGCACGTATTTGACTTCCGGGTGCAGCGCGATCGCCAGGTTTGCCGGGATGGTCCACGGCGTCGTCGTCCAAATCAGGATCGAGCAGTTTTTCGCCGCCGGAAGCGTGCATGCGAATACGGTTTGAATCCTGGCATATTCAGATTCCGCAACGCGGAATCTGACCCAGATCGACGGCGAAACGTGATCCTTGTACTCGATTTCCGCCTCGGCCAGCGCCGTCTCGAACGGAATGCTCCAGTAAACCGGCTTTTTGCTGCGGTAAATGAGGTCCTGTTCGATGAAGGCCGCGAAGGTTCGGATGATGTCCGCCTCGAACGCCGGGTCCTTCGTCTTGTACCCTTGCTCCCAGTCGCCCAGCACGCCGAGCCGCTTGAATTGGGCGGTTTGCTTCTGAATCCAGGATTCGGAAAACGCGTCGCAACGCTCCCGCAACTCCGCGGTGGTGAGCGTCAGCTTCTTCTCCTGAACCTCGCGCGAGACCTTCTGCTCGATCGGCAGCCCGTGGCAGTCCCAGCCCGGCACGTAGGGCGTCCGGAACCCGCGCATCGACTTGTACCGGTTGACCGTGTCCTTGAGGACTTTGTTGAGCGCGGTGCCGATATGCACATCGCCGTTCGTGAACGGCGGCCCGTCGTGCAGCACGAAAACTCTGCCGCTTTGCGCCCGATTTTGCTGAATCCGGCTATAAAGATTGATTTTATCCCAATGCGCGACCCGGCCCGGCTCCCGTTGCGCAAGTCCTGCCCGCATCGGAAAATCCGTTTTTGGGAGCTGCAGCGTGTCTTTTAGTTCTTGGGCCATGCCGGAGAAAGGGGCGGGAGGGTAGGTCGGAGGAGAGGAGAGTCAAGGGCGGTAATGAATCGGCGAACGACCAAGGAGTAGCGCGAGCAATCCGGAGCCGCGGCCCTCGCCGCAAGTCGCGGGAAGGAGCCGTGCGAGGTGGCGGAATGCGTGAGCTTTTCGTAGAAATCGCCCCGCCAGCGGTTCGTCAGTTTCGCCAGCCAGTCACCGTGTCCACCAAGGCCTGCATGCATTCGATCTTCGCATGCGGCATGATGCCGTGGCCGAGATTGAAAATGTGGCCGGCGTGCGGACGCATCGTTTCGAGCAGTCGCGTGGTCTCGCGTGCCACGATGTCCGGCGAAGTGTTGAGCAACACGGGATCGAGGTTGCCCTGCACCGCGATGTTGTGCGGCAACGTCCGGCGGACCACTGCCAGGTCGTTCGTCCAGTCGACGCTCAGCACGCGGATGCCCGTGAACGCCTGGTCCGTGATGTGCGGTGCGGTGCCTTTCGCGTACAGGATGATCGGAAAATCGCGGGGCAACGCGGCGACGATCTGCCGAATCCAGCGCAACGACGCGGCCTCGTAATCGGGCCCGGCGATGATCCCACCCCACGAGTCGAAGATCTGAATCGCATCGGCGCCGGCCGCGATCTGCATCTTGAAGTACGCGATCAACGCGGCGGTGAGTTTTTCGAGCAGCGCGTCGAACGTCCCGCGCTCCGTGTAAAAGAAACGCTTGATGCGCTCGAATTCCTCGGAGCTGCCGCCTTCCACCATGTACGTCGCGAGCGTCCACGGCGAACCGCCGAACCCGAGCAGGGCGCGACCGCCGACGGCGGACGAGCTGGCGAGTTCCTTCTTCAGCAGCACGAGCGTGTCGCTGACGTAACGCAACCGACCGGGCACGGCATCGGCCGGCGCGAGCGCATCGACCTGCGCGCGCGTTTCGAGCCGATACTCCATCCCGATGCCGCCTTCGTCGCGAAAATGATAGCCCTGACCGAGCGCCTCGGGAATCACGAGAATGTCCGAGAACAGAATCGCGGCATCGAGCGCGAACCGGCGCAGCGGCTGCAGCGTCACTTCCGCCGCCACTTCGGGCGTGCGGACCATCTGCAGAAAGGAGGACTTCGCCTTCAGTGCGCGATACTCCGGCAGGTAACGGCCGGCCTGCCGCATCACCCAAATCGGCGGCCGATCGAGTTTCTGGCAGGCGCAGGCGGCGAGGAAGCGGTCGCGGGAAGTCATGAAGCCGGAAACGCTCAACGTTTAACGCTCAACGCTCAACGCTCAAGTAGCGGCTCCTTCGTTCGGGTGATTGGAGCCGCCGTGCCGCGAGGGCTCGAAGTTCAAAGTTGAACGTTAAACGTTAAGCGTTGGGCGTTGTTCCCTCTGCCCAATCTCGCGGCTTGAGAAATACCTCGTACAGTCGCGCCTCCGGCGAACCGGGCTCGGGTTTCCAGTCGTAGTCCCAGCGGACCAACGGCGGCAGCGACATCAGAATCGACTCCGCGCGGCCGCCGCTCTGCAGCCCGAACAACGTCCCGCGATCCCACACGAGGTTGAATTCGACGTAACGGCCGCGGCGATAAAGCTGGAACCGCCGCTCGTGCTCGCCGTAGGGCGTCGGCTTGCGCCGTGCCACAATCGGACGATACGCGGGGATGAACGCGTCGCCGACGCTGCGCATCAGGGCAAACGATCGCTCGAAGCCGAGCTCGCTGAAATCATCGAAAAACAATCCGCCGATTCCGCGCGGTTCGCCTCGGTGCTTCAGGAAGAAATACTCGTCGCACCATTGCTTGAACCGCGGATACAGCGCGTCCCCGAATGGCGCCACCGCCGCGCGCGCGGTCCGGTGCCAGTGCACCGCGTCGTCTTCGAATCCATAATACGGCGTCAGGTCGAACCCGCCGCCGAACCACCAGGTGGGATTTTCGATTCCCGATTTTCGATTCTCGATTTCGGGACCGTCCACGGCACCGGCGTGAAAGAACCGGACGTTGGCGTGGCTGGTCGGCACGTAGGGATTGCGCGGGTGAATCACCAGCGAAACGCCGAGCGCCTCCCAGGGCTTGCCGGCGAGTTCCGGCCGGTGGGCCGTCGCGGAGGGCGGCAGTTGCCGGCCCGTCACGTGCGAAAACGCCACGCCGGCCTTCTCGAACACGTCGCCTTCGGCCAGGATTCGGGTGCTCCCGCCGCCGCCTTCCGCGCGCGTCCACTCGTCGGTGCGGAATCTTGCGCGCCCGTCTTCCGCCTCGAGCGCCGCGCAGATCGCGTCCTGCAAGCCGAGCAGGTACTTGCGCACGGCGGGGAGATTGGGGGCGGCGGACATGCGACGAGTGAAAGTGAGAGTGAAAGTGAAAGTGGCAATGCCGCTCCGCTTTCCAGTTTCCCATTCACTCTCACCAGTTTTCACTTTCACTCTCACTCCTCTCATGCATTCGCCCGTGCTCACGACTGTTGCGGTGACAGGGTTCACCGTCGCGTTTTTCCACGCGGCGATTCCGACGCACTGGCTGCCGTTCGTGCTGGTGGCGCGCGCCCACGGCTGGGGCCGCGCGAAAGCAATTGCCGTGACGGCGCTCGCGGGGCTGGGCCATGTCGCGCTGACGAGCCTGCTGGGGCTCGCGATCGCGTGGTTCGGGTTTCAAATCGAGGAAAACGTTGGCTGGTTTCCCTGGCTCGCGGGCGGAGTGCTCTTCGCCCTGGCCGGATTCTACCTGTTCCGCCAGTGGACGGGTCGCGGGATCATGCACCATCATCCACCCGGGAGCCAACACCACGCGGACGAACATTGCGGGCACGAAACCGATCAAAGCCACTGGCAGGAGGAACTGAAGGACAGTGCGTTGCTCTCGAGCCGGGCCGGCGAATGGGCGGCGATCAGCGGACTCTTCGTGATGCTGACGCTATCGCCCTGCGAGGCGTTCCTGCCGGTGTACCTGTCGGGCGTGCAGTTCGGCTGGCGGGGATTTGTGGTCCTGAGCGTCATTCTCGCGGTGGCCACGCTTGCGGGCATGACGATTTTCACGTGGCTCGCCTTGATCGGGTTCGATCGATTCCGGCTCAAGACCTTCGAACGCTACGAGGCGGGGCTGCTCGGGATCGTGTTCGCGATTCTCGGGGTGGTGCTGATCGCGCTGGAGCGGTGAGTTGTAGGGCGGGGTCTCCCGACCCCGCTGAGAAAAGCCGGCTAGAGCGCCTTGGGAATCTCACGCGTCAGCACCTCCGGCGCGCCATCGGTGATGAGGACGTTGTCCTCGATCCGCACGCCACCGAGGTCGAGATGCTGGTCGACCAGCGACCAGTTCACGACGTCGTGGAACCGCGCGCGGCGGGCCGGATCCTGCAGCAGCGGTGGAATGAAATAGAGCCCGGGCTCGACCGTCACGACATAGCCGGGCACGAGCGGCAGGTCCATGCGCAGCGTGCGGAGGCTGGGCCGCGGGTCCTTCACGCGGCCCGGCGCGAGTCCGCTGCCGTCGCGCACGCCGAGTCCGACCATATGGCCGATGCCATGCGGAAAAAACAAGGTGTGCGCTTCCTGCTCCACGAGCGATTCGGGCGCGCCACGCATCACGCCCATGCCGACGAGCCCGCGCACGAGATCGACGGCGGCGGCGAGGTGAATCGCCTTCCACTCCGTGCCGGCGACGCACCGCGCGATTGCGCCTTCCTCGGCCTCGAGCACCGTCTGGTACAGATCGCGCTGGAATCCGCTCGGCCGGCCCGCGACGAACGTGCGCGTCACATCGGCCATGTAGCGATCGACTTCCGCGCCGGCGTCGATCAGCACGAATTCATTCGGCCGGATCACGCGCGCGGTCGGCTCGAAGTGCAGCACGGCCGCGTTCGGGCCCGAGCCGACGATCGTGCCGTACCCGGTCCGCGCGCCACCGCCGCGAAAGAATTCGGCTTCCAATTCGATTTGCAACGCGCGTTCGGTCAGCCCGGGTTGGAGGATCTCGCGCACTTTCGCGAACCCGCGCGTGGACGCGGCCGTCGCGCGGCGAATAAGCGCCATCTCGGCGCCGTCCTTGACGCGCCGTGCGTGGGAGAACGCCTCGCGCACTTTCGCCGTCAGGGCGGCGTTGGCCACGACGCCGTTCCGCGGCGCCCCGAGTTGGGCGATCGGCCGCTTCGCGCGGGCGGCGAGCCATGGCTCGAAGCCCGCGAGCGGCGAGCCGGGCGGCTGCATCCGGCCTTCCCACACCCGTTCCGCCTCCGTGACGGTGGGGACGAACGAATGCCAGCCGGAGGCGCCATCCCGCGGATCGTACGCGACGACCCCGCCGGCGCATTCGGCGCCGGTGAGGTAGAAGTACTCGGCGTGCGATCGAAACGGATACGTCTGGTCGCTGCCTTCCGGAAGTGGAATCGGTTCGCCGGCACCGACGACGAGGATGCCGTCGGCCAGCGGCAGCGCTTTGGCCAATCGTTGACGACGTTCCTGCAACGGATCCATGTTCTGCGCTGCCATCTACGGCGCCGCTCTGATCGTCACGCTGCGACCCGCGGTGGTCATGACGTCCACGGTCTGCGACGCCGGCACGTTGACCTCGGGCAGGTTCGCACCTTCGGCGACAATCGGCTTCCCCGCGTCGACCGTCCGATAAAACATGTTCGGGTTGGCGCCATTGGCCGGTTTCACGGGGCCGCCCTCGACCTTCACCGGTTCGCCCGTGCGCAGCCGGAGATTGCCCCCGAGCTTGGAACGAATCACGGCGCGCGTCAGCTTGCGTTCCGCCCACTCGAGATCCACTTCGAAGCCCCCGCGCGCCTTCAGCCCCGTGACTTTTCCGCTGGGCCACGCCGACGGCAGGGCTGGCAGGAGGTGGAGGACGCCGGCATGGCTCTGCACGAGCAGCTCGGCGACGCCGGCGGTGTAGCCGAAATTGCCGTCGATCTGGAAGGGCGGATGTGCGTCAAAGAGATTCCGATACAGTCCGCCGCCGCGCATGTTCGTCGCGGTCGTGCCCACGAGCCGGAAGAGGTTTCGCACAATCGCGTAGGCATGATCGCCATCGAGCATCCGCGCCCAGAAGTTGATCTTCCACCCCATCGACCAGCCGGTCGCCTCGTCGCCGCGCAGCTCCAGCGTGCGCGCGACGGCCCGAAACAGCTCCGGCGTCGCTTCGGGATTGATCTGGTCGCTCGGGTGAAACGCATAGAGGTGCGACAGGTGGCGGTGCTTCGGCTCGGGCTCCTTGTAGTCTTCCCGCCATTCCTGCAGCTGGCCGCGCACGCCGATGCGGTAGGGGGCGAGTCGCGCGAGTTTGCCCTTGAGCTCGCGCACGAGCTCGGCGTCGCGACCGAGCAGTTCGGCCGCGGCCATCGTGTGCGTGAACACCTCGCGGAGGATGCCCAGATCCATCGTGCAGCCGATGCTGACGGCGGCCGATTTCCCGTCCGGCCCGGTGAAGTTGTTTTCCGGGGACGTGCTGATCGGCGTCACGAGTTCGCCGCTGCCATCCGGCGCTTCCACGAGCCAGTCGGCATAGAACTCCGCCGCGCCTTTCATGATCGGATAGGCGGTGTTGGCCAGGAATCCCTTGTCGCCGGTGAAAAGGTAATGCTGCCAGAGATGCCCGCTGAACCAGCCGCCCGCCATGTTCCAGAACGCGGCGCGAGCCGCGCCGTCGACCGGAAACGCATCGCGCCAAATCGTCGTGTTGTGATGCGTGACCCAGCCGCGCTGGTGGTACATCGTGCGGGCGGCGAGCTGGCCGGGGGCCTTCGGCCCGAGGGCGAGTTCGCGCAGCATCCGGAATAGCGGCTCGTGCAGCTCCGACAGGTTGGTCGTTTCCGCCGGCCAGTAGTTCATCTCCGTGTTGATGTTGATCGTGTACGCCGAGGCCCAGGGCGGGATCACTTCGGCGTTCCACATGCCCTGCAGGTTGAGCGGCTGCGTGCCCGCGCGGGAACCGGCGATGAGCAGGTAACGGCCGAACTGGAAACACAGCGCCGCGAGCGCCGGATCGCCGCTGTCGCGAAACGCCGCGATGCGCTGGTCCGTCGGTAAATTCTCGTTGCCCGTGCCGCCCTCCAGCCGCAGCGAAACGCGATCGAAGAGCGTGCGGTAATCGGCGACGTGCCGCGCGCGGAGCTCGTCGTAGGATTTGGCGGCCGCCGCGCGCAGGTCGCGTTGCGCGCGAATCGTCGGATCGACACCGTCGCGGCTCGGGCTGCGATCGAAACCGTTGAAGCTGCTCGCGGCGCTCAGCACGACGACCGCTTCCGTCGCATGGTCGACGACGAGCGCGCCGCCCGCGGAACTGGACACTTTGCCATCGGTCTTCAGCGCGAGCCGCGCCTGGAAGAACATCCCCTTGTGGTCGATGTCGGCGCCGTACAGCACTTGCGAGGCGTGAGGCCGCCGCTGGCCGTTCGCGTCGTAGTTCTCCGGATACTTCCATTGTTCGCCCGCCTGCTCGACCGTCTTGAGCTCACGTCGGCCGACGTAGCCCGGCAACTGGCCGCGCAGGACCAGTTCACCCTTGTCGACGGTCGCCTTCGCGTTGGGATGAACCGAGGCGAACGACGCGGTGAAGGCGAGCGCCCCCGGACGATCCGCGCGGAGCCGCACGACGACGACTTGATCGGGATGGCTGATGAAGATTTCGCGGGTGAACGTGACGCCGTTGCGCTTGAAACTGACACCGGCGGTCGCGCTCGAGAGATCGAGCCAGCGGCGGAAGTCGGTTGCGGGGGTGGAGTCGGCTGACGCCAGGAACAGATCGCCCAGCGGCTGGAAGCACTGCTGATTGCGGCCGAGCCAGTGCTTCGTCACATGCGCGTCGGCCTCGGCGTTTTTCCCCGCGCGCAGCAGGCCGGTGACCTGGTCGAAGTCCCTGCGGATATCGAGCGTGCGCAGATCGGCCGGCGGTTCGCCGGAATAGAGCGTGTCCTCGTTGAGCTGGAGATGTTCACCGTCGGCGCCGCCGAACACCATCGCGCCGATCCGCCCGTTGCCGAGCGGCAGCGCATCGGTCCATTTTACCGCCGGCTGATCGTACCACAAGGACAGCTGCGGGTTAAACGCCGGGGCGGAGTCCGCGGCGGCGATTTGGCCGACCAGACCGGCGGCGGCGAACGCGAGAAGGATTCGGGCGACTGACATGCGCGCGATCCAAACAGGATCAGCCGGGGCACGGCAGCTTTTTTCGCTCCACCAGGAGGTGAAAGCGCCGCGCGCAAACCACGCTTTTCCTCTGAAATGATCGGGTCGCCGATCCGCGACGACCGCGGTCGGGCCCGACGAGCGGCGACTTTGCGCGCCGATTCGCGGGCGCTCTGCTGAACGTCCTCGGGTTCGGCCCGACGGCGTCGAGCGTCCCGCCGAAAATCGATGAACTGTAGTGTAACGTAATACGTTACACTCTGAATGCAGCCTCGAGCCGCGGGTCAGGCGGCGGTGATTTGCGCGCCGGGGGCCCGATGGGGTTCGAACCACTCCGAAGGCTCGGCGTTCACGGAGAACTCCGGGCAGGCTTCGGCCATCAGGGCGCGGAGGTTGCCGCGCGCGCGGGCGATGCGGCTTTTCACCGTGCCGACGTTGATGCCCAGAGCCTGCGCGATCTCGTCGTAGGACCGATTGAGTTGATTGCGCAGGGTGAGGATCTCGCGATGGCGGCGGTCCAGTTTCTCCATGCAGGTTTCGACGAGCGTCGAGAATTCATCCGACGCCGCCTCGCGGTCGGGCGTCGGCGCGTCGGCCGGCACGAGATCCGCGAAGTTCGCATCGCTCTGATCCGACAGCGGGCAGTCGAGCGACAGGGTGTCGTGGCGGCGCCGGCGAAAGAAATACCAGTAACGATTGCGGGAAAGGTTGACCGTGATCCGGTGGATCCACGTCGCGAACGACGCTTCGCCGCGGAACCGGCACAGGCCGCGGTGCACGCGGATGAGGGTATCCTGCGCGATTTCCTCCGCGTCCGCGCGATTGCGCAGCAGCGCGAGCGCGACCGAGAAGACTTTTTCGCGATAGCGTTCGACGAGTTCGTTGAACGCCGACTCGTCACCCGCGTTGAAGCGGCGAATCAGTTCCGCGTCATGTTCGGCTTCGCGGCGCGAGGCGGCGGCGCGTGCCGTGCGGTCGGTGGAGGTTTGAGCCTGGCCTGGGCGGTTGGCTGCACGCAGAGGGTTTTTCATTGGTATGAGCCGTTTTCAACCAGCCCTTGTGCCAAACGCCGGGACCGTGCCCGAAGTCCCTCGCGCGAAGCCCGATGCCGAAGCCGAGCCTCCCGCGCTACGCGGGTGTATCCAGTTTTTCGTGCAACCCGCGGCGGGAACACGGATTCGGTCTTGCGAAATGCCGGGGTGAAAATGCCCGCCGGGATCGCCGGTCCGCCGCGGGCGGTGCGGGTTGTCCCAACTCGGCGGTTTCGACCGCCGACGGTTGTCCGAATTCGCACCAGGGTGCCAGCAGTCATCGGTCCACCCCGACGCGCGCACGCCGCGGTCGGAGCCACGTGGCGGGGGCGGCGCGTTGCGCTATCTATCTGTATGTAGGTGGCGCGCTCGTCGCGCCACGCTTGCCCGCCTCCGGCCGGTTGCGCGGCAAGCGCGCAACCTACAGACAGCGGTGCGCCGCCGTTGCCCCCGGATGCCAGAAAGTGAGGTGAGTGGCGCGTTGCCCCGGGTCACACGAATAGCTCGCCAGTGATCCCGGCGGTGGTATCGCTGGTAGACTTCAACCCGAATCAATTCGCGTGAAACCACTGCATCTTTGCCACGTTGCTGCCGCCACGTTGCTGCTCTGCGCGCTTTCGGTCGGGCCGCTGTTCGCCCAACAGCCGGGGAAATCGAGTGCCAAGCCGCGGCCGGACCTCGCCGACGTGAAGTATGGTCCGCACCCGCGCAACGGGCTCGACCTGTGGCGGGCGAAGTCCGACCAGCCGACGCCGCTCGTCGTCTTCATCCATGGCGGCGGGTTTCGCGCCGGGAGCAAGGAGGCGCTGGCGCCTGCGCTGCTCGAGGGGCTGCTGGCGAAAGGGATCTCGGTCATGGCGATCAACTACCGGCTGTCGCCCGAGGTGAGTTCTCCCGCGCACTACCTCGATTCGGCGCGGGCGATCCAGTTCGCGCGGTCGAAGGCCCGGGAATGGAACATCGATCCAACGCGCATCGGTGCGACCGGCGGTTCGGCCGGTGCGGGCACGTCGCTCTGGATCGGCTTTCATGACGACATGGCGGATCCAAAAAATGCCGATCCGGTGTTGCGCCAGTCGACCCGGCTCGCGGGCATGGCCGTGATCGGCGCACAGAGCACGTATGACCCGCGCAAGATCCGCGAATGGGTCGGGGAAGCCGCGGCCCGGCACCCGGTGCTCGACGGGTTTTTTGGCATCACGCCGGAGGAACGGGACACGCCGAAAGCCTACGCGCGCTACGAGGCGGCGTCGGCGATCAATTATCTGACGAAGGAGGATCCGCCGGTCTACGCGTATTACAGCGAGGCGCGCGTGCTCCCGGCCAATCCGAAGGCCGGACAGGGCATTCATCACATCAATTTCGGACTGCGGTTGAAGGAGCGGATGGATGCGCTCGGGATCGAGTGCATCGTCCGGCATCGCGACGAGGGCGCCGATCCCAACGCGGAGAGCGTGGCTTTTTTTGTCCGACACCTGCTCGCGCCAGCCGCGCGCCGCTGAACCACCAGGGACCATGGCACTTGATGATCGTTGCGATCGCCGGCGCGGACCGGGTTCGTCGGCCCGGCGGTGCAATGACTCTCCATTTCAACGCAGACTCATGAAACGAATCCTCCTGCTCGCCGCGCTCGCGAGTGCCGGCTTGGCCTTCGCGCCGGGCGCGGAACCGAAGCGGCCGAACGTCCTGTTCATTCTCGCCGACGACCTGGGGTGGGGCGACCTGAGCTGTTACGGCAACACGTTTCTGCGCACGCCCAACCTCGACCGGCTCGCCCAGCAGGGGACACTGTTCACGCAGTTCTACGTGAATGGATCGGTGTGTTCGCCGACGCGCAGCGCGTTCTTCACGGCGATGTATCCCGCGCGCAACCGGATTCCCGGCCACTTCGCGCCCCCCGAGCAGAACCCCCCCACTCCCGAGCACGGTAAGCCAAATTGATCTGCGGTGGCAACGCTGCATGAACCTGCTCCTGCGACGCTTCGTAGCCCACGCCGCGAAGGACCGTGAGTCTCTTGCGGGTGTGCTCCACTGGTGTACCTAAGTACGGTTCTTGTAAGTCTTCGCCTCAGCATTGTCAAGCAGCAGCAGCCCTGGTGCAGCAGCCCTGGGAAGCCCTGGGTACCTACCCAGGGTTCGGAGGAGGCGTTGCCCATGCAACAACGCGCGGGCATCAATGTGGTGCACCTGCGGTGTGTGCCCCATTGCAAAGCCACTGCGGGCCAGCTACTATCCCGATCGCGCAGGCAGGCAAGGAATACGTCGGTGGCGAGAGGCTCGAAGCACCTGCCATGCTTCATCCTAAAGCACGCGCAAGAGCGGAACGTCGGCATGGAAGTGCCGTACGGTTGGTTCAGCGGCGACGAGCGCGCTTGGCATGCTAAGGGCTTCTGCCCCACCCCCTAGTCTTGGGTCAGCAATCACGGAGCGCGAGGAGGAATCATGAAGCGGCAATGCACGCCACCACCGCTCGCTATCGGGGTGATGAGCCTTGCGGCGGTGATCCTGGCAGGCTGCTCCAGCAGCCAGCCGGCGGCGCTGCCCGCTGCCACCGGTGCGGTGGCGCCCAAGGTCAACCGCCTGGTCATTGCCGCGGTGCCCCCGGCCAACGAGACGTTTGAGACCCGCCACCTCAACACGCGTGATAACTGGCAGATGGGAGTCATCTATGAGCGGCTGTTCGCCAACGATCCTTTCGACGGCAAACGCAACCCCCGGCTGCTGAGTGGCTGGAACCTGGAGCCGGATGGGCTGACATTCCGCTTCAAACTCCGCGACGGGGTCAGGTTCCACTACGGCCAGGGCCTGCTCACCAGCGGCCCCTCGCGATCGAGTTTTAGCGCAATCTCCAGCGAGGTCGCGATTAAATTCTAACTCCCTCTGCTTCTGCTCAACAATGCAGTTACAAAAATTCTAACTGCCTCTTGACATTCTGCTCGCCCGTATGATAGCGTATGGCTGTTTCCGGCCGCCCGCATTTTCGCCGGGCCCCTTGCTATCTTCAAAATGAAGGAGGAGCAGTATGAAGAAGGCATTCGTCTTTCTCGCCCTCGCCGTATCCGCACCGTCCTTTGCCCAGGCCCCTGATATGTTCAAGGATCAGGATCCCATGCACTGGGCATACGCGGCGATGGAGTCGCTGCGCTCGAAAGGCATCGTGATCGGTTATCCCGACGGGTACTTCCGCGGAAAACGCACCCTCACCCGGTACGAGTTCGCGGTCGCGCTCGACCGCGCGCTTAAGCAGTTTATGCCGGTCGCGGGTCAAAAGGGCGAACAAGGCCCCAGAGGCGAAGCAGGCCCACAGGGCCCGACGGGTCCGGGTGGACCTCCCGGAATGACGCCGGAGGAAGTTGCAAATCTCCGCCGTCTCACCCAGGAGTTCAAGGACGAGCTGGCAGCCCTTGGCCGCGACATGGCCGCCGTCAGCCGGCGGATCGATCAGCTGGCCAAGGACGTCGCCGACCTGAAATCTGTCATCGATAAACTGCCCGTCATCGG